>Ga0207797_1001584_pt1 | contig 16386 bp, 20 predicted proteins | sample PRCRCaboRojoPR_6_FD_187275 | JGI IMG/M metagenome (GOLD analysis project Ga0207797, IMG submission 187275) | Marine sediment microbial community from Cabo Rojo, Puerto Rico - PR CR 10% Liquid 1 (SPAdes) | ecosystem: Environmental > Aquatic > Marine > Coastal > Sediment | place: Cabo Rojo, Puerto...
GAGTCGCTGCTCGCGGACGAGGTCGGTCAGATGGAGCATCGCGCTGGTCTCGACCTCGTCGGCGTGGCCGAGACCGGTCCCGAATTCCGCCTCGATGCGGTCCTCGAGGTCGCTCCACCAGTCCCAGGGTGCGGCGAACCCCTGTCCCGCGTCCCGGAACTGCCGGGCGGCGCGTGTCAGGGCGTCCGTGTTTCCCCCGTGACCGTTCACGAGCACGACCTTCCGGACCCCGTGTTCGGCGAGACTCGAGAGCAGTTGGTAGACGTACGCCTCGAACGTGCGGTCGTCGACGTGGAGGGTGCCGTGGAACTGTCGGTGGTGGATGCTCACGCCGACCGGAATCGTCGGGAGCGTGAGGGTGCGGTCGTCGTCGGCCGCCCGAGCGATCCCCTCGGCCGCCAGCATGTCCGTGCCGAGCGGGAGCGCGGGGCCGTGCTGTTCGACGCTGCCGGTCGGGAGGAGCGCCACCTCGACCGACTCGAGCGCCTCCGCCAGCGTGGTCGTGGTCTCCTCGTGTAGCAGGACCATAGTCGGGTCTCCGCGGCCCACTAGTATAATGGTCGGTGGCGGCCACGAGACAAAAGACGGTGGTGGCGGCCGGAGATGAGCCCGGGTCGAGCGGGGGGAGAGGGAGCGAGGGGTCGGGTGGGAAGTGACAACGCCCCACGGTTTCATTGGGCCCGCCGACCCAGGGTTCGACATGGAACTCAAAGGGGTCCTCGCGGACGCGACCGAGCGGGATTGGGAGACGGAACCGCCCGAAGCACCGCTGTCGCTCGCGGTGATCGGACTGGGCGTCTTCGGCCGGAAGGTGGCCCTCCCGGCACTCGAACGCGCCGAGTCCGCCGAGGCGTCGGTGGTCGTGAGCGGATCAGCAGAGAAAGCCGCGGAGGTCGGTGGGCAGTACGGGGCGACTGGCCTCACCTACGACCAGTATCACGACGGCGAGGCGAGCGAGGAGTACGAGGCGGTCTACGTGGCGACCCCCAACGCGACCCATCTCGACTTCGCCGAGACCGCGGCCGAGCTGGGCAAACACGTCATCTGCGAGAAGCCGCTCGAAGCCACCGCGGCCAGGGCCGAACGCCTCGTGGAGGCCACCGAGTCGGCGGGGGTGCGCCTGATGACCGCCTACCGGATGCAGACCACGCCGATCGTGCGCCGCGCCCGGGAGCTGGTCGCCCACGGGGCCATCGGCCAGCCGGTCCGGGCAGAAGGGTCGTTCAATACGAAGCCGCTCACGGGTCGGAGTCCCGACCAGTGGCGCCTCGACGGTGAGCTGGCGGGTGGTGGGGCGCTGCCGGATATCGGCATCTATCCGCTGAACACGGCCCGGTTCGTGCTCGACGCCGAGCCGGCGACAGTTCGGGGCTACGTCGCGAGCCCGGACGCCCCCTTCGAGGACGTCGACGAACACGTCGCCTTCACGCTGGGATTCGACGAGGGGCTCCACGTGACCGGTCATGCCAGTTTCAACGCGGAACCCGAGAGCCGGCTGCGGGTCGTCGGCACGGAGGGTATCCTCGACATCGAACCGATATTCCACGTCCAGGCGACCCGGACGCTCTCGCTCCGGCGGGGGGACGAGGACGTGTCGGTGACGACGTCGACGGACGAGGTGACAGCGGAGTTCGAGTATTTCGCCCACGCGGTTCGGACCGACGAGCCTATCGAACCCGACGGCGCGGACGGACTCGCGGATATGCGGCTCATCCAGGCCATCTACGAGTCGGCCGAGACCGGCTCGGTCGTCTCGCTGTGAGCGCTCGCTCCTTGATGGGCCCCGGCTTCGCGGTCGGGGCCATCACGCTGTAAAAATGACCCTTGGCATCCAGGGCGGCCGTTGACTGTCGTGGCCGGAGTAGGCAACAACGGGTAGATGCCTGTCATCACCGAACTGCGGTTCTCGCCTACCTCCTTCGAGATGGGCCGGGTACTTTCGGCCGGCGACGGGGGTCGGATGGAACTCGAGCGACTTGTGCCGCTCGGCACCGCGATGGTGCCGTTCGTGTGGGTGGACGGCCCGGGGGATCGCAGCTTCGAGGCGGCAGTCCGCAAGCACCGCTCCGTCGAGGACTTCCAGCGGCGCCAGCAACTCGACGGACTGACTCTCTACGAACTCACCTGGGCGACTGACGGGGACGCCCTGTTCAAGGCCCTCACCGAGGTGGGTGCGAGCCTGCTCCGCGGGGTGGGCGGCGAGGACGGCTGGCAGTTCGAAATCCGCTTCCCCGATCGGGAGTCACTGGCCACCTTCCAGCACCAGCTCACCGACGCGGGGATCCGTTTCGAGATCGAGACGATCTACGACGCGGCCTCCGTGTCCGGTGGGGACGGGTCCGGGGTGACGGGGCCCCAACGGGAGGCGCTGGTCCTCGCCGCCGAGCGCGGGTACTTCGACGTTCCCCGCCGCATTTCGACCAAAGAATTGGGAGAGGAACTGGGCATCTCCGACCAGGCGGTGACCGAACGACTCCGCCGCGGCATCTCGGCACTGGTTGCCGAAACGGTGCAATCAGGGCCGGCGAACGGCTCTGAGGACTGATTCGTGGACTTCCGAGTGTTTTCCTGCTCATACTGACGGCCATCTACCGCGCCGTCCCGTCCTCGCCGTTACAGGGCCCGCTCGCCGCTCCTCGGGGCGCGTCTCCGCCGCTGGCCGCCCCCACCAGTATCGTTTTGACCCCCCAGTCGCTCGTATACGACAGGAATGCCAACCGTCGAGGTCGACATCGACGACGGGGTGCTCTCGGAACTCGATTACCTGGCCGACGAGGAGTTCACGAACCGCGAGGAGGCCGTCGAGAAACTCCTGGCAGCGGGCATGGCGGCGTACACCCAGGACACCGAGGACACCCTCGAACAGGAACTGATGGAGGAGTACTCGGAGATGTGGGACCCCGAGACGGATACGTTCTGACCGACCGCGGGACCTGGTTGGCTCCGCGGTCACTCGAGGGTGCCACGGACTGCCCACGAGGCTGTCCGGACAGTCAGGACCCCCAGGACCGCGAACAACCCCACGATCGGCCAGTCGCCGAGTTGCCCGTAGTAGCCCGCACTGTTGATGACTGTATATCCCAACATCCCGAGCGCAACCGACAGCCCGCGAGTCGCCAGCGGGTGTTCCCGGAGAACGCCCACCCCGCTCACTAGAAGGGCCAGCGCGGTGAGTACCTCCGCGAGAACGTGAAGTCCCACCTCGACCGTCGCCGTCCGGAGTTCCGGCACCTGCCCGGTCCCCAGCAGCACGGTCCACAGGAGGACCATCAACAGGCCGACGGCGATAGCGTAACCGCCCGCCACTGTCCGTGCATCCATATGCCGACCACGCAGCCACAAACGATAATGATGCGCGTGACTCCCCGTACAGGGCAGGCGTACCCGGACCGGGGAGGCTACCTGCTTCCTGCCGGACGCCGTCACCGCCGACCGGACGGGCCGACGGCGGCACCCTCGCGCACCGAACGAAACTTGAGTCCACGCGCGTAACTGGTAGCCAATGACGGCACAGGAGCACGAACCGCTCGACGCGGGCGCGCTGCGGGGGGATTTCCCCATCCTCTCGCGGACGATAGACGAGGACACGCCGCTCATCTACCTGGACAACGCGGCGACGTCCCAGACGCCGGCACGCGTCATCGAGGCGATGAGCCAGTACTACCGCGAGTACAATGCCAACGTGCATCGCGGCATCCACCAGCTCTCGATGGAGGCCTCGATCGAGTACGAGGAGGCACACGACCGCCTCGCGGACTTCGTGGGCGCCGAGGGCCGCGAGGAGATCATCTTCACCAAGAACACGACGGAGGCGATCAACCTGGTCGCGTTCGCGTGGGGCATCGAGGAGTTGGGCCCCGAGGACGCCGTCGTCCTGACCGAGATGGAGCATCACGCCTCGCTTTTGCCCTGGCAGCGGGTCGCCGAGAAGACCGGGGCCGAGGTCCGCTATATCCCGATCGACGAGACCGGCCAACTCGACATGGACGCGGCCGCCGACGTGATCGACGCGGACGCGGCGGTGGTGAGCGTCGCCCACGTCTCGAACACCCTCGGTACCGTAAACCCCGTCGCCGACCTGGCTGCCCTCGCCCACGAGCACGGGGCGTTGCTCATCGCCGACGGGGCACAGGCAGTGCCGAACCGACCGGTCGACGTGAAGGCCCTCGAGGTTGACTTCTATGCCTTCTCCGGGCACAAGATGGCCGGGCCGACCGGGATCGGGGTGCTCTACGGGAAGCGTGACCTGCTCGAGTCGATGGACCCGTTCATGGTCGGCGGGGGGATGATCGAGAAGGTGACCTTCGAGGGGGCGACCTGGGCCGACCTCCCCTGGAAGTTCGAACCGGGAACCCCGCCCATCGCCGAAGCGGTCGGGCTGGCCGAGGCCGCGGATTACCTAGACGCGATCGGCATCGAACGGATTCAGGCACACGAGGGCGGCATCACCCATTACGCCCACGAGCGCTTGCGCGAGCGCGGGGACGTGGAGGTCTACGGACCGCCACCGGGAACGGACCGGACTGGTCTGCTCTCGTTCAACCTCGAGGGCGTCCACGCCCACGACCTCTCCTCGATCCTCAACGAGCAGGGTATTGCCGTTCGGGCCGGCGACCACTGCACGCAGCCGCTCCACGACACGCTGGGCGTTCCAGCCTCTACGCGGGCCTCGTTCTATCTCTATAATACGACTGAGGAGGTTGACGCGCTCCTCGAGGGGCTTGACGTCGCGAAAGAGCTGTTCGCGTAGGGACGGTTGGCCACCCAGCGACCGGGCCCGCGCACAACCCTTTTACTCGGCCTTCCCTAACTCCGCACAACCATGAGTATGGGCTCGGACATGTATCGGCAACAGATACTGGATCACTACAAGAACCCCCGGAACTACGGCTCACTCGAGGAGCCGACCTTCTCGCACGGGGGCCATAACCCCTCCTGCGGCGACGAACTCGAGTTCGACGTCGAACTCGCCGAGGACGGCGAGACCATCGAAACGGTTGCCTTCGAGGGCGAGGGCTGTGCGATCAGCCAGGCGTCCGCCAGCATGTTCTCGGAGCGCCTCCCGGGCATGACCCTCTCCGAGGTCGAGGCCATGGACCGCGACGACGTCCTCGAGATGCTCGGGGTGGACATTAGCCCGATGCGTATCAAGTGTGCCGTCCTCGCCGAGAAGGTGGTCCAGGACGGCGCCGCCATCTATCGGGGCGAGCGCGAGGACGAGGAGACCAGCACCGAAGACTGACGACGTCCCGCGCCGCCGCTGCTACCCCGGCCCGACGCCCGCCCGTTCGAAGGCCGTTCTCACGAGTTTCGACTCTGCCTTGAGCAGGTGCTCCGAGGCGGTGCTCGGTGCACAGTCGAGGACCGCCGCGATGTCCTCGTGGGTCGCGTTCCGGGGTTGTTCGTAGTAGCCGACCTCGATGGCGGCCTCGAGGGCTTCCCGCTGTCGTCCGGACAGGCTCTCGAGCGGGGACTGGTCCCCGCCGCTCAGGTCGCCGATGGCCTCGAGCTCGACGTCGATGGCCTCCGGGAGTGCCGCGATGGTCTGCTGGAGTACCTCCGGCTCACCCACCCAGGTGGCGTGGGCTGAGCCGTCACGGTACCGGATCGGTTTCACCACGATGAGTCCCTCCCTGGCGAGCGCATCGAAGAGGATACCCATCGGCGATGTCGGGTCGGGATCGGCCTGGAGGAAACAGTAGGTCGGCCCCCCTTCGGTCCGGTGGACGTCGAAACTGGCGATATCGGCCATCTCCAGCAGGGCGCTTTCGATGGTCTCGGGCGCCCCGTCGATCTCGAGGAGGGCGGTCGGCCGCGAGCCGTTCGCGAGATTCACGTCGAGCAACCGCGTCTCGCCGCCGCCCGGGAGGTTGGCGAGCAGCTCGAAAAGTGGCGGGGCGTATCCATCCCTGGGCGTCGCCCGCAGACGGACCCGCTGCATAGCCGAAGACGCGGACGGGGCGGCAATAAAGCACCCGGCCATCGTGCGCAGAAGGGACAAGCCCTCTCCATGCGTGTGAGGGATATGGACAGCGGCGCCGGCGTCTCGATCACGGCCGAGGGGGTCAGCCGCACGTTCGGGGAGGTGACGGCGGTCGACGGCGTGGACCTCGCGCTCGACGGCCCCCAGATCGTCGGCGTCGCGGGGCCGAACGGCGCCGGGAAGACCACGCTCTTGCGGGTGGTCCTGGGGCTCATCAGGCCCTCGAACGGGCAGACCTGGGTCAACGACACTCCCTCCCTCGAACTCACCGCTGCCGACCGGAGCCGGATCGGCTACATGCCCCAGAATCAGGCGATCTACCGCGACCTCTCGGTGCGGGGCAACGTGGAGTTCTTCGCCCAACTGTACGGCGTCGAGGACCGAGCTGCCGCGACGGACCGGGTGCTTGACCTCGTGGACCTCGGCGAGCGGGACGATGCGCTCATTTCGGAGCTGTCGGGCGGCATGGTCAGGCGGGCGAGCCTCGCCTCGGCCCTCGTTCACGAGCCCGACGTGTTGATCCTCGACGAGCCCACGGTCGGGTTAGATCCGGCCCTCCGGGCGGAGATGTGGGAGACGTTCCGTGCCCGACGGGACGGGGGAGCGCTCACGCTGGTCTCCACGCACTACCTGGGCGAGGCCCGGAACTGCGACCGCGTGCTCTTCCTGCGGGACGGCCAGGTTCTCGACCTGGATACGCCCGAGGCGTTCCTCGAGCGGACGGGCACCGAGGACCTCGAAGACGCCTTTCTCGCCCTGCTCGACGAGTCCAGGAGGGACGCGCCGCGATGAACGACGTGGGCGTGCTGGCCGTCGCGAGTGGGAGCCAGCGCGGGAGGACAAGACCATGATGCGCGGCGCCCGTCCCATTGCCCGCAGGATCCTCCTCGGGCTGCGAGGCGACCGGCGAACGCTCGGGCTGGTCGTGGTCGTGCCCGTCTTCGTGATCTGGCTGTTCAGCGAGATCTTCGAGCGGCCCGAGTTCGCCGCGCCGGCGCTGCTCGGGGTCTTCGTCTTCTTCTTGACCTACATCCTCACCGCGATAGGCTTCCTCCGGGAGCGGACCGCCGGGACCCTGGAGCGCCTGCTCGTCTCGCCCATCTCCAGGAACGGGCTCATCGTCGGGTACGTCGTCGGGTTCGGGTACCTGGCCACGCTCCAGTCTCTCGTGCTTGCCGGTTCCGGGGTGCTCTTTCTCGAGATCGAGTTCGAACACGGCGTCTGGCTGTTCCTGCTCATCGAGCTGCTGGGTGCCTTTACCGCCCTCGGGATCGGGATCGTCCTCTCCCTGTTCGCGCAAAACGAGTTCCAGGTGATGCAGTTCATCCCCGCGATCATCTCCCCGCAGGTAATCTTGGGCGGAGCCTTCGTCCCCGTGGAGGAGATGCCGGCGTACCTCGAGTTCGCGGCCCGCCTGATGCCGATCACCTATCTCATCGAGGGCATGGATTACGTGCTCTTCGACGCGGGGACTGCCGAGGAGTTCTGGTTCGCGGTGGTGGTCCTTGCCATCTACACCGTGGCCGCCATCGCCGTCTCCTCGATCGTGGTACGACGGGCGGGATGACCGCAGGAATTACTCGTAGTCGTAAGCCTCTGCGCGGCGCTCGATCTGCCGCCCGAGCGCCCCGAGGAACTCGAGGAGGAACCCGAGTCCGCGCTTGACGTCGTCGTCGCGCATCTTCGAGACCGCCCCCAGCATCCCGACCTCCTGGGGGTCATCGAAGGCGTCTGCCTCGTCCATCGCGTCCATCAGGGTCTGTAGCGTCCGCAGGGTGTTCGTCTGCGTGGCGCCGTCCGCGACCATCCCGAGGTCGTTCGCGAGACTCGCCACGGCCATCACCATCTCGTCGTCGAGCGCGTCGGCGATGAGGGAAACCGCGGTCGCGGCCTCCGTGAGGTCGTCGAGCGTGCCGTCCTGCTGGAGCTCGAGGAGCGCGTCGGCCGCGTCCTCGATAGCCGCCGATTCCGCTTCGAGTGATTCGAGTTCGTCTGCCATTTACAGGACCCCCTTGGCGGTGAGCCAGTAGGCTTCGTTATAGCCCAGCTTCGACCAGTGGAGGAACTTGTTCTCGTCCCGGACGACCGGGTCGCGACCGTAGCCGAACTCGATGAACGTGCCCTCCTCGGTCCCGGCCTCGATGAAGCAGATCGTCTTCCCGTGGAAGTTCGCGGTGGGCTGCTGGCCCCGCACGCGACTCGCGATCCGGGAGACCACCGTGCCCGAGGCGTAGTGGGCTACGCTGCCCGCCTTGCTCGTGGGGATGTTGGTCACGTCGCCGATGCCGTAGACGTCCTCGGCGTGGTCGGACTCGAGGGTGTGCCGGTCGACCTCCATCCAGTCCTCGCCCAGGCCGGCCTCCTGGATCAGCGGGGCTGGATCGAACTCGGGCACCCCGACGAGCATGTCGTAGTCCAGCTCCTTGCCCTCGAGGGTGTGGATGGTACCGTTCTCGACGGACTCGACGTTGAAGAAGGTCTTCGTGTCGATGTCCCGCTCCTCGAAGCGAGGGACCATCCACTCGGCCGTGGGCTTGACGCCGTGGAGCCGCTGGATCGGGTACGTGTACGTGATGTCGATGTCCTCGCGGACGCCGCGTTCGCGGAACCACTGGTCGGCGATCATCGGGAACTCGACCGGCGCCGCGGGACAGACGTGCGGCGTCCCGATCACCGACAGGACCAGGTGGCCCTCCTCGAACTCCGCGAGCGCGTCGCGGAGGTCCTCCGAGGCCTGGGGTCCGTAGAAGTGGTAGCCGTCGCCGTCTTCGCCCAGGCCCGGGGTCTTGTCCGGCTGCGGAATGGCACCGGTCCCGACGACCAGGTGGTCGTAATCGAGGCTATCGCCCGCCGACAGCCGAACGGATTTCCCGTCGGTGTCGATCTCCGTGACCCGGTCGTAGACCAACTCGACGCGACGGTCGACCAGGTCCACGAGTGGCTTCCGTGCATCGGCCAGTTCCTTCTCCCCGAACGGGACATAAAGGAAGATGGGCTTGTACACGTGGAAGGGCGTCTCGTTCACCAGCGTGATCTCGACATCCCCGCGGTCGACCTCGTGGTCCAGTTCCTCGACCAGCCGGTTGGCCGTCACCGTGCCGCCGGAGCCCCCGCCGACGATGACGATTCGGTCCATATCAGGTCTTTTTCACGTAGATCGAGTAGTACTCGCCCTCGTCGACGATATCGAGGAGGTCGTGGCCGGCCTCCTCGACCCACTCCGGAACGTCGTTCTTCGAACCCTCGTCCTCGGTCAGCAGCGCGACGACGCTCCCGTCCTCGACGTTCTTGATTTTGCCGATGAGGTCCATGAGGGGGCCCGGGCACGCCGAGCCGCGCGCGTCTACCGTTTCGTCTGCCTCGTGTTCTGATTCGCTCATGTGTCGTGGTCCGTTTTATACGAAGATGATCTGTTTGTCTTTCGCACGGTTCAGGAAGCCGGAGACCCCCAGGGTGTCGTCGAACACGTCGGCGTACTCCTCGAGGTCCGTGTCCAGCAGGTCCATCGCGAGTTCGCAGGCGTACACCTTCAATGGGCCGATGGCCTTGGCTTTCTCCATTTGCTCCGTGAACAGCGGCACGGAGACGTCCTCGGCCGCCATCATCGCCTCGGCGACCCGTCCGCCCTCGAAGTCCATCTCCTCGATGGCGGCGGTCTCGAAGGCGTTCAACCCGTTCATGGTCACGAAGACCTCCACGGGGATGTCGGAGGAAGCTGCCACGCTGGCGATCATACTGACCGCCTGGACGCGTTCTAACTCCTCCGAAGCGAGGACGACTGCATATCCGTTCATGTGATCCACCACGTGCTGGTAGGATGGTGGGGGATTAGTAATGCGTTTCTATTCCAAGATTGTGGGAACATAGTATGAGTATGGTGATATATTGCCGTCACTCAATGTTGCTCACGTGGCGCAATCCTTGGCTCTCGCTGGACCGAGAATGAGACCGTCGAACCGACTACTCCGGTTTGAGTCCGCCGTCCTCGATGCGCATCACCGCCTCCCCGTCGGGAAGGTTCGGGGCGTCGACCAGGCGGACGATCCGTTTGTCGCCCTTGGACTTGCGGAGGTAGATCCGGAAGGTGGAGGTGTGGCCCAGGATATTCCCCCCGATCGGTTTTGTGGGATCGCCGAAAAAGGCGTCCGGGTTCGACTGGACCTGGTTCGTGACGACGACGACGGTGTTGTAGAGGTCGCCGATTCGCATCAGGTCATGGAGGTGCTTGTTGAGCTTCTGCTGGCGGTCGGCGAGTTCGCCCCGACCCACGTATTCCGCCCTGAAGTGGGCCGTAAGGGAGTCCACGGACAAGACCCGCACGGGCCACTCGCTATCTTCGTGCTCGGCGGCGACTTCCTTTGCCTTCTCGGCGAGCAGGATCTGGTGGTTGGAGTTGAAGGCCTTCGCGACGTGAATCTTGTCGAGGACGTCCTGGATGAGTGCGTCCATCGCGTCCTCGTCGTCGGGACCGCCCTCGATGTCGCGGTCCGCCATGGTGGCCTCGAGCGCCTCGTCGGAGAGTCCGCGCACCATGTCCTCGATCCGCTCGGGCCGGAAGGTGTCCTCGCTGTCGATGAAGATGGCACTGCCCTCGAGGCCACCGTGCTCGGGCGGGAGCTGGGCGTTCACGCTGACCTGGTGGGTGATCTGGGACTTGCCGGACCCGAACTCGCCGTAGACTTCCGTGATCGACTGGGTCTCGGTGCCGCCCCCGAGCAGTTCATCGACCTCAGGGACGTTCCAGGTGAGCTTCCCGATCTGCTCGCGGCGCTCCAGGACGTCCATACCGGTCTCGAAGCCGCCGACGTCGGCGGCCTCTCGGGCGGCGTTGACGATGTCCGCCGCGGTCGACTCGCCGACGTCCGCGGTGTTCGAGAGCTCCCCCGGCGAGGCGACCGCGAGACTCTGATAGGAATCGAATCCCGCGTCTTTCAACTTCTCCGCCGTTGCCGGCCCGACGCCCGGAAGGTCCTCGAGATCTGAATCGGCTGGCATGTACGCCGGGATTGACCTGGTTCGCCCATAAAGGCTCGTATACAGCGCGGTGAAAGTATAACCGCCAGCGTGCGAGGCGGCCATGCGACTCGGCTCACGAAGCTTCTTCAGGCAAGGGTCACCCAGCGCGGGGGGTCTCGGCTGGATGAATCCGAGCGCCAGGGACCGGTCACCACCTTCTTACGCGATTCGCTCCAACGGGGACCATGCGACGCCGACGGTTCCTCGCGGGGGCGAGCCTGGTCGCGTCGACGGGCCTCGCCGGCTGTACGTCGAGGCTCGGAGGAACCCCTACGAGCGAGGAGCCCGTCGAGTACGAGCTCCAGTCCGACCGCATCTACCGCGCGAGACCCGTGCGAACCGCCGCGGGGCTGGTCCTCACCTTCACCTACGCGATGGGCGATACGGGCTATCGGTTCCAGGCGGGGACGGGTACTGAGATGCTCTTCCCGGCGAACGGCTGGTTCCTCAAGACGTCCGTCGACTGGCTCTGGGAGGCCGAGATTCCCGACGAGTGGCAGCTGGACCCCGGCGCCTTCCAGCTCGTCGTGAACGGCGAGCACTACGACCCAATGGCGGAGTTGCCCCGCGGGATCGCGTGGGAGGCGGTGTCGGGCGAACCGGCCCAGATCCCGCCGCACTTCGCGGGCGGCGTCTTCCCCACTGCGTCGGCGCGCCAAGGTCGCGCGAACTTCCTCTTCGACGTCCCCGCGGACCAGTCAGTGACGTACTACCTCCGGTGGATGCCCCCGGCGTCGGTCGACGGCTCGACCGACGCGGTCTTCCTGACCTCGACCTGGGGCCCCTTCGACCGGAGCGAGGCGGTTGCAGCCGCGGATGCGTGACCCCATTCTAGAATGTGAGCCCCCGCCCCCGCTCAGTCCCAGGGCCGACCGCCGTCGGCGTCCGGCCAGAGCGGATACCAGTAGCTCGTGTCTCCTTCCACGTCGAGGTCCTCGTCCATGACCGACTGGAGTTTGACCTCGATGGAGTTGTCGCGGCTGCTCCCGGCGCGGGGCGCGAAGGGGTAAAAGGAGCCCCGGCGGAAGGAGTAGATCCAGTAGGTCGGCTCCCCGCCGCCGACCGGCTCGAAGCCGAAGACAGCAGCGAGCAGGCGGTCGCCATAGCCGCGGTCCTCGAGCGTGTCGGCCGCCACGTAGAGGTCGGTGACGAGTTCCTCGAACCCGTCCCGCCGGGCGACCGCCCAGGTGTAGCCGTGGCCGTCCTCGTGGACGCTCGTCCAGCCGTCCCCCTCCAGCACCGCCTCGACGTCGCGCAGGGCGTCGCGGAAGTCGGTCGAGTCGATGGCGGAAAAGCAGAGCCCGGCGGTCTCGATGGGCTCGTAGTCCAGGTCGACAGTCATCGTGACCGAGCCAGCGGTCAGCTGGAAGAGGTCGTCGGCGTCGGCCCCGCGCGTGGCGTCGGCGCTTGCCTGCATGCCCAGCGCCTCGCGGATGCTGTCGAGGACCCCCATATCAGGCGAGTTCGATCTGCTTTTCGAGTTCGCGCAGGCGCTCGACGCGGCTCTCGGTCGTCGGGTGCGTGCTGAACAGTCGGCCGACGACGCCCTTCTTGATGGGGATGATGAAGAAGGCGTTCATCTCGGCCTCCTCGCGGAGGTCCTGCTCCGGCACGCGGTCCATGCGGCTGTCGATCTTCAGGAGCGCGGAGGCGAGCTTGGACGGCTTTCCGCTGATCATCGCGCCGCCGCGGTCGGCGGCGTACTCGCGGTAGCGCGACAGGGCCCGGATCAGGAGAAAGGAGATGATCCAGACGACGATCGAGACGACGATGGCGACCAGCACCGGCGCTCCGCCGCCCTGGCGGTTGCGGCCGCCGGCGAACAGCCAGCCCCAGCGCACGACGATGAACGCGAGCGTCGAGAGGAAGGAGGCGATGGTCATCACCGTCATGTCCCGGTTCTTGATGTGGGCCAGTTCGTGGGCCAGGACCCCTTCGAGTTCCTCCTCGTCGAGGGTCCGCATGATGCCCTCGGTCACGCACACGGCGGCGTGGTTCTTCGAACGACCCGTCGCAAAGGCGTTCGGGATCTTGGTGTCCGAAACCGCCACTTTCGGTTTCGGCAGGTCGGCCTGCTGGGAGAGCCGCGAGACCGTCGCGTGAAGCTGTGGATATTCCTGCTCGCTGACCTCGGTCGCGCCCATGCTCCAGAGGGTAAGCCGGTCGCTGAAGTACCACTGCACGAGGGAAAATCCCCCGAAGAAGACCAGCATCATGATCGCGCCGCCGCCGAGATACCAGGTGATCGCGCCGGCGAAGACGATGTAGAGGGCGAACAGCAGGAACATCGTGACGGCCATCCGCAGGCGGAGGCCCCAGTCCGATTGCCACTCCATGGATTGTCGAGTGGTTGGATGGCGACGAAGAAACGCTTTCCGGGACGGGTCCGCGGGTCGGGAACTCGCCGTGGCGCGATCCGCCGGCGAGTCGGGGTCACTGCCACCAGATTCGATGGGGACCGCAGGCGGCCCATTATCTCATTAAGAGAGGTGGCCGATCATATCATTAAGAGAGGCGGCCGATTATATCATTAAGAGGCGTGCGCGCGCAGGCTCGCCCATGTCACCGCCAGCGGACCTCGAAGCCGGCACCACGATCACCACCGAGCGGACCTTCACCCGGGAGCAGGTCGCGACCTTCGCCGACCTCTCGGGCGACCAGGGGTACCACCACCTCGTCGAGGAGCAGTCCGGGCCCGTGATGGTCCACGGCCTGTTGACCGCGACGATGCCGACGGCCGTCGGGGGCGACATCGACTACGTCGCCCGGAGCATGGAGTTCGAATTTCCGCAGCCGGTCTACACCGGTGAGCGGATTACCTGCGAGGTGACCCTCGAGTCGGTCGAGGAGGGGGCCGGCCGGACCTACCTCGACACCGCCTGGACCTGCAGGAACGAGGACGACGAAGTGGTGCTTTCGGGCACGAGCAGCGGTGTCGTGTTCGACTGAATCGGTGAGCGGTGGCGGGGGTGGGGGGAGATGGACAGCTGGCGGCCATGACGGGTCACTTAACAGCCCAGGTGGCCTACCCCCCGCCGATGAGCGACTCCGGGGCCTTCTGCCCGCGCTGCGGCGAGCCCATCGAAGCCGACGCGGACGAGGAGCGCGGGCTCTGCACCGATTGCTACCTCGAGGACTTCGAGCTGGTCGACGCCCCGGATCGGCTCGAGGTCCAGGTCTGTGCCCGCTGTGGGGCCGTCAAGCGGGGCACCAAGTGGGTTGACGTGGAAGCCCGGGACCTCACGGACGTGGCCATCGAGGAGGCGACCGAGGCCGTGGCCGCCCACCGCGACGCGGAGGACTTCTCCTGGGCGGTCGAGCCCGAGCAGGTCGACCAGAACACCATCGTGCTCCACGCCAGCTTCTCCGGCGAGGTCAGAGACCGGCCGATCAGCGAGGAACAGTCCATCCGCGTCACCATCGGCCGGGGGACCTGCACCCGATGTGGCCGGATCGCTGGCGATTATTACGCGAGCGTGGTCCAGCTCCGCGCCCGGGACCGCACGCCGACCCAGGAAGAAGCCGACCGCGCCGTCGAACTCGCCCACCAGATCACGGCGGACATGGCGGCGACCGGGGACCGGAACGCATTCGTCACCGACATCTCGGACACCGGCGACGGCCCGGACATCAAGCTCTCGACGAACAAGATCGGGCGCAAGCTCTCCCACAAGCTCGTCGAGGAGTTCGGCGGCCGCGTGGACGACTCCGAGACCCTCGTCACCGAGGACGAGGACGGCAACGAGGTCTACCGCGTGACCTACGCGGTCCGGCTGCCGGCGTTCCGGCCGGGCGACGTGATCGACCTCGCCGGCGGGGATGGCGCCCCCGTCCTGGTCAGGAGCGTCCACGGCAACCTGAAGGGCGTCCGCCTGGACACCGGCGAGCCCTACGAGGCCAGCTACGAGGAGGGCGACGCTCCTGACGCGACCAAACTCGGCCGCCGCGAGGACTCGGTCGAGACCACGGTCGTGACCGTCGAGGACGACCACGCGGTCCAGATCCTCGACCCCGAGACGTACGAAGCGACGACCGTGCCCAGACCCGACTTCTTCGACCCCGAGGCCGAGACCGTGCTGGCGTTCAAGAGTCGATCTGGACTCCATCTGGTCCCGGAGGCCTGAATGTCGGCCCTCGCCGCCGTCGTCCCCAAGGCGTCTGTCGACGTGGCCCTCGCCTCGCTCAGGGACGAGGGCGTCTTCGACGACTCCCGGCGGCTCCGCGAGCGCGACGACGAGACAGTCGAGATTCCGGTGACTGCCCACCCCGACTCGACCCGGGTGCTCGACGTCATCGAACAGGCCGAGCCGGAACCGCGCGTGGACGGCCTGCCGACGCTCCTTGCCGAGCGCGGCTTCACCGAGGCCGAGATCGAGCGTGCGCCGGGTTCCTGGGCGGTTATCGGCGACGTGATCCTGGTGCGGTTCGGGGACTGTGACCGGCGCGAGGAGGTCGCCCAGGCGCTCCTGGAGCTTCACCGGGGTGCAGACACCGTCCTCGCGCGTGGCGGGATCGGTGGTCGATTCCGCCAGCCCGCAGTCGAGGTGGTAGCCGGCGAGGGCGACACCGAGACCATCCATACCGAACACGGGACCCGGTATGCGATGGACCTCGCCGAGGTCATGTTCTCGCCCGGGAACAAGGCCGAGCGAGCGCACATGGGGGCGGTGGTCGAGCCCGGCGAGCGGGTCCTCGACATGTTCGCGGGCATCGGCTACTTCGCGCTCCCGATGGCCCGTGGCGGCGCGAACGTCACCGCCGTGGAGGCCAACCCGACGGCTTTCCAGTACCTGAGCGAAAACGTGCAACTCAACGACGTGGCCGAACGGGTCGAACTGCTCCTGGGCGACTGCCGCGAGGTACTCGACCTGCGGCTCGCCGCGGGCGACCCCGATTTCGACCGGGTCGTGATGGGGTATTACGACGCCCACGAGTACCTCGAGGTCGCGGTTCGGGCCCTGTCGCCTGGCGGAACCGTCCACATGCACGAGGCGACCCCCGAATCGCTGCTCTGGGACCGGCCGGTGGACCGGCTTCGAGAGGTCGCGGCCGCGGCGGATCGCGAGGTCACGATCACGGACCGGCGGCGCGTCAAGACCCACAGCGAGGGCGTCGTCCACGTGGTCGTGGACGCAATTCTAGAGTAGGGCGATGCGGGGCCGGGCGCGACGGCCCCTGTTGACGCGTTCTTGGAACCGACCGAACGGCTAAACCCGTGGGCCGCCCAGGAACGGGTATGGACCGTCAGAAGATCATGGCCATCATCCTGGCCATCCTGATGCTCGGCTCCGTGCTCTCCTACGGGGTCTCCTTCCTCTGAGCCGGCCCGGAGGGGTGGCTGGTACGGCGGGGAACCCTGTACTGGCCCGCCGATTCTGCGGCGTCCC
>Ga0207797_1001585_pt1 | contig 16381 bp, 11 predicted proteins | sample PRCRCaboRojoPR_6_FD_187275 | JGI IMG/M metagenome (GOLD analysis project Ga0207797, IMG submission 187275) | Marine sediment microbial community from Cabo Rojo, Puerto Rico - PR CR 10% Liquid 1 (SPAdes) | ecosystem: Environmental > Aquatic > Marine > Coastal > Sediment | place: Cabo Rojo, Puerto...
CCCGACGTCTCGGAGCTCCGGGAGCGCTACAGCCTCACCCCCCGCCAGGCCGAGGTGGCCACCCTCCTCGCCCGGGGGCTCTCGAACCGGGAGATCGCAGAGGGACTCACCATCAGCCCGCATACGGCCCGGCACCACGCGCAGAGGGTGCTGGAGAAGACGGGGGCACCCAGCCGCAAGGCGCTGGCCCTGAAGTTCCTCGAGGACAGCGGCTAGCGGGACCCCGAGCGATCGCCTCCGGCCCGCGGCGGGCCCGGCCGGTGAGCGCCGCCCTCCCCGTCCCTACCGGGTGGCCCCCAGCAGCACCGCGTTCACGAAGACGAGCCCCGAGGCCTCGGCGTAGGCCCGGTAGTTCGGGTCCTCGGCGAAGGCCACCAGGGAGCCCCGGCCCTCCGGCTGATGTATCAGCCAGGACTTGTGGGCCAGCTGCGGCCGGGCGTCCTCCCACACGATGCCGCCGGCCACGAGCTCCTCGAGCCCGGCGTACCGGCCCACGTTCCGCCCTTCGTCCAGGGTGATGGGCGTGAAGATCCGGTCGCTCTCCACCAGGGCCCCGATCCGCCCGTCGGTGCCGGCGGCGAGCCAGTGCTCCTCGTTCAGCACGACGTTGAGGATCGCGCCCGGCACCGACGCCGGGGACTCCACGTCGGGGTCGATGGCCTCCAGGTAGTCGATGGGCTGCTCTGGGGGGGCGTCCTGGCCTCCTCCGGACTCGCCCTCACCGCCGAACTCCGGCGCCCCGCCGCGCAGCTCCGTCGTCGTCTCCAGGAGCCCGACGCGGCTGGCCCACCGGGAGGCCTCGGCCATCGTGACCAGGGTTCCCCCGTTCCGCATCCAGGCGCTCAGGTCCTCCAGGAAGCTCTCCGACCACGTCCCGTCGTAGTACCCGTTCGGGAGGACGATCACGTCGTACTGGCCGAGCACGACGTCGGCGAGCTCCGACGCCCGGATCGCCGTCACGGGCACGCCGTAGCGCTTCTCCAGGGTGTATCGGGCCCAGCCGGCGGAGTACGCCCGCGTAGGCTCGTCCCACGCCAGGGCCACGGACGGCGTCTCCGGCAGGGCCCCGACCCGGCCGCTCCCCAGTGACATGCCCTGGTCCACGAAGCTCTCGTCGACGGGCACGACCTCGGCCCCGTTGGCGGCCGCCGCGGATCGGATCCGCTCCCGCAGATCGGGGCCGTTGTCCTCGTTCCGCAGGATGAGCGTCCCGACGCCGAACTCGCGGCCGTCCAGCGTGAACTCGGCGCCGGCCGTCCGCACGTAGACGCCCTCCTCCAGGAGGTCGGCCGCGGCGCCCGCCCCGGCGGAGTTCCACGGGATCAGGTAGCCCACCCGCGCCGCCGGGACCTCCGGCGCCGAGCCCGTCGATGCCGCGTCAGCCCCGGGTGCCGGCGCCTCCACCGACGTCGACGCCAGGTCCACGGGCCGATCCAGCGAGATCGCCTCCACGTCCCAGAGCAGGGGGAGGCTCCAGGCGGTGACGTCGTAGATCTCGTCCGGCAGTCGCTGGGCGCGCCGCTCCCGCTGCTCCTCCACGAACTCGGGGTTCATCGGCGTGTGGTCGTCCAGGAGGTTCCGGGCCAGCCGGTGGGCCGGCTGATCCATGGGCACGATCCACGTCTCGCCGGCGGGCAGCGTCCGGCCGCCGACCTCCACCGGCTCCTCCGCCCGGCTCACCCGGATCCCGTTCCGGGCCAGCGTCCGTGCCAGCTTCCGCGCCATGGCCGGGTCGTGCGAGGAGTGGAGCACGTAGGTCCGGGTCGGACCCGTGCGGCCCATCTCCACCGCGCTGCGGCGGAACTCCACGAAGTCACGGAGCAGCGCCTCGCGGTTGCGGGCCGCCGTGGCCGCGGTCTCCAGGGCCGCGGTCCAGTGATGCAGGACGCCGTCCCCGTAGGTGAGCAGGGTGCCGTCGTCCTTCCGGTACACGAGCCCCCGGGCCGAGGCCTGCTCGAAGGTCATCCCCAGGGAGCCGTGCGTGGTGGGCCAGGAGGCGCCGTAGCCCGGATAGAAGGCGTCGTAGATCTCGCGGGTGAAGTACGCGAAGCCCCGCTCGTCGAACCGATCCGCGTTGTTCCGCCCGATCTCCGCGTACCACTCGTCCTGCGTGTCCGTCACGTAGGTGTTCCCGGGTACGGCCGCCGGCGGGAAGTAGTAGGTGGCGTCACCGCCCATCTCGTGCAGGTCCACCGTCACGTGCGGCTGGAAGGAGAGCAGCGCGTCCACCCGACCGCGGCTCTCCGGCTGGCTCTGGGTGAACCAGTCCCGGTTCAGGTCGAACAGGTAGTGGTTGGTGCGCCCTCCGGGCCACGGCTGATCGTGCCCGACGGCGTTCCCGTCGGGGTCCGGCGGCGTCGCCCGGTTCTGGGCGTAGCGGCTGACGAAGCGGTACCGGCCGTCGGGGTTCTGGTTCGGATCGATCACCACGAGCGACCGCCGGAGGATCGAATCGGCCGTGGCGTCGTTCTCGGCGGCCAGCAGGTGGTAGGCCTCGGCCATGGCCGCCCCGGACGAGGAGATCTCGTCCCCGTGGACGCCGTGCACGAGCGCCGTGACCACCGGGAGCTGGCCCACGAGCCGCTCGATCTCGCCGGCCTCCGCCCGGTCGGGGTTGGCCAGCGCCTGCAGTCCCTCCCGGACCTCCTCCAGCCTGCCCATCCGCTCTGCGGACCCGATGACGAGCATCTGGAGGGGACGCCCCTCGTGGGTCGTCCCGTACTCGATCAGGTGCGTCCGGTCCGGCGCCGCCTCCGCCAGGGCGCGCATGTACTCGGCGATCTCGTCCGGCGGGGTGACCTCCTGGTGGAAGTCGTGTCCCGCCACCTCCCGCAGCGTCGGCACCGAGGGGTCGTACTCCGTGCCCGGGGAGAGCACCTCGACGAAGGGATCGTCCCAGCCCGGCCCGCCCGGCAGCGGCGTGCTTCGCTCCTGGGCGGGGAGGGACGAGGCGGCGAGGAGGGTGAGGAGGACGAGGGGAAGAGACAGGGTCCGGCGCATGGCGTGCTCCTTCGGGAAAGCGTGTTCCGCGGGCGGAGCGAAGCAATGTATGGCGACGTGCCGCTGACGACAGCGCCGGTCGTGCCGGCCGGGACGGCGCGGGCGCCTCATACGATCGGCGCGCGTGTACGGGGAGGCGTGCTGGGAGGAATTGCCGGCCCACCCGTGATCCGGAGACGTCCATGACCCGACCACCAGTCGCGTGTCTCGTCGCGCTCGCCCTGGTCCTTCCCCTCACCGGCTCGGCGTGCGGGGAGAACGGCTCCGGCGTCCCGGGCCAGGGGGCCGCGACCACCGATTCAGCGGCCCGGACGACCGCCGACCGGTCGGAATCGCCGGACGACCGTTCGGGCACTCCCAACGATGTCCCGGACACCACCCGCGTGATCCTGGTCACCGGCTCAACGGGTGGGCTGGGCCGGGAGGTCGCCCGCCGCCTGGCGGCCGGCGGCGCCCGCGTGATCGTCCACGGCCGGGACGTGGAGCGGGGCACGGGCCTCGTGCGTGAGATCGAAACCTCCGGCGCGGGGAGCGCCCGCTTCTTCCGCGCCGACTTCGCGCACCTGGACAGCGTCCGGGCCCTGGCCGACTCGGTCCGCCGGCACTACGACCGCCTCGACGTCCTGGTGAACAACGCCGGGATCCTCCTGGGTACGGCCGAGCGCCCCGTGAGCTCCGACGGCCACGAGCTCCACTTCCAGGTCAACTACCTGGCCGGCTACCTCCTGACCCACGAGCTGCTGCCCCTGCTGAAGAGGAGTGCTCCGGCCCGGGTCGTGAACGTCTCCTCCCGGTCCGCCGACCCCATCGACTTCGACGACGTCATGCTGGAGAGCGGCTACTCCGCCGGGCGGGCCTACGGCCAGAGCAAGCTCGCGCAGATCATGTTCACCTTCACCCTGGCAGAGCGGCTGGAGGGGAGCGGCGTCACGGTGAACGCCCTCCACCCGGCGAGCCTCATGGACACCGACCTGGTGAAGGACATCGGCATGGAGCCCAGGAGCAGCGTGGCCGAGGGGGCCCGGGCCGTGATGCACCTCATCGACGGTGAGGACGTCGGAACCGGACACTACTACCGGCGCATGGAGCGGGCCCGTGCACCGGAGGCCCAGGCCTACGACGGGGAGGCCCGGGCGCGGCTGGACTCCATCAGCCGCGAGCTCACCGGCCTCCCTCCGGCAGGCGGAAGCTAGCCCTCGCCGCCGGATAATCGATCGTCAGGACGAGGGACTGGAACGGCGATCCGCCGAGGGCCCCGGCGGGTGCCCGATCCATCATCGAGGCCATTCTCTTCCGGAAGTTGCGATCCGGCCAGCGGGCGAACCACACCGGCCCGATCGTTTCGACAGTCCGGGGGCGACGCAGTCTGCCCGGACAGCCTCCACGGACGTCACGCTCCGCCGGCGGGCCGCACGACCTGCCCCCGCGTGGGCTCCCCACGCTCCACGATATCGCCGTCGGCCGTGTAGGAGCGGAAGAAGGCCGGGAGACCGGTGGCCCGCCCGAGCGCCGGGCCGTCCTGCAGGTGGTAGTGGAGGTGCGGCTCCGAGCTGTTCCCACTGTTTCCGCACTCGCCGAGCCGCTCTCCCCGCTCCACGCGATCGCCGCTGTCGACGGCCACGGAGCCGTGCCGGAGGTGGGCGAGCACGGAGTACTCGCCGTCGCCGTGGTCCAGCACGACGTGGTTGCCGAAGATCTGCTCCCGGTTCATTCGGCCGGGCGTGTTGTCCGGAACGGAGTCGGCCATCCGGACCACCCGCCCCGCCGCGGGCGCCAGGACGGGCGTCCCGTAGCAGTGATAGTCCGCGTTCTCGCTCCCGTCATCCTCGTGCGACGAGCCGTCCACGAGCTTCAGGAAGTCGTACGCGAAGCGCTGATCCCGGGCCTGCGCGTGGTAGTTCAGCCGGGGCGTGCGACCGCCCCAGAACACGTACCATGAGCCGTCGAAGGGCAGACGCAGGTCGGCCCTCGTTGTGTATTCTCCGTTCCCCGTGTCCGCGGGACGGGGCGTCGGCCTCACGCCCACCAGGATCACGGTTCCGTCGTCCCGCCACCCCCACCGGGTGGTGATCGTGCGTGCGGGGGCCCCGGAGAAGCGGGAGACGCGGTAGTAGTGGTTAACATTGCGGTCCGTGAAGACTTCCTCGGCCACCACTTCCTGCTCGGAGCCCAGCTGGCTCCCGACCTTGCCCGCCAGCGACGCCACGCCGGACGTCCCGCCGATTCGCTGCAGGTAGGCCGAGTCGGTCACCGCCACGATGGAATCAGCGTGTCCGCCCATGAGCCAACCCGTCAGGCGGCGACCCTTCCGGATCGCCGCGACCGTGTCAACGGCCGTCGATGTCGCCGCGGTTTCCACCGGAGGCCGGTGCGGAGCCCCGACATCCCGGGCGGCGGCGGTGTCGGCCCCCAGGGCCGTCGCCAGGAAGAGGGCCAGCAGTGCGAATTGCGTCGAGCGAATCGTCCCTGTCGTGGGCGTGTCGTTCGTCATTGGTGTCGTCCCCTCGGTCTTGAGCATCGCGCCGAATGTGCGCCTCGCCATCGATCGTCCGATTCCGTTAGTCCAGCGAGTCGGCCGCGGCTTACACTTCAGTCCCGAGCCAACGGACCAGGGGCGGTGACGGGCCCTCCGCGCCACCGTTGCGAGTACGTGAGCGGCGGCCCGGCCGGCGTTCGTTGCGGCCTCAGATCACGACGGGTAGTCTCTCCGTGTGACCCCACCCACTCGTGCCCCCTCTCCCACCGGCCCCTGGACGCCCGGGGACGCCGCCGAGCTGTACCAGATCGGCGACTGGTCCCAGGGCTACTTCGACGTCAGCAGTGACGGGCACGTCGCGGTGAGGCCGAACGCCGAACCGGAGCCCGATATCGATCTGCTCGAGGTCGTCGAGGGCCTCCGGGACCGGGGCGTGGATCCGCCCTTCCTGATCCGATTCTCCGACATCACGGCCCACCGCCTACGGTCGCTGCGCCGGGCCTTCGACGCCGCCATCGCCGATAACGACTACGGCGGCGACTACGTGGCCGTCTACCCGATCAAGGTGAACCAGCAGCGCTCCGTGGTGGAGGAGATCTACCGATACGGAGCGGAGCACGACTTCGGTATGGAGGTGGGCTCGAAGGCCGAGCTGCTGGCCGTGATGGCGCTCACCCGGGGATCGCCCGAGCGGCTGATCGTGTGCAACGGCTTCAAGGACGACGACTACATCGAGGCCGCGATCCTGGCGGCGAAGCTGGGCCGGCGGATCGTCCCCGTGGTGGAGAACCTCGGCGAGGCGGAGCTGATCCTGAAACACGCCGAGCGGCACGACGTGTCGCCGCGACTCGGCGTCCGGGTCAAGCTGGCCAGCCAGGGAGCGGGCCGGTGGCGCGAGTCGTCGGGGGAACGCTCGAAGTTCGGGCTCTTCGCCGGCGAGGTCCTGGAGCTGCTCGAGATGCTCGGGGAGGCGGGCCACGAGGACGCCCTCCGTCTCGTGCACTGCCACCCGGGGAGCCAGATCCAGGACATCGGACGCCTGAAGCACGCCATCGCGGAGCTGGGCCAGTTCTACGCGGAGCTCCGGCGGCTCGGGGCCCCCGTGGAGTTCCTGGACGTGGGCGGCGGCCTCGGCGTCGACTACGACGGCAGCCGCCGGGACCGCGAGTCCTCGATGAACTACACCGTCGAGGAGTACGCCAGCGAGGTCGTCTACCGCGTGGCCCGGGTGTGCGAGGAGCGGGACGTGCCGGAGCCGACCATCGTCAGCGAGTCGGGACGGGCCATCGCCAGCTACCAGAGCGTCCTGGTCTTCGACGTCCTGGGCGAGACGGGCGTCCACATGCCCGCGGCGGAGGACGGGGAGCTGGAGCCGCCGGACGAGGAGGCGCCCGGTCCGCTGCAGGACCTGTGGGCCGCCCGCGAGTCCGTGGGGCCCGACGATCTCGTGGAGCCCTTCCACGACGTGGTCGAGGCCCGGCGCCAGGCGATGCACCTCTTCCGGCTCGGCTACCTGGGGCTGGAGCAGCGGGCGTGGGCGAAGCGCGTCTACGCGTCGACATGCGCGCGGATCCGGGACGTGGCCGCCGGGCTCCCCGAGGTGCCCGAGGAGCTGGGGCCGCTGACGGGAATCCTGGCGGAGACCTACTTCTGCAACTTCTCCATCTTCCAGTCGCTCCCGGACGCCTGGGCCATCGACCAGCTCTTTCCGGTCATGCCCATCCACCGGCTCGACGAGCGCCCCGGGCGCCGGGTCGTTCTCGGTGACATGACCTGCGACTCCGACGGCAAGCTCGACCGGTTCACCGACGTGCGCGGCGCCCGGACGACCCTGCCGGTGCACGACCTCCGGAAGGGGGAGCCGTACTATCTGGCCGCCTTCCTGGTCGGCGCCTACCAGGAGATCCTGGGCGACCTCCACAACCTGTACGGCGACACGCACGCGGCCCACGTCCGCCTGGACGAGGAGGGCGGGTGGTGGGTGGAGGAGCTGGTCCGGGGCGACAGCTGCTCCGACGTCCTCGGGTACGTCCACTACGACCCGGAGCGCCTCTACCCCCGCCTGGAGAAGGACTGCGAGCGGGCGGTCCGGGAAGGCCAGCTGACCGTGGCCGAGCGTCGGGCGCTGCTGGAGTTCTACGAGTCCGCCCTGGGCGGCTACACGTACCTGGAGCCCGGCGCCTCGTGACCCCGTCTTTTCTGGGCGACGACGTCGCCGTCCCGCGCGGCGAGGCCGTCGTCTCGCTGATCCCGGTGCCCTACGACGCCACCTCCTCCTGGGTGAAGGGGGCGGACCGGGGGCCCGGGGCCCTGCTCGAGGCGTCGGAGTACGTGGAGCTGTATGACATCGAGACGGAGAGCGAGCCCTGGCGGCGGGGGCTGGCGACCCTACCCCCCGTGGAGGTGGACGGCCCGCCGGAGGAGCTGGCCGGCGCCGTACGGGAACTGGTGGCCGGCGAGCTGGAGGCGGGGCGGACCCCCGTGCTCCTGGGCGGCGAGCACTCGGTAACCATCGGTGCCGTGGAGGCCGCGGCCGATCGTTTCCCGGACCTCGGGGTGCTCCAGATCGACGCCCACGCCGACACCCGCGAGTCCTACGACGGCTCCACCCACAACCACGCCTGCGTCATGGCCCGGGCCCGGGAGCGATGCCCGGTGGTGCAGGTGGGAATCCGGAGCGTGGACCCCTCCGAGGTGGAGGGACTGGACGGGGAGCGCGTCTTCTGGGCCCACGACATCGTCGGGTCGGACGACGGATGGATGGACGACGTGGCGGAGCTTTTGGCCCCGCGGACCTACGTGACGGTGGACCTCGACGCCTTCGACCCGTCCGTCCTGCCGGCCACGGGAACGCCGGAGCCGGGCGGCCTCGACTGGTACGAGGTCAACGGGCTCCTGCGTCGGGTGGCCCGGAGCACCGACGTCGTCGCCTTCGACGTGGTCGAGCTGGCGCCGGCCCCGGGACAGCACGCCAGCGCGTTCACGGCGGCCAAGCTGACCCACCGCTTCCTGGCCGAGATCTTCGCCGGCCGGGACTGAGATCCCCGCCGGCCGGGGCCGGACCGCCCCGGCCGCCCGCCGGTCAGTTCTCCCGGTCCCCCAGCACGTACTCGAAGATCAGCGGCGCCACGATGGTGGCGTCGGACTCGATCACGTACTTCGGCGTGTCGACGTCGAGCTTCCCCCAGGTGATCTTCTCCCCGGGCACGGCCCCGGAGTAGGAGCCGTAGCTGGTCGTGGAGTCGCTGATCTGACAGAAGTACGACCAGTACGGGCACTCCACGCCCAGGTCCTGGTGGAGCATGGGCACCACGCAGATGGGGAAGTCGCCGGCGATGCCGCCGCCGATCTGGAAGAACCCCACCGGCGCCCGTGCCTCCTCCGGGGGGATCGCCATGCTCCCGGGCTCGGTGGGCGTGACCGAGAGATCCATCTCCGACAGGGACTGCCCGGTGGTCGTCTCCATGTACCAGGACGCCAGCTCCCCCATGTACTCGAGCCCGTCGCGGACGATCTCCGTGCCCGACAGGTCGCCGGCGATCACGTGTGCCACGAAGATGTTGCCCAGCGTGGAGTCCTCCCAGCCGGGCACGAACAGCGGGAGGTCCTCCTCGGCCGCGGCCACCAGCCAGGAATCCGCCGGGTCGATGTCGTAGTCGTCCTCGACGGTTCCCCGCCGGATCAGGCGGTAGAGGAACTCGTGCGGGAAGAGGCGGTCGCCGGCGGCGTCGGCCTCCTTCCACAGCTCCAGCATCGGCCGCTCGATGACCCGGAAGGCCCGGTCCTCCGGGATGCACGTGTCGGTGACCCGGTTCAGTCCCGAGCGCTCGAGGTCCTTCTCCATCTCCGGGGTGAGGCTCCGCCAGTCCGGGATCCGGCGGTAGTGGTCGTGGGCCACCAGGTTGAAGAGGTCCTCCTCCAGGTTGGCCGCGGTGCAGCAGACGGCGTGCACGCGGTCCCGGCGGATCATCTCCGCCAGCGAGATCCCCAGCTCGGCCGTGCTCATGGCGCCCGCCAGCGTGACGACCATCCGTCCCCCGCCCTCGACGAGCTCCCGGTAGCCCGACGCCGCGTCGCGGAGTGTCGCCGCGTTGAAGTGGCGGTAGTGCTCGTCGACGAAGTCTCGGATGCTCATCGTCGGTTTCCCGGAGTCTCGTGGATCATCCCTGCGAGCGACCAGCGCCCCCGGCCGAATCTCCCGTGGGAGTCCCGGCGACGAAAGCCAAAGCCGGGGGCCGGACGGCGCCAGCCCACGGCCTCCCGCCGCTCGACCGATTCCGGCAGTACTGCGCCTCCGTCAGGAGTCGGAGCTGCGTTCGTCGGTCCCCGCTCCCCCGGAGCCCGTCCGCCTGTCTTCGCTCGACGCCGGCTCACCGACCTCCATCTCCTCCATGAAGCCGGCGCCCAGGATCGCCGTGGGCACGGCGATGAGGAAGAGCGCCGTCACGGCGAACAGGCCGGCCATCATCCGCCCCAGCACCGTGACCGGCACCACGTCGCCGTAGCCCACCGTGGTGAGCGTCACGATCCCCCACCACATGGCGTGGGGGATGCTGGCGAAGACGTCCGGCTGCGCTCCGTGCTCCGCGTAGTACATCACCGTCGAGGCGACCGGGAGCACGAACCCCACAAGCGAAATCGTGATGACCAGGTGGGGCCGCTTCCTCCGGAAGACCCGGCCGGAGCCGGCTCGCGCGGTCTCCCTCCCGCGAGGGCTCCAGCACCTGCCAGACCCTGTCGCGCACGGTTCGAAGTCTCATCCTCTCCTCCTCCCGGTCTGCGATTCCGAGTCAGCCGCCGAGGCCGCCGAGCTGGATCAGGAGGGCGACCCACGCCTGGCCCGCCGCGGTGAAGTAGGTGGCCGTGTCCACGACCACGAGTCCCGTCACGCACACGGCGCTCGTGGCGGTGAAGAGCGCGTCCACGAAGCCCAGTTCGGCACCGGTGTAGAGCCCCGGGAGCAGCAGGAAGCCCGCCGTTCCCACGGCGATCAGCCCCTCACCGATCGGCCGGAACCCGGTCCGTCGAGGCTGGGAGCCCCTCACTCCTCCGACAGCCGCACGACCTCGAACCAGAACTCGTCGATGGCATTGACGATGTTCGCGATGCCCTCCAGGTCCACCGGCTTCGTGACGTAGGCGTTGGCGTAGCGGTCGTAGCTGCCGGCGATGTCCGACTCGGCCTCGGAGCTGGAGAGGATCACGACCGGGACCCGCCGCAGGGTCTCGTGCCCCTTGATCTCCTCCAGCAGCTCGTGGCCGCTCTTCCCCGGCAGGTTCAGGTCCAGGAGAACCAGGTCCGGCCGCTCGTGGTCCGTCTCGCCCTCCAGCCCCAGGATCCGCTCCGCCTCCTCGGCGTTCGTGGCCACCAGCAGGTCGTTCCGGATCTTCGACTCCCGCAGCATCTCGCGGGTGAGTCGTACGTCGGCCGGGTTGTCCTCCACAAGGAGGATGCGGGCAGCGCGCCTCTGGCCGTCGGTGTCCGGGGTCATGCGGTCACGTCTCCCGTGTCTCATGTGCGGTCTGGAGCATCTGGACGAAGCGGGACCGGGACGGCCCGCGCAAGTCCGGGCCGCCCCTACCCGACGGTCTCGGACGCCGACCGGAGCGCCGTCTCGAGCTCGCCCACCGCACAGGGCCTCGCGTACCGGTAGCCCTGGCCGATCCGGACACCGAAGTGCCGCACCGTGTCCTCCTGCCGCTCCGTCTCGATGCCCTCGGCGATGGTCTCGACGCCCAGCGACTCCGCCAGGCTCACGATGGCGTCGATGATCGCCCGGTCCTCGGGATCGTCGGGCGCATCGGCCACGAAGGACCGGTCGATCTTGAGCGTGGAGACGTCGAACTGCTTCAGGTAGCGCAGGGAGGCGTACCCGGTCCCGAAGTCGTCCACCGCGAGCCGGGTGCCGATCTCGATGAGATCGGCGGCCTGCTCGCTCCCCCGGAGCAGCGCGGTCTCGGTCACCTCGACCGTGAGCCGGGCCGGATCGAGCCCGAACTCCCCAAGGATCTCACGAACGTGGTTCACGCGGCTCGCTGAGCTGAGCTCCCGGGCCGAGAAGTTCACGAAGAGCCGGAGCCGACGGTCCGGGTTCGACTCGTCGAGCGCGCGGAGGTCCCTGCACGCCTGCTCGAAGACCGCCTCGCCCAGGGGGACGATGAGCCCGCTCTCCTCGGCCAGCGGTATGAAGTCGGCCGGGGAGACCAGGCCCCGCTCCGGATGCTGCCACCGGGCCACGGTCTCGATGCCCACGACGGTGCCCGACCGGAAATCCAGGAGCGGCTGGTAGAACGGCACGATCTCTCCGTTCCCGATGGCGCGCTCCAGCTCCTGCTCCCGCTGCAGCAGGCGCATCCGGGCCTCGCCGCTCTCGGGGGTGAAGAATGCCACCCCGTCGTCGCCCGTGTCCTTGGCGTGGAACATGGCGATGTCGGCGTACCGGATGAGCTCCGCGGCATCGGCGGAGCCGTCCCCGTCCTCCGCTTCCTCCGGCCGGAAGAAGTGAGCGCCCGTGCTCGTGGCGAGCCGGAACTCCTCGTCGCCCACCGTGAAGGGGGCCCGGAACTCGTCCCGGACCCGCCCCAGGACCCTCCGGATGCCGCTGCGCCCCTCGACTCCCAGCAGCAGCATCCCGAACTCGTCGCCGCCGATGCGGGCCACCGTGTCCTGCTCTCGGAGGACGGACCGCAGGCGCTCGGCGACCTCCACCAGGACGCGGTCCCCGGCGGTGTGCCCCAGGCTGTCGTTCACGACCTTGAACCGGTCCAGGTCCAGCACGACCACCCCGAACCCTTCCCCGCTCCGGCGCGCGCGGGCCTTCGCCTGCGAGATCCGGCTGGTGAAGAGCTCGCGATTGGGGAGGTCGGTCAGGGGGTCGTGCAGTGCCTCGTGCCGCAGCGCCTTCTCCAGCCGCCGCTGCTCGGTCACGTCGCGCATGGTGGTCACGACCGCCGTGATCTCGCCCTCCTCCTCCCGGAGGGGAGCCGCGTTCACCGACAGGACGCGCCGCTCCCCGTCTCCCCGCTGGATGGCGAACGTGACGTTCCGCACGGGCGCCTCGCTCTGCAGCACGCGACTTACGGGAAGCTTCTCCGTCGGGTACGGCCCTCCCTCCTCGTCGGTGATCTCCCAATCCGTGGACCGGTACGTCCGCTCCTCCACCTCGGACCGCGATAGCTGGAAGAGCTCCTCTGCCGCCGCGTTGGCGAACACGATCCTCCCGTCCGTATCGACGATGGTGAGCGGCTCCGCCATCGTCTCCACGATGCGCTCCAGGCGGTCGTGGGCGCCCAGCGACTCCAGTTTGGCCTCGACCAGGGAGGTGATGTTGTGGTTGGTCCAGAGGTAGTACTCGTCCCCGTCCAGCTCGAGGCGGCGGGCGGAGAGCAGGACGTGCCGGATCGCGCCGCCCCGGCTCCGGAACTGCACCTGCTTGTCGCGGATGGCGTCGCCCGGCTCGGCGAGCTCCCGCTTCATCCGCTCCCGCACGCCGGCGTCCGGCCACAGTCCCAGCTCCACGGTCGAGCGGCCGATGACCTCCTCGCGGGAATAGCCCACCAGTTCCAGAAACGCCCGGTTCACGTCCACGATCTCGCCGCTCGACGCGTCCGTGAGGCCGATGCCCACCGGGGCGAGGTCGAAGACGGACTCGAGCTGATGCTCCTGTCGCGCCCGCTCCCGCTCGGCCAGGACCTGCTCGGTGATCGAGTCGTGGGAGACGACGGCTCCGCCCCCGTGCTCGGACTGCAGCGGCGTGACGGTCACGCGGAACCAGCGCCGCTCCTCCGGCCCGTGACACGGGTAGTCGAGCCGGAAGCGCTGGCTCTCCCCGGACAGCACGGCCTCCAGGCCTGCCAGCATCTCCCGCGCGTCGTCCTCCTCCATGGCCGCGCGTCGGGTGACGGCCAGGTAGTTCTCACCCTCGTAGCCCCTCGGGTCGCCGCCCTCTCTCCGGGCGAAGTCGCGCCACGCCCGGTTCGTGCGCGTGATCGTTCCGTCCCGGTCGATCAGGGCGATGTGCTGATCCAGGGAATCGAGGATGTCCCGGCTGAGCTGGTGCGCCCGCTCCAGCTGGCGGCGGGCCTCGTGGCGCTCGTGGACGAAGCGCAGGGTGCGCTCCAGGGCCCGGTCCGTGATCTCGCCCTTGACCAGGTACTCCTCCGCCCCGGCGCGTATGGCCCTGGTCGCCTCCTCGGGATCGGTGAGCCCCGTGAGGACCACCACCGGCGTACGCCCGTCCCGCCGTCGGTAGCGCCGGACCGTCTCGGCGCCCCGGGATCCCGGCAGGCCGAGGTCCAGGAGCACGATGTCCGGTCGGAGGCTCTTCGCCCTTCCGTTCAGCTCCTCCAGGGAGGCCACGCGCTCCACGGTGGCCTCGATCGGGATCCCCCGCAGGCGTTCCCGGAGGAGCCGCGCGTCCCCGTCGTGGTCCTCGACCAGGAGGAGGCGGACGGAGAGTGAACTCGTTCTGGTCATTCGCGGATCCTTCCGGACGCCGGGGACTCCGCACCGGAGGATGAGGATGAGCAGGCTCGTCCGCCGTCACGTCACAAGCACCCTGTACGTGACGAAGGGGACTGGAATATCGTCACCCCTCCCGGAGGTGGAAATGGGGGTTTTCCCTGATGGCCGGGATGGTGGAATGGAACTGGCGACGGCTCCGGTCACCCGAGCGCCCCGGGAATCCCCGTGGCGCGCGAGAACCCGCCGGAAACCCGTTCTCCCCGACTGCGACCGATGAACCTCGTTCCCAGCCGAGAAGGACTGCTCGACGGACTGGAGCGCCTGGCCGAGTACCGGCCGTCGCCCGTCACCCGCCGCGTGCTGGGCGTGGCGGCCCTGCTCGTCTTCCTGGTGAGCCTGGGCGTGGCGTTCCGCCACCTGCCGACGCTCGACCTCCGCCCGGAGCTCCTCCTCGTCGTGGCGGCCGGGGCGGCGGCGGTCTTCGGCATCAACGCGGCGGAGCTCCGGATCACCGGTCACCTGTCCCGCCGACGGCTCTCCTGGTCCGACGCCGCCGAGAAGACGCTGTGGGCCACGGCGGCGAACCTGCTTCCCGTGCCGGGCGGCTCCCTGATCCGGCTGCAGGCCGTGGCGGACGGACCGGACGGATGGTCGAGGGCCACCCGCTGCACCCTGGTTCCGAGCACGGGCTGGTTCGCGGCGACGTTCCTGGCGGCGGGGGCGGCGCTCGCCTACCTGGGGGCGTCGGCCTTCGCGCTCGCGGCCCTGGTCCTGGGGCTCGCCGGAAGCCTGGTCACCTGGCTGCTGATGCCGCCGGACCGGACGAGCGCGGAGACGGTCCTCTCCCTGTCGGCGCTGGAGCTCGGCTTCGTCGCCGCGAGCTCGCTGAGGCTGCTCGCGCTGTTCGCGGCGCTGGGCCACCCCATCGATCCCGTGGCGGCGGTGGTGCTCACCACGGCCGCCGTGCTGGCCACGGCCGCCGGCGTCTTCCCGGGCGGGCTGGGGCTGCGGGAGCTGCTCTCCGCCACGGTGGCGCCGCTGCTGGGCCTGCCGCCCTCGCTGGCCGTCCTGGTCAGCGCCCTGGACCGGGTCGTGGGGCTGGGTACGGTCTCACTGCTCACCGCGGTGCATCAGCTCGTCGCCCCGGAGGTCGAGCCGGCCTCGGGCTGACGGCCTGACGGTCGTCGTGCCGCCCTCGCGACAGGCTACCGGCTCCCATCCGCCCCATCCAGCCTTTCCGGAGGCTCGCCGCGGCCGCGGAAGACCCACACGACCCGCTCTCCCTCCCGGTCCCGGGCGACCGTGAAGGACGCCCGGACGTCGGGCTGGATCTGGACCGAGCCGGCCCGGCGCCGGAGCATGCTCTCGTCCGGGATGATCCACGCCCCGTCCAGGCGGACCGTGTCCCGCGCCTCGGCCTCGCCCATGTCCCCGATGTCGACGACGCGGGCCCCGGTCCTCTCCAGCGGATCCTCGTACCGGAGCAGCAGGCCGGCCTCCAGCGGAGGCAGGTCCGGGAGCGCCAGCGTTCCGCCGAGCACCATCAGGTCCTCCACCCAGCGTCCGTTCTCCGGCAGCTCCCGGTACGGGTCCCGGGAGACGTCGGCCCAGCTCCCCGTGGCGATGGACTCCAGCGCCCGGAGCAGCCCCACGAAGTTCACCCGGCGCAGGTACTGCTTCTGGGGATCGTCCCGCCATCCGCCGGACTCGACGAGCACCGTGCTGGTTCCCCACTTCGTCATGAGGTCGCCGAACGCGCGGGGGTTGAAGTCGGCGTCGTAGCGGGCGACGTGGCCGCCGACGAAGGGCTCCACCGCGCTGCGGATCACTCCGGAAAGGCGCATGGCCCGGCCCCGCACGTCGTTCACATCGCCGGCCTCGTTGTACTCGGGGGCCAGCAGCGCGATGGCCACGCCGCGCCCCGTGTCCTCCACCCGGGTGCGGGCGCTCTGGTCGTGGAGGTTGAACCCGAAGTCCGGCTCCAGACGCTCCTGCATGTCCGCCAGGAGCCGGCCCTCGGGCGTGGCCTGCTGCCGGGCGTCCCTGTTGATGTCCACGCCCTGGGCGTTCCTGCGCTGGAAGCGATCCGCGCCGTCGGGGTTCAGCATGGGGACGAAGTGGAGCGTCGCCCCCTCCGCGATGGTGCGGACGAGCGGGTGGTCGGGGTGCCCGGCGAAGAAGCGGAAGATGTCGGCCAGCGCCATGGTGGCGGTGGATTCATCGCCGTGCATCTGCGACCAGAGCAGGACCGAGGTCTCGCCGCTCCCGAAGCGGACGCTCCGGATGGTCCGGCCCTCGGCGCTCTCTCCCACCGGCTCCACCGAGAGGTCCGGGCTCCCCTCCACCACCGGGAGCACCGCCCCCCAGTACTCGTCGGGGCCGAATTTCCGGCTCTCCAGCCCGGGGGCCTCCACCGAGTCGTGCAGGCTCCACAGCTCATCG
>Ga0207797_1001586_pt1 | contig 16378 bp, 9 predicted proteins | sample PRCRCaboRojoPR_6_FD_187275 | JGI IMG/M metagenome (GOLD analysis project Ga0207797, IMG submission 187275) | Marine sediment microbial community from Cabo Rojo, Puerto Rico - PR CR 10% Liquid 1 (SPAdes) | ecosystem: Environmental > Aquatic > Marine > Coastal > Sediment | place: Cabo Rojo, Puerto...
CGACGGGGGAGAGCATGAGCGCGATCGTCCTGGTGGTCGTGGCCCTGGGCGCCTTCGCCCTGGCCTACCTGGTCTACTCCCGCTACATCGCCGAGAGGATCTACCAGCTGGACCCGGACTTCGAGACGCCGGCTCACGAGCTGGAGGACGGCGTCGATTACGTGCCCACCGACCGGACGGTGCTGTGGGGGCACCACTTCACCTCGGTGGCCGGTGCGGCGCCCATCGTGGGGCCGGCCATCGCCGTGGTCTGGGGGTGGCTCCCGGCGTTCCTGTGGGTGATCGTGGGAACGATCTTCTTCGCCGGGGTGCACGACTCCGGCGCGCTGTGGGCCAGCGTCCGCAACAGGGCGCGGTCCATCGGCGCCCTGACCGAGGACATCGTGGGCGGGCGGGCCCGGAGCCTGTTCATGATCGTCATCTTCCTCCTCCTGCTGATGGTGAACGCGGTGTTCGCCATCGTCATCGCCCGCCTCTTCGGGTCGGTGCCGGCCAGCGTGCTGCCGGCGTGGTCGGTGATCGCCGTGGCCCTGGTCATCGGCTACCTGCTGTACCGCAGGGGAGTGGGGCTCTTCTGGCCGTCGCTGATCGCGCTGGTGGTCCTGTACGGGACCATCGTCGTGGGGGAGATGGTCCCGCTGTCGCTGCCCTCGCAGGTGGCGGGGCTGAGCTCCACCTCGGTCTGGGTGCTGATTCTCTTCGGGTACTCCGGGGTCGCGTCGCTGCTGCCGGTCTGGATGCTCCTCCAGCCCAGAGACTACATCAACTCACTGCAGCTATTCGTTGGCCTGATACTGCTCTTCGGGGCCGTGATGATGGCCAACCCGACGGTGGTGGCCCCGGCGGTGAACCCCGCCGTCCCCGCCGACGCGCCGCCTCTCGTGCCGCTCCTCTTCGTGACCATCGCCTGCGGTGCCATCTCCGGCTTCCACGCCCTGGTGGCGTCGGGGACCACCTCGAAGCAGCTGGACAGCGAGGAAGACGTCCGCTTCGTGGGCTACCTGGGATCGGTGGGAGAGGGGACCCTGGCGGTGGCGGCGATCATCGCCTGCACGGCGGGCTTCGCCAGCCAGGAGGCATGGGAGGGCTTCTACACCTCCTTCGCCGCCGGCGGCGTGGACGCCTTCGTCCAGGGCGGCGGCGCCATCGTGGCCCGGGGCCTCGGTCTGCCGGAGGGCTTCTCCGAGACGCTGCTGGCCGTGATGGCCATCCTCTTCGCCGCCACCACCATGGACACCGGCGTCCGGCTGCAGCGGTATGTGATCCAGGAGTGGGGCAACATCTACGACATCCCCCGCATCACCGGCCGCTTCTCCTCCACGCTCATCGCCGTGGCCAGCTGCGTCCTGCTGGCGTTCGGTGCCGGGCAGGGGGGCGGCGCCGGCGGGCTGGTGATCTGGCCCCTGTTCGGGACCACCAACCAGCTCCTGGCCGCCCTCACGCTCCTGGTGATCAGCGTGGCCCTGCTCCGGATGGGACGCCGGACGATCTTCACGGTGGCGCCGCTCACCTTCCTGCTGGTGATGACCGTGGTGGCGCTGCTGGTCCAGCTGCGGGGCTTCTGGGAGTCGGGGCAGTACTTCCTGGTGGGGATGGACCTGCTGATCCTGGCCGCCAGCATCTGGGTGGCCCTGGAGTCGGCGTCGGCCTTCGTGCAGGCGTGGCAGGAGCGGTACGCCACGTAGCGGGCTGTCGAGTCGGGAGAGCACACCGGAGACGACGGAGGACGGCATGGGATGGAGAGACGACCTGGAGGAGCTCGCGGAGAAGCTGCGCGAGTTCTACGTGGCCCCGTACCGCGGCGCCGCGGCCCGGGCGAAGCGGGACGAGGACGACCTGTTCATGCTCCTGGTGTTCAGCCAGATGATGGGCGTACCCAACCCGGCCAGCTACTACACGCTGGAGCTGCTCCCCGTGCTCTACGACCGCTTCCACGAGTGGCACACGAGGATGGGGATGGAGGAGTCGCCGCTGGACCACTTCCGCTGCTGCTGAGCGCCCGCGTGGGGACGCCGGGGACCCGGAGGCCTCTCCGGGGACACGCGGGGGCGGCGGCGTGACGTCCCTCCTGGACGAGGTGAGCGACCGCGAGATCCTCTTCGCCGGGGGGAAGGGCGGGGTGGGCAAGACCACCACCGCCGCGGCCCTGGCGCTCCGCCTGGCCGGCGCCGCCAGCGACGAGACTGGCGCCGAGACCGGTGACGAGACCGGCGCCGGGGGGGAGCGCGTCCTGCTGGTCTCCACCGACCCCGCCCACTCCCTGGGCGACCTCTTCGGCGTGGAGATCGGGGGAGAGGAGACCCGGCTCGCGGAGCGCCTGTGGGGCCTGGAGCTGGACCCGGAGGCGGAGACCGAGCGCTACCTCCGGGACGTGAAGCGGACCATGCGCGAGTTCGTCCGCCCGGAGATGTACGACGAGATCGACCGCCAGATGGAGATGACGCGGCGCTCGCCGGGGGCCGTGGAGGCCGCCACGCTGGACCGGATGTCGGAGGTCCTGGTGGAGGGCCGTGAGGCCTACGACCGCCTGATCTTCGACACGGCTCCCACCGGCCACACCCTCCGGCTGCTCTCCCTGCCGGAGGTCATGACGGCGTGGATGGACGGCCTGCTCGAGAGCCGCGACCGGTCGGAGTCCTTCGGCGAGATCCTGAAGGGCACGGACTGGGAGGGCGGCGACGAGCTGGCGTACATCGACCGGCCGGAGAAGGAGGGGCGCGACGACCGGGCGAGCCGCATCCGCGAGGTCCTCACCCGGCGGAGGCGGAAGTTCGCCCGGGCCCGCCGTCTGCTCACCGACCCCGAGCGGTGCGGCTTCCTGGTCGTGGTCAACCCGGACGAGCTGTCGGTGCGGGAGGGCGAGGACATCCGGGACACCCTGGACCGGCTGGAGATGCCGCTGCTCGCGGTGGTGGTGAACCGGGTGCTGCCGGAGGAGGCCGACGGCGAGTTCCTGGGGCGCCGCCGGCGGGAGGAGGCGCGCCACCTGGAGCGCATCGCGGAGGTCTTCTCCGACGTGCCCAGGGTGCGGGTGCCGCTGCTGGCCACCGACGTGCGCGGCGTGGACGAACTCGAGGACGTGGCCTCGTGGCTGGCCGGAGACCTACCGCCGAAACGCCGTACCACGTAGCTTCTCCCGCCCGTTCCACAGCCCCGTCCCGGCGCCCCGGCCGCGCCGCCGGACGTTTCCCCCTCCACAGGGAGCACCTCCATGCGCTCGATCCGCCCGCTCGCTCTTCCCCTCTCCCTCCTGGCGGCCCTGCTGCTCGCCCCGGCGCCGCCGGCCTCCGCGCAGGACGTCTCTGCCGGGGACCTCGACGGACTCCCCTTCCGGCACGTGGGGCCGGTGGGGAACCGCCTCATCTCGGCCGTCGGCGTGCCCGGGAAGCCGGACCTCTACTACGTGGGCGCGGCGTCCGGGGGCGTGTGGAAGACCGAGGACGGCGGCACCCACTGGGAGCCGCTCCTGGACGACCAGCCGGTGCACTCGGTGGGCGCGCTGGCCGTGGCGCCCTCGGACACGGAGATCCTGTGGGCAGGGACGGGCGAGCACTTCATCCGCTCCAACATCTCCCACGGGAACGGCGTGTGGAAGTCCACCGACGGCGGGGAGAGCTGGGAGCACATGGGGCTGGAGGGGACGGGGCGGATCTCCGAGGTGATCGTCCACCCGCGGGACCCGGACGTGGTGTACGCCGCCGCCCTGGGACACGCCTTCGCCCCCCAGGAGCAGCGCGGGGTCTACCGGACCACCGACGGCGGCGAGACCTGGGAGCGGGTCCTCTTCGTGAACGAGGACACGGGGATCTCCGACCTGATCATGCACCCGGGCAACCCGCGGGTCCTCTTCGCCGGTGCATGGGACCTGGAGGTCCACACCTGGACGCGGATCAGCGGCGGTCCCGGGAGCGGCCTGTACGTCACCCGCGACGGGGGCGACAGCTGGGAGCGGCTCCGAGGGAACGGGCTCCCGGACGGACCCATCGGAAAGGTCGGCCTGTGCAACACGCCGGCGGACCCGGACCGGATCTACGCGCTGATCGAGACCAGCGACGGGATCCCGTGGCGGGGCGAGACCAGTGAGGGCGAGCTGTGGCGCTCCGACGACGGGGGGCACCGGTGGGAGCTGGTGAGCCACAGCCACGACCTGGCGGGGCGGACGGCCTACTACAGCCGGTGCGCCGCGTCGCCGGACGACGCCGACGAGGCCTACTTCCTCCAGGCCGACTACGTGCGCACCGTGGACGGCGGCCGCACGCACGAGGTGTTCGACTTCGGCGAGGCGCCGACCTGGGACACCCACGAGATGTGGATCGACCCCACCGACGGCGACCGGATGATCGTGGTGGGCGACGGCGGTGTGGCCATCTCCGGGAACCGGGGCGAGAGCTGGTACCGGAACCAGCTCCCCGTGGCCCAGCTGTACCACGTCCGCGTGGACGACCGGGTGCCGTACTGGATCTACACGAACCGCCAGGACGGGCCCTCGCTCCGCGGCCCGAGCAACAGCCGCACGATCGGCGGGTTCATCGGCGGCGGCATCACCCGCGGCATGTGGCACACCGTGGGCGGCGGCGAGAGCGGGTTCGCCACGCCGGACACCGTCGACGACAACGTGGTGTGGTCCAGCACCTCGGGCTACGGCCCGGTGAGCGGCATCGTCACGCGCATGGAGCTCGACACCCGGCAGTTCCGGAACGTGGAGGTGTGGCCGGAGGCGAACATCGGGTGGCCGGCCGAGGACGCCCGCTACCGGTGGCAGTGGACCTTCCCGCTGCTGATCTCCCCCCACGACCACGAGACCGTGTACGTGGGCAGCCAGCACGTGCACCGGACCACGAACGGCGGCCAGAGCTGGGAGCGGATCAGCCCCGACCTCTCCACGGCGGACACCTCGAAGATGGGGATCTCCGGCGGGCTGACGCCGGACAACATCGAGGTGGAGTACTGCTGCGTGGTCTACGCCATCGACGAGTCGCCGGCCCGGGAGGGCGTGATCTGGGCCGGCACCAACGACGGCCTGGTGCACGTCACCCGTGACGGCGGCGAGACGTGGACCGAGGTCACCGACAACATCCCGGGGCTCCCGCCGGAGGGCGTCGTCCGGAACATCGACGCGTCGAAGTGGGACGCCGGGAAGGCCTACCTCACGGTGGACCGCCACCAGGCGGGCGACTTCGCGCCCTACGTGTACCGGACCGAGGACTTCGGCCGGAGCTGGACGAGGATCACCGACGGGATCCCGGAGGGCCCGCTCTCCTTCGCCCGTCACGTGCGGGAGGACCCGACCCGGGAGGGGCTCCTCTTCCTGGGCACGGAGAACCGGATGTACGTCTCCTTCGACGACGGCGGGGAGTGGCAGCCCCTGCAGCCGCCGGGCGAGGGCGACGGGGCGCGGAATCTGCCGCCGGCGCCCATGTACTGGTCGGTGATCCCGCCCCATTTCGACGACCTGGTGATCGGTACCTACGGCCGGGGCATCTGGATCCTGGACGACATCACGCCCCTGCAGCAGCTGACGCCCGAGGTGGCGTCTTCCGGGGTGCACCTCTTCGAGCCGCGGCGGGCGTGGCGGTTCCGGCCCGCGGTGCCCGAGATGTCGATGATGGACGACCAGAGCGCCGGGAGCGACCCGGCGTACGGCGCCTCCATCAACTACTGGCTCGGCGATCCCGTGGAGGACGAGGTGTCGGTGGTGATCACCGACGCGGCGGGCGACACCGTCCGCACCCTGGAGGGGACCGGCGACCGGGGCATCAACCGGGTCACCTGGGACCTGGAGACGGAGCCCACGACGCAGATGAAGCTGCGGACGAAGCCCGTGGGATCGGACTGGGTCGACCTGGGTGACGACCGCTGGCGGCCGGCGCCCGAGGGCCGGTGGAGCATCGTCTCGCCGCCGGGCACCTACACGGTGACCCTGCGCGTGGGGGACGAGGAGCGGAGCACGGAGCTCGAGGTCGTGAAGGACCCCCACTCCGAGGGGAGTCCGGAGGACATCGACGCGCAGGTGGCCACGCTCCGCGAGCTGTACGAGGACATGAACCGGGCGGCCGAGATGGTGAACCGCATCGAGTGGATCCGCCGCCAGCTCTACGACCGGATGGAGCTGCTGGAGTCCCGGGGCGGGGAGGAGGCCCTGGTGGCCGCCGCCGACTCCCTGGACGAGCGGCTGCGGGAGGTGGAGGGCGGACTGATCCAGCTGAAGCTCACCTCCACGGGGCAGGACAACATCCGGTGGCCCATGAAGCTGGCCGGGCGCATCGGCTACCTGGCCGGAGGCGTGGCCTCGGCGGACTTCCCGCCCACCGACCAGGCGCTGGAGGTGAAGGAAGTGCTGGAGGGCCGACTGGCGGACCACGGGGAGCGGCTCGAGTCGCTGCTGCAGGGGGCCGTGGCGGACCTGGATGCGCGTCTCGAGGACGCCGGCGTCGGCGGGATCGCCACGGAGGTGCGGTAGAGCCGACGGCGCGGGAGGCTGTGCGCTGTACGCACGGAGGGCGTCCCGCCACCTTGCGGCGTGCCGCGCCCCGTGGCCCTCGACCGCACACTCCCGGACCCGGGTAAGGGATCCATGGCCGACACATCCGACACCGACGACGGCGGACACTTCCTGCAGGCGGTCAACGAGACCTTCGACCGTGCCGCCCGGCTCAGCGATCATCCCCACGGGCTCCTGAGGCAGATCAGGGCGTGCAACAACACGCTCAGCGTGAGCTTCCCGCTGGAGCGGGACGACGGCTCGGTGGAGGTCATCCAGGGCTGGCGGGCCCAGCACAGCAACCACAAGACGCCGGTGAAGGGAGGCGTCCGCTTCGCCCCCACGGTGTCGGGCGACGAGGTGCGGGCCCTGGCCGCCCTGATGTCCTACAAGTGCGCCATCACCGACGTCCCCTTCGGCGGGGCCAAGGGCGGGGTGCTGCTGGACGGGACGCGGTACAGCCAGGACGAGCGTGAGCGGATCACGCGCCGCTACGCCTTCGAGCTGGCCCAGAAGGACTACCTGGGGCCGGCCGTGGACGTGCCGGCGCCGGACTACGGCACGGGCCCGCGCGAGATGGCCTGGATCCTGGACACCTACCGGACGCTGCGCCCCGACGAGCTGAACGGCGCCGCCTGCGTCACCGGCAAGCCCATCGCCCACGGCGGCGTGCGGGGACGGCTCGAGGCCACGGGGCTCGGCGTCTGCTTCGGTCTGCGCGAGGCCTGCTCCGTCGGCGAGGACATGGAGTCGCTGGGGCTCGAGACCGGCCTCGAGGGGAAGAGCGTGGTCGTCCAGGGACTCGGCAACGTGGGGTACCACGCCGCCCGGCACCTGCGGAGCGAGGGCGCCAGGATCGTGGGCATCGCCGAGCACGACGGAGCCATCGTCGACGAGTCCGGCGAGGGCTTCGACGTGGCGGCGGTGAGGGAGCGGATGGACGCCGGCGGGTCCGTCACGGACCATCCCGGCGCCACGGTCCTGGAGGAGAGCAGGAAGGCGCTGGAGCTGGACTGCGACATCCTGATCCCCGCGGCGCTGGAGGCGCAGATCACCGGGGAGAACGTGGACCGCCTCCGGGCGTCGATCGTCGCCGAGGCGGCCAACGGGCCCGTCACGGCGGAGGCCGACGCGGCACTCCGCGATCGGGACGTGCTCGTGGTCCCGGACCTCTACCTGAACGCCGGCGGCGTCACCGCCTCCTACTTCGAGTGGGTCAAGAACCTGACCCACCTCCGCTTCGGGCGGATGGAGAAGCGCTTCCAGGAGGCCAGCGCGCGCCGGATGATGGACGCCGTCGAGGGACTGACCGAGCGCACGTTCGCGCCGGAGGCCCGGGCCCGGGCGGCGGAGGGCGCCGACGAGGAGGACCTGGTCCGGTCCGGCCTCGAGGAGACCCTCGTGCCCGCCTACCGCGAGCTGCGGGAGACGGCGCGGGAGCACGACACGGACCTGAGGACCGCCGGCTTCCTGATGGCCATCGACAAGATCGCCACCATCTATCGCGACCGGGGGATCTTCCCCTGACGCGCCACGGCGGCGGGCCGGCCGATCGGGCCGGAGCACCGCCTTCGAGACGCCACGAGCGGCCGCCGCTCACCAGCAGACGAGGAGCGACTCCCATGAGCACTCTCCCCGGCGAATCCCACCCCCACGTTCCGGCCGCGCGCTGGCTGGCGGTCGCTGCGCTGGTCGGACTCCTGCTCCCGGCGGCCGCTACGCCCGCGTCGGCCCAGGAGGCTGGCCCGGCGGACGCCCCGCGGTTCAGCATGGAGGACGTCTTCTCGCTGGAGTGGGCCTCCGACCCCCGCGTCTCGCCGGACGGGAGCCGCGTGGTCTACGTCCGGAACAGCTTCGACGAGATGAAGGACGCCCGCACGTCGGACCTGTGGATCGTCAGCGCCGACGGGACCCGGCACCGGGCGCTCACCTCCTCCACCGGAAGCGAGCGCTCGCCGCGCTGGTCACCGGACGGCGACCGGCTGCTGTACCTGGCCGAGGACGACGACGGCGACACCCAGATCTGGGTGCGGTGGATGGACACCGGCGAGACCGCGCGGCTCACGGATCTCCACCGGTCGCCGGCGAATCCCGCCTGGTCGCCGGACGGCAGCCGCATCGCCTTCACACGCTTCGTGCCCGCGGAGGGCGGCGGGTCGTGGGCCGAGATGCCGTCCCCGCCGGAGGGCGCCGACTGGGGAGAGCCCTTCGAGGTCGTCGACCGGGTGCGGTACCGCGCCGACGGGCGGGGCTACCTGCCGGAGGGGCACACCCAGGTGTTCGTGGTCTCCGTCGAGGGCGGCACCCCGCGGCAGGTGACCCATGGGCCGTACGACCACGGCGGGACGCCGGTGTGGACGCCGGACGGGGAGTCCCTGCTGCTCTCGGCGAACCGGCGCGAGGATGCCGCGCTGGAGCCCAATGACTCGGAGATCTACGAGGTGTCGGTGGAGGACGGGAGCGTCACCGCCCTCACCGACCGGCGGGGCCCGGACGGCAGCCCCGCGATCTCGCCGGACGGTTCCCGCATCGCCTACACGGGCTACGACGACCGGTACCAGGGCTACCAGGTCACGAAGCTGTACGTGATGAGCCGCGACGGGAGCGGCCGCCGGGTGGTGGCCGGGGGCTTCGACCGCAGCCTCGGCGACCCGACGTGGTCCCGCGACGGGCAGGGGCTCTACGTGCAGTACGACGACTCCGGCGACACGGAGCTCGGCTTCGTGGACCTCTCCGGCGGCGCGGGCGGGGCCAGCGTCGAGGTCCTCACGGAGGAGCTGGGCGGACTCTCCCTGGGCCGCCCGTACGGCTCCGGCCAGTACCACGCCGCGCCGGGCTCGGGGACGTTCGCCGTGACCCACGGGCTGGCCGACCGCCCGTCCGACGTCGCGGTGGGGCGCCGCGGTGAGTCGGGCGGCTCCGGCGAGCTCAGCCGGGTCACCCGCCTGAACGAGGACCTGCTGGGGCGACGGCAGCTGGGGAGCGTCGAGGAGATCCACTACGACTCCCGGCACGACGGGCGGGAGATCGAGGGGTGGATCGTGAAGCCGCCGGGCTTCGACCCCTCGGAGGAGTACCCCCTGATCCTGGAGATCCACGGCGGGCCGTTCGCCATGTACGGCGACGTCTTCTCCGCCGAGGTGCAGCTGTACGCCGCCGCCGGCTACGTCGTGCTGTACACGAACCCGCGCGGCAGCACCAGCTACGGACAGGCGTTCGGGAACGCCATCCACCACGCGTATCCGGGCAACGACTTCGACGACCTGATGTCCGGCGTGGACGCCGTGCTGGACCGCGGCTACGTGGACAGCGACCGGCTCTACGTCACCGGCGGCAGCGGCGGCGGCGTGCTGACGGCGTGGACCGTGGGACACACCGACCGCTTCCGGGCCGCCGTCTCGGCCAAGCCGGTCATCAACTGGTACAGCTGGGCCCTCTCGGCGGACATGTACGTGACCGGGATCAAGTACTGGTTCCCCGGTCCCCCCTGGGAGCATCCCGACCACTACATGGAGCGCTCGCCCCTCTCCTACGTGGGGGAGGTGAGCACCCCGACCATGCTGATGACCGGGGAGGAGGACTACCGGACGCCCATCTGGGAGGCGGAGCAGTTCTACCAGGGGCTGAAGTACCGCGACGTGCCGACGGCGCTGGTGCGGGTTCCGGACGCCTCCCACGGCATCGCGGCCAGGCCCAGCAACCTGGTGGGCAAGGCGGCCCACATCCTGGAGTGGTTCGAGCGCTACGGGGGGACGGACTACCGGGGGGCGGACTCCAGCTCCAGGTAGCTGGAGAGGGCGTAGTGGGTCGGGTCGGTCGTGGTGACTGCCGTGACCTGTCCCCGCATCGTCCCCTCCCGGACCAGCAGCTCCAGCTGCAGGCGGTGGCGCGGGTGCCGCATGACGTCGGGGGTGGGGACGTGGCCCCAGAGGGCCCCCGACAGGACGCCGTCCTCCAGCTCGACGCCGTTCAGCAGGGTCTCGAGCTGATCGCCCACCCGGGCGTGGACGTCGCCGTCGGACCGGATCTCCAGGCGCACCGGCAGCTCCTCCTGCCAGGTGTGGAGCGTGCCGGTCCAGGTGCCCACCAGCCCCTCGGGCGGGTCGAAGGACGCCTGCCGGGCGGTCTCCTCCGCGGCCTCCGGATCCTCCTCCCGCGCCGTTTCCTCCCGGTAGGCCTTCTGCCACGCCTCCCGGTAGCCCGGGATCAGGGCCGCCGCGATCCGCCGCTGGACGTCGACACGGAGGTCACGGGCCAGGGTGTTCACGAGGACGACCACGGCCGCGTCCTCCTCCGGAAAGAGGGCCAGCATGGTGGAGACCCCCGGCATGGAGCCGGTGTGCGACACCTTCCGGAAGCCCAGCTCCTCCTCCACGGACCAGCCCAGCCCGTAGCGTCTGTCCGTCCCCTCCGGTGTGGCGGAGCGCTGCATCCGTCGCCGCGACTCCGGATTCAGGATCTCCGCCGCTCCCTCCGGCCGCCCCCCCAGGTGGAAGAGGGCGAACCGGGCCAGGTCGTGGGCGCTGGACCAGACCGCCGAGGCGCCGTCGTGGTCGAACCGGTAGGAGGGGATGGGCTCCCGGGACTCCGGGTCGTAGCGGGTGGCGGCGTAGGGCTCGAGGCGATCGGGGAGTCCCACGGACGTCCGGTTCATGCCCAGCGGAACGAACACCTCCGTGCGCATGAACGACGCGTAGCTCCGGCCCGACACCCGGGTCAGCACGTGATCCAGCACCCCGTAGCCCAGGTTCGAGTACTCGAACCGCTCCCCCGGTGGGAAGACGAGGCGGCCGTACCGGCGGATCGTCTCGTCCATGGGTGGCGGGCCGCCCTCCCCGTCCCCGTAGAAGAAGTGATAATGGAGGGGGAGGCCGGCGGAGTGGGCCAGGACGCGCCGTACGGTGGCCCCCGAGGCGTCGCCGGCCGGGCCCTCGAGGCGCGCCCGCTCCAGGTACCGGTTCACGGGAGCGGACAGGTCGATCTCCCCGTCCTCCACCAGCGTCATCAGCCCGGTGGCGGTCATGGGCTTGGAGATGGAGGCCAGGGAGTAGGGGGTGTGAGCGGTGGCGGGCCGGCGCGCCTCCCGGTCCGCCCAGCCGAAGGCCTCCTCCCAGACCACCCGGCCGTCCCGGGCGGCGGCCACCGCCACCGACGGAATCCCCTCGGCCGCCATCGTCTCCCGGATGTGCTCGGCGACGTCGTCGAACGCCGGGGGGCGGGCCTCCTGGGCGACCCCGGGCAGCGGGGCCAGCAGGAGGAGGGCCGGACCCGCCAGGAAGAGCACGAGGGCGCGGGGATGGTCGTTCATGCGCTCGGAGGCGTGGTGGGAGCTGTCGTGGGGCCGCCGTCGGGCAGCGGACCGCGGTCTCCGCCAAACGATACCGCGTCGGCCGCGGTATCGCCGGTCGTCAGGAACCCGGCGGGCTCAGGCTCGTGTCGTACTGTTCGTTGATGGCCTCGATCACGAGCTCTGCGAGCATGCGGTGCAGCGGACGGGCCGGATGTATGCCGTCCTTGCTGAACAGCTCGCCGAAGGGCTGGGAGACGGCCTCCGGTCCCGACGTATTGGGGAAGAGGGGAATGCGGCCCTCGGCCCTCAGGCTCTCGAGCGTGGGAGTGAGGCTGACGTACGCCCAGTCCCTGCTGGAAGCCTCTTCCTGGATGGCGGCGTTGTAGGAGGCCACGGTCTGCCTGATCGTCTGGATCTCCGTCGGCACCAGGACCTCGAGGTCGGCGGAGCAGTCCAGCTCCGTCGTGGTGTCGGGCCGTGCGGCGGCCGTGGCGATCAGCTCGCCGAAGGCGTACCCGAAGGGAACGAGGGTCGGGGCGGGCTGCTGGTCCGGCGCGCAGCTCCCGTCCACGAAGAAGTTGGGTGGAAAGGCGTCCTGCTGGTAGGCCTGCCAGTATGCCCCTCCCGGCGACAGGTGGGGGATCAGCGTCACGTCGGGGACACCGATGAGGACGCCGCCCTCGGCATCCGCCAGATCGAGGCTGTCCAGGGTCGCACCGTACCGCTCGGTGAAGGTGGACGGCGGGGTGATGCCCCCGGTCCGTCCCGTAAGGGCCGCGTCCAGGACGTCGTTGCTCCCCAGGGCCACGGATACGAAGGTCGGATCTGCCTGCCTCGCCGCCTCCACCTGAGTCCGCCCGCCGAGGATGAACGTGGTCAACTCGTTCGGTGATGCCGCCTCGCCGGTGATGTGAAGGGCGTCGTAGATGGCAGCACCGGGGACCGCCACGTTGTTCAGAGACGTGGGCGGTGGTGTGACGCGACCCAGGCATGCCGGTGCGTCCTCGCCGCCCACGACCTCGCCCGTGTAGGCGTTGACCAGGGGAGGGGGACAGCCCGGCGGCGCCATCAGCGGGAGGTCGAACTCGGTCCCCATGGCGTCGGCCACCATGGCCGCGTAGGACGCCTGCTGGGTGGAGTCGTTGATGCCTCCCGACTGGAACCCGGCCGTGATGCTGTTCCCCAGGGCCACGTAGGAGGTGAACATCTCCCCGCCCTCGGGCTCCAGCGGGCGGACCTCCTCGCCCTCGCAGCCGGCGAGGACGAACCCGCCCAGGAGGAGGGCCGCGAGGAGGCGGAGAGGGGCGAACGACCGTCCGTCGTCGTGTCCTACCATCGGACCGTGGCGGTGGCGGCGAAGAGGTGGGCGGCGAAGCTGTACAGGCCGTTGTTCAGGTCCTCCGTCGGGGCCGAGCCCTCGGGAGGATCGACCGTCCGGCCGCGTCGGTCGAGCTGGTACAGGAACTGGTAGGCCACGTCGAACTGGAGCCTCGGGGTCGCCTCCCAGCCGATCCCCACGGTTCCCTGGGTGCGCTCACCCTCGGGGAGGAGCGGCGTCACCACTGCGTCGGGCGAGGCCGGCTCGTTCCAGAAGTAGCCGGCGCGGACGTCGATCCGGTCGGTGGCGCTGTATTCCAGGCCGGCGTGGACGCCGTGCGTGTCGTCGTAGTTCTCGACCTGCACGTCGTCCGGGGTCTGCTGCTGCCCGAACTCGAGCCGAACCGTGTCGAAGGCGGCCCACTGCGTGTACACCCAGTCGGCCTCGAGCTCCAGCCGGGGCAGGGGGCGGACGGCCGCCCCGACCACGAGCTGGCCGGGCATGGTGATGCTGGTCTGTACGCCCTGATCGGCCAGGGGCCCACCCTCGTCGAAAACGCCCTCCTGCTGGAGCAGAGCGTCGACCGACGTCCCGCCGGGCAGGCCGAGCGGATTGTTGTCCGGGAGCACCAGGCCCGTGCTGACCTGCTCGAAGGTGGCGTCGCCGCTGTAGTCGATCTCCACGGGCGTGAGGTAGCGGGCGCCCAGGGAAATCCGCTCCGTGGGCTCGTACCGGAGGCCGATGTTGGCGCCGAACCCGGTGCTCCAGTCGGCGTCCAGGTTCGCGTCTGCGAAGCCGGTGTGGAAGGGGACCCCGAGCTGGCCGAACGTGAACTCGGTGCCCGGCACCGGCTGGCTCGACAGGTCCAGGCGCTGGTTCAGCTCCACCCTGCCCAGGGCCAGCAGCGGTCCCCCGCCCACCGACAGTCGGTCGGTGAGGTGCACCGCGGCCGTGGGCTGCACGTAGACGGTCTGGAGGCTGTTGTCGTAGCCGAGGAATCGGCCGTCGAAGGCCTCCTCACCGTCCGCCGGCCACTCGGTCTCGAGCCCGTAGGGCGCGTAGACGCCCAGGCCCGCCGTGACCCGGTCGCCCAGCGGGGCGGCTCCGTATCCGTGGGGGACCGGGATGGTCTTCTCCACCAGGTCCGTCTCCTCGCCGGTCCGGTCGGAGGTGAAGCTCCCGAAGGGGCGGATCCCGGTGACGCCCGCCGAGGCCGTGATCCGGTCGACCTCGGCCAGCCCGGCGGGATTGAAGAACATCGAGGAGCCGTCCAGGCAGGGAGTCGCGGCCGCGGCTCCGCCGCGTCCCATGACGCAGGTGCCCTGCTCGTAGATGCCGAAGCCCTGGGCCTGCAGCGGTGGCGCCACCCCCAGCAGCAGGCCGGCCAGGGCGGCCAGGAGGGCTACGGGAACGCGACGACCGCGACCGGTCGAGCGGTTCGAGGTGGGATCGGGCTGGGTCAGGGACAGAACGAGCTCTCCTCCCGCTGGCGGCACCCTCGACGAGAATTCATCGTAGAGGGCTCGCGGCAGCGCTTCAACGGCAGCTATCGCTGCACGGCCGCCGGCCGTGCCGGTCCGGTGAGCACCCGACCCGGCTTCCGGCCGGTGAGGGAGGCGTCCTCGATGACGGGCGTCCCGTTCACGAGCACGTGGACGATGCCGACGGGGTACCGGTGGGGCGCGGTGAACGTCGCGCGGTCCCCGACCCGCTCCGGATGGAAGACCGTGATGTCGGCGTAGGCCCCCTCCCGGATCCGGCCACGGTCAGGCTGTCCGATCTGATCGGCGGGCATGGACGTCATCTTCTTCACGGCTTCCTCCAGCTCCAGGACGCCGAGCTCCCGGACGTAACGGGCCAGCACCCGCGGGAACGCGCCGTAGGAGCGGGGGTGGGGGAATCCGCGTCCGAAGGCCACCGCGTCACCGTCGGTCTCGATCATGGCCCATTCGTGGCTCATGATCCGCCGGACGTCTTCCTCGCTCATGGCGTGGTAGATGGCGCTGAAGCCCCCGTCGCGGGCCAGCTCCATCACCAGGGTGATCCCGGCGTCGACCTCGTTCGGCATGCCCCGGTCGCGGGCCAGGTCACAGAGCCTCCGGCCGTCGTACTCGGGGAGGGCGTCGACCGTGCGAAACTGGATGCGGCACAGGTCGTCTCCCGTCCAGACCGCCCGCCACTCCTCGCGCATATCGGCGCGGATCTTCTTCCGGGTGCCCGACGTCTCCAGTCGGGCCAGCAGCGAGTCGGTGCCGCCGGCCAGCGCCCACTCCGGGAAGAGCACGTCCCAGCCGGTGCTGGCGGCCGTGTACGGATAGAGGTCGTGCTTGACGTCCAGGCCCTCGGCGCGGGCGGAATCGATCAGGGCCAGCGATCTCTCGCTCCACCCCCACTGTCCCGGTCCAAAGGCCTTGTGGTGCTGGATCTGAGCCGGGATCCCCGCTTCGTCGGCGATTCGAATCAGCTCGCGCACCGAGGAGAGCAGCCCCCGGGCCTCGTTCCGCATGTGGGAGCTGTAGATCCCGCCGTGCGTCGAGGCGACCTCCGCCAGGGCGATCACTTCTTCCGTCTCGGCGTAGTTGGCCGGGATGTACTGGAGGCCGGTAGAGAGGCCGAGGGCCCCGTCCTCCATGGCCTCGCGGACCAGGGTCCGCATCTCGGCCAGCTCCTCTCCGGTGGGGGCCCGGTCGGCGTAGCCCAGGACCCGCTTCCGGGCCCACGTGTGGCCGGCGAAGAAGCCGATGTTGGGCGCCAGTCCGTCCCTGCGGAGAGAATCCATGTACGCGGCGAGCGGGTACGGCTGGTCGCGGCTGTGGAGGCTGGCCAGGACCGTGGTGATGCCCTGCCGGAGGAAATTCTCGGCCAGGGGGCGGTCGTCGAAGGACGTCTCCACGTGGGCGTGGTTGTCGATGAAGCCCGGGGCCACGACCAGGCCCGTGGCGTCCAGGACCTGCCTGGCCGAGTCCGTCGGGAGCCCGCTCCGCGCCACCCGGGCGATGGTGTCTCCGGCCAGGGCCACGTCCGCGCGGAATCGCTCGGAGCCCGTTCCGTCCACCACGGTGCCGCCGCGGATCAGGAGGTCGTAGGGGGCGGCGACGCCGTCCCCCTCCTCCGGTCCGCAGGCGGAAGAGAGGAGGGCGAGTGACAGGAGCCCGGCCGCCAGGGGACGGGCGAGAAGGCGAATGCGGCGCGGTGACGACATGGGGGGGCTCCGGTTCGGTGTGCGGGGTCGCTCGCTCCCGGATACGCTCGGCCGGCTCCGGCGGCCCGAGCGCGAGCCGCTGGCGGG
>Ga0207797_1001587_pt1 | contig 16375 bp, 12 predicted proteins | sample PRCRCaboRojoPR_6_FD_187275 | JGI IMG/M metagenome (GOLD analysis project Ga0207797, IMG submission 187275) | Marine sediment microbial community from Cabo Rojo, Puerto Rico - PR CR 10% Liquid 1 (SPAdes) | ecosystem: Environmental > Aquatic > Marine > Coastal > Sediment | place: Cabo Rojo, Puerto...
ATCAGCGCCATCCTGTTCGGCGTTTTTCTTTTTAACGAGTCTTTGACCTGGAATGTCATTCTTGGGGGTATGCTTATTATTGGTTCATCTGTAATTCTGAAAAAGTAAGTAGCCTCCTTGATGAAGGTTTCACTTTGTCTTTCAATTTTAAGAAGGGGATGAATCTATTGTGAATGTTCTAAAAACCCATTTTTAAATATAGTGTGGGAGTGAAGGGAACGGATTGCTGATAAATTCTGATGGTGCTTTTCTGGGTTGTGGGAACACGCTCGAGGTTTCGGTACAAAAGATTCTCCCGGTCGAATAGGTTGAGGATGGAAATCCCGGCTTCACCATAAAAACGATTCAGGTGAAACTTATAGGTCAATGCGGCATCTACCCGGTGGTAGGGTATGCGGTTATAGGTAACCCCGCGGAGACTGTAATTCGGAATGGCAAAGCCGGAGCCATATACATAGTTGGCTGAGAAATACACCGGATCAAAATTCAAAAGAGCGGCTAGCTTGAGTTCGTGTCGTTGATCCTGTGGTGCATACAAATAGGTGTCATTGGGAAAATGTTCGAAGGATTCTTCTGTTTTGCTCAAAGTGTAGGAGACCCATGCCGTATGCCCGAAAAAGTTTTGCTTTAGGTAAAAATCGATGCCACGGCTTTGGCTGTGGCCTTCGAAAAGGTTTTCAATATCTCTTGCCCGGAAATTCACGTAGCGGGTCAACCCATTGGTCTTTTTATAAAAGGGCGAAACGGAGGCCTGGGTATTTTCTTTTTCCAGGGTGAACGAGGCCGCTAAATGTTTGGAGCGCAATACGGGATACTCCTTATCATTTGCTACTGTCCACATATAGCGGTAATTGCCGTATTCATCTTCCACGGAAGTTTTTGTGAGGTATTGCCGGTACAATCCACCGGAGACATTGAAGTTCAGGACTTCACTGATTTCATAGGATGCGGAAAGCCTGGGCTCCGGAAATGTTTTCTCCATATGGGGCACCCGCGTCAGCCGAATTCCCGGTACCAGTTTGAACCGGTCGAAGGTCATCCGGTCCCGGGCCATTAGCGTAATATGAGAACCCCTGATGCGCTTGTCGATGAAGTTGACCCCGGCGGTATCTTCACTCCAGGATGAACGATTGCCCACCCACGAAAGTGCCCCTTCCAGTTGGTGGTTGCTGTTAACAGCCCAGGTGGACTCCAGTTTCACCTTAGCCTCTGTGGTGCTGTTAAGGGTTTGCTGATTGGCGCTTTTCCGAATATTGTTGTTAAAGGTGTTCACCACTTTGTGCATATTGTCATAATTTGCCTCCAAAGCTGAATAAGACATTGTCAGCTGGGTGCTTAAGGCATTATTCCCATCTTTTCCAATGACCAGTGAAGCTCCTTTCTGCAGACTGGTCTCTGAGGTATTTCTCTTCACCTTGAACCATCTGGTCAGCCTTTCATCAACATTGTATGAGAAATTGTCCTGACCGGCCAGCATGCTTAACCGAAGGTGAAAACCCTGCTCATTGCGCAGGGTATATTTCAGGTTCAGATCACGGAACTCGTAGTCCGGAACTATGGTTACCTCCGAATTGATCTCTGTCTCCCTGTTCGGTGTTAGATCCCAGTTCATATTGTCGTAAAGGTTGCGGTAAGTATGCCGGAAAGCCAGTATCAGCGAAGAATTTTCTGTTACCGGTGTCTCCATCATGCCGTTCAGCGTATAGTTGTCCAAACTGACATCCATGGAGAATTTGTTGCGGTTACCGTCTTTTCCTGTAATATCGGCAATGCCGCCCACACAGTCTCCATATTCGGCCCCAAAGGCTGCTTTCATTAATCTGATGTCTTTCACTACAAAGGGATTCACCGTTCCGATGTTGTCGTTGAAGTTCTTCAGGCCAAACAGGACGATGTCATCAAAAAGAATCCGGCTTTGTCCTTCATAGGAGCCCCAGATGATGAGATTTTCCGATGCCTCGGCAGTAGCTGAAATGCCTGACTGCAGCCGTAACAGGTTGAAAACCGAATTGTTGCTGCTGCCGGGGAGGAACCGGGTGATCTTATGATTCATATTCAATACCCCGGCTTGATCTTCAGAATAGAGGAAGGTCTCCACCAGCCGCTCGGTAACCACAACCTCCTCGAGCTGCTCCACAGAGGGTGTCAGTTTGATCAGGTGTTTTTTGCCTGGATTGAGTGTGGTATCGATGCGATAATAGCCCAGATGGGAGATTTGTACATGAAAGATGCTATCGGTAGAGCGATAGCTGAAATAGCCGCTTTCGTCAGAAATCGTACCTGATCCGTTGATCCCAATGCTGGAGTAGGGAAGGGGCTCAAGTGTTTTTCGCTCTACAATGCGGCCCCTCAAAAGATGCTTAACAGGTTTTGGGGGAGTTTTTTGTCTTTGCGGGTAGATTACATATACATCCCCGGTTTTTTCCCAGGTAAGGGGGTAGCCTTTCAACAAATAATCAAGCAACTGTTCGGGACTTTGAAATTTCCTGTCGAGGGTCACGGAATATTTGCGAAGCGCCGCATCATTAAAGGAAAAGGCCATATCATAGTTATCCCTGAGTTGAACCAGCACCTCACTCAGGGCTTGTTTGTCTGCTGTTAGATGAATTTCCTGTGCAAATGATGATGTCTGCAGGCCAAGCAACAAACAAAAAAGTACTATGTATTTTTTGGTCAATCTCCGCCTTTTCTAATTCTGTATTTGGTTTGATGAATCTGTTCTACTTCAAGTCCAAAAGGCCGCACAATCAGCTTTAAGAGGGCTCCCGGGGAACTTCCGCGCTGAAAATTCCCGGTATATTCTCCTTTGATGCCCTGGTCCACCTCAATGGTAATGTCGAATTGCCGTTCCATTTCCCTGAATACTTCCCGCAGGGGTGCTGCCGTATAAACAAAACGGTTTTTGATCCATGCAATGGCATGTTCTGGTTTTATGTTGTTTTGATACTCCATTTCTCCTTTTTCTGATACGCTTATGGCCTGATTGGGGTTAAGAATTTGAATTTTTCCGGCTTCGGTTTCCACCCTGACCTGGCCGGTAAGACAGTGTACCCGGTATTTGTTTTCCCGGGCATAGATGTTGAAACTGGTCCCCAATACCTCGGTCGCTCCCTGTGGTGATTTGACAGTGAATCGGTTGCCTTTATTAACTTCGAAGTAGGCTTCTCCCTCAAGTTCCAGTGCGCGGGCAAATCGCCACCAATATGGATGATAGGAAAGCTCGCTGCCGGCGTTCAGATGGACTTTGCTTCCTTCAGGCAAAGTTTTCGATACGTGCTGGCCTGGAGGTGCGTAGAGGTTGATTGTGTGAAAACGCATAAAAGCAGTAAAGCCGATCAACAGCACCATAACAGCAGCGGCAGCATAAAGGAAAACATGTGATCGGATCTTTCCCAGGGGTTCATTTCTTTCTTCCATCCTAGCCATCATGTCCTTCCATACATCCTCTTTGCTTCGTGTATAGGGGATTTGCGTTTTTTGAAAAAAACGGCTGTGTTTATCGTTATTTGAATGATTTTTACTCATTTTTCAATTGGGCTTTAAGGTATTCCAGGGCCTCGCGCATCCGTTTCTCAACGGCTTTGACGCTTATGTCCAGATGTTCGGCGATCTCTTTGTACTTCAATCCATCGTAGCGACTCATCAGGAAAACAACCCGCTGTTTTTCTTTCATGGCTGATAGGGCTTTTTCATATTGGGCTTTAAGTTCATTGTATTCAATTTCGTGATCTACAGTTGGGTTTGTTTCTTCTTGTTTTTTGATTTCGGCAAACTTGAGTGCCGTTTGTTTCTTTCGGTAATCGCTGATGAAAAGATCTCCGGCGATTTTAAAGAGCAATGCTTTTTCCTTTCCTTTGTCCGGGTCCAGCTTTTTTTCCCAGATCCGCATGAAGGTTTCCTGTGTTATATCAGTGGCCAGCTCGGGATCGCCGCATCGATAGAAGAGGTAATTCCTTACCCGCTCAAAATATTGGTCAAACAGTTGTTTAAATGCTTGCTGCTTCAAAATGCAAGATTTATTTGAGGTAAAATTACTTATTAAGCACCAAAACCCAAATTCCAAATTACAACAAAATTCTAAATATTAAATTCAAAAGTCTTTAGCCAGGATTTTTTTGTTCATTTATAATTTTGAATTTGTAATTTATTTGAAATTTAGGATTTGGTGCTTGTAATTTTTTGGTATAACCTTGTTGCTCGCCTCTTTATTAAAGCTTTACCTTCTCCACATCTTCCATAGCCTTCTTCCGATGGTAATCTGACGTGTTTCCCCATCTTTGGTAATGGTTGCCACATCATCGCAGGTACCGTCGCCATAGTCGAGCTCAGCAAATTCTTCTCCGTTTCGGCTAAAGGAAACGGTCCCTTCTATGATGAACCGGCATGCACCCGTTTTTGTAATTGGCTTGATAATGGTTTTTGAAAAGGTGATGTCGTTAGAGGTTTCGTAATTCACAAAACCTTCAATCATGATCACATCGTCCGAATGACGGAATAGGGTTTCGAAACCATCGACAAGGGTGCGGGTTCTTTCGCTTGTGCGATAGAGTACCGTGCTGTCCGGGAATGTCAGTGCAAGGTTGCTCTCACTGGAAAAGACCCGTTCGGTACTGTCCGAGCCTGCAAATGTGCGGGTAGCGCTACCCTCTATGTGTACTGAATCTACATAAAATGATTCATAGGTGATTTCACGGGTGGCTCCGTCTCTCATAGGCCGGTCGGATACGTCGATGATGATCTTTCCGCTGATGATACGTCCGTTAACCAGCTCGATACCATCACCATAATCCACGGTAATGGTTTTGGGATAGGACCAACCAGTGGGATCCACCGTAACAGCAGGACCTATTCCATCTTTATATCGCCATCTGCGCCATTGAGAACTTTTCTTTGGCCCGTTGATGCCACTGATGATTTCCCGGGAGCTGGTGTAGTAGTCTACTTCATAGTCCATGGCTTCGATCACATTATCCGAAGCAGCATCTTCCATAATTACGGCCTGCTCTTCTTCCGTGAGAAACTTCGGACCTTTGGTCTGGTCTTCCTCGCAGCTAAAAAATAAAGCTGCTGAAAGTACGGCAACTAAAACAATTCTTTTTTTCATAATTATTAGTTTAAAAGGGTTGTAAAACTTCTTCATTAGGATACCGTCTAAAAAGAAGTTTACCCTACCATTTTTTCGGAATTTTTCTGAGACAACCTCTTTTTCATTCAATTTTTATTCTCTATTCTTTCCGATACTCCCCTAAACCGTCAGACGAACAACAAATCGATACAGTTGGTCCAATGTTCCAAATCATGACACCCCTCTTCCTGTTCTGTTCAATATAATGACACAATCATACACGGGAAACTTCAATGTGAAATTAATTTTTGTTTTATGAACTATATGTCAAGTAATTATACGCTTTGGCAAGGTCCTTGTGAAAAGAATAACAATTATATTGAAAACCATTAAAAACAAACGGATATGAAAAGAATTGTCAAGGTAAAAATTTGTGTCGGCACTTATTCCTACGTAATGGGTGGTGCCGACCTGCTTGAAATCGAAAAAAGACTGCCCGGTCATCTTTCCGGGCGCGTAAAGGTTGAAGGGGCCATTGAGCTGCCGGGTGTGGATGAAAATACCATGAATCCCCCTTTTGTTAGCGTAAACGGCAAGATTATCCCTGAAGCCACCGATCAGAAGGTGATACAAGCCATTGAGAAAGAACTGAAGAATGTTGAAACCGCTTAAAATTGAATGAATATGAACAACAAGGAAAAAATAAAAGAAGTTAAGCCTCAGGAAAGCCAGCAAACCGACCCGTTGGCAGGCCTCGAGGAAACGATAAACAAAGTCAGGGAAGCACAGAGAATTTTCGCTACCTATTCTCAGGAAAAAGTGGATGAAATTTTCAAACAGGCTGCTTTTGCCGCGGCCAACCAGCGTATCTCACTGGCGAAGATGACTGTGGAAGAAACTCAAATGGGTATTACGGAAGACAAAGTAATCAAAAACCACTTTGCTTCAGAATACATTTACAACAAGTTCAAGGATGAAAAAACCTGTGGTACCATCGAGGAAGATATGACCAGCGGGGTGAAGCACATTGCTGAGCCGGTAGGAGTGGTAGCAGGGATTGTTCCAACAACCAATCCTACTTCAACCTGCATATTCAAGGCACTGATCAGCCTGAAAACCCGCAATGGAATCATTTTCTCACCTCATCCAAGGGCTAAAAAAGCCACAGTTGAAGCTGCGCGTATAGTGCTGGAAGCAGCCGTTAAGGCTGGTGCACCTGAAAACATCATTGGATGGATCAGCGAGCCAACCATTGAGAAAAGCAAATACCTGATGAGCCACAAGAACATCAACCTGATTTTGGCTACCGGCGGAACGGGTATGGTAAAGGCCGCCTATTCCTCAGGTATTCCCGCCATCGGTGTAGGCTCGGGAAATACACCTGCTGTGGTGGATGAAACGGCACATATTCGGATGGCCGCAAACTCGATACTGATGAGTAAGACCTTTGATAACGGTATGATTTGTGCCTCCGAGCAATCGGTCGTAGCTGTTGAATCTATCTACGAACAGCTAAAGGAAGAGATGGTTCGTAGCGGGGCTTATATCCTCAATGAGGAAGAGCGTAAGAAAGTAGGTGAGATTCTTTTACAGAACGGGAGGATCAACGGGAAGATCGTTGGTCAGTCTGCTTATGACATCGGCCGAATGGCAGGACTGGAGCTCCCGAAAGACACCAAGGTGCTGATCGGCGAAGTCGAAAAAATCGGGAACGAGGAGCCTTTTTCTTTTGAAAAGCTTTCTCCCGTGTTGGCACTTTATAAGGCAAAAGATTTTAAGGAAGCCGAATACAAGGCGATCAGGCTGCTCAAGCATGGCGGCATCGGGCATACTGCAGTGTTGTACACCGACCAGATCAACCAGGACCGGATCAATTCCTTCAACAACTTCATGAAGACAGGCCGGGTGCTGGTGAACATGCCCTCATCGCAGGGAGCCATCGGTGATATCTACAACTTTCGACTGGAACCCTCTCTAACGCTGGGTTGTGGTTCCTGGGGTGGTAACTCGGTCAGCGAAAACGTTACAACCAAACACCTAATAAACATCAAAGTGAACGCGGAAAGGAGAGAAAACATGCTTTGGCTGCAGCTACCCCCGAAAATCTATCTGAAATATGGTTGTCTGCCAACTGCTTTCGAGGATCTGCACGATCACAAAAGGGCATTCATCATAACAGACAAACCCCTTTACGATATGGGATTTGCCAATAAAGTAACTGCTCCGCTGCAGAAGATGAACATCGATACAGAAGTTTTTTATGAAGTATCGCCTGATCCGACGCTTGCAGACATCCGCAAGGGTCTGGAAGTGATGCAGGTTTTCAACCCGGATGTGATCATCGCGCTGGGAGGCGGCTCGCCTATGGATGCAGCCAAAATCATGTGGCTGATGTACGAGCACCCGGAAATCGAATTTGAAGGCCTGGCTCTACGGTTCATGGACATTCGTAAGCGCATCTACCAGTTCCCGCAATTGGGCAACAAGGCAAAAATGGTTGCCGTGCCGACCACTTCCGGTACCGGCTCGGAGGTAACCCCGTTCGCCGTGGTCACAGACGACAAAACCGGCATCAAGTATCCCATTGCCGACTACCAGTTGACACCGGATATGGCCATTCTGGATACCGAACTGATCATGGACATGCCTAAAACGCTCACGGCATGGTCAGGTATCGATGCACTTACGCATGCCATTGAAGCTTACGTTTCCGTGTTGGCTACAGAATATACCAATCCTTATGCCCTGGAGGCCATCAGACTGCTGTTTAAATACCTGCCCCAGGCCTACCAGGAAGGAGGTACCAACCGCAAAGCGAGAGAGAAGGTGCACTATGCTTCCAACCTGGCAGGTATAGCCTTTGCCAATGCATTCCTGGGCATATGCCACTCCATGGCCCATAAGCTAGGATCAGCATTTGAGCTGCCACACGGCCTGGCCAATGCATTGCTGATAAGTGAAGTGATCAATTACAATGCCACGGATGCTCCCAGGAAACAAGCCACTTTCCCGCAATATAAATATCCGAATGCAGTGGAAAGATATGCTAGAATCGCAAGATACCTGGACATAGGAGGAAAGAATGACCAGGACAGCGTACAAAACCTGATCATTGAAATCGAAAGGCTTAAGAAGACACTGGATATCCCTCAAAGCATAAAGGAGGCAGGAGTCAACGAGAAAGCGTTCTACCAGAAACTCGACAGCATTTCCGAGATGGCTTTTGATGACCAGTGTACTACGGCCAATCCAAGGTATCCTTTCATCGAAGAGATCAAGGAGATTTATCAGAAATGCTATGACAGGAAGAATAAGAAAGAGATTGCCGGGTAACTAGGGGTAGGCAAGTTGGGTAATCTGAGCCAGGTGTCGAAAGACGCCTGGCTTTTTTTATTGATGGTTCTGGTAATAAGAAGGCTGATGTTAAGTCTAAAAGGGTGAGATGCTGTGGTTAAATTGTTAAATTGTTCTATTGTTGGAAAATAAAAGCATATAAAGAGAAGGTTGAGGACAAAGAAAAGGATTCTGTTATCTTTAGAAAGCATCAAATTCCAATATCCAATGATCAAACCAGGAAAATCAGAAAATATTGGTTTTATGCTTTGGAACTTGAAATTTGAGATATAAGCTAACAGCCAATAGCTAATAGCCAGTAGCCAAAAGCCAAATGTTTATCTTCTCATTCCTCCATATTTACGGAATGCTGACCTGCAAATTTTTCCAGTTGCCTGTTGGCGGCTTTCGGGCTTACGATGGAATAACATCCGCCCAAACAGCCCCCTTCGCACGCCATCACTTCAATCAGGCGTGGATGGTTGTTTTTTAGGGCTGGCCTTAACTTTCTCGGGAATTTTTTGTCTATGCCATCAAAACAGGCTGTTTTGACATTTAATTCCGGAATCTTCCAGGCTACAGCCTCGCTCACACCGCCCGAACGGGCGTAAAGCCGGGCCCTGTTGGTAACAGATTCATCCAGTTGACTTACCGGGCATTTTGAAATTTCTATGCCGCCGGCAATGAGCCACGAACCCAATTCCTCAAAATTGAGAACATAATCGACATTGTGAGATTTTTCAGCCTCACCTTTTTTTCCTACACACGGCCCGATAAACACCAGCCGGGAATCCGGGTACTGCTTTCTCAACATACGGGCGGTATACTCCATTGGAGATAGGGTGGAAGAAACATAAGGGAGCAGTTCAGGGGCATGTTTCCTGACCAGGTTTACATAAGCAGGACAGCAGGAGGTGGTCATCGATTCACCTGCAGCCGACTTTTCTTTATATTCAGCGGCTTCTTTCCGTGAGGTCACGTCAGCCCCTATGGCCACTTCATACACACTGGAAAATCCCAGTTCAATAATGCTGCCGGTAATCTGCTCCATACTCTCCCTGAATTGCCCTGCTATTGAAGGAGCAACCATGGCTATTACCTGCTGATCTTTCCTGATGGCATCAATGACCTTGAAAAGATCGGTCTTTTCTACAATGGCTCCAAAAGGACATGCATCAAGACATTTGCCGCACAGGGTACACTTTTCCATCTCTATCTTTTCCTTACCCTGTTCATCCTTTTGGATGGCCCCTACCGGGCATGCCTCTTCACAGGGAACAGGAGAATAAATGATGGCATGGAAAGGACAAACCTTCTGGCATAAACCGCAGTTTACGCAGGAATCCGCGTCAATCCGGGCGCGGTTACCGTCAAAGGTTATGGCGTCTTTCGGGCAGTTCAGCATACAAGGCCTGCCAACGCAGCCCCGGCACATGTTGGTTACTACATAATTGCTCTTCTGACAGGAACTGCACGCTTCATCATCCACGTTGAGTATTGCAGAACTTTGAGTTTCCCCGTCCAGGTATCTCTGAAGATAGCTACCCAGGCCGGTCAGCTCATCTTCTTCATGGTTGCTGTCGAAACCGAGCATGTTCATGATCTTGTAACGGATGACTGCCCGGTCGCGATAAACGCAGCAACGCACATGGCTACCACCGCGCGGCCTCATATCAACCGCGATGCGATCTGCTTCAGATAGATCATAGTCTTTCAGCAAAATCTTGCTCAAACGGGCCAGTATGTCCCTTCTTATCAGTCTTGCATTATTGGTTATGGTCATAGGTCATAAATCATATTTTGTAGTTATCTCCATTATTAATCATCATATATATTTAATTTCTACTTTTTTAAGGAATTTTTCTTCGAGCAGGCGGCCGATTTTTTTCACAACATTTCGTCGTATGGCCAACTCCACCGGTAAATTTGGATCCTGGTGGGCTTCGTTTACTCTTGTGCCGACCAGGAACCGGATTTCATCGTTATCGTGAAAATAACGAATGATCTTACCGGCGGGACCGGGAATAGGATCTCTTAAATGATTGAGCTTCTCCAAGTATTCGGATACCTTCCCCAGTGTCAGGATCCCTTCAGTAATCAGGTCCACTCCTCTCATTTCCGACTCAGGCGGAAGCTCTCCGGAATAACTTTCCAGACAAACATTGATTTCTCTGTTCAGTTCCCTGCCTGCAATCCATGCTGTAGTGCCCCCGCTGATGATCACCTGTCCGGGAAAACCGGCAATCTGCTCGGCCAGGTACCGGTCATTTTCCTCTTTGAAGGGTGGTCCGGTGCAAAACAGCACCTTCCTGGGCCGCCGGAAATACACTACACCACAACTGATGTCATCACGTGAAGTATGGTGATCATTCTTCACGGCACGTTTTACAATACCATGCGCCACTTCCTCGGCGGAAAAGTCTTCTTTTTCCTGTAACATCTCTTCTACATATTGACAAAGATTTTGTCTTCCCCAGCCAAAAGGCATGCTTTCATTGCCCATGCCAGACTGGGTAACACCATCGGTGAAGAAGATGATCCGGTCATCAAGGCCGATCTCAAATTCTGATGTAAAGAGCCTTTGTTTTGCCGGTATATTGCTTTTAATGCTGATTTCAGATTTCTCCGGTGTAAAAAAAGAACCTTTTCTTCGAATCAGAACGGCAGGATTGCCAAATTCAATAAGCTTCACCTTCCGGTTGCCCTCAATATCCATGATGGTGAAAGTGGAATAGCTTATCTTGCGGAAATTATCAACCGGCAGGGTATTCATGATGATCTTCGCCGTATAACCGATCGGGGAATGTACCTTGATGAAGTTAAGCGCCATAGAGGCTGTCATGGAAGCCAGTATATTGGCTTTCACTCCACTTCCCAGCCCGTCAGAGAGAACCACAATGGTTCGGTTTTCTTCGGGAATCTTTTTGGAAAGGAATACATCCCCGCAGATCTCGTTGCCGGATTTTTGCTGCTGACGGCAGTCTACTTCAACAAAAGGCTCATTCGTCTTCATAATCTTCGTCCTGAATGTTCACAATTGAATTTAACAGGGTTTCCATGTTGGATGCATTTTCCCCCAGGTAAAAAGAAATCTTCTGCACGGTTTCCAGGTTTTCCCGGATTACCTTCCTGGTCCTTTTCACAATTTCTTCCCGCCTCAGCTCCGGAGCTCTGAGGTTATGCACAATTCCACAAAGCAAGTGATTGGCCTGCAGCGGAAATATGGAAAGATGAAGAAACTGTGCATCCGTTTTAATGTCCTTTTCAAGGGTGTTTTCTCCTGTATGAAAAAGATTCTCGAAATAGTCGAAATAAGATACCAGCTTTCTCAGGTCAGTTCCTTCAAGGCCCGGTTTTGCTTCGTAAGCCAATAAGGCGCTTTCACCGGCCAGTTCGGCAAAGTTTCGGTTGGATTCCACGATATGAAGATGTTTATCAACGATCACTACCCCGTAGGGCATTCGCTGGAGCAGGGCGCTGGCTTTATCCTGGGCCAGCCTTCGCATATAGGATACGCACATTTTTCGTTCCGCTTTGCCGTCCAGTACAGCCCGGGCAAAATCCCGGCAGCTCTCATATCCACAGCCACCACAGTTAAGTTCATCATCACGACTTTGCTTACCTATGGACCTCAGTGTTTCCCTAATATCCGTTTCAAGGTAACTGAACTTTTCCAGTGCTTCTATATAGTCGTAATCGTTGAAAAGATCAGGCAATGGATCCGGTGTAAACAATTTATTATCAAAGGGTTCTTCTGGCTGAACCTGCATGTTTTTAAGAGCAATAGATTCTTTAATGCTGCATCCGGGTCCATTGATGCATCCGCCATCACAGGCCATCAGCTCCAGCAGTATCTTTCTTCCTTCTCCCAGTTGTTCAAGAGCATCGAGAGCAGAAGCAATGCGATCAACACCGGTAATGGACATGGCTGATACCTGGTCACTGCTGAGTTCACCATTCAGGCAGGAAAGCATACCGCCTTCCATAGGGAAAAGGTTTCCCTGACCGGCAGAAAATGGCTCAAAGGTAAATTCTGGTTCCTGGGGCAGTTTGTCCGGTTCAACGTCCTCGGCCTCCAGCCATTCCTTCAACCGGTTGAAGGTAATTACAGCATCTATAATACCGGGATTCATGTCGGCTTCTTTCTTTTTGGCAATGCACGGCCCGACAAATACAACCTTGATATCCTCCCCGTAATACTGCCGTAGAAACTTACCATGGGCCAGCATAGGGGAATCCAAAGACAATATCTTAGAGGCATGCCGGTGATAATATTTTTTGACCAGCTCAACGGTAGCAGGACAACAGGAGGACAACCAGGCTCCATTGGAAAGCCCGGGAAGCTGTTTTTTGAGATAGGAAGTGACAATCTCTGCTCCCAGGGCTGTTTGGGAAATCCCTGAAAACCCCAGCTTTTTCAGGGCCGCATGCAACTGTCCCGGTTTAAGACCCGGAAATTCAGTTGTCCAGGAAGGAGCCAGTGAAACAAACACCCTTTGATTCTGCTGAAGCAGGTACCTGGCAGTACTGATATCCTCCCTGATCTTCTTGGCATCGATTGGACATACCTCTGTGCAGTGTCCGCAATAGATGCAGTAATCCTGGATAACCGAGGCCGACTGGTTTTCAATTTTAATTGCCTTGACAGGACATTCACGGATGCATTTATAACAATCCTGGCAATTGCTTTTTTCCGTAAAGATATAACGTGTACTCATAATATTCTTTATTACAGGGATGAAACATTGCGATGGGCATAGCCGCTGGTGGTCAGCGGAAACAAATCTTTTCAAAGGCTTCGTTCAGGATCAACCGGATGTTGGATTCGCTCACCTCATGGTATTCTGTATCTCCAATGCTGAGGTTGGGGCCTTTGTTGCACTGACCCTTGCACAGGTGACCCCGGAAGTCCACCTGGTCGCTGATCCCTTGCTTTTCAATGAAATCCCTTGCAATTTCGAGAATTTTGTCATTGCCTCTTGTATAGCAGGAGCTTCCCATGCATATTCTGATCTTTGTTTTATTCGCACTCATTTTTTTCTTCCATTTTGTGTTTCAGTTTCAAAAAATCGCCGTAAAGACTGCTGTTCTGTATTGCAATAAGTTTAGGGGCCTTAAGCACGGCCAGGGAGAAGTTCCAGATTCCTGTAATACCGGCCTCAATCATCCGGTTGGTCACACTCTGGGCAGCTTCAGGAGGAGTAGTGATGATGCCAATGTGCACCTGAAGCCTCAGGATCATCTCCTCTAACCGATCCACCGGAAGGACCTGTGTATTGCCTAAGTATGTACCTGCAATAGCTTTATCCTGGTCAAACACAGCAGCAATATTGAGCCCGCAGGTTTTGAATCCATGGTAATCGAGCAGGGCTTTGCCCAGTTTTCCTGCTCCGACAATCACGGCACGGTTAGAACGATTATAGCCCAGGCATGCTTCAATGATCTCGAGCAGCCTTTTCACCTGGTGAATGTTGCTGATGGTAAGCATCGGATCCAGGTTTTCCAGGTCCTTTCGAACATCTGGTAAAGGCAGGTTAAGATCGGCAGCCAGCCGCTCGTCGGAAACAAAATCCCGGTGCTTCCTGTCGAGCTGTTTAAGATAATAATGATAATGTGCCAGCCGGTCCAGCGATGTTTTTGGTATACCCCTCATATTTATTATGGTTTTTAAGTTTTGTTACAGGGTAATCCAAAATAATGCCAAATGCTATAAGTTATTGAATTGCAGGGTATAAATATTCAAAGATGCCTCAAGGTAAGGTAGGGCTGTTCAAATTATGAACAGTACTTATTAATTGTATTACAGAAATAGTCTTAAGCAATTTAAATTCTAAATTCTAAAATTCTAAATTCTAAAATTCTAAATTCTAAATTATGAACATCTAAATTTTAACAAATTTCAATTTTCAAATTGTTTAGAATTTCTCTCATTTCTAATCGGCAAGGAAGGCAGACAGCCTGGAGAAGTTTTGTAGTTATTCGGTTGTCATTTATATGGTATCCTTTGAATCGCTGCGGCATACGCAAAGACCCCAGAGGCTTGCAATCCGGGACTCGGGACCCGAGACCAGAAACACCCCTCGCTTTGCCCTATGCTCCAGGCTCTATGCTTCTCGCTTCTTATCCAATCCCATACTTTTTCATCTTCTGATAAAGGGTGTTTCGTCCGATTCCAAGCGCCTGGGCAGTTTTAGATACGTTGTGATGAAATATATCCAGGTAGTGGCGAATGGCTTGTTCTTCTATTTCAGCAAGAGCAGGCAGGTTTTGGGTATTGGAGAGTTGAAGAAAATCTTCTTTCCGGGCATGTTCCTGTTCTTCCGGGATATCCTGTCCCAGGAGTTCCCTGACTTTGCCTCCCAGGATGGCGGTTTTCTCGGCAAAATTTTCCAGCTCCCTTACATTTCCGGGCCATTGATAATCCTCCAGGTATTCTTCAGTATGCTTATCGATCGAGGGCACCGGCCGATTGAGTTTATCTGCCTTTGTGGCCAGCAGGTAGCGGAACAGCGGCTGAATGTCTTTTGGCCTTTCCCTCAATGGGGGTATGTGCAGGGGAATCACACTCAAACGGTAGTAAAGGTCCTGCCTGAAATTGCCTCTCTCCACTTCCGCGGCCAGATCCTTGTTGGTAGCTGCAATGATGCGCACATCCACCTCAATTTCCTTATTTCCTCCAACCCGGGTAATGGTTTTTTCCTGGAGGGTTCTCAGCAACTTGACCTGCATTTCAAGGGACATTTCTCCGATTTCATCCAGGAAAAGGGTGCCATGGTGGGCAATTTCAATTTTACCCGCTTTGCCGCCTTTCTGAGCTCCTGTAAAAGCCCCTTCCTCATAACCAAACAGTTCGCTTTCTATCAGGCTGGAAGAAATGGCTCCGCAATTGATGGCAATAAACCCTGAATTGCGTCTTTCACTGGCATTATGGATGGCTTGTGCAAAAACTTCCTTACCGGTGCCACTTTCCCCGGTAATAAGGATCGTAGAAGGAGCGTTGGCTATGGCTTTTGCATATTCTATAAGCTTTTTCATGGACATGCTCCGGTAAACAATCTTATCAAACGTGAAATTTAGCTGTGGAGAAGAATACTTGTTGATCAGGCTGAGCATTCGGCTTAAAGGACGAAAAGTAATGACATACCCGATATTTTCGTGAAATTCATTCCTGATTGAATAGGCATTCATCAGGTATTTTTCGGGTTTATCTTTGATACCAAAGTCCATTTCGTAATCCAGTAGTTTTTCCACCTGGTCGATCTTCTTCTTTAGCTGATCCCAATGGGTGTATACAGACTGTATATTTTCATTGATCAGGTTCAGCCTGCGGATATTCAACGAACGGCATGCTGTATCGTTCACCCAGTGTATGACGCCATCGTTGTTTGTGGCGATCAACCCGAAAGAGAGTTCATTCATGATGCCAAAGGCATATTGCTGGGCTTCATAAAGCTGCTGCTGGATGCTGGAGTTGTGAAACTTATTTTCAATGGCTTTGGCGGTGGTGCTCACAAGGCCAAGCGTGTGTGGATGCACCTCTCCCTTATCTGTTACCAGGCATAAAGTGCCCAAAAGTGTGTTTTTATCATCATATATGGGAGCAGCAGAACAGGTAAGTCCCTGGAAAGTTTGTTCATTGTGCTCTTCACCCACTATCTGTACCGCCCGTTGCTCTTTAAGAGCCTTCTCTACAGCATTAAACCCCGTCTTCCGGGATGTCATATCAACTTCCTTATTGAGATTTAAATCTGCTGCACGATTCATGGCTTCTCTATCCCCATATACTTCCCGGATAACACCTTTCTCATCGGTAATTAGAAGTATGTAGCCCTGCTTTTTTCCCAAAGACAATAACAAGTCGTCTAGAAATGGAATGACCATTTCCAGTAGTTGTCTTTCAGGTGGATTTATATCTTGAATATTTGGTATCATAAGATAAATTTACAAAGAACGCTATGAACGGCTAAAATCAAATGC
>Ga0207797_1001588_pt1 | contig 16374 bp, 18 predicted proteins | sample PRCRCaboRojoPR_6_FD_187275 | JGI IMG/M metagenome (GOLD analysis project Ga0207797, IMG submission 187275) | Marine sediment microbial community from Cabo Rojo, Puerto Rico - PR CR 10% Liquid 1 (SPAdes) | ecosystem: Environmental > Aquatic > Marine > Coastal > Sediment | place: Cabo Rojo, Puerto...
TCCAGCAAGGCATGCCCATGGGCGAGGCTGCCAGGAACTACACCACCCTGACCATCGGCGACGGGCTGGTGAGCCAGATCCCGGCCCTGGTCATCTCCACCGCGGCCGGCATTCTCGTCACCCGGGCGGGCGCCGAGGGCAACATCGGCACGGAGCTGGCCCAGCAGATCAGGGTGAACCCGCGGGCGCTCATGATCGCGTCGGGGATCATCTTCCTGTTCGCCCTGGCGCCGGGCATGCCGGCGATCCCCTTCATGATTCTCGCCGGAGCGGTCTTCTTCATCGGAAGGTCCGTCATGGGCACCGCACAGAAGAAGCAGGAGGCGGAGGAGGCGGAGCTCGAGGAGGCATCCGAGGAGACAAGCCCCGAGGAGGTGGAGAGCCTTCTTCCGCTGGACATGCTGGAGCTGGAGATCGGCTACGGGCTCATTCCGCTGGTGGACAACAAGACCCAGGGGAACCTCCTGGAAAGGATCCGCTCGCTTCGAAGGCAGTTTGCCGTGGAAATGGGTCTTGTCATGCCCTCGCTTCACATCCGGGACAACCTGGAGCTCAAGCCCAACGAGTACGCCGTCTGTATCAAGGGCAACGAGGTGGCCCGGGGCGAGCTCCTCATGGATCATCTCCTGGCCATCGATCCGGGGGACGTGAAGGCCAAGGTGGAGGGGGTGGCGACGAAGGATCCGGCATTCGGTCTTCCGGCCATCTGGATCTCCCAGGACAAGAAGTCCGACGCGCAGTTCGCCGGATACACGGTGGTCGACCTGCCGAGCGTGATCACGACCCACATCTCGGAGCTGGTGCGCAGGGACGGGTACGAGTTCCTCGGCCGGCAGGAGGTTCAGCGACTCCTCGACAGCGTCGCGGAAACAAGCCCCAAGGTGGTGGAAGAGCTCGTGCCGGGCAACCTCAGCCTGGGTGCACTCCAGAAGGTCCTCCAGAACCTGGTCCGGGAGCAGGTGTCCATCCGCGACATGCTCACCATCCTGGAGACCCTGGCGGACTATGCCCCCATGACCAAGGACACCGACCTCCTGACCGAGTACGTCCGGCAACGCCTGGCCCGTTCGCTGACCAAGCCCTACATCGGAAAAGACCGGGTGCTGCGGGTCCTGTCGGTGGGCGCAGGCCTCGAGGAGGCCGTGGCATCCGGAATCAACCAGAGCGAGTACGGCTCCTACCTCGCCCTGGACCCGAGGCAGGCGAACCACATCATCGAGGCGGTCAAGAACACACTGGAGCGGGCCGCGGTGAAGCTGGAGCAGCCCGTGATGCTCTGCTCCACGACGGTGCGGCGACATCTGAAGAAGCTCTGCGAGCGCTTTCAGATTCCCCTCGCCGTGCTGTCCTACAATGAGATCCCGAGCGGCCTGCAGGTCGAAACCGTCGAGGAGATCCGGGTCAAGGCCTCATGAACATCAAGCGATTCACAGCCGGAAGCAACGGGGAAGCCCTGCGGATGGTCAAGAAGGAAATGGGACCGGATGCGGTGATTCTCCGGACCAGGACCCTCGCGCCCCCGGAGGACGGCCCGAACAAGGGGCGAAAACGCGTGGAGGTCACCGCGGCGGTGGACTACACGGCACCGGAGGTCACAGCCCAGGGAAACGCCGGGGAGCTCCCCGACCAGGGCGCCATGATGAAGCGCTGGGATGCCCTGGAAAGGGAGCTGAGGGACATCAAGGCCGCCCTTCTGAGCACCGACTCCAAACAGGGGCTGTCCCCTGAGCTCTACTACGACCGCTCCATCCGGTCCATGCACGGACATTTCCAGTCCTTCGGCCTGAAACCCGAAATCGTCGACGACATCCTGGCTGAGTGCTACCGGAACGGACGGCCCGGAAACGGGGGAAGCGAGACCGAGCTCCTTCAGGAATCGCTGTCTCGAGTCCTCCGCCGGGTGTCCGTGGCGTCGCCGAAGAAGCCTTCGGGTACGCAGGAGATCTACGCCTTCATCGGTCCCACGGGCGTGGGCAAGACGACCACGCTGGCCAAGCTGGCGGCCCTGCGGGCGGTGAAGCAGGGGGTGAAAACAGCGCTGGTCACCCTGGACACCTTCCGGATCGCGGCCGTCAGCCAGCTCCAGACCTACGGCCGGATCATGGGGGTCCCTCTGCACGTGGCCTCCGGCAGGACCGAGCTGGACGAAGCCATACGACGGAACCGGGACGCCGACCTGATCCTCATCGACACGGCCGGGCGAAGCCCCAACCAGGAGGAGGACATCGAAGAGCTCGTCCGGCTCTTTGGTCACCGCGAGGACGTACACAACTTTCTCGTGCTCAGCGCCACCACCGACTACGGAAACCTCCTGCGCGCCCGCGAGCAGTTCGGGCGCATTCCGTTCAAGAGCTACATCTTCACCAAGCTGGATGAGGTGGTGGAAGCCTCGGCGATGCTCAACTTCCTGGCCGCCGGGCGGAAACCCGTATCCTATTTCACGACCGGGCAGCAGGTGCCCGAGGACATCGAGGTCGCCACGAGGAAACGGCTTGCCAAGCTGATGCTCGGCGGGTCGAAGACCGCTCCTCTGCGATCTCCGTCCGGTGATGCAAACGAGGAAACGGAACATGGATCAAGCAACGGGACTCAGGTCCTTGGTCGAGGGTCAAATGGCACAGGATAAGTCGCCGAGACCTTTGCCCCACGATCGATCCGGCCGGGAAAGCTCCCCCAGACGGATCCGCGTGATCTCGGTCACCAGCGGGAAGGGCGGCGTCGGCAAGACCAGCGTCGTGGCCAACCTGGCCCTGGCCCTGTGTCGAATGGGGCAGCGCGTTCTCGTGCTCGATGCCGATCTCGGCCTGGCAAACCTCGACGTCATGCTCGGCCTGAATCCGCTGTACACCATCGACCATCTCCTCCGGGGAGAAAGAAAGCTCGAGGAAATCCTGATTCGAGGTCCAGGGGGGTTCGAGCTCCTGCCGGCCGCATCGGGCATTCCCGAGCTCACGGAGCTGGACAACACCCAGCGGCTTCTCCTCCTTGACGAGCTCGACGCCCTCAAGGATCGTTTCGACGTCCTGCTCATCGACACCGGGGCGGGAATCTCGTCGAACGTGATGTACTTCAACTATGCGGCCATGGAGAAGGTCGTTCTCGTCACCAACGAGCCCACGTCTCTCACCGACGCGTACGCCCTCATCAAGGTCCTGACCAGCCGGTACAAGCAGAAGCGGTTCAAGGTGCTCGTCAACTCGGCGAAAACCGCCACCGAGGCCGAACGCATCTATCGGCACTTGAGCCTGGTGGTGGACCAGTTCCTGGGATCCCCGTCGCTGGACTACATCGGATGGATTCCCTTCGACAAGCAGATGTCCGCCGCCGTCCGAAAGCAGCGCACCGTGCTGGAGTGCTTTCCCGAAGCCTCAGCCAGCGGCCGGCTTCTCGAAGTGGCCAAGACGCTCATGGCCAGCGACGTGGAACCGGTCCTGGAGGGCGACATCCGGTTTTTCTGGCAGAGATTCCTCGAACACTGATCGGGATGAAGAGATGCCGAACCCTGCCGTGAGCAAACTGAAACGATACAACCAGGTCTCTTCCCCCGAGACTCCGCCGGACCTGTCCCCCGAGGAGCGGGAGAAGCTCATCCTGCAGTACGCCCCCCTGGTCAAGACGATCGCGGGTCGGCTGGGCATGCGCCTTCCCCAACACGTGAGCCAGGACGATCTGGTGAGCGCCGGCATCATGGGCCTGCTGGACGCCGTGGACAAGTTCAACGAGGACAAGGGCGTGGCCTTCAAGTCGTACGCCGAGTTCCGCATCCGGGGAGCCATGCTGGACGAGCTCCGGGCCATGGACTGGGTGCCCCGGTCCGTTCGGCGAAACGCCCGGAGGCTCGAGGCCGCATTCGCCAAGGTGGAGAACGAGGCCATGAGGCCCGCCACGGACGAGGAGGTCGCCCGGGAGCTGGGCATCGACATGGAGGCCTACCACGGGCTCCTCGAGGAAACCCGGGGAATCTCCGTCATCAGCGAGGACGAGATCGGCCAGATCCTCCCCGCCGGGGGGACGGACCACCGCGCGAGGAGGGCACCCGCAGAGCTGGTCCCGGACAACCCGTCCGACTCCCTGGACCTCACCGAGATCCGCGACGTCATCGCAGGGGCCATAGAGAAGCTGCCCAGGAAGGAGCGCACCGTCGTGTCCCTCTACTACTACGAGGAGCTGACCATGAAGGAGATCGGGGACGTCATGGACTACACGGAGTCCCGCATCTCTCAGCTTCACACCAAGGCCGTCCTGAGATTGCGGGGGGCGCTCAGGGGATACTTCGAGACCGAAGGCCCGTGACGCCCTCCGGACCGGAGGCCGCCCGGCAGCCTTCAATGGATGATCCGACGAAGGAGGATCCGGTTCCGGGGCTTTTTGGGGCTTTGTCATGAATGCACCGGATGAAACAGTCGAAGAGGGGACGACCGCCCCGGGGGAAGACGCGAGCGGCGACGATCCCGGACCGGGTGACTCCGGAGGGCCTCGAGCTGCAACCGGCCGGCTTCGCGGCCCCCTTTCCCGTCTCCTCACCGCCCGGTCCGCGCTCGTGGCCGGGTTGGCCGCGGTCCTGCTCCTGGTCGCAGGTACGGCGGTCCGGCTTCAGCTCCCCACCGCGGAGAACGACACAGCCGGGCCGTCGGTTGAACCCGCGCCCGCTTCGGACGCCGCCCCCCCGGCGCCCGATCGGCTCGTCGAACAGGAACTGTCGCCGTTCTACATTCCGCTTCCCCGGGAGAAGGACGGACAAATGGCCAGGGTGAGCTTCTCCGTGACCTGGGATCGCCCCTCCTCGAGCCGTTTCCGGAGCCAGGAGCCCCGGATCCGGGACCGACTGTTTCGCCGAATGACCGAGCTTGCCGCCGAAGGGGAGAGCATGCGCAGCATGAGTCTCACGCTTCGCACGGAGGCCCGGAAAATCCTGGAGGAGCTCCTCCGGCCCGAGGAGCTTCGAGTCGTCGTCACCGGCATCTTCATCGTCTGAACCCGGAACCGGAGCCCACTCGCCTGGTTCCAGACCGCTCCCGCCGCTGCAGAGACGACGCCCTTCGCGATCCAGGAGTGGAGGACCCTCATGAACGAGGTATCCAGGCTCAGCGGCGCATCACCGGTGAGCCCGACGTCCAACCGGGTCTGGAAGCCTCCCCGGAAGCAGAAGCCCGGGGACCGGCCGGCCGGGAAGAGGCCGAAGCGGTATCGAAATGATGAGGAGAACCGGGGAAGCACCGGCGAGCGTGAAGAAAAAGACAAGCCCGAGATCGAGGAGATCGAGACGCCGGAAGACGGCGACGGGCCCTTGAGCTACGGCTCGGGGGTGTTCAAGAAGCCGCGCAACCACAAGGTCGATCTCATCATCTAATGCTCCCCTTGCAGCGGAAGGTCTGCACACAGCGATGAACATTCAGCTCTGGATTGTTGGACAGATCGCCATCGACGCCCTGCTGGTCGGGATCCTGCTGTGGTTGATCGTGGCCGGAAATCGACGCAGGAGCCGCGACACCGAGGCCCAGGGCGAAGCGCTTCGGAAATCCGAGGAGATCCTCTCGGAAATGCGGGACATCACCCGCGAGCTCGAGGGCAACCTGGAGGAGAAACGGGAGCTCACCCGTCGCCTGCTGGGGAGGCTGGACGAGACGCTGGAGCGGGCGGAGCACCGCTACGAGCAGCTCAACGAGCTGTTCGAAAGGACGGAACCGGCGTCCATCCAGGATCGGGGTTCCCGGAAGGAGACGAGCGGTACGCGTGCGTCCATCCGATCCCTCCTGGACAAGGGGTTGTCCAAGGAGGAGGTGGCCCAGCGCCTGGGGGTCTCCGTGGGAGAGATCGAGCTGTTTCTCAAGCTCGGGGGCCGCACCGCACATCCTTGATCCCGGGGGCGGGCGCCTCCCCTGAGCGGCCGCGGGCTTTGGACCGGCCGAGACGACATGTTTCGAGACCTGCCACCCATTCCGACACAGCACAACCCCTCCGGGAAGGCCTCCGGTGCGCGCAGCCTCCGGTTCAACCCGGGAGAGGCCTTTCGCGGGACGGTCGTCGAGGCGAAAACCGAAGGAGACGTCCTCATTCTGGCACGGGGCGCGAAGTTCCGGGCCATCGCGAACCGCCCGCTCCAGGTGGGTGAGAACCACCTGTTCCAGGTGCGCTCCGCGGGCGAGCGCATCCTGCTCAAGGTGATCGGCGGGGCCCGGGGAGAGCAGACATCGGCGGTCCGGCTCTGGGCCTCGGGACGAGCGGACCGTGCGGGTCTGGGGAGACTCCTCGGGGCCGTCGCTGCCGGGGCGGATGAGCCGGGGCTCGGTGAGACCGTCCGGGGCCTGTCGGCCCTTCTGCGGGATCGCTTGCCCGCCGTGGTGTATCGAACCCCGGATGGGAAGGGCGTGGACTGGCTGGCCCGGCAGCTCCGGGAATCCGGTCTCTTCTTCGAGGCGCGAGCCGCCCGGCTCCTGCTCGAGGGAAGCGACGCGCCGCTCCAGAGCCTCGGCAAGACGGATCTCAAGGGAATCCTGCTCGCGCTGAAGGCGGCCCTCGGTGAACGCCCCACCGACGATCCCGCGGCCCTCGGGCTCGCGCGCCGGGTGGACCAGGCGCTGAGCGTGGTTCAACAGGACCAGGTGCTCAACCTGACCGCCTGGAAGGAAGGGCTGGGCTGGTTCTGGTTCATTCCCGGTCACCCGGGCGACGGGTTCCGGGGCGGCGAGCTGTTCGCCCGAAAGCCCCGCGAGGGGGAAGATGGGTCCTGCCTTTCCCTCGCCCTGGACTTCACGCGCCTGGGCCGCGTGGACGTGACCGTGACGCTGAACCGTTCGGTCGTGAGCCTGCGCATCCTGGTGGAGGACAGGGAGACGGCGGATCTCGTCGACGCCCACCTCGAGGAGCTCCGGGAGCACCTCGGCTCCTCGGGTCTCGACACGGGCACGATCACCTGCCGCGAGCGACGGGAGGACGACCCCGAGTGGGCGCCGTTTCTCGACTCGGCTTCCGTTTCCGGGGCCGTGGACGTGGTGATCTGATGCTGGAGAAGCTGAAAAAGGCGGTCGCCCTCAAGTACGAGCCCGGCAAGGACGGGGCCCCCAGGGTAACGGCCAAGGGGAAGGGGCTTGTGGCGGAACGCATCATCGAGCTCGCCCGCGAAGGCGGCGTGCCCTTGAGCGAGGACCCGGACCTCGTCGGGGCGCTGATCCAGCTCGACTTCGACGAGGAGATCCCTCCGGAGCTCTACCGGGTGGTGGCCGAGGTCCTGGCCTTCGCCTACCGGTTGAACCGTCTCGCAAAGGAGGACGGCTGACCTCCCCCCGGCTCCGGCCTCACCCCTCTCCGGGAACGTCCAGGATCCGGGGCCTGTGTCCGGTCAGGGAGAAAAACCGCTCCAACCCCCCTCTGGCGACGACCAGCGTGCTCGTGTTCACCAGGGGGTGGCACTGGAAGGCGTCGTGCTCCCAGACCCTCCGGTCGATCACCACCTCCACCGCACCCTCCGAATCGTTGACCACGCCCAGCAGGGAGACCGAGCCCGGCTCCAGGGCGAGCGTCTCCCACAACCGCCCGGGAGAGCCGAACCGGAGATGGGGGACCTCCAGGACCTGCGCCAGGGCCTTCAGGTCCACCCGCTTGTCGAACCCCACCGCCACGAGGAGGTGCCGCTTTCCCTTCCGGTCGCACAGGAACAGGTTCTTCAGCTTGGCGCCGGGAAGCCGCGGCACGTGCCGCAGCGCCTCCTCCACCGTGTAGACCGGGGCGTGATCGTGACGCTCATAGGAAATGCCGGAACGATCCAGGAAGGCGAACAGGTCAGTCATCGGCGGGCTCCGGGCCGTCGATGGTGGCCGGCTGGGTCCCGGCCCTCGACTCGGCGTGCGCCGGAACGGTGAACGTCGAGAGCAGCACAAGGAAGACCAAGAAGGATTGCGTTGCCCGTCCGGTCATGAGCCGTCTCCTCGAGCCGGCGTCCTCCCCGGAGAACCGGGAGACCCGGCGTCCGTCTCGGCCTCCCGGATGCGCTCCGAGGCCTCGACGCCCTCCTGCTCGCGGGACGCCTCCTCGTGCTCCCGGTCCCCCTCCGCGCCTTTTCGCCGCCGATCCAGCCGGTCCAGCGCCGGGGAGCGACCGTACAGGATCAGGGTGTCCCCCGGATGAACCACGGTCTCCCCGTTCGGGGCGCCGAGGTAGGCCCCCTTCTTACGGAGGATCCCCAGGACCAGCACCCCCTCGTCCCGGAGCTTGGCCTCCTTCAGGTGCCGCTCTGCGAGCCAGTCCGCAGGCTGCACCTGGAGCTCCGTGACGCCGTACTCACCGGAGAGGTCCAGGAGCCTCGAGAGGTCCCGGGCCTCCATCCGGGTGTAGCGGCTGAAGGCCCAGCCGATGAGCCTGGAAAGGTGGCTGTCCACCCACGGGCTCACGGCCACGACCCACAGAAGGGCGATGCCCGCGAGGAGAAGCGCCATTCGCCAGAACATGGAGCCGGAATCGCCGGTGCGGAGAAACCCCAGGATCAGAGAGGACATGGCCGAGACGATTCCCACGTTTCCGAGAAGCATCAAGAGGAGAAGAATGCGGCGGCGGACCGGATGGTTCACCACCTCCTCGCTCTCGGAGGTCGTGAAACCCACCCCCGTAAACGCGGACCGCGCCTGGAACCGGGCGGACTCCCTGGAGAGGCCCGTCTGCGTGAGGGCCACCGTGGCGATCCTCGTGACCAGGATCGACAGGGTCAGGATGACGAGCAGGGAGACGATGGAAAGCATGAAGGGCCTCGTGGGACGAGTTGTCCCTCATGATACCCGAAAAGGCCCTCAGTCCCATGGGGGAAATCCTGTATTTCCGAAGCGGCCTCCCCGACGGGGCCTCCGGGCGCGGTCCCGATGAAACCCCGCCGCCGACGCCTCCCGCTTCGAACCCGTGGAAGAAACCGGCAATCTTTTCCCCGGGCAAAGGAAAGCCCTTCTTTCACACGGGCCCACCCGGCGGTTGCGGGTCTCCTTGAAACAAAAAGCACCTCTCATTTCAACTCGTTCCGGGCCTTCTCCCGGAGCCCGCCCCGCTGATTTCCATGGTACGGGATTTGCAGAAAACGGGGGCATCCGGAAAAGCCTTCGGGAACCCAGTGGAGGAAGCCATGTCTCAGGGAATGATCGACGCAGTCAAAGCCTGTCTCAAGGAAGAGATGCGGATGGACGTGATCTCCAACAACCTCGCCAACACGTCGGTCCCCGGGCACAAGAAGAGCCGCATATCCTTTCAGACCGCCCTCCGGGCCCAGTCCACGGGCGCGGGGAACGCCTCTGCCGGGAACGGGACTGCATCACCGGATCTGGTCCGAATCGAGATCGACCACACCCAGGGCGACGTTCGGTCCACGGGAAACGAGCTGGACCTGGCCCTCCACGGAGAGGGTTTCTTCAAGATCATGACCCCGGACGGGATCCGCTACACGAGAAAGGGGAACTTCGCCCTGGATGCGGAGGGGTACCTGGTGACCCAGCATGGAGAAAGGGTAATGGGCGAAGGGGGACCGATACTGGTTTCGGGAAACAGCGTCGAGGTCGGCAGCCTCGGGACGGTGAGCTCGGGCGGCGAGGAGATGGGCAGGCTCGACCTGGTCTCCTTCGAGGACCCGAAAAAGCTTACCGCCGCGGGAAGGGCCGTGTTTGCCAACCCTCTGGGCGAACCCGAGGGCCCGCTGCCCTTGAACAGCCGCGTCAAGCAGGGCTACCTCGAGCAGCCCAACGTGCAGGTCGCGGAGGAGATGGTCTCCATGATCCACTGCATGAGGGCGTTCGAGAGCTACCAGAAGGTCATCCAGATCCTGGATGACGTGGACCAGCGCGCCATCAACGAGGTGAGCCGCATCCGCTAGAGCGGGAAGGAGGGAACAGTCAAATGATACGGAGCCTTTGGACATCCGCCTCGGGCATGGCGGCCCAGAAGCTGAACATGGACGTCATCGCCAACAACCTGGCCAACGTGAACACGGTGGGCTTCAAGAAGAGCCGGGCCGATTTCGTGGACCTTCTCTACCAGAACCTGAGATCCCCGGGGGCGGCCACCAGCTCCGGCGGGGAGGTCCCGACCGGCATCCAGGTGGGGATGGGCACCAAGCCGGTCTCGGTCCAGAAGATCCTCAGCCAGGGGGACTACGTGCAGACCAAGAACGACCTGGACTTCGCCATCGAAGGAGAGGGGTTCTTCAGGATCCTCAGCAACGGCGAGGAGCTGTACATGCGGGCCGGCGCCTTCAAGATGGACTCCGAGGGATACCTCGTCACCTCCGAGGGGGAGCGCCTCCAGCCCGAGTTCTCCATTCCTCCCGAGACGGTCAACTTCACCGTCGACCCGGGCGGCAACATGGTGGCCCAGGGTCCGGACGGGACGGAGCTCGCCAGCGCCCAGCTCTCCCTTCACAGCTTCCCCAATCCGGCCGGGCTCCTGAGCGTGGGCGGAAACCGGTTCCGCCCCTCCGCTGCATCGGGCGACCCCGTGGAGGGGAACCCCGGGGTGGACGGCATGGGGACCATCTCTCAGGGCTACCTGGAGATGTCCAACGTGGACGTGGTCGAGGAGATGGTGAACATGATCGTGGGGCAGAGGGCCTACGAGGTCGCGTCCAAGTCCATCAAGGCGGCCGACGAGATGCTCCAGATGGCCAACAACATCAAACGGTAGGATGCGGGGGAAGGACACCATGCAGGCCTTGATCAAGACCTTGCTCTCCATTCTCGTCGCGGCGGCGGGCCCCGCCCTTCTCACCCCGGAACAGGCGCCGGCCGCGGACGGGGTCCTCGAGATCCGGATCTCCGCCGAAGCCACGGTTCGGGGAGATTCCGTGACCCTGGGCCAGATCGCCTCCTTTCAACCCGCCGGGGATCCGCGGGCGGCCTCGCTCAAAGAGGTCGAAGTGGCATCGGCCCCCGCGCCCGGAAACAGCTACCGCTTCAACCGCCGGTTCCTTGACTACAAGGTGGGTTCGGCCGTTGCGGAGCTGGGGGAGGAGGTCACGGTCGAGACACCCGACAGCCTGCTGGTGCACCGCACGGCCCAGGTGGTGACCTCGGCCCGCATGGAGGAGATCTTCCGCGATCACGTCCTGAAGAGCGCCCCGTGGCCCGAGAACGAGATCACCCTGGAGTCGATCCGGGTGCCGGAGGACGTCGCCCTCCCCGAGGGCGCCCTCCGCTGGGACATCCGCGACAACGGCAACGCCGACTACCTCGGCAACGTCTCCGCGACCCTGACCTTCCACGTGGACAGCCGCCAGATTCGAAGGGTCCCCCTCTCGGCCCGCGTCTCGATCACCCGGGAGGTGGTGCGCGCCGTCCGGAGAATTCGGCGGGGGGACCTCATCGACAGGGCGGACGTCCGGCTGGTCCGGGAGACCTCCATGCGCGGGCAGGGCGACTCCCTGGTGGATCCGGAAGAAGCCGTGGGAAAGCGGGCCTCTCGGAGCATTCGGTCGGGAAGGACCCTCACCGCCGCCATGGTGGAGGACCCGCCCGTGGTGGAGCGGGGAAGCGCCGTGACCATCCTGGCGGAAAGCGAGAACCTGAGGATCACGACCCGGGGCGAAGCCCTGGAGGACGGCCGGAACGGCGAGCGCATCCGGGTCCGGAACCTTCAGAGCGGCAAGGAGTTCCTCTCCACCGTCAAGGCGCGCGGATGGGTGACGGTCGCCTTTTGACGCGGGCCGCCCCGGTTCGCCCGTTCAGGCGGACGCCTTCGCGCACAAGACGGCAAACCCGCATCGAGCTTACGATCGAGGAGACAATGAACCCGACGGACAAACGCAGCATACGCAACCTCGTCCTTCCCGCCCTGACAGGGCTCGTCCTGCTCACCGGCTGCGCCGGCCTTCCCCTCGAGAAGGACCCCCGCGAGCCGCTGACCCGGGCGCCCGAACCCCGGCCCGCTGCAGTGGTTCCTTCCGCACAACCCGCGGACCCCACGGCCGGCGCGGGTCTCTGGAGCGAGGTCGCCTATCGGAGCGCGTTCCAGGACCTCCGCGCGAACAAGATCGGGGACCTCATCACCGTCAACATCGTGGAGACCTCCAAGGCGAACAAGAAGGCCACGACCAAGACGGGCCGGGAGTCCTCCATCAACGCCGGGATCAGCAACCTGCTGGGATGGGAGGGAAAGATCGACAAGATCGGCGTGCCCGCCTCGTTCAACAACGAGGCCATGTTCAAGGCCTCCATGGAGAACGACTTCGACGGCACCGGCGAGACCACGCGAAACGAAACCATGACCGCCTCGATCACCGCACGGGTCATCGAGGTGACGCCGAACGGGAACCTCTTCATCAAGGGCTCGCGGAAGGTCAAGGTGAACAACGAGGCCCAGTACATCACCCTGACCGGTCTCGTCCGGCCGGCGGACATCTCGCCGGACAACACGGTGCTCTCCAGCTACATCGCGGAGGCGGCCATCGAGTACACCGGGAGCGGTCCCGTGAGCGACAAGCAGAGCCCGGGCTGGCTCATGCAGGCCGTGGACTTCGTGTGGCCTTTCTAGGGGAGGAGATCATGCTCGGCAGAAAGCTCGCCCTCGTCGCAGCCGTCCTCTTGAGCCTCGGTCTGTCCCTGTCTTGGGGGCCGGCCGCCCGCGCGGCGCGAATCAAGGATTTGGCCTCGGTCAAGGGGGCCCGGGACAACCAGCTGATGGGGTACGGGCTCGTCGTCGGCCTCAACGGAACGGGGGATGGATCCGGGACGGAGTTCACCGTTCAGAGCCTCGTGAACATGATGGAGCGGCTGGGCATTCACGCCCTTCCCGACCAGGTCAAGGTGGCCAACGTGGCTGCAGTGATGATCACGGCCGATCTCCCGCCTTTCGCCCGGGTGGGAAGCGAGATCGACGTGACGGTCTCCTCGGTGGGAGACGCCAAGAGCCTTCAGGGCGGAACGCTTCTCCTGTCCCCCCTCAAGGGGGCGGACAACAAGATCTACGCGCTGGCGCAGGGGCCGCTCCTGGTGGGCGGGTTTTCCGCGTCCGGCGCTGCAGGAGGCGGGGTCCAGAAGAACCACCCCACCGTGGCCAGAATCCCCGGCGGTGCGACCATCGAGCGGGAGGTGCCCTTTCGGTTCAACGGACTGGACGAGCTCACCATCAGCTTGAACAACCCCGACTTCACCACGGCGCTTCGCATGGCCGGCGCCATCAACCGCGAGATCGGGTCCCAGGTCGCCTCCCCCACGGATGCGGGAACGGTCCGGGTCCAGGTCCCGGAGCCGTTCCTGGGGAACCTGGTCCCGCTCGTGGCGGAGCTCGAGCAGATCCAGGTCCGGCCGGACAACAAGGCGCGCATTATCCTGGCGGAGCGGACCGGCACCGTGGTCATGGGGGAAAACGTCCGCATCTCCCCCGTGGCCATCGCCCACGGCAACCTGAGCGTGCAGATCAAGGAGCAGAAGAACGTGAGCCAGCCCCAGCCGTTCTCCCAGGGAGAGACCACGGTCACGGATGAGACCGACATCAACGTGGCCGAGGAGAACCAGAAGCTGCTCCTCCTGCCCGAGGGCACCAGCCTGGGGGAGGTGGTCAAGGGGCTGAACGCCATCGGTGTCTCCCCCAGGGACCTGATCACCGTGTTCCAGGCGATTCAGGCCAGCGGGGCGCTTCAGGCGGAGCTGGAGATCATCTGACAAAGGACGGTGTGAGGAGAACGATATGTTCGACCGCATCTCGGAGCTGAGACCCGAAATCCAGGCGGGGGACCAACCTGGAGCCAAGGATCGCGAGCTGCGCAAGGCGTGCGAGGAGCTGGAGTCCGTCTTCATGTACCAGCTGCTCCGGAGCATGCGCCGGACCGTGGAGAAGTGCGACCTGTTCCACGGCGGGCGCGGCGAGGAGGTGTACGAATCCATGCTCGACCAGGAGCTCTCCAAGTCCATGGCCGGCATGGACGACCGGGGCCTGGCCGATCTGCTCTACCAACAGTTGAAACGGGACCACGCCTCCGACGGGGCCGAAGGAACGCAGGACCTATCGCTTTTCTCCAGCGGAGGCCCCGACCCGGGACAACCGTTCCGGCCCCTCCAGGGGGGACGCGTCTCCTCCGAGTTCGGATGGCGGACGGACCCGATCACCGGGGAGCGTCGCCGTCACGAGGGGCTCGATCTCGCCGCCGACCCTGGGACCCCGGTTGCAGCCTCCCTCCCGGGGAGGGTCGTCAAGAGCGAGTACCGCGGCGGATACGGCAACGTGGTGGAGCTGGACCACGGCCGGGGGTTCACCACGCTCTATGCCCACAACCACGAGAACCTGGTTCGTGTGGGCGACTGGGTCCGCGCCGGAGACCCCCTGGCCCGGGTGGGATCCAGCGGAAGAAGCACGGGTCCCCACCTTCACTTCGAGGTGAGGCGGCACGGGCGGCCGTTGGACCCCGCCGAGTTTCTCCGCAGCCGCAACATGGTGTACATGGCCGACGCCGATTCAGGCCATTTCAGCTCGAGCAGCGAATAGCCGATAGGATTTCGTAAAGGGAACCCGCCATGGAGATGCATACCCGTTCACACTCGGACGTTCAGGAAAGCAAGGTGGCCCTGCTGAAGGGGCTGGTGGACTGCCTGCAGCGAGAGCGTGAGATCCTCGCCGACCTCCACATCCCGGATCTCTGGACCGTCGTCGAGGAAAAGCAGAGGATCCTCGAGGCCATCGAGTGCCTTTCCCCCCAAGGAACCGAAGACGGGTCCTCGAGGAAAATCAACGAGGCCCGACCGCAGCCCGCAGAGGACCCGGCATCGGCTCAAGCCGTGGCCCGGCTGAAGGAGGAGATCCGGGAAAGGACCCGCGAGAATGCCGCGTTCATTCAGGACTCTCTCCGGTTCGTCGACGAGCTCGTCGCCCTGATCACCGGCGAACCAAAGGACAAATGCACGTACAGCCCGAACGGTGTGCGAAACCGGGCGCATCGGCCCCGGCTCTACGGGAGGGAGGTGTAGCAGCATGGCCGGCATCGGACTGGTTCTCAACACGGCCAAGGACGCGCTCCTGACCCAGCAGTACGCCATGGACGTGGTGAGCCACAACATCGCCAATGTCAGCACGGAGGGCTACTCCCGACAGACCCCGAACATCGAGGCCAAGATGCCCGGCCCCTACGGGGGTCTCATCTTCGGCAGGGGTGTGGAGCTTCAGGAAATACAGAGGCAGCTGGACACCTTCGTGGAAGCCAGGCTCCGGGAACGGGAGTCCGATCTGTCCGGCATGTCCGAAAAGGAAACCTACTTGACCGTCCTCGAAGGGGTCTTCGACGAGAACTCGGGGAGAAGCATCTCCGCCCAGTTCGACGCGTTCTGGAACGCCTGGCAGGACCTGTCCAACAATCCGTCCGGCTCCGCAGAGCGTACCATCGTGTACGAGTCCGGAGCCCACCTCGCACAGTCGTTCCAGGACATCCGGAACGACCTCGACCGCTTCGATCAGGAGCTGGACCTCTCCCTGGAGGCCGGCACGGAAAAGATCAATCAACTCACCTCCCAGATCGCCACCCTGAACGAGCAGATCATCAGCATGGAGATCAACGCCAACGCCAACGACCTCAGGGACCAACGGGACACGTTGATCCGCAACCTGTCGGAGCACCTCGACATCAACGTGTTCGAGGACGGCCGGGGCAACTTCACCGTCACCACGGGGAAGGGCTACACCCTGGTCAGCAAGACGGACCACTATGATCTGTCCTTCGAAAGCGGCGAGGTCCGTTGGGAGGGCTCCAGCGGCAGTGTGAACATCACGGACACGATCACGGAGGGGAAGCTGGGAGGCTGGCTCGAGGTGCGCGACGCCTTCCTGCCCAAGTACCGGAACGAGCTGGACGAGCTGGCCGAGTCGGTGATCTGGAACGTCAACAAGGTGCACAGCCAGGGGGTGGGGCTGGAGGGGATGACGTCCGTGACCGGGACCTACGAGGCGGAGGAGACCGACCATCCCCTGGGAGACCCCGGAGACACCGGGGCGGGCCTGGACTTTGTTGAAGGCCTGCACATGGGGAGCTTTACGGGGGATGTGGACTTCAGTGGTGGTCTAACACTCGCAGCGAATATGGATCTGGAGCTCTACGAAGGGGGGAACCACGAAACGGTCAGCCTCGCGGCCGGAACGGACCTGAGCGGCATCGTCGTCGATATCAATTCCGCCCTGAGCGCAGCCGGCATGGATGTCTCGGCCTCGATCACCAACGGTGACTCCGGCGAAGAGTACTTGACGCTTTCCCACAATCATGCCGCATCGGGCGACACGTTCGGTCTCGGGATCTCCACCGCGGATGATGAGTTGGGTCTGAACCAGAGCTTTCACATCTGGACCAAGGACGAATCCGTCCCTGACCCAGCACCAGTTGACAATGAGGTATCCCTCAACGCAGACACCACCTTGGATGAACTGGTGACG
>Ga0207797_1001589_pt1 | contig 16366 bp, 11 predicted proteins | sample PRCRCaboRojoPR_6_FD_187275 | JGI IMG/M metagenome (GOLD analysis project Ga0207797, IMG submission 187275) | Marine sediment microbial community from Cabo Rojo, Puerto Rico - PR CR 10% Liquid 1 (SPAdes) | ecosystem: Environmental > Aquatic > Marine > Coastal > Sediment | place: Cabo Rojo, Puerto...
GCAGGAGAAAATCTTTGAGGAATGTATGAAGTATTACCCCAGGGATACAAAGTTTGCGATATTGCCTATGGATATGGCCTTTATGGGTGCAGGAAAAGTTCCCCGTGATTATGAGGAACAAATTAAAGAGCTTTCTGATCTGAAAAAGAAATATCCGCAAGTTATTCCTTTTATTCACATCGACCCCAGAAGGCCTGGTTTTATGGATCTTCTAAAAAAAAGTGTGAGTGAATGGGGAATTGAAGGGGTGAAAATATATCCTCCCCTTGGATATTTTCCCTATGACGAGGATCTTTATCCTGTTTATGAATATTGTGTTAAACAGGATATTCCGGTACTATCGCATTGCAGTCCTTATAACCCGGTACATTTTAAAGGGAGTAAAAAGGAATTGAGCAGGCTGTTGTCGAAATCCAAAAATTACGTTGATTTCCAGGGTAAGAGCAAGAAGGAGCTGTGCTCCAATTTTACCTATCCCAGGAATTGGGAATATGTTATGAATGATTTTAAGGACCTGCGAATTTGTCTTGCCCACTTCGGCTCTTCTTATTTCTGGGAAAAATACATAGATGATCCTGATGAACCGGAGAATTGGTTTGTTATCATTAAGGATATGCTGGAAAAGTATGAAAATCTGTATTCCGATATTTCCTTTACCTTACATGAACAAGAATATTTTCCACTTTTAAAAGTTTTGCTGGCCGACCCGGTTCTAAGAAAAAAGATTCTCTTTGGTTCTGATTACTACATGGTGGAAACCGAGGCTACCGAACGACGCTTTGGATTGGATCTGCGAGCTTTTATCGGCGAAGAGAATTTTAAAACCATAGCAGTGGATAACCCCAAAGTGTATTTTAAAAGTAAGCATAAAGTTAAAACCAAGGAGCCTGTTCAATAAATTTTTTGTTCTGTCTTTTCGGTGATCAGTTTTTTTAGCTGCTCACCCCACTTTTCAGCCCTTTCCAGTTCCCCTTCTTTCAGTGGGCCTTTCGTTCCATTGACGATAAAGCCTTCCGGATCAGCAATCAATTCACCGCCTTTTCTTTTCAACTTTCTGGCTATTGGTTCGGCGGCATAGCCAAACAAATTGACCAGGTAACGCAGGAAGCCTGATTTGATATCGCCGGTAGATATTCGTGTATCAAAGGCTGTAACTTTGATGCCTTTGAGGTTACCGGAAGACATCTTTGCAATAAAATTTTTAGTTGCCGGCATGGCCTGAAATTTTTGAGTCGGAGAGCCTAAAATCAAAAGATCCAGGTCTTTCAGTTGATCCGGTGTTACCTGATCAACATGGTAAACATTGCTTTTACCCTCTGATGAAAATGATTTTCCTATCGCCCGGGCAATTTTTTCGGTGTTCCCGAATACGGATTCATAAACTACCATGGTTTTCATGTTGTTTTCTTTTATTGTTTCTCCTGAGATTTTTGGTTGAAAATCATCTCACAATATAGGATGTTTTTTCATTTATGTCAATATCTTAATTTATTTTACAATGAATTAATTTATTGACTTCAATTTAACCGTATGATTTTGATCGTATAGATTATGCCTCCCGGAAATACCATCAAGGGTGCCAGGTAAAGCATTAAGCTTGAGCCTATGGCGGAATTAAGATTAAAATCGAGATAATTTTATAATTAAAAGTCATTTCAGGTAATAACTTTAAAAGCCCTTTTTCGTAAAAAAATGCAGCAACAAGATCCTTGGACAAACACCGGCAGTTCCTTTATGTGTGTTAGAAATTTGATTGTATTTTTGCTGCATGAATTTTCAGTACGTTGTTTTTTTGCTTCATTTCTTGTTTCTTTTTCCCGTTCTCATTTTAGGCAACGATATTAACCAATCAACCGGGAAAAACATCACCTTCCAAAATTACAATATTGAGGATGGACTGGTAAGTGGTACAGTAACCTGTGTATATCAGGACCATCAGGGATTTATCTGGGTTGGAACCGACAATGGACTGAGCCGTTTTAACGGACATGAATTTGAAAATTTCAGGGAAGACCCGAATGATCCCGATGCCCTTTATTCAGATCGTATAACAGACATATATGAAGACTCCCATCATCGTTTGTGGATTGGAACCAATGCCAGTCTTGAACGATTCAACAGAAGAAAAGAATGTTTTATTGAGAAATTCCCGGTTTCTGAACAGAGCAAACTGTATGTAGAAAAATTTTATGAGGATTCGAAGGGAAATTTCTGGGCGGTAACTGCCAGTGAAGGTTTGCTGCAGTACAATGATAAAAAAGATTCATTTGAAAGCTCAGCTGTTAATTCCTGGAGGCCGGATTTGATCACTGGAATTAATGATATTGTTGAAGATGACCTGGGCCGTTTATGGCTGGCCACTGAAGATTCGGGCGTTTATTGTATCGATTTGAGCAAGAAGGGAATTGAACATTTTATGTATCGTCCCGGAAATAAAAACAGCATTTCCGGGAATTCTGTTCATGCCATCGACAGAGATTCATCAGGGAACCTATGGATGGCTACGTACGGGAATGGAATATGTAAGTACAATCCCAAAAAAAACGAGCTTATACGCTATCAAAGCTCTCCTGATCCCGGCTCGCTGAGCGGCAACCTGGTACTTTCCCTGTTGGTCGACTCGGATAACAGGCTCTGGGTAACTTCGGAATCGGGACTCGACAGGTTTTTCCCCGAAACCCAAACTTTTCAAAATTATCACCATATAGAGGGTGAGCCATGCAGTTTGGCAAATAATAAAATTTGGACCATTTATGAGGACAGGAATAGAAACCTGTGGCTTGGTCATTACCTGGAGGGGCTGAGTTTTACTGATTATAACAATAAAAAGCCTTTTTATACCATTTTGAAGGATGAACAGAATCCAGCTTTGAATAACAATTATGTCAATGCCATAACAGAAACTTCATCCGGAAATCTCCTGATAGGAACTGATGGGGGAGGAATTAACCTGTATGACACATCTTCCGGCGATATTAAATACTTTCGGTACAGCACAAATACCCAATCGACCAATGTCGTGCTTAGCTTACTGGCGCACAGCAATGAGAAAATTTATATCGGTACTTACCTTGACGGGCTGTGGTGTTACGATCCGAAAACTCAAAAGACGAAGAGCTATAAACATCCAGCAAAAGCATCCTTTTCAGGAAGGAACAATGACATTCGCGATATGGACGAAGATGCGAAGGGAAACATCTGGATTGCCACCCATGGTGATGGGGTTCATGTCTTTAATCCTGAAGAAGAACAGTATATCAATCATTTTGGTGAGTACCAGTCTAATTCGGAAAATACACTTTGCTCTAACTGGTTAAATGCCATCCATGTTGATCCGGGGGGAAAAATCTGGATGGGGTCTTTGGCTGGATTAATCCGTTTTGATCCTGAAACCCGCCGAATGCAACATTATTGCCGCGGTGGTTATAAGGGTTTGTCTTCAAAGAGGATTCATACCATATCAGAAGATAAAAAAGGAAGGCTCCTGGTCGGTACTGACCGTGGTTTAAATATCCACCATGCACGAAATGATTCCTTTGTCTGTCTGTCAGAAAGTAACGGATTGGCACACGATGTAGTCAATTCCATTACAACCGATGATCAAAACAACTATTGGATTGGTACTTTCAACGGTCTCTCCAGGTATGATCCCCGTAGAAAGCAATTCATTAATTTTTATGAGCAGGATGGCCTCTCGGGTAGTCAGTTCCTCAATGGAGCCACCTACCAGGCATCATCAGGAAAGGTTTATCTTGGAACAACACAGGGATTAACCTACTTTTCTCCCGGGGATATTACAATAGATTCAGCGGATGTCCCCGTACGGTTTACTGAATTCAAGATATTCAATCATGAAGTAAAAGCCGGCCGGATGATGGATGGTGTAAAAGTGCTCAGTAAAGACATTTCCGTTACCGATACGGCAAGGATACATTACCATCATAGCATGTTTTCGATCGGGTTTGCAGCCCTGGATTACACCTCACCTGAGAAAAACCGCTATAAGTATAAGCTGGAAGGATTTGACAAATCCTGGATTTATCCCCATGCAGATGACCGGATGGCCACTTACACGAACCTGGAGCCTGGTAAATATACCTTTAAGGTTTTGGCTTCCAATAATGACGGGATATGGAATTCCACACCCGAAACCCTGGTTGTTGAAGTAATTCCTCCTTTCTGGATGGAGCTTTGGTTTAAATTACTGGCTGTTCTTACGGGCCTGCTGTTGTTGATCTCAGCCTATTTTTACAGGGTAGGCAAGATCAAGCGACTTAATAGAAAGCTTGCACATGAGGTTGTGTCCAGGACCAGTGAAATACGGTCTAAAAATGAACAGCTTCAGGAACAGACCAGGGAATTGCACCGCATCAATGCTGCCCTTCAGCAGCATCATAAAGAAATAGAGAAACAGGATGATGCATTGCGCAAACAGAGAAACCAGTTGAAAGAGGCCAATAAGGAACTGGAAAGATTGAATGCTACCAAAGACAAATTTTTTTCAATCATAGGCCATGACCTGAAAAGCCCTATCAGCAATATCCTTGGCTTTTCATCCCTTTATAAACGAAAGTATTCGCGGCTTGATGAGAAAAGTAAATATCAGTACATAGACCACATTCATTTTTCCAGTCGACAGGCCCATAATTTGTTGGAAAACCTCTTAACCTGGGCAAGAAACCAGCAAGGGAGGATTGAATACAACCCCGTTGCTATTTCATTCCGGCAAATAGTCAGTGATTCCTTAAACCTGATCTATGAAAAGGCCATGGAAAAGAAACTGAATGTTTCAGATCATTCTTTACCCGAGCTCGAAGTATACGGCGACTACAATATGATTTACACCATATTGAGAAATCTGCTCTCTAATGCAGTTAAATTCACACCAAAAGGAGGAACAATTACCATTGAAACCAATATAAAAAACGAAAAGGAAGTCCTGGTAGCCATCACCGACACGGGTATAGGTATGCCGGCAGAGGTCAGGGCGCATCTTTTCAGTTTACAAAAGAATGTCACCAAGAAGGGAACCTCCGGAGAGAGAGGCAGCGGCCTTGGGTTGCTGATCTGCAAGGAGTTTCTTGAGCGCCATGGCCGTGAATTGTATGTGGAGAGTAAAGAAGGTGAAGGTACCTCCTTTTCTTTTGTGCTGCCCCTGGTCAATCATAAAGTTTAGAATTTAAAAATTAAGATTTTCCAGTTACATGTGTAATAATCTCTTGATTTTTGCTACCTATGTATAAAAATCCGGGATTGTTTTGAATAGTCATAAGCAAAAAGAGGAATTTCTTAAACTGATCTCGGAGCATCAGGATCTGATAAGAAAGGTGGCTGCCATTTATTACAGGAATAAAGCAGACCAGGAGGATGCCTTTCAGGAGATCCTGGTGAGCCTGTGGCAGGCTTATCCCACTTTCCGGGGAGAATCCAAGTTTTCAACCTGGTTATACCGGGTTGCGCTGAATACAGTTATATCGGGTTTCAGAAAGGCTTCCAATAAAGTCCACAAAAATCAGTCGGACATTCACATAACCGATGAACTGCTCGGGCCTTCAAAAGAAGATCTTTCGGAAGAGATCGACTGCCTCTATCGGGCAATAGAACATCTGTCTGATATTGAGAAGGCCATTATCATGCTGTACATGGAAGAAAAAACCTATGATGATATTGCAGATATCATGGGAATGACCCGCACCAACGTGGGAGTGAAGATCAACCGGATTAAGAAAAAACTGAAAAAAATATATAAGAGGGTAGCCAATGGATATTGAAAAATTAAAAGGGACCTGGAAAAAATACACATCAGAACTGAAAGAGAAAGAATCGAAAGGGACTGCTGAGCTCAAGGATATCCTGAGGCAAAAGAGCCAGCAGTCACTTAAAAAGCTTCAGAAAAATTTTCTGATTGAGGCTGGAGTAAATATAGCTGCCATCCCTGTTTTATTTATTATTGTTGTTAATTACCTGGAGGTGATCGAGCCACTCAAGTATTATATGTCTGCATTTTTGGTCCTCTTGCTAATCCTGTTTCTTGGCTTTTTATACCGCTCATACCTCCGCATTTATCGTCATGAACATTTCAGGTTGCCACTGGAAAAGAAACTTGAAGCGCAGATCGTTTCGCTCAGGAATTTTATGCTTACATACGAAAGGATTACCTATATCATGTATATTGTAGCCCTTCTCTTTGGTCTGCTGATAACCACCCTCGATGATCCTTCAGATCTTCCATATAAATCTGCTCTTGCAATAGGCGTGGGATTGGTGGTATTTTTTGCCGCCATACGGCCTCTGACGAAATATTATCTGAAGCGGTTGTATGGTAAGCACCTTGCTTCACTAAAACATTACCTGGAAGAATTAAAAGAGGTCCCATTAAATAATAAAGATTCGAATGATTGAAATCAATGAGCTGACCAAGGAGTTCAGGCTGAACAGGCAGCAAAGAAAGAAGATTGTATCTGTTGCTCCCAGCATCAAGGCAGTGAATAACATCAGCCTGACCTGCCGGCCGGGAAGGATTTTTTCCTTACTGGGTCCAAACGGGGCCGGTAAAACTACAACATTGCGCATGATCGCAACTCTTCTGAAACCCAGTTCCGGTTCTATTAGGGTTGCGGGGTTGGATACACAAAAAGACGGGAAAAAGGTCAGGGGAAGCATTGGGTTCCTCACCGGGACTACCGGTTTATACGACCGACTTAATCCTGATGAGCTGGTTACCTATTTTGGCAGGCTCAACGGAATGGACAGTGCAACCCTCGAAAGGCGCAAGCGGGATTTGTTCCATACGCTGGAAATATTCAGTTTTTCCGGCAAAAGGATCGGAGAGCTTTCTTCGGGTATGAAACAAAAGGTTTCCATTGCCCGCACAATGATTCATGACCCGGAGGTGGTGGTCTTCGACGAACCTACTGCCGGTCTGGATGTGATTACAGCAGAGCATATCATCGACCTGATCCGCCGCTGTAAGGACGACGGGAAAACGGTCATCTTCTCTTCGCATATCATGAGTGAGGTGGACCTGCTGTGCGATGACCTGGCCATTATCCACGAGGGAAAGATCCTTTTTGACGGGACCATGGATCATTTTCGCAGCCAGATGGTCAATGGAAGTCTTACCCAGGAATTTATCCGTATTGTTAACAACGCTAAAACCCAGGCACAATGAAAGATATTCACAATATAGCCCGGAAAGAATTCAAGGATACCATCCGGGATAAACGTACCCTGATGGCCATGATCGTGGTACCATTGCTGCTGTTCCCTGTGATATTTACTATTGTCAGCGGTTTACAGAGTGAAAGCATGGAAAAAGCCATGAGCCGGGAGCTGAAGGTTGCTTTAGCTGGTAGCGAAGTCCCGGCAGGCTTGCAGGATCACCTGGAAGGAGGTCAAAACCTTCGGTTGATCCCCTTTGGTCGGGATACTTCCTATCGCAGGTATGTGCGCAGCGACAGCCTGGATGCAGCCATAGCTGTTTCAGAAGATTTTCAGTCGCGCGTCGACAACATGCAGACCGGTCGCATAATCATTTACTTTCAGTCCACCGATGAAGGGGTAGGGCAAAGACTCTCAAATTTACTGGATCAGTATAGAGCTAAGCTCCGTAGAGAGCGCCTGGCCAAACTCAATATATCAGAGGAAGACATCCAGCCGGTTATGCTCGACATGGTGGATATGGCAACCATGCAGGAGAAGATCGGCAAGTATATAGGTGGTTTCATTCCCTATATTTTTATCATTTTCTGTTTCATCGGAGCCATGTATCCGGCCATCGACCTGTTTACCGGGGAGAAGGAGCGGGGCACCATCGAGACCATCCTCACTACCCCTGTCAAACGCATTCACATCCTCACCGGTAAGATGAGCGTAGTGGTGGCCACCGGAATCATATCTGCCCTCCTGGCTATTGTAGGACTATTTGGTGGACTCAACTTTGCCGATACCCTGCCTGCACAGATTACAGAAGTTACCGGCGACATCCTCCAGCCCCGCTTCATCCTCCTGTTGTTGAGTATGCTCATCCCGCTGACGATCTTTTTTGCGGGTATTCTGATCCCCATATCAATCTACGCCAAATCTTTCAAGGAAGCCCAGTCGATCATCACCCCCATCAATATTTTGGTGATTCTTCCAGGTATTGTCGGGCTTATGCCCGGGATAGAACTCGATCTGCAAACAGCCCTGATACCTGTAATCAACATAGCCCTGGCTACAAAGGAAATTGTTGCCGGAACGATTGATTATGGCCTGCTTGGTGTTGTATATACCTCACTGATCCTGTTTGCTGTGCTCAGCGTTGCTTTTTCAGTGAGGTACTTCGGGAGAGAGACAAATATATTGCGAACGTAATCGAAGAGACAATGGTTAAATGCCTGCCCGTGGAATGCCTGTAGATAGGTTTGCCCGCCGAAACGAAGTGGAGGCGGGATTAAATGCTTAAATGCTTAAATGATTGAATATTAGCCCTCCGAAGACTTGCAGGGGGGATTGGTTGATTGAGTGATTGACTGAAATGTAAGCCATGGATTGAATATATTATCTTTCTAACCTGGTATAATTTTGCTTTTTGTTGATATTAGGAAAGCCTCTTATTTCGTGTTATATTTGCATGTAATATGCAATTGTGATACACACTTTTGAAATCATTATTGTATTGGAAGGATGGAAAAAACTACGGAGATGAGCGAAATAAGTGACTTATTGGATAAACGGGAAAATTTTTCCAAAGAAGATATTATATGTTTGCTTCAGGCGGAGGGAGCGGCTAAAACAGCACTATTTGAAAAGAGTGCTCAGGTAAAATCTCAATATGTTGGGAGAAAGGTTTATTTCAGGGGGCTGGTTGAATTTTCCAATATATGCACCAAAAACTGTTATTATTGTGGTATCCGCAGGGCCAATCAAAAGACGGAACGCTACGATCTGACCGATGATGAAATCCTGGATGCCGTTCGTTTTGCCTATGAAAACAACTATGGATCCGTGGTATTACAATCCGGCGAGGTTTCCTCCCCCGCTTTTACCAGGCGGATCACCGGGCTGCTGCAGAGAGTACAAGAGATATCCGAAGGCACAATGGGTGTGACCCTTTCGCTTGGGGAACAGCCTGAAGAAGTATACCAGGAATGGCTGGAAAACGGAGCACATCGTTACCTTCTGCGAATTGAGGTTTCCAACCGGCAATTATACCAAAAGCTTCATCCCACTGATATCAAACACGACTACAATCGCAGACTGGAAAGTCTCCGCACGCTTCAGCGCCTGGGCTATCAAACCGGCACCGGTGTGATGATCGGCCTTCCTTTTCAGACCTATGAACACCTGGCCGACGATTTGATCTTCATGCGCGATTTTGATATCGATATGGTAGGCATGGGCCCTTATATAGAACATCACGATACCCCACTTTACAAATACCGCAATCATCTATTCTCCGGGAAATATAGGTTTGAACTTACACTGAAAATGATCGCCATCCTTCGCATCATGATGAAAGACATCAACATGGCTGCCACCACAGCCATGCAGGCAATTGATCCCGTAGGCAGGGAAAAGGCTTTGCAGATAGGAGCCAACGTAATCATGCCCAATGTCACACCCGGCATGTACCGCGACAATTATAAACTTTACGAGAATAAGCCTTGCACAGACGAAGAGGCTGCAGATTGCACCAGCTGCCTGGATGTCCGCATCGGCATGGTTGGCGACGAAATTGCCTTTGGTGAACGGGGAGATCCGAAGCATTATTACAACAGGGTAGGGAAGGGTAGTGAGTAAAAATTAGTAGGGATTTTTCTGCCTTTTGTTCGATTTTTCCTCCTTATTGTTTTGTGTTTTCAAATTGCTGATTTGTTATTTCTATCTGTTATTTTGTCATTTCTACTTGCTCAGATATGATTTCTGTCTGCTATTTTGTCATTTCTTTAGGCTCGTTTATCATTTTTGGCTGCTATTCTGTCATTTCTTCCTGCTCATTGATGATTTCTTCCCGTTAAAATAAGATTTTTGCCTGTCATTTTGTCATTTTTGCTTGCTCGTTTGTCATTTCTTCGCATTCATTTATCTTGTTTGTCCTATCAAATGAGAAATGCAGGCTTTTATGTGCCTGCATATATTTTTACGCATCTTTTTATAATTATTTGCCAGATTTATATAAAAAATCCGCACAGAGGGAAGAGCAAAAAGCAAAGGGCTCAGGGCAAAGAGTGAGAAGTTTCAGGTTTGAGAAACATTGTTAAATACGAATTGGAGGATAAGACGGAGATTGCAGGTGTTTGTCAACTAGCCAACTTTTATAATTTCTGCGGATACAACTGAATGACTATCGAATGACCACAGAATTAACCCCCGAATGACAACCGTATTCCCCTGCCAACTCCTTATATTCCAGTCTGCTTACTGCCTACTGGCTACTGCTTGCTAATTATCAGATGTCCCCCTCATTCTTATAGTTCTCAGCCTCCTGGTTGGCTCGTCGCAAGGGTTCAGGAATTCGGTAGCTGGATGTGCTTTTCAGTACGATCTCGCTGGCCTCCTCTATTCCGATATTATGCCCCGGGGAAACAAATACCGGGTTGGTATCATCGCGGGTTCGCAAAACATGGCCTATAACGTTGCCGCCTGCATCCACCAGGTTGCTTTTGGCTCCTTTCCAGTTGCCGGGTTCTTTATATTCTCCGGTCAGCCAGTTTTTTGCCACACCTATTGAGGGTTTGCCAAGGAGAAACCCGAGATGTGACGCAATCCCCACTCCCCTGGGATGGGCTATGCCCTGTCCGTCAAAAAGGAATAGATCAATTTCTTCTTCTACTTTTTTCAGCGTATCCATGATCAGGGGTCCTTCACGAAAACTCAGCAATCCGGGGATATATGGGTATCCAATCAGGTCAATCTCCTGGTAGGTTTTGATGAATTCCAGGCCGGGATAAGTGAAAAGGGATATGGCAGAAAAGCCGGTTAATGGCTTAGCGCTGTATGCCACATCCACACCGGCCACGATCTTTATTTTTTCAGGCATGCCTGAAATTTTTAGTTGAGGGGCAATTTCAACCTGCTGTTGAATGGCTGTTTTTGGAGTTATATTTTTTATGGGATATTTCATCAATTATGTCGTTTTGTATAATTCAAACATCACTATTTGCGATATGTTCAAAAGGAAGCTTTACCTGTGGAATATTACCTCAAATGGGAATACTTCAGTTTAATCCCTTCTTAAAATTAAACGTATTGGAAGGCTGAATCTGTTTGGAATGATGAACTTTTTGAAGGATTGTGTGGAACCTGTTTTCGGAAGGTTTTTCGTAAGTGAGGTCAATGAGATACCTGCCGAATCCGGCAGCATCCAGTTTGCTTTTATACTGGGTAAGTGATACAGGTTCCCCGGGCACAACAATGGTCATGCCGTTTTTTCTGACTCTCCTGAAGGAGTAATTTTTATCATCCCTGAAGGAATGGGCTTTATCCTTAATGTTTACAGGTATCCTGGAATAGAAAAGCTCGGGATAGCAATAGACCGGGACGATGCCTTTCTTGTTCTGATAACGCAATAGATTGTCCAAGTCATTCTCCAGCGGATAGGTGAAGAGTTTCACCTTTTCGCCCAGAAGGTGGCTTATAGCAGCATCATTGAATAGATATACATTTTCATTGGCACCGGTCACTGAATCCTCCGGGATGATCAGCTTTTGCGAGAGGTGGCTGATCATGAAATTCCGGTAGCCCTGGTTCCTGAATTCCCGGAATAACGAGCTGTAAAAAGATATTTTTCCTTCCGGTATAAATTTAGGCAATTCAAAAAATATTTTATGGTCGTTTTTCTTTACAAGGAATGCCTGCACATCCAATTCTTTCCATTCTTTTTCAGTCAGGTTGATGATCACGTTGTCTACCTCCCGAAAGGGGATCTTCTTCAGCCACTGAATGCTGTCAATTCGCACAAATACCTGGTTTTTATCCAGGTGAACGGGAGTGGTAAGCGAGCGAATGATCTGCTGTTTCCTGTCTTCCGGTAAACTTGTTTTAATCTGTTGGCCATCTTCCGGTAAGCTGTCGGGAAATTTCTTTTGCCGTAGGTTGGCCAGGTAAACCAGGTCACCTTTTTGAATTTCGTTTGAGGGATGGTGGATGGTTATCGTTCCCTCCGGATCCTTATCAAAGGATTTAATCTTGAATGCCTTCCTGTTTGCTCCTTTGGGTGAACGGATCCACAACCTGTTGCCCTGCCTTATGTTTTCAGTGGTTTGCAGCACAAAGCCCTTTTGGGTAAGCTCCCGGATTCTTCCCAGGAAGATGCCGGTGGAAGGATTTTTGGTAATGGCTTCACTAATATCTCCACCTAAAAAGTATGCTGTTTTTTCCCTGCCCATATCATATTTCAAAAGCTGGGCGGCTTCATCAATCCTTTCCGGATGATCTAGTGCCAGGCGGTAAGCCCGGGCAACCTGCCAGACGTATTCCGCTGACTTCAGCCTTCCCTCCACCTTAAGTGAGGAGACGCCCAATTTCATGATTTCCGGTATGTGTTCAATCAGTTGGTTGTCCTTAAGGCTAAACAGGTATTTCTTTTCGTTGACATCGTGATACATCCGCCGGCAGGGCTGCATGCACATTCCCCGGTTGGCACTCATGCCTCCGAGGTAACTGCTAAAAAGACACATTCCTGAGAATGAGTAACACAATGCCCCGTGTATGAACATCTCAATCTGTATATTGCTTTTTTCCGCAATTGAGGCCAGTTCTTTCATGGTCAGTTCACGCGCAAAGATTACACGTTCGAAGCCAGGCTTTTCAGCATAAATTCCGCCGAGTGAATTGTGGTTCCCCATCTGGGTGCTGGCATGGATCCTCAGGTTGCTGAAATGATTTTTTATCAGGTGAAAAACGCCCCAGTCCTGTATAATAACGGCAGATATGTTTGTTTGAGATACCGCGTTGAGCGTATCGAGAAGCACAGGCAGCTCCTTGTTTTTGATAACGGTGTTAAGGGTAAGGTAAACCTTCTTATTCTGCCTGCGTGCCTCGGGGAGAAGCGCCTGGAGCTGCGAGAGGTTGAAGTTGTCGGCTCTTTCTCTTGCATTGAACTGTTTTAGGCCAAGGTATACCGCATCCGCTCCTCCTTCCAGGGCAGCATAAAACATTTCAGTATTTCCCGCCGGAAGCAACAGTTCGGGTTTGTTCATGGCAATTTTTTGCTGCAAAAGTATAACAGTTTGAGGGTATATTTATATTACCACCGCCCAGGAATCAAGGACTCCAGCTCATGCCTGGATCCAGCGGATAAATGGGACGCTGAACATTTTTATAGGGCAATTCCGTTAATACCTGGTAACAAAAGCCCGGTGTAAGCGCCATGATGGTTTTGGGTGAAATATCCCTTAGCTTTGGATACAGGTATCCCAGCTTCACTACCATGATCTTATGACCAAGGGGATCGATACCCACATCGCGGAAATCTGCCGGGGATGTGAACGATCGTCTCACACTCAACAGCACAACCTGAATGCCATCGACTTCGACTACAACTGGTCGCTGTCTGGTATTCTCTTTCTCCGGGGAAATATATTTTACCGTACCTTTTATATCCAGGGGATCGCCGAAGATGGTATCCATCTTGCCTCCAATGGTTAACTCTATATCAGCACCCTTACCTGCTTCAATAGATTGCTCTACTGCTTCGGGATCAACGATGCCTGCTACGACCGCATCCTTCACATCATGTGCGAGCAGTCGCTCCAGGACCAGTGGATTATCTCCTGCAGCTCCGCCGGTGGTATTGTCACCCGAATCGGTGATATATACCGTTTCTTCCGGTGCATCCAGTGCCTGTTGAATGGCTTTATCGATGGGCGCAACGGGAACATCAAACTCCAGGTCTTTCCGAGCGTCCCAAAGTCTCCTGGCCAGCTCTTCAGCTTCCTTTTGGGCCTTTTCCAGGTAATCTTTATTTTTGGAGACCACGTTTACCCGCATGGCTGAACGGGGTAAATCGGCCCAGGCATAACCCACGAAGATGGAAGCATCCAGAAGTCCTTCCTTCTGTGAAATTTCAGGAAGGCTTCCGTAAAGCGATTTAAGCGGCTCGGTTTCCGTGATCCCTTTTTCACCGGGAATCAGGATGGGAACCTTTACCTGGGCAACCTGGGGATTGTAATCTTCACGAAGTGCATCAACGAGCAAACGCACTGCCCGGACGTCGGTTTCCGCACCATCGCGGTGGGGTGCCGTCCGATAGGCGGTAAGGATGTCCAGATGTTCAACAAAATCCGATGAAGCATTGCCGTGTAAGTCAAAGCTACCGGAAAAGACCGGCTCATCCCCGAATATTTTTCGCAGTTCTTCTATGAAATGCACCTGTGCGTCCTCATAACCTTCTACATGCAAAGCGCCGTGCATATCCAGGAAAACGCCATCCACGTTCTTTGTTTCTCTTGCTTTTTCAAGAATGGTATTCATATACCGTTCAAAGGTAGCTTTCTTAACAACCCCGCTGGGCCATGCATAAGCATGCAGCGAGGGGATGATTTCCACCTCTTGCTTCTCCAGGTATCTGGCCCATCGTTTTTCTTTAAGCACTTCACTGCCTTCCTGAACGGTGAAATTTTCATCGGTAGTCTGGAAGGTACTGAAAGTGTTGGATTCATGGCGTATTCCACACGTGAATATGCGCAATTTTTGATCTTTTTGTGAACAGCTTCCAATCAAGAACGGAAGCATGAGAATGGCTAAATAATTGATGATTTTTAGGAACATATGGTTGATATTTGGCATTTAAAAGTTAAGGGATTTAAGATATCATCTCAATCAGGTGCCGTGCTGCAATTTCCGGTCCTTCACGCTCCATTCCCTTAATGCCCAACTGTGTGCGTATTTGGCCTACAAACACATCGCTATCATAAAAATGGTTAAAGTATTGTTCAGCAATTTTATCATGTTCTTTTTTATATTGCACGGGACCGAAGATGTTGGCAAAATAGGTACCTACTATACCTGTCGATGTGGTGGTCCCCTTGCTCATCACCGTACCTTTGCTGAAGATGTCCAAAGCCGTCTCAGTATTGGGTATTTTTTCAATCACAGGTTTGTCCTCAGCCACTTCTTCATAGTTATTGGCATAGAAGATATAATCGATTTTTGTACCCTTTATCACAGTATCAAAGAAGGCCACGGGTAAGATGATCCGTGCATTGGTGAGATGGGCATTCATCAAAATGGAACGGTCGATCTGTCCAAAAGCATAGCCAGGCTGCAGGTCATCCAGGCGCAGGAAAGCCCCGATCTCCGTTCCTATGCCCCTTACGGTGCCATCGTCCTCTATTAAAATACTCCCCATATCATCGGCAATGATGGTTGTTTCGCTTATGAGATCACCGCCGAGCTGTTTATAAGCCTCCAGTGTTTCGGATTTTCCCGCACCGGTGTCTCCGATCATCAGGATAGAAGCCCTCTTTCCGCTTTGAAGGCAAATTTCGACCAGTGAACCATGAAATGGCAGTATGCCTTTCTTAATCTTAATGGAGTTATGAAGCGTTAGCACCATTTTTTTAAGGTATCCAAAATATCCGAATTCGTCATCCCTTGGAACAGCCGCTATAAACATATCATTTTCCGTATCCTGATGAAATACAGTCGGCATTTCTGCAAGATTGTCCAGTGAACCTTCAGGAACGCCATAAAGATATATGGCATCGGGCTTTCTGTTAAGGTCCTCCTTGGGAGCGATTTCAAAGAGGTTGCAGGCAGAGAATCCCAGTTCAAAAAATTTCTGGTGGAAATAAATGAAAATAAGCAGATCCCCGACTTTGGCAGGATAGCAAAGCCATTCATTCTGGTTGACGGTGACCAGGTCCAGGGGATTCTGATCTATTGCAATAAATTGGCCCTTCCTTTTGTTCATGGGAGTTTCCAGGATCAGAGGCGGATTCATCATGATCTGACGGATGAGGGGGATATCCCTGATGTTATCAAACCTGGGGTTTGAACCGAATATTTCCTGTGCAGGGTAGGAAATACACGCAAATTCCGCACCTGAATTTACCTGCCGGTAAGTTCTTGGGTGCTGGCTTATGACGTTTTCAGAAATGTCGCGGTAGATTTTTCGGACAAGATGGGTAAGCCTTTCCACCGTTTCGTTGAAAGTGCGGTATGGACGCTCATCAAGGTTGTCGGCTTCTGAATCACATATGATATAGCGTTCGAATTCACGCCAGTAGTTGTAAAGAAAATTGAGGATGTTGTTCAGCTCTGTTGGATATTTCAGTAAATTATCCGCATCCGGGCGAATATTTCTTACAATGGATATATGATTTTTAGAGAGCAATTCAAAAATCTCCACCATCTTTTTTATTTGTTCATCGGTATGTTT
>Ga0207797_1001590_pt1 | contig 16362 bp, 15 predicted proteins | sample PRCRCaboRojoPR_6_FD_187275 | JGI IMG/M metagenome (GOLD analysis project Ga0207797, IMG submission 187275) | Marine sediment microbial community from Cabo Rojo, Puerto Rico - PR CR 10% Liquid 1 (SPAdes) | ecosystem: Environmental > Aquatic > Marine > Coastal > Sediment | place: Cabo Rojo, Puerto...
ACCTCCAACCCCCGCAGGGTGGCTTTAACCCCCGCCGCGTCCGAATCCATGGCCAAAATGATGCGCTTGGTGTAGCGCTTCACTTTCCGCAGATGGTCGTCTGTCAAGGCGGTACCCATGGTAGCCACCACATTGTGATACCCGTGTTGATGGGGGAGAATGACCCCCATGTACCCTTCCACGATCACAACTTCGTCCTCCGAGCGAATCGCCTTCCGGGCCTGGTCCAACCCGTAAAGCAGCCTGCGTTTGTCAAAGAGCGGGGTCTGCGGTGAATTAAGGTATTTTGGGACATCCTCCGGGTCCAGGACCCGGGCCCCAAATCCCGCTATCCGGCCCCGGCGATCACGGATGGGAAACATCACCCGGTTGCGAAAGCGATCATACACGCCTCCGCTGTCGCGTTCCGAGACAAGTCCAGCCTGCAGGAGTTCCTCCTCCGTGTAGCCTTTGGATTGGAAATACTCTCCGGTCGCTTCCCAGGAATCGGGCGCATAGCCGAGGCCAAATGTCTCAATCGTCTCGTCCGTGATATCACGCCCGTGCAAGTACGCTCGCGCTTCTTTTCCTGCCTCTGTTTTCAGCAAGTTGTGGCGGTAAAAATTTACCGCATCCTCCAGCAAAATCCGCAGCCGTTCGTACTCTTCTTTTTTCTCTTTTTCCTGAGGGGTAAGGGGTTTGAGGGTCACACCAGCGCGATCCGCCAGATACTGCAGGGCTTCCTGAAAATCCCAACCCTCTTTTTTCATGACGAAGTTAAATACATCTCCTCCGTCGTCACACTCGCCGAAGCAGTGCCAGGTTTGGGTATCAGGGAAAACAGCGAAAGCAGGTGTATTTACATTGTGATGGAAGGGGCAATAGCCGGAGTAATTCTTTCCCGAATGGCGCAGCTCTACGCTCTCAGAAACCAGGTCAACGATATCAATCCGATCTTTGATTTCATCTGTAACGCTCATAACCAGCCACCAATCAAGACTCTAAAAAAAACCACTCAACGGAAAGACAAATTCGATTATACCAGTGAAGATTATTTTTTACGGCAGATCAAGATGGACAGCGATACCCTAAATCCTTAAAAGGGCAGGTGGATATTCAGCAGGGTTTGCGGCACTATACCATGGACCTTCTCCCGGCTGGTTGTTAGCTGACGTTGCTGGATGTGTTTAGAAACCTTCCAGGCGGGACATATCCACCACGCCGTCCGCAAGATCAGCGATGCGCTGCAGAAGGCCCAGCCGGTTTCGGCGCAGATCCTCATCTTCCGCCATCACCAATACATGATCGAAGAAGCGCGTGATGAGGGGGATGAGGGGTAGAAAACTCTGCAAGAAATCATCCACATCACCTGTCCCTTGATCCACGTCCTCCGTTTCCCGGAGAGCTTGAAACAGTTCCTGCTCTTCCTTTTCAGCGAAATCATCCGGGTCCACAGGGTATTTACCTTCAAGATCCCTGGTGATGCGCACACACCGGGCATAGCTGTCCAGGATGTGTTCCCAATCTGCTCTTTCAACCCACTCGCTCAAGGTTTCCACGGCCCGGGAGGTGCCAGCAGGATTTTCTCCCTGGGCAGCGACCACGGCATCCACCACATCATACGCATACCCCTGATCCCGGAGCATGTTATGCAGCCGGTCTTGGATAAAGTTCAGGCAATCAGATTTCGACTCTTCCGAGGCGGTCAGGGGGAGTTCTTGGGCTGCCTCCTCAATCCCCTCCTGGAGATCAAAATCCAAATCCCAGGCTATCAAATTACCCACCAGGCCAAGGGCTGCCCGGCGCTGCCCGAAAGGATCCTTGCTGCCTGTGGGGATCACACCAACTGCGAACAAGCCCACCAGCGTATCCAGACGGTCAGCGATGCTGAGGGCTAATCCGGGTTTTGTGGAAGGTGGGGCATCCCCGGCAGAACGGGGACGATAATGTTCGCGAATCGCGGTCGCTACCTCCTTCGATTCCCCGGAATGGAGCGCATAATAATACCCCATCACGCCCTGAAGCGATGTCATTTCGACCACCATTTGGGTGGCTAAATCCGCCTTGCATAATGCCGCCGCCCGCCGGGTGACGTCCATTTCTGCTTCTGTTAATTCCAGCTCTTCCCCCAGGCGGCTGACCAACTGCCGGATGCGGTCCGTCTTCTGCCGCATGGATCCCAGGTCTTCTTGAAAGGTGAGCAGTTCCAAATCCTCAACAAATGCCTCCAGGTCTTTTTCTTTGTCCGCCTGGACAAAATAGGCAGCGTCAGAGAATCGGGCCAGGATCACATCCTCATTGCCCTGGATTACCGCGCGATATTTCTCTTTGGCTCCTTCTTGTCCCGGTTTATTGGCTACCGTTATGAAATACGGCAGCAGTTCTCCCTCTTTTTCCACCGGAAAGTACCGTTGGTGCTTTTTCATCACCGAAATTAAAACTTCCCGGGGTAAATCTAAATATTGGGAATCGAATTCCCCCATCAAAGCCAGAGGGGTCTCCACCAGATGGGTAACTTCAGTGAGCAGTTCCGGATCGGAAGGGATCTCCCCTTCCACTTCCGCGGCCAGCGTTCGCATCTGACGCATGATTTCTTGCTTTCGTTCTTCCTGGTCCAGAAGTATGCCCTGATCGTCCAAAGCCCGGAAATACTCAGCCGGGGATTGAACCAGGATCCTTTTTGGAACCATAAACCGCAGGCCCCAGGTATACGGTTGGGAAACCAGACCGGCATAAGAAAAGGGCAAGAGGAGGTGATCATGATAGGCGAGCAGCCAGCGCACGGGACGGGAGAATGAAATTTGACTCTCATTCCAGCGCATGGTGAGTTCAAAACCGATCTCCGCGATCAGTTCCGGCAGTACTTCAGCAAGCACCTTCCCGGCTGGCCGTCCCTGTTCTCGCTCCACAGCGACCACATATTCTCCCCCGTCCATTTCCCGGACCTCCAGATCCTCCACAGCTACCCCTTTCGACCGGGCAAACCCCTGTGCAGCCTGGGTGGGATTCCCCTCTGGATCATAAGCCCTCTCCGCAGGAGGCCCTTTGACCAATTGTTCCAGATCCGTCTGCCGGGGAGCAAGTTTTTCCACGTTGATGACAAGCCGCCGTGGGGTGGCCATGACTTTCATATCCCCATGAGGCAAACGGTGTTCTTCCAGGTATCCTGGGACCAGCTCTCTCAACTGGTCCAGGGCATCCTCAACATCCCCCGGAGGGAGCTCTTCCGTCCCGATCTCTAATACGAAAGGAGCCGCCTCTTCGGGAACATTTTCTGCGGGGAAATCGCTTCCCCCTTTCGCTTCCTGCTCTTTTCCCGCTTTCTCCTCCAGCCAGGGGTACTCCAATGCCTTGCGCTTTTCAAGATAAGCGTCTGCGACCTGCCGGGAGAGGTCGCGCATGCGGTTGAAAAACCCCTGCCTTTCCGTCACCCCCACCGCCCCCCGCGTGTCCAGGACGTTAAAAGTATGGGAGCATTTTAAAACGTAATCGTGGGCTGGCAGGACCTGATGTTCCCGCAGGCAGCGGTGAGCTTCCGCTTCATACCGATCATAGAGTTCCCGCAGCCGATCCACATCCGCCAGCTCAAAAGCATATTTGCTGAATTCCCGCTCACTCTGCAGCTGGATGCCGCCGTACGAATGTTCGTCGTTCCAGCGGATGTCCCGGAAATCACGGACGCGCTGCAGGGCCATGGCGATGCGTTCCAGCCCGTAGGTCAATTCCACGGAAACGGGATTAAGTTCCTGCCCGCCCGATTGTTGAAAATACGTGAACTGCGTGATCTCCAGCCCATTCAACCAGACCTCCCACCCTAAGCCCCAGGCGCCCAGCACCGGTGATTTCCAGTTATCCTCCACAAAGCGTATGTCATGGATCTCCGGGTCAATGCCCAGCGCTTCCAGGGAATCCAGGTACACCTCCTGGGGGTTGCCGGGATCAGGTTTCAATATCACCTGGTACTGGATGTGCTGGTAAAACCGATTCGGGTTTTCTCCGTAACGTCCGTCATCGGGACGGATGGAAGGCTCCACATATCCCACCCGCCAGGGTTCAGGTCCTAAGACACGCAGGGAGGTAGCCGGGTTCATCGTCCCAGCACCGACCTCGGTGTGATAAGGCTGCCAGATCAGACATCCCCGGTCAGCCCAGAATTTCTCAAGGGTCATGATGATGGATTGAAAATCAAGTGCGTTCTCCATAACCTTCTCCAAACCTTCCCGACGGCAAATCGAATATGAATCCAATATTGCTAAATGCGGTTTACACCCTCTGGCTCAAAACTGGAACCCCTGCTTCCGCCTGATGAGACCTTCTCTCCCGCGTTTGAAAATTATATCATGGGCACTTTGATTATCCTGGCATGAAACACCACGAAAATTGAACGCCAAACCGACCGGCTTATGAATGACAAGACGGGGAGCAGGCGCTTTTTGAGGACCAACAAGCTGTACACAAACCATTGAAGAAAAAATGCTTCCTAACCTTTTAAAAGGAACACATTTGAAGTATAATCGCATCTACTTGAAACGCCTTTGGTTACCTATCATCCAACAAAAGAGAGTGATTTATGACAAACAAATTTACCCAACAATCATGGAGCCTTGAAGACCTTTACCCCGGCCACGACACCGCTGAATACCAGCAAGCCAAAGAGGACTTGCAATCCAGCGTGGAGGCTTTCCAATCCTTCCGGGGCGAGCTAGACGATGATATTTCACGGGATACCTTTTTTGAGATCGTCCAGGCCTTAGAAGAATTGACGGAGCAAGCTCAACGGATCTCCTCCTTTGCTTTTCTGTGGTTTACAGAAGACACCCAGGATCAAGCAGCCCAGGCCCTGCGGGCTCAGATTGAGCAGCTTATGGCAGATATGCACAACAAGACCATGTTCTTTGAGCTGTGGTGGAAAAAGCTTGATCAGGAACACGCAGACCGGTTGATGGAAGACAGCGGTGATTACCAGTACTGGCTGGAAGAGATGCGCCATTTCACGCCCTACACGCTCTCCGAACCCGAGGAAAAGGTGATCAATATCAAAGACGTCACCGGCTACAATGCCCTGGTCACGCTTTACGACTCGATCACCAACCGGTACACCTTCACTCTGGAGGTGGACGGGGAGGAAAAAGAACTCACCCGGGGAGAGCTGATGGTTTATGTCCGCCATCACGACCCCGATCTGCGTGCCGCGGCATATCAGGAGCTGTACCGTGTTTATGAGCAGGACAGCTCCATCTTAGGGCAAATTTACCAGACCATCGCCCGCGATTGGCGCAATGAAAACGTGGACCTGCGGGACTACGACAGCCCCATTTCGGTGCGCAATTTGAGAAACGACATCCCTGATCAAGCCGTGGACACCCTGCTGGACGTCTGCGAAGCGAACGCGCCGCTTTTCCAGCGCTTCTTCAAATTAAAAGCAAAATGGTTGGAGATGGACCGCATTCGGCGCTATGATGTCTACGCACCGGTTGCCAAATCGGATAAGACCTACGAATTTAACGAAGCTGTGGAAATGGTCATTGATGCCTTCGACAACTTCGAGCCCCGGATCGCTGAACTCGCCCAGCGGGTGGTAGAGGAAGACCACATCGACAGTGAGATTCGGAAAGGGAAACAAAGCGGTGCCTTCTGCGCTTCCGTGACCCCGGACCTCTCCCCCTGGGTGAAACTCAATTACCAGGGACGCGCAGACGATGTGGCCACCATGGCCCACGAATTGGGGCATGCCATTCACGCTATGCTGGCCTCCGACCATAACGTCTTCACCTTTCATTCCAAACTGCCCCTGGCGGAGAACGCTTCCACCTTCGGTGAGATGCTGTTGATCGACCGCCTTCTGGAGCAAGAGAAAGACCCGGCTGTCCGGCGCGACATCCTCTTCCGCCAGATGGATGACGCCTATGCAACCATCATCCGCCAGGCCTTCTTCGCCCTCTTTGAACGCGAAGCGCACGAGATGATCAAAGAAGGGGCCATGGTGGACGAAATCGCGGAAGCCTACATGGAAAACCTTAAAACACAGTTTGGAGACTCCCTGTCCCTGAGCGACGATTTCAAGTGGGAATGGGTCCTCATCCCGCACTTCTACCACTACCCTTTCTATGTCTATGCCTACGCTTTCGGCCAGCTCCTGGTGCTTTCCCTGTACCAGCGCTACCGGGAAGAGGGTGAAAGTTTCAAGCCCGGGTATTTGAAGATCCTGGAAGCCGGCGGTTCACGGGCCCCAGTGGAGATCCTTTCCGAAGCCGACATCGACATCACGGATGCCGATTTCTGGCAGGGAGGATTCGACGTCATCGAAAGCATGGTCGAAGAATTAGAGGCGCTGCCCATCGAGTAAGTATTACCTCTTCCCCTTCAGCCGTTCTTCTGGCAGTTTTCCTTGAAACACGGCCTCCACTAACTTGAAAGAAAAAAGACCGTTCCAACCCGGGAACGGTCTTTTTTTACGCAAATCCCCTTTTCCTGCCTTAACCCTTCTCTTTGACGAACACATGCCGCAGGGCGATCAGAGCCAGCAAATTTACTCCCGCAGTCAGAGCCGCTGTGAATGGGAAGCCGACATTGTAAATAGGTGCCGCTATCAGTGACCCCATCCCCCTTCCCAAAGAGGCGCTGGCGATGTTCAACGCCATTAAGGTCGCCCGGGCCTCGGGGACAACTCCTGTCATGAGTGGAATAACACTCACAATTGTGAATTCAAAACTTAAGTAAAAAAAGAAGAGCCCGATCACCGCGCCTGTTCGGGTCCGTCCCAAAAAGGGAAGGACAACTGCTGAAAGGCTGCTGCCCAGCAGGCCCACCAGAACAGCTTTCTTCTTGCTCAATCGGTCTGATATCAGACTCACACCCCCTTCTCCGATCAACTCCGAAATCCCGATCACCGCGGAGGCTCCCCCTAAAGCGGTAATTTGAAAAGCGAACGATTCGTTTAGCCAGACTCCAAAAACCACATTGACCAATTGATTTCCCAGGCATATCAGGGCCATCAGGCTTAATCCGGCCAGCGCAGCCGGAGAAGAAAGCACGGTTCCGAAGTTGGCCATCAACGAAGGTCGGCCCTGCCGGGGATCGGGATCAGGGGGAAGAGAAATACTCACTAATAAGATAGCTAGTAACCCCAGAATGGACAGCACCCAAAACGCGGATATCAATCCAAAGCGGTCCAACAAAAAACCGACCACCGGCACCCCGATGAAAAAAGCCCCCGACCAGCTCATCTCCGTCAGGGCTAAAACAAGCCCCCTGCGCTGGTAAGGGATCTGGTCGCCAAAATAAGCCTGGATGGAAGGGTCAAAGACGGATTTGCCCAGCAGGGAGAGAAGGATGAATATAAAGAAGGTGATCACCGATTCATGCATGACGACAGCCAGAGAACCGATACTGAAAAGGGATAAACCGACCAGCATCCCTGTTTTTCGACCCCGGCTGTCAGCCAGGGAAGCCAAAAAAGGGCTGAAGAGACCAACGAACGATCGCCCGGCCAGCATCCTTCCCATCTGTTCCAACCCGATCCCAAACCCTTCCATGAAAAAGGGTTGAAAAGGGAAGACCATCCGGAACCCCGTATTCAACACGGTCCGGATGATGGTGATCAGAGGAACCTGCAGCCAATATTTTCTCTTCACTTTCATATCACATTACACCACTATGCCGGGCAGCAATCTGTCTGCCCGGCACCTATCCTGGCACATGTTAGAAAAGCTGCCTTTAAGGCGCTTCCTTATTGGAATATGCTCAGAAGGCAGCCTGCCACTGGATGAACCCGTTTATGCTTATTCTTCAGGCAGTTCTAAATCTTTCGAAACCAGGGTCCATTCCTTGCTGTACTTGAACTGTCCGGAAAGGTCAGGATCGACCGTCTCCGTGGCGCTCATCCCGCCAATCTGAATCTGGAATTCCCGGGTAGTGAGGGACGGCGGGTAAAAAGGGATGTAGGGTTGGGAGATATTGGGACAATTCATGGAACCCCCGTACTCTTCATCAGGGTCGAGTGTTTCGCTTAAAGTCAGCGTGATCACGCCGTCCTCACAAAAGCCCTCTTCCAGATCGATGGATGCATAACCATTGGCCTGGATATCGCATTTCCCATCATCGGTCTCCAAATACCCGGAATTCGTAAAGGGGACCACGCAGTCCTCCATGGTCACTTTATCGCGGCGCACGGTCAAGGAACAGTTTGCCAGGGTGCTGGTTGACCCCTCGACGCTCATCATTTCCGTATCCCGATTAGGGGCGAAATTCCATGTGTGATACACAAACATGCTGATTTTCATCGGTTCCGCAGGGCATGAAAGCGAGACAGGCGGCACATCATCCCCCGCGCCAGTCTGATCTTCTCCATCCGAGAGATCCAGCGGCTCAAATGCCCCCTCGTCCTGATTTTCTCCTTCTCCGGGACCAGGTTCCTCTGCCCCGTCAAACCCTGTAAAGTCCGCCAGCATACCGCAGGCGCTGAGGGCCAGGCTGAGAATCAAACATGAAATTAAAATACTATACACAGGACTTCTGACACGTGACGAACTTTGAAAAGCCATGGGTACCTCCCCGAGAGCAACATCAATCAAAGGATCCATTTTACACAGAGAGCGAAACCTCACTCCCTGTCCATTCGCCTATAGGGCACTACAGGCGATATATGCCAAACCCATCCTATTAATAGTATACAAGCTTATCGATATTTATTCTATGCACCTGCTCCAACTGCCGGAGATCTGATTCCGGGATCATGTCTGAAGCTCAACTACGTCCTCATCTGCCAGGATATGATCCCGGCTGACCATCTGACCATCGAAATCCGCGCTTTTCCCCCAAATCCGGGCTGATTTCAAATTCTCCTCAAAGTCTTTATGCACTTTGGCAGCAAACTCAGCCACGGTGGCACCTTTGCTGATCACAAAAGGGGCGTTTAAATCCGGCTCTTTTCCGGGCGGCTGGGAATACACCCTGATCACACCCAAACGGTCAAAGACAGCTTGTTTGAAGGTTTCCAGGTTATATCCCGTTTTCGTTGACACAGGCAATGTGGGACAGGACTGATCTTTCAATTCCCGGAATATCTGATAGTGCTCCTCATATTCCTTTCCATCATACTTATTGACCATGATGAGGCAGGGGATATAAAGGATATACCCTTCTTCATCGAGTTCCCCTTTCAAATGCAGCGGCGCGATCCTGTTTTCCTGTAAGGTGTCCAGGACATAATTTAACTGACCTACCGGGTCCGCCTGCAGGTCGATCATAATCAAGATCAAATCCACCCGCCGAATCAGGTTCAATAACTCTGGATCGATGTATTCATCGCTCAATGGGGGCGTATCGATCAATTGGACTTGAATGTTTTCAATGGACATCATGCCCGGTGTGGGGCCCCAGGTTGTGAAAGGAGCCGGGGACACTTCCGGGGTAGCATTGCTGACCGTGTTGATCAAAGTGGATTTTCCGACATTCGGCGGTCCGATGACCGCGATCTGACCGGCGCCTTCTTTATCGATGTGATAAGCGGAAACATGACGCTTGACCCCCTTTTTTGACCTTGCAGCGTCCTTGAGCTTGGAAAGCTTTTTCCGCAAATCAGCCCGGAGGTGATCTGTGCCCTTGTGTTTGGGAATCAAGCTCAACATCTCTTCGAGATGGCTGACCTTATCCGTCGGATTCGAGGCAGACCGGAACCTTTCTTCAGCTTTGTAATAGGAAGGGGGCAGATTCGTAGGCATAATGTCTACAATGTACACTCACTTAGTACCATTTTACCCCAAACTCAAACAAATCTCCTTCAAACCTATCTTTTTTCTTAAGTAGGGGGATGTAGATACGGACTACAATCATAGTACGCAGACAGAAAAGGTTTTTGTCTATGAAATTGATGCTGGGCACCAGCAACCAGGGAAAAATCAGAGAGTTTCAATCCCTATTAGAAGGACTTGACATAGAACTATATAAACCCGTCGAGGAATTGTTGGATTTAAACGTCACCGAAGACGGGGAAACATATCGAGAAAACGCAGTCATCAAAGCGAAAGCCTATGCACAGGCCGCGGGTATGTGGGCCCTGGCAGATGATACAGGCCTGGAGGTAGACGCTCTTGATGGGGCCCCTGGACTGCGTTCCGCACGTTATGTTCCCAACCCAAATGCCACCGACGCGGATCGCCGCAGTTATCTTTTGGAAAACCTGAGGGACAAGCCCACACCCTGGACGGCTCGCTTCCGCTGCGTGGTCGCGCTTGCCCATCCGGATGGCCTTGACATCACTGCACAAGGAGCGTGCTCCGGGCAGATTATCCCTGAAGAGCGAGGGAATCACGGCTTTGGTTATGACCCCATTTTTCTTGTCCTTGCCAAAGGTCGGACGATGGCTGAGCTTGACCTTGAGGAAAAGAATAAAATCAGCCATCGAGCACGAGCGGTCAGAAACCTGATTCCTCACCTCAAGGATTTAATGGCGTCAGAAGGCTCATAACCGGGATGGGTAACTGTGAGATCAAAAAGATTCATCCTCTCTGGTAATGGATGAAAAGTTTAAAGTTTTAAGATATGATATAGAGACGAAACCCTTATCCACGGCAAACGACGATGAACATCAATTCTCTGGACTTCATTATCATGATCAGTTTGACCGGTGTCACAGCCTTGATCATCGGGGTCGGTGTAGGGTACCTTATCTTCTCAACGGATAAAAAACAGGAAAAAAATAAATCAAATTCTCACCCCGCTCCTGCCAAGAGAAAAGGCGAATCTTCCAGCCAGCGGATGAGGAAGATGTATCAGTTGATCACGGATTTAACGACCACGCTGAATTATGAGCGCGTCTTGGAGAAGAGCCTGGATGCGATCCTGATCGCCCTGCGCCTGGCTGACCATTCTACGGATCGGTTGATAAGCGCAGTTTTATTGTTCTCAGAAAACGACATGGTTGAGCCGCCTGAACTTTATGTCGCGTACGGGCGCGGGTTGCCGCGGACCGATTCACAGAGAAAGACACCCGGGATGGAAGGGCTTTTAGAAGCTGCCATCGAAAGCGGTGAATCTCAACTCACGAAGGAAGCTCCTAAGGACCCGGAGTTGAAAAACTTCCTTGCCTTTCGGGCCTGCCAATCGGCTTTCACCATCCCGCTCCGGGCCGGTCTGGACACGTTCGGCGTCCTGCTCTTTGGCCATCCTGAGGAGGATTATTTCAACACGGACTGCCGGGAAATCTTGAGCACGGTGGGACATCAAGCGCAAATCGCCCTTCAAAACGCGCAATTATTCCAGGAATTGAAATCGGAAAAGGACCAAATCATCAAGGTCCAGGAGGAAGCACGCCGGAGGCTGGCAAGGGCTTTACATGATGGTCCCACTCAAACCGTAGCGGCCATCCCTATGCAGATCAGCCGGGCCCGTCACCTCCTCAACCGGGATGTGGACGCTGCCGCGGAGGCACTTTATCAAACGGAAGACTTGGCCCGTCGGACTTCCAAACAAATCCGGCACATGCTTTTCACCCTGCGTCCGTTGATCCTTGAGTCGGAAGGGCTGACCGCGGCGCTGGAATCCATGGCCGAAAAGACGCGAGAGACCTTTGGTCAAAATGTGAGCATTAAGACCGATCCCTCCTTGATGGACGAGTTAAACATGAACGCCAAAACGGTGATCTTCACAATCACAGAAGAAGCGGTCAACAACGCCCGAAAGCACGCCAACGCAGACCGTATCCAAATCCGGCTCCAGCGCCTTCAGGAAGACCTGGCCTTGCTGGAAATCGAAGATGATGGAAAGGGGTTTGACGTAGAAAAAGTCACCGACAGTTATGAGGACCGGGACAGCCTGGGGATGATCAACATGCGAGAACGGGCTGAGCTGGTCGAAGGGGTCTTCCATATCAAATCCAAGCCAGGACAGGGGACGACGATCCAGGTGGTTCTCCCTCTTACGGATGACGCTGCGGACCGGCTGCGGTTGATTTGATCCCCTACAAAATACATTTCCTATCCCTCACATGCCTTTCCAAAACGGCTTATATTATTACGCTTATCACCCCCAGGACAAAGACAGAGTTCCCCTGGTATTGATCCACGGCGCCGGGGGCAATCATTTGCACTGGCCTGTGCAAATCCGCCGCCTTTCCGGTTTCAGGGCCTATGCCCTGGATCTGCCCGGACACGGAAAATCCGGGGGGCACGGCTTGCAGCGAATCGAAAACTACGCCCAGGCTGTGATCAATTGGTTGAATGAGATGCACATCCCCAAAGCGATACTGGTAGGGCATTCCATGGGCAGCGCCATCGCCCTCTGGATGGGGATCCACCACCCACAGCGAGTGTTAGGGTTGGGGCTGCTTGGATCCGGTCCCAGATTACCCGTCGACCCTACCTTGTTAGAAGAAACGGGGTATCGATCGACTTTTCCCAACGCGGTTGAGAAGATCATCCACCTGTCATTCAGCAGCAGCACAGAACGGAAACTGGTCGAAACAGCAAAAGAGAGGATGCTTGAAACGCGTCCCTCTGTTCTCCACGGGGACTTCCTGGCCTGTGAAAAATTCAACATCGCAGATCAAATACCTCAGATCAGCGCCCCGGCCATGATCCTGTGTGGTGAAGACGACAAAATGGTCCCCTGTCGGTTATCGAAACAATTAGCGGAGGGAATGACTGACGCGGATCTGGAGATCATCCCGGAAGCTGGGCACATGCTGATGATCGAAAAGCCGGAAGCATTGGCTTCCCTGCTGCGGCCCTTTCTGGAAGATCTCTCAGAACGCTGGTAAGCGCTCCTCGAGGTATTGCGCATTCAAAGGGGACTGGGTATAATGTCTCCCACATGGGCGGTTAGCTCAGCTGGTAAGAGCGCTGCGTTGACATCGCAGAGGTCGTTGGTTCGAGTCCAATACCGCCCACAACACGAACCGCTCTTCACCGGAAGAGCGGTTGTGGTTTTAAGCGTATGATAAATACTTATCCACTCCAGGAAGCTGACCTATATCAGCTGGAGAACAGATTGTTGATTAAAATTGAATCAAAGTTCAAATTCCGTATTCTTTCTGTAGAAAAACCTTTGTAAAAAAAGTCATTTCCTGCAACGTGCTACACTGAAAGTATATGATCCATGATCACTCCCTAAAGGATGGAAGCTGAAGATGGCCATTTCCCAGTGACATAGTTGAGGATATATGGATACAAAAGATAAGTGGTTTGCTGCCAGTACGGTCGCTGTGATCCTGGGAAGTTTGCTTGGATTCATATTGATTCTTGGTATGGTTTGGGCGGATTTTGAAGGATCATTATTCCTTCCCAGTATGATTGGGGAAAAGTACGTGGTGAAGAACCTGAACTGCCCTGCGCTCATGACCCGGAATGAAACCCGTCACATCAGCTTAACATTGAGCAACTCAAGGGAGAATGAACAATCACGATTTGTGGAGGGGATGATCTCCGAGGGCGATATCAGGCAAACTCGTGTAATAAAACAAGAGGTCACAATCGCGCCCGGGGCAAAGGAAGAAGTAACCTGGGAAATCTATCCGGAAGATGCCGCGTACGACAAGGTCGTCTTTTTTCATGTCTACGTGAAACGAGCTTATTCTGCCCCTTCCCTGGAAGGGACCTGCGGTGTGCTGGTGTTGGACATCCCATTCTTAACTGGAATCCAGGTGATGGGCATTATTTTAGGTTTAATCTTTTTCTTGATCCTGGGAGGAAATGCCATCCTCCTGTTTCAATACCAGAAAGACCTCATGGGACCCCGCCGCCAATATATGTGGCGAGCGATGTTTGCCATGTCCATTCTCACCATACTGGGAATATGGACCAGCATCATGGGCTACTGGGAATTCGGCTTTTTCTTCTGGTTCTCTTCATTCTCCATCCTTGTGTACCTGGCAGCCAGAACTTTGGCCAACATGGTGTTTGGTTCTCAGAACACCTGACATGTTTTTTCAAGCGGGGTGATGCGCCACCAGCGGGTTAAAAGTGTAATCTTAAGCCAGACCCGGGAAACTCTACCCAAGGAGCATCGATTCTCTACGTGACCTAATTGTTGATTTTCCACATGATAAGGGAAACACTGACCACCGGTCATCCATGAGGCTGCCCTTTGATCATCAAATTCTTACTACGTTTGCTCCGCCCCCGGAGGGCTCCCCGAACCTCACACAATCCGGAAAGCCAGTTCAGCTTTCCTAGAAAGGTCCTGAAATATCAAGAAAATTTACACATAAAAAAACCGCCCTTTCGGGGCGGTTTCTTATCTTTATCTTAAATCAGCTCAAGCATCTTACTTGGCTTCCCAGGCTTTGAGCATCCACAGATGAGCTTCCAATCCGTCTTTGATATCGTCCAGGAGGTTGGTCGTGGTCCGATCCTCAACATCCTCAGCTTCTTCGATGACATCCTGGAGGGTATCCGTCAAGGTTTCTATATCCTGGATCGCGCGGGTGACCATCGCGGCGGGGGCTGGCAGATCAGCGTCTTCCTGAAGGTTGGTCTCCTCCAGCATATGAGCCAGCGTGTGAAGCGGAACACCATCAAGGCCCACTACGCGTTCAGCCAGTTCATCGATCACGACCCCCACTTCGGTGTAAATCTCCTCAAACTTCTCATGCAGTTTAAAGAACTGGGGTCCCTTCACATTCCAGTGATAATGGCGGAGCTTCTGGTAAAAAACGGTGAAGTCCGCAATCAGGACGTTGAGCTGTTTGTTTATGTTTTTCGACATATTTCCTCCCGATAAAAGTCCGATAGATTAATATAGGATCCCCTCTTAACTTAACTCTAGCAGAGGATGATAAGAGCATTATAAAAAAATTTCCTGGAGGAATAGTTTTAAGATTCCCCACCTAAAAATGTCAAGCCGTAGCAGGCAGCGCCCATCAGGGCGACCTTAGGATTGAGGATGACGTGAACGGGGATCTCCGAAAGCAGGTCAGAGAAACGCCCTTTATCTTGAAAAGAATCCTGGAATTGTCCCTCCTCTAACAAAGAAAGGACCCGGGGGGGGATCCCTCCCGCCAAATACACCCCGCCGGTTGCCATCACTTTCAAGGCCAGGTTGCCAGCCTCAGCTCCCAGGATGGAAACAAACATGTGCATCGTTTTCATACAAAGCTGACAGGGACGGTCATCCTCCATGGCTGCGGACGCGATCACCGGGGTCGGGTCTTCCACATCAGCCAACTTTTCGGTCAACCAGGCAGGCTCCTCCGCGTAACCGGTGTCCTTTAAGAATTCGTAAATATTGGGGATCCCGATCCCGGAGCAAACCCGTTCATAACTGACCCGGTCATATCTCTCCTGAAGATAACGGAGCAAATCCAATTCCAGCGCAGAGCTGGGACCAAAATCCGTATGTCCCCCCTCAGATGAATGAGCCCGGTACCGTGATCCATCCCAGGTAAGAAAGCCCTCTCCCAGACCTGTACCCGGGGCGATCACCGCCAGAGTTCCTTCCGGGACGGGTGTGCCAGGATTCAAAGGCTGCAGATCATCCCCTTCCAGCAAGGGGACAGCATTGGAAACCGCCTCCAAATCATTGAGGAGACGAATGGAGGAAATATCCAGTTCATTTTCCAATTGTCTCTCGTCGATCACCCAGGGCAAATTTGTGACCTCCACCCGGCGGTTTACAACGGGTCCAGCGACCCCGAAGCTGGCCTGATCCACTTCCTGGTCAACTTGGTTTAGAAACTCTTTCACCATGTCTTCCAAGCGGTTATATTCACGGCTGGGATAAGTTTCTTCAACAAGGGGTTCCCGGGGCCCCTTTTCATGCGAAAAGAGCGCCAATATCGTTTTCGTCCCGCCTATATCGCCAGCCAACAGCATATCAGACATCCTTTTAGATCACTAAACAATACCCAAAGTCAACACAGATGCCAGCCGCTTCAAATCTAATCACCATTGTATCAAGGAAATAAATATACTCCGTGTTGATTTGAACCCCCATAACCAACGTTTTGCCTGTAAATGTCTCCAATACAATCGATGGCCCCCTTCGCATGAGGAGACAGGATATGTATCGGAATCTGTGCCCATCGAGGTCAACGCGATCTATAGGGACTCACGGGTTGTTGTGTTAAAGTAGAACAAAGGAGGAACAATGACGATACTAGAATTTTTTCTTTTACTGCTGATTGCTGGTCTCGCAGGATCGATTGGCCAGGCGCTGATAGGATTCACCCGCACTGGCTGCCTGGTAACGATTGTCACGGGATTTATCGGGGCGCTCATCGGGCACTGGCTGGCCAACCAGATGGGATTACCGGCCTGGTTTACCTTTAATATCGGAGGCCGAAGCTTTCCGTTCTTATGGTCCGTGATAGGCTCCGCACTTTTCGTGGCTGTCATCAGTCTGATCAGCCGGGACCGATTTTAATCAAATCTTAAATACATGCATTGG
>Ga0207797_1001591_pt1 | contig 16353 bp, 18 predicted proteins | sample PRCRCaboRojoPR_6_FD_187275 | JGI IMG/M metagenome (GOLD analysis project Ga0207797, IMG submission 187275) | Marine sediment microbial community from Cabo Rojo, Puerto Rico - PR CR 10% Liquid 1 (SPAdes) | ecosystem: Environmental > Aquatic > Marine > Coastal > Sediment | place: Cabo Rojo, Puerto...
CCGGAACCAGTAGCGGTGCGTGGTGTCCGCCCACTCCTTGTGGTACTGCTGAATGTCCCATGCGCAGAGCGAGTAATGGATATGGGCGCTGTCGCAGCGCGACAGGAAACCGCCGAACTTCCCATCGGTGGACATCCCGTGGAAATTGGTTGCGTCGAAGTACTTCCAGGTAAGGGCGGTCAGGAGGGGAACCTTCATATCATCGTAGCCGACCTGCGGGCCCCGCATGCGGACGACCATGGTGGGCAGTGAGCTCTCAGCGAAGTCGTCGGCGTAGAGGTTACCGGTTACGAGAGAGAGAGAGAGAGAGAGAGAAACAAAGCGACGATTGCTGCCGAACGTCCCATCATTGCTCCTTCCTTGCCATAAGCATTTGCATATCGATTATTTAGTGGCGATTGCAGGTCGTCAAGGCGAAATATCAGTGGGGGGGGAGTGCGCGTAGGTTGTCCCGGGGGAGGCTGTCCACGGCCTCGAAGCCCTGGGGGACGGGGCCGGTGAGCTCGTAGATCAGCGTGCGGCCGGACCCGCTGCGCCACACCTCCGCGAGGAAGGGGGGCGGGTCCTCGATGAGCCAGCCGCCTCCGGCGGGGTCGCGCATCCAGCGGTCGGCCAGTCGTGGCCTCAGTGTCGGCAGGTCGGCGTCCACCACGGCGTAGCGGACGTCGTGCCGCTCCAGGCAGGGCCATACCAGCATCTCGTAGTCGTTGGGCCAGGTGAGGGTGGGCCTGCGGTAGCTCCAGATCAGCAGCTCCACGTTGGGAAAGGTCACCACCCAGTCCCCCGGGGCGGCGTTGCGCTCTATCCAGGCGGCCGCAGCCCTCGTTCCGGCCTCGTCGGCCGCGGTCCTGTCCGCTCCCCTCAGCAGGGCAAGGGTGGGAGCGGCCATGGGCAGGAAGGCCAGGACCAGGGCTGCGGCGAAGCCCCACCTGCGGCCGGGGAGCCGCTGGCGCATCGCCACAAGCCCCTGTGATCCCAGGGCCACCACCGCCATGGTAGCGAATGCCAGGTAGCGGCCGCTGTGCTCGTGCAGCGCCATCAGGGCCAGGGCGGGAATCGCCGCCAGGGCCGCCGGGGCCATCTCCCGCCGGACCCTCCCGTCGCGGAGGGCCCACAGGGCCGCCAGAGCGAACACCAGCAGCGCAGGCTGGCCGAAGGGCTCGCCCCGGTGGAGGCTGCCCACGGTAAAGGGCTCCAGCACCCGCAACGCTCCCGCTCCCAGGTACGCCAGCACGGCCAGGGGACCCCTGTGGACAAGCAGGTCGGTCATGGCGGGAGCAGAGGCCCGCACCTCCCAGGCGGCCCAGTGGTTCTCGTTGAGGAGGAACTGCCCCCCCTGGGAGTAGAGGGGGTCGCCGAAGGCCGAGAGGTTGCGCAGCATCCAGGGCGACATCACCAGCAGGGCGGCGGCGCAGAACAGCAGCCCCCGCAGCAGCCGCCTCTCCCCCGCCAGCAGCACCCAGGCCAGCATGGCAACCGCCAGCAGCGACCCCTGGGTGCGGAAGAGCCACGAAATACCGCATACCGCGCCCAGCATCAGGGCCCGCCTGGGAGAGGGCGTGCCCCTGGCCACGATCAGTCCGATGAAGAGGATCATGGTGAAGGGCAGCAGGCTGTCGGGCTGGGTGGAGTAGAAGACCTGCAGGGGGTTTACCGCCATGGCGGCCAACGCCAGCAGAGCCGCCCGGCGGCTCAGGGCGGCCCTGGCCCAGGCCCAGAACGCCACCAGGCAGCCCAGGCCCAGCAGAAGGCTCACCGCCTGCGCCGCGGGGAAGGAGGCCCCCAGGAGCGCGAAGGTCCCCGCCAGGATCACGGACAGGGCCGGCTGGCGGTTGGCCTCCGGCCGCAGCGGGGACATGGAGGGGTCGTAGAGGGTCCACTTGCGCATGGTGGAGAAGCCCAGGCCGCGGCGGAGGTTCTCGGCCAGCTCCAGCTGCGACGCTATTCCGTCGCCGGCGGGCATGGAGGGGGAGCGGACGGCCACCCCCAGCCGGAGCAGGCCGGCGAAGGCCAGTATCAGAAGCAGTACCGCAAGCTCCCTGCGCAGCTCCATTCGGGGAGCATATCCAAACCGCGACTGCCGGGCAACGCCTCAACCCGGGCCAGCGGGCCCCGTCGAAGCACAGCCCTGGCGGATCGATCTACGGTCGGAGGTTCATGCGACTGCCAGCATGCCTGTCCGCCGATGCAGGCCCCTCAGTGGTGGTGGTGGTCCTCCTCGGCATCCTCGTATGTCGGGTGCACAGTGGACATGGGATGCTCCGGGGGCGCGTAGATGGCGTAGAGCTTGAGGTCGCCATCACCGGTATTGATGATGTTGTGCCAGTATCCGTCCGGGATGAAGATGGCCCAGTCGTCGGTGACCTCCTCATCGAAGGTCAGGGAATCCTCGCTCAGGCCCATGACCACCCGGGCATTGCCTTCCTCTATGCGAATGAACTGGTCCATTCCCTCATGCATCTCCAGGCCGATCTCTCCCCCGGGCTCGATGGACATGAGCGTCAGCTGAAGAACGTTGCCGGTCCAGTTCGCAATCCTGAAGTTCTCGTTGGAGATGGTGGCTTCTTCGATGTCCAGTATCCAGGGCCGCTTTCCATGGTCGGTGATCCGGACGCTGGTCTCCTCGGCCGTGGTTGTCTCGGCACCCGCAGCCGCGGGAGCGAGGATGCACATGGCCCAGCAGACGGACAGCACACTGACGACCAGTTTTCCCGTTCTCATGGTCTCTCCCCCTGTGCATGGTGACAGGCTGGCCCATCCGGCCACATGCGCGGATGTCCCGGACCTCCGGCGCATATTACTATGCAGGAGATACAGCATCGGCCAACGTTCGCGGCTCTGCATGCAGGTAAGCCCAGGTTTGTGGAAGCCGGTCTCAGGTGCGATAATGGGGGTCACCGGAAAGCGGGAGGGAACATGCTGAGAATCGCCACCTGGAACGTGAACTCCATACGGACCCGAATGCCCTCTGTGCTGCGATGGCTTGCGGAGTCGGACACCGACGTGCTGCTGATGCAGGAGACCAAGGTCACCGACGACCTGTTTCCCCGCGAGCCGCTGGAGGAGGCGGGCTACGGTGTGGCCGTGCACGGCCAGAAGCGCTACAACGGAGTGGCCATCGCCTCCCGTCTGCCCATGGGCGAGGTGACCCGGGGACTCCCGTCCGGCTACCTGCCCGACCAGGCCAGGGTCATCTCGGCCACCGTGGCCGGGACCAGGCTTCACAACGTCTACGTGCCCAACGGCGGCACCCCGGAGAGCCCCCGGTTCGGCGAGAAGCTGGCCTTCCTGGAGGAGCTGGCCAGGGTGTCGGCGGAATGGGACCACTCCCGGGGCTGTATCATAGCCGGAGACTTCAACGTGGCCCCCGGGCCGGAAGACGTCTTCGACCCCCAGGAGATGGAGGGCAGGGTCTGCTACCATCCCGAGGAGAGGAAGAGGGTGGGGCGAATAATCGAAACCGGCCTGACCGACATGTACAGGCTGCTGGCCCCGGAGGGCAAGGCCTACAGCTGGTGGGACTACCGGGCCGCGGCCTTCCGCCGGGACCGGGGCATGCGCCTGGACCTGATGCTCGCCACCCCGGGGCCGGCGGAGGGGCTGAGGAGCTGCGAGATACACAGGGACGTGCGGTCGTGGGAGCGGCCCTCCGACCACGTTCCGGTGAGCGCTGACATCGAGACGGACATCGAAGGGAGCACGACATGAGGTTCACCGCTTTAGTTCTGCTGGCGGCATTCGTCTGCCTGGCGCAGACTGGCCGGGAGGCGGCCCCGGTGGAGGTCCACGAATGGGGAGTGCTGGTGTACGGGGACGACGACGACGGACAGATGCTCCTGGGCCAGCCAGGCGCCCACGTCCCGGCGGCTGTCCGGGCCCCGGTGGTCTACTTCCACGGCCCGGAGTTCACCGGCACCTTCACCGTGGGACTGCCTGCAGGGGACTTCACGGTCACCGTACCCGAGCCCGACGAGCTGGGCTGCGATGTGGCGGTGTGGAACCTCTCGGGAAGCTGGATCTCCCAGAGGGAGGCTCCAGACCGGGCGGCCTCGCTGCTGCGCGACGTCCCTTCCGGGGGCAGCGCCGACTGGTCGGAGGTGCAGGCCATGACTCTATCCACCGGTTCCGGCGAGGCCTCCCGCTACCTGTTCTACGAGTGCACCCTGGACCCCGAGATGCTGCAGCCCTCCTCGTGGACGGCCCCCATCCAGTACGACGGCGGGGCCCTTCTGCTTCCCCCGCTGCTGGCCATACCCGAGGCGCCGGGCGATCCCGAGCTCATGATAATCGCCCGGTCCGGCGACGGTCACGTGATCTGGTACGGCACCGGCGAGGAGCTTGCCGAGAGCGGCCTGGAGGGCCTGGACTGGTCCCCCTACAGCCGTCGGGTGGCCATGGGCGTTCTGCTCAACTGGAACTCGGAGCTGCTGGAGATAGACGAGATGGATGTCCTGTGGGACACCTGGGAGCCCTGGGCCCTGCGGCGGGAGAGCCCCGACGAGTACGTGATCTTCAGCCGCCTGTGGCCGGAGAAGGTGGAGGCCATCTCCCGGATCTCGCTGCAGACGGAAGAGGGCCAGCCGGTGGAGTACTCCAGGTTCTTCCTGGGGGCGCTGGTGCTGGCGGACGAGGTCCCCGTCCGCAGGATCGCCCCCGACGAGGGGGCCGACCTCCGCTAGCCCTGAACCTCCGGGGGCAGCAGACGGTCCAGCTCCCCCCGGGATACCTCCAGGACTTCGGCCGCGCTGTCCCGGTCTCCGCCGCAGCGCTGCAGCGTAAGCCGGGCGTGGTCCCGCATCACCTCTTCCATTGTCCTGTGTGCCGTGCATGAGGCGTCCCGGTCGATGCGGCCGCGGACGTAGGACGACAGGGAGTCCAGGGTGATGCGGTCGCTCTCCTCGTTCACCACCGCCATGGCGATGATGTTCCGCAGCTCCTGCATGTTGTCGGGGAACGGGTAACCCTTGAGAAGCTCGAGGAAGTTGTCGTCGAATCCCTCTATCCTGCGGCCGGTCCTGCGGATCTCCTTGTCCAGGAAGTGCCTGGCCAGAAGCGGAACGTCCTCGGGCCGCTCCCGCAACGGCGGTATCCGCACCGGGTTTACCATCAGGTGGAACAGCAGGTCCTGAGAGAAGCTCTCCCGGTACTCCGGCAGGGTCAGATCCCTGGTGGATGATACTATGAAGCGCACGTCGGCTTTGCGTATACGGGCGGAGCTCTCGCGGTAGTACTCGTCGGTCTGTATCACCCGCTTCAGCCGCACCTGAACAGGTATGGACAGGGCCTCTATCTTGTCGATGAAGAGGGTGCCCCCCTCCGCCTCCTCCAGCACCCCGGGGGCCGCCTGCTTCTCGCCGCCGTATACCCGGGCCTGTCCGAAGAGAAAGGCCGGGACGTCGTCGGGGGGATGGCTGTCCGCCTCCACGGCGATGAAGGGGCCCTCAGACCTGGGGCTGGCCCCGTGGATCGACCGGGCCAGAGCCTCCTTGCCGGTTCCCGGCTCACCCCAGATGAAGATGGAAAGGTCGCTCTCGGCCATCTTCTCGGCCTGGTGCAGCACCCGGATCATCTTGGGGTCGCGGGTGGGAAAGCCCTCGAAGGCCGCCTCGTTGTCCAGGCTCTCGCGGGAGAGGTCCGAGGGAAGCTGCTCTATGCTCTGGTGGAGGGCGTCGTGCTCCACGGCGTTCTCGATGACCTCCAGGAGCGTATCATCGTCAACCGGCTTCACCAGGTAGTCGAAGGCGTCCAGCTTCATGGCCTTCACCGCCAGGTCTACGTCGCTTACCCCGGTGAGGATGATCACCGGCATGTCGTCACCCCGGGCCCGCATCCTGCGCAGTATCTCCATGCCGCTGATGTTGGGCATGTCCATGTCCAGCAGCATCAGGTCGAAGCCGCCCTCCTCCAGCAGCCCCTCCACGTTGCGGCTGTCGTTCTCCACGGTGACGTCGAACATCTCCGTCTGCATGAGGAAGACCATGAAGTAGTTGGTGACGGCCACGTCGTCGTCGACTATCAGGATCCTCTTCATGCCTCCTCCTCCCCGGTCTCGCAGACCTCTTCGGCAGGTATCCTGATGGTGAAGGTGGTGCCCTTCCCCTCCTCGCTGGCCACGGAGATGTTGCCCCCGTGCTCCTCCACTATCCGGTAGGCGATGGCCAGGCCCAGACCGGTGCCGCCCCTGGCCCGCTTGGTGGTGAAGAAGGGGTCGAAGATCTGCTTGCGGGTCTTCTCGCTCATGCCCTTGCCGTTGTCGGCTATCTCCATCACCACGTCACCGTCATCCTGGCGGGTGCTCACCCGGATCAGCCCCTTGCGGCCGTCGGGAATGGCCTGGCTGGCGTTGACTATCAGGTTCACCAGCACCTGCTCGATCTTCTGGCTGTTGCCGGTGAAGGTGGGGAGGTCCGAGGTGAGGTCCAGCTCGATCTCCGCGTGCTTGTGCACCTCCTTGTGCACCAGCCTGGTGGTGGACTCTATGAGGGTGTTCACGTCCACGCAGTCCACCAGCAGTCCCTCGTCCTTGCGGGCGAATCCCCGCAGGCCCTCCACTATGCTCTTTATCCGCTCCGACCCGTGGGCCATGTCGTCCACCAGGGTCATCACGTGATCGCGGAAGAAGCCGTACTTCAGCCGGGCGATCTTCAGGTCCGGATGCTCCTCGTACCAGTTGTCCAGTATGGGGATGATGTCCTCCAGGGCCTGCTTGAGGATCTTTATGTTGCCCCGGATGAACTGGTTGGGGTTGTTTATCTCGTGGCCGATGCCGGAGACCAGCTGGCCCAGTGAGGCCAGCTTGTCCGCCTGCTGTATCTGCTGCTCGTAGGTCTTCTCCAGGGTCACGTCCCGGTAGAACTCCAGCATCCCGTCCACCTCGTGGTCCTTGTTGTACACCGGCAGGGCGTGGACCTCCAGGTAGCGGTCTCCGTGCTTCATGGTGAGGGTCACCGGAGTCTTGTCCTTCATTATCTTCACCAGGCGGCAGTCATCGCACTTGGTCTCCCGGCCGAAGATGCTGCGGTAGCAGTAGCTGCCTGTGGGGATGTCCTCGCGGTTGGTCATCACCACCTTGCGGTTGCGGTCGATGAGGACCACATCGTCGGGGACGGCCTGGAAGACCGTCTCCAGCCGGGAACGGGCCTCCTCCCAGCCCCGGTTCACCCGCTCGAGGTAGCTGTCGACTATACCCAGCTTGTCCTGCTGCTCGCGCAGCTCGGTCTCCCTCTGGTCTATCTCCCGCTTCAGCTCCCGAAGCTGCCGGTCGTACTCCTGCTGCTCCTCCTCCCGAAGGGCCATCCGCTCCCGCAGCTCCTTGCGCTCCAGGGCCAGGCTCAGCGTTCGGCCGATCTCGTCCAGCATCCGCTGCTCCTCGTGCAGCAGCTGGTGCTTGTCGTCGAGGTAGCCCACCCGGATCTCACCGCTCTCCCTGCCCCCCACCACCAGCTTGGTGGAGATGTAGCGGTCGGTGGCCGGCCTCTGGCCGTACTCGATTCCCTGGTACTCGGAGTAGACCACCACCTCCTCGGGGTAGAGCATGCCGGGAGCCAGGTAGCGGGGGAGCTTCTCGAAGAACTCCCGGATTGAGGCGGAGACCTCTATCCACTCGGCAACCTGGTAGAGGCAGGAGAGCTCCTTGATCCGCTCCTTCTTCTCCCACTCGCTCCCCGAGCCCAGCGGACGTAGCTTGTTGCCGAAGAAGAGGAAGACCGGCCCGCTCTCCGGCTCGGCGTAGCTTGCCTTGAGGGGGATGCTGCGGCCGGGGTCGTCCCGGGGGGTGAGTCCGCCCACCCCGCGGTTGCCGCTTCGGGCCTGAGCCATGGCCTCCCGGAAGGTGGCGGCGGACCCCTGGGTGAGGATCTCCTCCAGCCTCTTGCCCTTCAGGTCGCCGTTGCCGGCGGGAAGCTCCTCGGCCAGCGGGAGGCTGACGTGGATCACGGCCCCGTCCTCGCCGGTGACCAGCAGGTAGTCGAAGTTGACCTCCAGCAGGGAGTAGAGGTCCTCCAGCTTCAGCATCGGTCCCCCCTTCAGGGCCGGTGTGGCATCAGGGTCTCGACAGCAAAGCTGCCCGTTGAGGCGGCCGATGTCCAGAGGCCGCCGGACAAGCCCTACCGGAATGGCCGGTTATCTTGTGCGCCAGTGGGCGGCGGGATATGTTAGCCTCGGAGGGAGGAAGCGTGGAGGAAGCCCGACCGGGAGGTGGAGCACAGGCAGACCCTCACCCGCCTCGCCCTTCGGGACATGCGCGTGGGGGACACCCTCACCGTACGGGTCCACCCGCGCAAGCCCCACAGGCTCCTGGTTCTCTACTGACGGCCGGAATCGGTCGTCCGGAAAGGAGTGGTGCTGCGTGACGGAGGGCAAGGAGGCCCGGATAAGCCTCTGGCAGGTGAGATGGAAGTTCATGCTGCTTTTCATGCTGCCGGGATTCGCCCTGATCATCGCGTCCTTTCTGGTGTCTCCGGAGGCCCGCACCGACGACGGCCATCCCCTGGACACCTTCCTGCTGGTCATGGGATCGTTCTTCATAGTGGTGGACCTGGGGGTGGTGGGTTTTCTGAGCATGCGCAACAGGGCGAAGCTGGACTTCGCCCGCAACGCGCTCTCGGGCACCGCAGAGGTGCTGGAGATGTCCGAGACCGGCACCACCATCAACGACATGCCCGTGGTGAGGTTCACGCTGCGGGTGAACGACGGCTACCGACCGGTGAGGCAGGTGGTGCACAAGCAGCTCTTCTCGTACCTGGACCTGAGGGACATCCACGTGGGAGACACCCTCGACGTAAGGGTGCACAAGAGCAAGCCCGACAAGCTGCTTATTCTCACATAGACCGGTCCGGGAACCACCTGTCACCGTTCGCATTGAAAGTATACCGAGACGGTGGGAACAAGCCGCGCAGCAACGAACCCGCAGGGGAAGGAGCGGAACTATGAGAAAGCTGCTTATGGCGGTGGCCGTACTGGCTCTGGTCGGAACGGTAGCCGCCCAGGACTGGCAGGAGCTTACAGTGGACGGCTTCACGCTGAGGTGGGCCACGCTGGAGGGTGGAAACCTGGGCATCGAGCTCACCGGACCCACCACGGGCTGGGTGGCCGTGGGATTCGACCCCGAGCAGATGATGCAGGGGGCCAACCTGATCATCGGCTACGTGGAGTCCGGAACGCCCAGTCTAAGGGACGACTGGGGCGTGGCCCTCACCTCCCACGCCTCCGACGTCTCACTGGGCGGGTCCGACGACGTCACGGTGGACGGCGGCAGCGAATCCGGGGGAGAGACCACCATCGAGTTCACCATTCCCCTGGACTCCGGCGACGACTACGACAATCCCATGGAGCCGGGCAGCACCTACCCCGTGATACTGGCCAGGGGCCCGGACGGTGCCGACGACTTCACCACCTATCACGCATTCGTGACAGTTGCCGAGATAGAGATAATGGCCCTGGGCTTCGACAGCGGCAGCTGGGGAGGGATGAAGGCGCTGCCCTGACGCCCCCTAGATCAGCCTCCTGATCCGGAAGTTCAGCCGCAGGTCGCTGTCGGCGGCTCCGGCCATGGTCCCCCGCAGACCCATGCCCGTGGAGTTGCCCAGGCCGAACATGAACTGGTGGCCCCAGGTGCGCACCGTGACGCCGAAGGCGAAGGCGGAGTTGTCCGCCGTCTCCTCCTCGTCTCCCACCACCGGCATGAACTCGCCCCAGAGGCTGTAGGAGTCGGACAGCAGCAGGTCTGCCCCCAGGGCCAGCCCCGGCATCTCCGTGCGGGTGTCGTAGCCGCCGGAGACCACCGGCTGAAGTCGCCAGAGCCTCTCCACCGGCTCCACCGAGCCTTCCAGCATTCCGCCGGACTCCCGCTCGTCCACCGCTACCTCCTGGGAGTAGAAGCCGGCCCGGGCCCGCATGCCGAGACCGGCGGCGGTCCCGCTCCAGCCTGCAGAAGCTCCCCAGATGCTGCCGTATCGGGTGTAGGACACGCCCAGGTCCAGCTGCGAGGGCAGCACAATCCTGGCCCCCAGCCGCACGTTTGCGCCAATGTCGGCGCCGAAGAAGTTCTCGAAAGGATCCTCGAAGGCGTCGCCCAGGAACCTGTGGTCCACGCTGATCTCGATGTCCCCCTCCTCCAGGCCCGGAAGGGGGGTCTCGATGTCCATCATCCCGTTCTCCGGATACACGGCCCCGGCCGCAGCCACGCAAAGCAGCGCGGCAGCCGGCAGCAAGCTGACGGTCTTCATCATATCGTCCCTCCGTCGTCTATATCTCTATGCTCACAGAAGTGGCCAGCTGATGGGCCGAGCTGAAATCGTCGGCCCCGTCGGCTCCGTAGGCCAGTATCACCGTGTACGTCTCGCCCGGCGTCAGCGGCTTGTCGTAGTCGTCGCCGGAGTCCAGGGGAATGGTGAGCTCCAGCGTGGTCTCCCCTCCGGACTCGCTGCCCCCGTCCACAGTGAGGTCCGAGGTGCCGCCAAGGGACTCGTCGGAGGCGTGCGAGAAGCTCCCTGTCCCCCAGTCGTCGCGCATCTCGGCCACGCTCTCCTGCACGTACCCCAGAAGGTAGTTGGCGCCCTCCATCTGGCTTTCGGGGTCGAAGCCCACTCCCACCCATCCGGTGGTGGGGGCGGTGAGCACAACCTCCAGGCTGTCGCCCATGTCGCGCCACTCCAGGGTTATCCCCTGCGAGGTGATCTGCTGCCAGCCCTCCTCCCCCTGCTCCGGGCCGGTGCTGTCGTCCCCGCAGCCCGCCAGCAGAGCCAGAGCAGCCGCAGCCGCCACCAACGCAATAGTGATTCTCATGCTCTCCCTCGCCTTCGAATCAGAGTCTGGTGAGGCGAATAGCCGCCGTCTCACCCATATGGTTGCGAACCCTGGCCACGTACTGTCCCGGCGGAAGCGGTCTCCCCGCGGCCGCAGCGCCGGACCAGTCAGCGCTGCCGTCGAAGCCAGCGGCGAACACCCGCCGGCCCGAGAGGTCGAACACCTCCAGAACCGCGCCTCTGCAGTCCCCGCCCCAGGTCAGCGTCACGCTGCCGCGGAAGGGGTTGGAGGAGGCGGTGAGCGGCATCTGCCCCGCCCGGGCCCGTCCGCTGCCGGCCACTCCCGTCTCCGGTGCGGCAAGCTGGTAGATCCTGCCCTCCCCCGGGTGGCTGACCCACAGGTAGTCGGTACCACCCAGCGGGCCGAAGGCCATTCCCCGGCAGTCGTCCAGCACGTCGCTGGCGTAGGTGAGCACCCCGCTGGGGTTGTATGCGCGTATGGGGGAGTCCGGATGGTCGGTGGCCGCCCACAGGTCTCCCGGCGTAACCCGGGAGTTGGGGTCGCCCTGCCTGGCAATGTCGAAGGTGCCCAGGCCCGAGGGCAGGCTGCCGCCCTCCGAGGGATCCTCGTTTCCGCTCATGGGAAGCGGGGTCTCGTAGTAGATCTTGTTGTCATCTGTTCCCAGGAAGTACACCGTGCTCGAGCTGCCTGCAGCACCACCCACCGGGTAGTAGGTGCCGCCGCCTCAACCGGAGCAGTAGAGCGTGGCCGACCCCTGGTAAGTGCCGGCCAGGTCGTACATGTACACCGAGCTGGAGCCCACCGTAAGGTAGAGCAGGTCACCCGCGTACCCCAGGCCGTCGGCCCCGCTCTGCGATACGCCGAAGGACTCCAGGACGTCTCCCGAAGAGGCATCGAGCCTGTATACAGTATTGGAAGCCGCGGAGACCGCGTACAGGTCGCCCCCGGCGAAGGCCAGCCCCTCAATCCCGGAGTCCGGGGAGTCGAAGGAGCCTACAATCTCCAGGTCGGCGATTGATGCTGCCGCGGCCAGCGCCAGCAGAATGGCGGCGAATCTCATCTCCTACCTCCGAATCGTTTTCGAAACCATCTACGGAGTATACACTTGGCAATCCCATACCCGATGTCCATGGAATGAGCCCGCCTGCAGGCCTCCGCCCCGGGCTTCAGCCCCCGGCGGTCTGCGCGATGGCGGCGGGCACCGTCTTGGAGATGCAGTGCGGCCCGCTCTGGGTCAGTATGATGCTGCTGCTTCCGATGGGCACCGGATCCAGGCCCAGGGAGGCCAGCAGATCGCCCACCATCTCGTCCTCTGGCCTGCCGTATGCGGGGTAGAGGGCCCGGCCGTTCACCAGGACTCCGTTTGCGTAGTTGGGCACGGTGTTCACGTCCCCCTCGCGGATGCGCTCCAGGCCGGGCAGCCGAAGAACCCTGTGGCCGTGCTCCCGTATCACGCGCACCGACCGCTCCACCGACTCCGCCTGCTCGGTCCCCTCGGGGTACTCCGAGACCAGCCAGGTGCCGGGGACCGCGGGCCAGAGGAACATGTCCAGGTCGCGGGTTATGTCCCCGGCCAGGGGAGGGACGCCTCGGACCTCCATGTCGTCGAGGGCCTGCCGGAGGAACTCCAGCGCCCCCTCCATCCCCTCTCCCCCCGAGACCAGGCAGAGGTCCTCGTTCACCGCCAGCTGGGCGGTGGAGAAGGAAGCGTCCATGCTCAGCGGCTCGACGCCCAGAGAGCCCAGGAACCTGACTGCGAAATCCAGCACTTCCTCGCGCAGGTCGAGGCCGTCCACGGGAAAGACCAGTCCCCGGGGTCGGCCCCTGCCTTCCCGGCAGAATACGGGCATGTACTCGGCCAGTATCCCCCGCCCGGGCGAGTCGGTGTTCAGCATCACCGAGCCGGGGTCCACGCCGGAGTCCCGGAGCTCATCCTCCAGTACCGGCCTGTCCCCGCGGGATACGAAAATCTCCACCTCCACCCGGTCCACTGCCGCCTTCGCCATCTCCGCGATGGCCCTGCCGTAGCGGAAGCGGCTGTTGAAGAACTCCTCCACGAAGCTCAGGCAGAGCCTGCCCACAGGCTCGTACTCGGGTATTACCCTCATTCAGACACCTCCGGACTAATCTGCCCGGGGTTGCTCCACCCGGGAGTATATGTAGGTTCTGGGGGCCGTCTCGGCCCCGGTCCTTCGTGCGCGCTCCAGTTCGGGAAACCCGAACTCCGCCACCGGCCTGTACCCGGGCACCTCTTCCCCGGACAGGACTGAGCCGCAAACGAAGTAGTCCGGCCGGAAGGTGTTCATGATGCTCGGGTCACTGTCCCGACGGGCTCTGATGCAGGGAATGACCTGCGGCGAAGCCAGTCCCATCCTGTCCAGTATGTGAAGGTCGCTCTCGTAGCCCACCCTTCCTATGGCCTCCAGGCCCACCGTCCTGTCCCTGGGGATATCGTTCTCCACGAACCAGCGGCCGATACTGCCCATGTGCATGTCCAGACTCCGAAGATCCTCGCAGACGTAAGCGGCGCGGGGGGTGAAAACAGCGAGGTAGGCAGCGAGCACGGCTGCGGTGATGGCCGCCGCTGATCTCCGGGGCTTGGAATCTTCCGCCGGCCGGCCGCCCAGCATCAGGCGGGCCCCCTCCGCACCTTCGGCCATGAGCAGCAGCGCCGGAGGCACAAGCATGTGCATGTACCACAGTGTAATGGGAAACCTCGACAGCAGCTGCAGGATAACGATGGCGGCCAGCCATACGGCAAGGGGGAGCATTGCCGTTCTCCGCCTGAGCTGTCTCCAGCCGCCCAGGACCAGAAGGAGGGGGGCGGCAAAGGCAAGGGGCAGAGCCGGCATGAAGAACAGGCGGTAGTTGTGAAGGTGCTTCATCCGCGTGAAATGGTGGACGGTGAAGAAGGCCTTCTTGGCCGTGTAGCTGTTGGGTACGGGCGACCCGAAGACCACAGTGGAGTAGACGGCCCATCCCCCGGCAAGGACCAGGATCGGAATCGTGGTCCGCAGCAGGCCCTCCCTTCGGAAGGCCAGCAGGTATGCCCAGAACAGGCCGGCGGCTATGCAGCCCTCCGGTCTGGTAAGGCAGCAGAGACCCAGGGCAGCGCCCAGGGCCGTGAACAGCCTCTTCTGCAACAGCCATGCCGAGAGCAGCAGCAGGAACGACAGCACCGCCGTCTCCATCCCGGTCAGGGTGATGAAGATCGACATGGGGTTCACGGCCAGCCAGGCGACCGCGGCCCAGAGCACTGTTCGGGACACCCGGCCCCGCAGCAGCAGGTACACCAGGGCGCAGCTACCGGCGGCGCAGAATGAGTTGAGGATACGGGAGAACAGCGGGCCCCCGATGCCCAGCAGCTCGCCGGGAACCATCAGCAGTGCGTAGAGGGGGGTGGTGATGGCCAGCACCTGCTCCCCCGGGTTGTAGACCATTCCCAGGCCCCGGGCGATGTTCCTGGCCACCCGGAAGGTGATGTAGGCGTCGTCCAGGCAGAAATCCACCAGCCCCGACAGCACGAGGCGCAGAAGCAGCGGCAGGGCGAAGGCAGCCATCAGCTCCCGCCTTGCCCGGCTGTCGAGGTCGATGAGCATGCCGCGCCGTTCCGAACCGGTCATTTGCCCCATCTCCGACGTCCCCCGCAGATCATGACTCAGCTGTCCGGTGGGAGCTGAGGAAGAGCCGGCAGCCGCAACGGCCGTCCCGCCGGACCTCGTCCAGCCACTCCGGGCACGGGCAGGTCTTGTCCGCCCCCCTGACCGGAGGCCTGCTCTCCTGCTTGCAGGGGCAGACCCACTCCCGCACCAGGTCGTGGTTGTCCGCCATCAGTCCGGCCACCTTCTCCACCCTGGCCCGGTCCGGGTTGAGGACCAGACCGTTCTCCTCCGCCAGTTGCTCCAGCCTCTCGATGTTCCTGCCGCAGGTTCCGGTCACTTCCAACCTCCATCGTTGTCCGGCATTCCTCCCGCACCGGGAGCCAATATACACTGGAGGGCATGGGATGGTTTGACCGCCGGAGACTGCCGGGCGTATGCTTGAGGCGAACCAGGCAAAGCGGAGGGAGCTGGACTTGGATTACTTTCAGGACCGGAACGGCAGATACGTGGGGATGGTGCAGCGGAAGGGCGGGAACGTCCTCAGGCTCTTCCTGGTGCTGATACCCGTAGTGGCCATCGTAGCCATCTACCTGAACACGGGCAACCAGGGAGGGAGCGTACCGCCCCTTCCCCTGGTGGGGGGGATCGTCGTCCTCTTCCTCCTCGTCTACGGGATGGCGGAGATGATGAGGCGGGGGGGGCACGGCCCGGGAGTGGTGGTGGACCGGAACAGGGCTTCCCTCAGCTACAAGAGCCCCGGACGCTACAGCACCCGGCGGCACATACCCCTGGCGGAGCTGAAGGAGCTGGTGGTGGTGCGCAAGGGAGCGGCCTCATCCCCCTCCGGGCCCACAATCGACATCCTCTTCCTGGTGACCCGCGACGGCAAGAGCCACCAGACCCTGCACAGCAGCGAGCGGGGCGTCATGAGGAGGTTCGCCGACGAGCTGTCCACGCTGACCTCCGTGCCGGTGCGGGAGAAGATGGCCTAGGTCGCCACCATGTCCCACTCCACGGCGATGTTGGTCCGGTCGTCGGGGCATATGCGGACGGGCACATCCATGCCCGCCCGGACCGCCCCGATCTTCACATCGGGCACCAGGGCCAGGTGGCTGACCGTCCAGGTGTCGGCCCCCTCCCGGACCTCTACCTCCATCTCCAGGTAGGTGTGCGGCCTCCCCCGGAAGCCGACGTGCTCCCGCCCCTTCTCCCCCACCGAGACGATGCGGCCGGAGGCCCTCCTGCCCCGCCGCAGGATGCCCTTGTGGGTGCAGGAGCCGAACAGCCTGGGCCAGATGATGAAGGGGCTGACCACGAAGTAGAAGACCATTGTCAGCCCGATGAGGACGTACTTGACCACCTCGTACGTGCGGGTCTGGTACAGATCGCCCAGATGGCCGGTGGCGCCCAGTACAAGCCACGCGAACATGGGAACGGCGGCGGCCATGGAGAGCAGAACGGCCAGCATGCTCTTCTCCGGGGTGGCGCTCACTGTCCCTCACATCCTCCTCAGTGGACGTTGCCGGAGGTCAGCGGGTAACATCTATGGTGGCCCGGTAGGCGCCTCCGCCACCTCCGGTGCCGGCATACACCCTGGCCTCGTACTCCCCGGAGGCCGCTATCCTGTACTGCAGAACCTCACCGGTGGGGTACTCGGCGTCCCACTCCGCAAGCACGGCGCCGGTGTCCACCTCCACCAGCTTCAGAAGGGGGGAGAACTCCTCCGTGGAGACCTCCATGACCACGTTGTCTCCCGCCCCTGCATGGAAGGTGTGGGAGTCGTAGGGCAGGTCGGAATGGTTGGGGTCGCGGCTGTCGGAATCCTCGATGGTCCCCGAGAGCTCCATCGTCTCTCCGGTACCTTCGGCGGTCTCGGATCCCCCGCCTTCACCACCGCCGCCGCAGCCCACAGCCAGCAGCAGCGCCATCGTACACAGAGCGGCTCTGTACATTCGGGACCTCCCGTCGGCGGGGGACGCGCCCC
>Ga0207797_1001592_pt1 | contig 16352 bp, 14 predicted proteins | sample PRCRCaboRojoPR_6_FD_187275 | JGI IMG/M metagenome (GOLD analysis project Ga0207797, IMG submission 187275) | Marine sediment microbial community from Cabo Rojo, Puerto Rico - PR CR 10% Liquid 1 (SPAdes) | ecosystem: Environmental > Aquatic > Marine > Coastal > Sediment | place: Cabo Rojo, Puerto...
CTCACCAGCTCCTCTCCCCGCGTGGCCATGGCCCCGGCCAGCCTGTGAACCGGACGCAGCGGCCGCATGCCCAGCCCGGCCGCCACGGCCGGGGGAAAGGCGCGGCAGAGGTAGCCCAGCACGGGGCCGCGGCTCTCCGTCAAGTCAGCGTTTCCGGGCAACGAGTCGGGAGCGGCCGAACTTGCCTTCATGGGCCTTCTCGGCCATGAAGGTCATCTCGGCCGCCATGGCCCCGAACAGGTCCATGTCCCAGCCGATGATGCGCAGGGCGTCGAAGGTCTTCTGCCGGCCCACCGTTCGGATGTAGTAGTCCACCCAGTCGGCGAAATCCTCCGTGAGGTCCTCGGAGACCTCCAGCTGGAAGCCGTTGTCTGAAAGCAGCCTCTCCCAGCCTTGGCGGGACTCCACGTAGGGGAACTTCATGAAGGTGCAGATCCGCTGGCCGTCCTCCTCGGGGAGGCCCCGCGGCCCCTCCGTCCAGTCGGTGAAGGCTATGGTCCCGCCGGGCTTGAGTACGCGTGCTGCCTCGGCTATCATCGCCGGCTTGTCCTCCACGTAGCACCACGCGTCCTCGCCCCAGACAACGTCGAAGGTGCTTTCTTCCCAGGGAATGTCCTCCACGTTGCCCAGCCTGTGCTCGATTCGGTCGGCCAGGCCGTCGGCCTCGGTGCGCCTGCGGGCCTCCTCGATCATGTGTCCGGTTCCGTCCAGGCCGTACCCTTCCACTCCGTAGCTTCGGACCAGGAAGCGCAGCCCCGCCCCCAGGGCGCTGCACAGGTCCAGCACCTTCTGCCCCTGGCGAATGCCGGCCAGCTCGGCCAGCTCCTCGGAGCTCCCGGCGCCGCCCACATGGATCTGCTCGCCCATGAGCATCTCCCAGAGCGTGCCCTCGGGCCCGCTGTAGACCTGCTGCACGTCGGCCAGTGTCTTGCCAGTCTTCTGTTTCATGATCTCCCCTCCGATGCGTTATGGCGCGCCACATTGGCGTGCCGTGTCAGGGGCCCTGAAGCAGGCCCTGCACCGAAGGAGCGTCGCGGCGGCAGCCGCGGCTCTTGCCGGCTCTACGCCGGCGGGATGGCGAGGACCTGCATGTCGCTGTGCCTCGGGCCCGGACCGGGCCCGGACGCGGGCCCTCAGGTCTGGAGCATCTGAAGCATCAGCCTCATCGGTCCTCCTCTAGATGTGGGTTCGGCCAAAACCCTATTGGAGTGGTAGGGATATTGTCAAGCGGGGTTGCGGCAGGTGTCAGGTATCGGCCTCGGAGGCGGCGGAAGGCGACTCTACCAGCCGATGTCCAGGCCCAGGGCCAGCCTGCGGGGCTGAGAGTAGACGTACCCGTTGTCCATCTGACCGGTTGGATCGGCGTCGTAGTAGCCTCCCCAGCCCACCTGGTACCAGGGCACGCTGGCGATGAAATCCAGGTTGCGGCGGTCAAAGAGGTTGCGCCAGCCCATCCAGCCCGTCATCCGCAGCGGGCCGGCCCGGAAGCGCTTCTCCAGCCGAAGGTCTGTTCGCATTGTCTCGGGGTAGCGCCAGCCGTTGATCTCCTGCTCGGCCGCCTCGGGGTCGTTGTAGGTATAGGGGTAGCCGCTTCCGTAGGTCCAGCGCAGCGCAGCCCCCAGACCTGCCAGCACCGGTGATGAGACATGGTCCGGAGCCCGTACTCCGAGGTCCAGGGCCAGCGTGTGCCTCTGGTCCCAGTCCAGGGGGTGCTCCTCCCCCGCCGGCTGAAGGCCCTCGAGGGCCTCCCTGTAGCCCAGCAGGGGGCCCGATGACGTGCCCTCCGCCAGCGACCAGCTCCAGGACGCGCTTCCGTAGAGCCAGCCCGTCCGCGAGGGCTCCCGGGCCAGGGTAAGCTCCAGGCCAGTGGACCTGGCGGTCCCGGAGTTTTCGTACACGAAGTAGTCGGGGATGGTGTCGCTGGATGCGGTGACCGGCGTGGTCCCCGCCAGGTCGGACATCTCCCTGCGGTAGACGGTGGCGTCCGCCTTGGTCAGCCCGTCCAGGCTGCGCGTGTAGCCCACCTCGTACTGAACCGTGCGCTGATAGCCCAGTCCGGGGTTTCCCTGCACCGGCAGCCCATTGGAGGGAAGGGGATAGACCGGATCCTCCACGTAGGCGGGTACGCCGCCTGCGGAGTAGAGCATGTCCAGCCGCGGCATCTGGCTGTAGTGGCCGTAGGCCATATGGATGGCATCCCGTTCGGTGATCCGGTGCAGCGCGCTGAGGCGGGGGCTCAGGGCGTACTTGGTGTCGCGGTCGGCGTCGGGTACCGGGTAGGTGGAGCCGTTCTCCAGTTCGTCCAGGGCGGGGTCGAACAGGTCCAGACGGACCCCGGCGTCCAGTGTGAGGTCCCCCAGCAGGACGCTGTCGGCCAGGTAGGCCGAACCCTCCAGCGGCTCGGCCCTCCACCGGTCGATGGCGGTCCCCGTGCTGTCCACGCGCACGCCGAAGCTCTCAGCGCCGATCATGCGTATGTCGCTTCCAGCACGGAACAGGTGGGTCTCCCCGAAGGGCCAGCTGAGGCCGAAGCCCGCCGACGTCCGGACGCTTTCGGTCTCCCGCCGGGCCCACTGGCCGGTGCCGTCGCGGAAGAATCCGTCGAAGTCCGTGACCAGCTCCGGGTCGTAGCTCTCCCACTGCGAATCGCTCCAGCCGTCACCGAGCCATTCGGACAGGTAGGGGCCGCCGGGCTCGTTGCGTATCCTGTAGTCGAAGGAGCCGGCGTAGTGAGACAGGGCCAGCTCCAGGCCCATCTCCCCGGGAAGCTCCTGGCTCAGGCGGGCCCCCAGGGCCGTGGTGGTCCAGAACCTGGTGGGGAGGCCGTAGAGGATGCTGCTGCCGGGAATCATGGAGTCCGGCTCGGGGTAGGGGTAGTAGTCCTCCTCGTAGCGGTGCCACCTCCAGGTGTTGCGCACGCCGAACCAGCCGGCTTTCATGTCGGAGCCGTAGCCGGTCAGATCCAGCCTGGTTCTTTCCGACGGGCGCCAAGAGACCTTGGCGCTGCCGGTCCAGCTGCTCGACCAGCCGTCGAACCCCCAGCCGTAGCGGCCATCCTCCCCTCCTCCGGTGCGCAGGTGCTCTCCGGCGGCGAACAGGCGGACCTCTCCCGGAAGTTCGAGTCCCATGGCGGGAAGGGCCCGCTCCGTCAGTGGCTCGGGGCCGTCCACCGAAGCTGTGATGCAGGCGGTCGCGTCGTTCCAGCTGTCCCGGGTCATCCACTCCCGTCCGTCCTGCAGGCTCACGGCCTGCCAGTCGTTGCCCGAGATTCCCACGGTGCCGCTGTAGGCATCTCCTTCCTCGGGAGTGCTGGCCCGGACCAGGCCGGACATGGCCCTTCCGTGCTCGGCAGGAATGCCGGCCAGGTTCAGATCGGACCTCTCCAGGAAGGCCAGGGGGACCCGGCCCATGGGGGCGCGGGTGAGGGGGTCGGTCAACTCCAGGCCGTCCAGCTCCCAGGCCAGCCCTCTCCCCCCCGGCCGCCCCTGACGTGCATCCGGTCGGTGAGAAGGCCCGCGTCACCTTCGCTGAGCCAGCGGGCGTACTGGCTGTCCCATCCGACCTCGCCCCATCTGCTGCCGGGGGTGTGGACGGAGGAAGAGGCCTGCAGCAGGTCTGACAGGCTGGAGCCGGCATATGTCACGCTGACAGCGGGCGGCGACCCTTGGGAATAGCTTGAGTCGGAGTCCGAAGCGGCGGCGGAGCCGGCGGCGGGCAGAAGAGCTGAAAGAAAGATGGCAACCGAAGCATATGGACTCATTTCACCCTCCCAGAACAAGTAAATATCTACTGTTGAGTAGATCATTGTCGGGACTTCCGGGGCGGTCAACAGCCCTCTGTCAGGAGTGCTGAGCTGGAGGGCGCTCCGAGAGCAGCAGGCAGGCGGCCACCCTCCCCCTTCCCCTCAGGCTGACCAGGCCCCTGCTCTCCAGTACGAACTCCTCCTTGAGCATGGCCGAGGTGGCGGGTCCCACCTGTATCGCCCCCGGAGTACAGGTTGTCTCCAGCCTGCTGGCCAGGTTCACCGTATCGCCCCAGAGGTCGTAGGAGAACCTGTCGCGTCCGATTATACCGGCCACCAGCGGCCCGGAGGCGATGCCCATGCGTATGTCCACCCCCGCCTCTTCGGCCGCCCGGCAGTCCCGGAAGGCGCGCCGTATGCCCAGGGCGGTCCTGGCCATCACGGCAGCGTGGTCGGGCCGTGGCGCGGGCACCCCGGCAACCGCCATGTACCCGTCGCCGATGGTCTTGATCTTCACCGAGCCCTCCCTCTCCACTACTCTGTCGAAGCCGGTGAAGAGGTCGTTCAGGAGGCCCACCAGCTCCCGGGGGCCGGTGCTGGCCGCCAGGGGCGTAAAGCCCACCACGTCCACGAAAAGCACCGAGGCCCGCTCGAAGCGGTCCACGATGCCCTCCTCCCCGCTCTTCAGCCGGCGGGCTATCTCCCCGGGCAGAACGTTCAGCAGAAGCCGGTCGCTGCGCCTCCTCTCCCGGTCGATGGTGGCCCTCTGGATGAAGTCCCTTCTCCGCGAGGCCTCCAGCATCCATGAGGCGCAGGTGCCGAATATCATGGAGGAGAGGAGGAAGAAGGCGTCGGCGATGGCGTAGGGAGCGGGCCTTCCCCTCACGGCCACGGCCACGTGGAAGTATGCGGCTATCCATAGCAGCACAACCGCTGCGGAGGCCTTCCAGCGGACTCCGGATATGAAGAACAGCCACATCATGGTGGGGATGAGCCCCACGTAGTAGAAGGAGCTTCCGGGCGACGACGACAGCATTACTATCAGCACGATTCCCAGTCCGGCCAGGGAGCCTACCGCTCCGGCCAGGGGAACGAACCTGTCACGGCCCGCCCGGGTCCGGGAGAATAGCAGCACTCCCAGGGCCAGGACCAGTACGGTGGCCCGGACCGCCGCTGCGGCGCCCAGGACGTCCCCCACCAGGTAGTGGTCCAGGACCAGGAAGAGGAAGTAGGTCAGCCCGCCCAGGAGGATTCCCGCCCTGAGGTTTCCTCTGCCGGTCTCCAGGCTGTACCTGCGCCAGGCGCTTTCGGTCTCCGGGGAGTCGAAGTCCAGGCGTACTCTCCCTCGGGAGCCTTGCTGCAGTCGGTCAGGTCCATCGCGTTCTGTCGGCATGCGGGTGTGAGCATAACCCGCCGGGCCGAGCCGCGTCTATGGCCCCCGCGCCTGCTGCGCGGCGGTGGAGCGGGTCCCGCGGTGACGTCGTTGACATGCCGATGGCATCAGGGCAGTTTCCATTTTCGACAGACAGACACGGCACCCCAAGGCAGCCGCTGTGCGGGCGACGCTCCGCCGATGGCACATTGCTGGATTGGACTGGTCATGACCCGAAACCGCAGAGGCATTCATCCGGCAGCGGTCCTGGTCCCCGCAGCGGTTGCGGTGGCCGCCGGCCTTCTGCTGTTCTACGCGCACCGCTCGGAGGGGTTCGACGCCGACGAGTTTCCGCTTCCCGTGATGTATTACATCTACGCCCACAGGGCAGACACCACCGCCGCCGGGGCGGAAGCGGAGGAGGACCGGATGCCGCCGGGAGCGTGGTTCCCCGCCAGGGACGGGGGAGGCTCGGTCGACAGCCTGGACCAGCGCCGCAGGGACGAGATCGAGGAGCTGCGGTCTCTGGGCTATCTGGCCGGGTACCACGAGGCCCCCATTCGGCAGGGGGTGACCGTCCATGATTCGGTTAGGGCATGGGCCGGCTACAACCTGATCGTCTCCGGCCACGGCCCGGGGGTGCTGCTGCTGGACATGGAGGGCGAGGTGGTGCACGAGTGGTACACCCACTTCGACCAGCTGGCCGTCTGGCCGGGGTCGGAGGACGTGGACATGGAGATGCAGTTCTGGACCAGGGCCATGGCGATGCCCGACAGCGGGCTGATCGCCCTGATCGAGAACCTGGGCATCGCCCGTCTGGACAAGGAATCCGACACCGTCTGGGTCAGCGGCTACATCCAGCCCCACCACGACTTCGACGTGGGCCCCGACGACAGCATCTACGCCATCTGCAAGGAGGTCTACGTCGACGAGGACTACAACTCCGACGCCCCCATCGTGGATGAGCTGGTGGGGGTGCTGAGCCCGGAGGGGGAGTTGGTCAGAACCATCAACATCCGTCACGCGCTTGCCGCCTCCAGGTACGCGCCGGTGCTCCGCCGGATGCCGCCGGAGGGGGACATACTCCACGCCAATACGCTGGAGTACATACAGGGCGATTTCTCCGGCAGCATCGCCCCCCTCAGAGAGGGCACCCTGCTGCTCTCGCTGCGGACCATCGACCTGGTCTGCGCCCTGGACCCGCAGACGGAGGAGGTCTACTGGGCCGAGTCCGACCTCTGGTACAAGCAGCATCAGCCCACCATGCTGGAGAACGGCAACATGCTGGTCTTCGACAACCGGGGATTCCGACAGGATTCCCGGGTGCTGGAGATAGACCCGGCCACCCGGGAGGTGGCGTGGTCCTACCGCGGGGGCGGCGACCAGCCCCACTTCTTCAGCGTTGGCCGCGGCTCCAACCAGCGGCTGCCCAACGGCAACACGCTGATAATCGAGTCCAACCAGGGCCGGGCCCTGGAGGTGACGCGGGAGGGGGAGATCGTCTGGGAGTGGATCAGTCCCTACAGGGCGGGAGACAACCGCGAGCTGATAGCCACCCTTTTCGAGATCGTCCGCTATCCTCCCGGTTACATGGAGTAGGGCAGAGGGAGCCCTTCTCGAGGCAACCGACTCTGTCTGTGGCAGCGGTACTCTCCATGGCCCGCCGGCCCGGGGCGCGAAGGTGCCGTGCGACGAGCCCCGCTGCTGCAGGACTTCCACAGCCGGGCTAACCATGTCGCCCGAGAGCACATCCTCCAGCCGACGCTTTCCCCCCGAAGGCGCCACCGCCACGCTGGCTTTGCTCGGGAACTGAGCGGCCGGTCCACGTTGGGCCGGCACCACGACGCTGTTATCATTCCTGCAGTCGTGCCGCTGCCGAAGCCATACGCGTGGGGGTGACATGGAGGACGATTCCGAAAAAGGCGCGGAGCACCGGCTCACGATGACGGTGCGGGACTACGAGTGCGACGTGCAGGGCATCGTCAACAACGCCGTGTACCTGAACTACCTGGAGCACGCCCGACACCGGCACCTGCTCTCCCTGGGAGTGGACTTCGTGGAGATGGCCGGACGGGGACTGAACATGGTGGTGACCCGCATGGAGCTGGACTACCGCCGGCCCCTTCGGGCCGGGGACGCGTTCACGGTGACCTCCTCCATGAGGCGGGTCTCCAGGCTGCGCTTCCGGTTCGACCAGTCGGTGGCGCTGGAGCCGGGCGGAGAGGAAGCACTTAGGGCCGTGGTACTGGGAACGGTTGTGGACGAGCGGGGGAGGCCGGTCATGGCGCCGGAGCTGGATCATCTCGACCTCTGCTGCGAAAGGGACAGATGAGGACCATCATAGCCGGCTCCAGGAACATCACCGACCTCTCCGCGGTGAGGGAGGCGGTGGAGCGGTCGGGTTTCTCCGTCACGGAGGTGGTCTCCGGCGGCGCCAGGGGCGTGGACCGGCTGGGCGAGAGACTGGCCCGCATGCTGGGGGTGCCCTGCAGGGTGTTCCCCGCCGACTGGGACGCCCACGGACGCTCCGCCGGGGTGATACGCAACGGGGAGATGGCCGATTACGCCGACGCCCTGGTGGCAGTCTGGGACGGAAGGAGCCGGGGCACGGCCAACATGATATCCCAGGCCAGGCGGCGGGGCCTTGCGGTGTACGTTCACAGGCCGGACTCCCGAGTGTCCGGATAGACCGGAGGAAGGGGACGCATGGACACGGGACTCATGGAGATTCTAAGGAAGAGGAGGAGCGTACGACGCTACCGGGACAGGCCGGTGGAGGGGGAGAAGCGCGACCTGCTGGTGGAGGCCGCCCTCCGCTCGCCCTCGTCGAGGGGGATCAACCCCTGGAGGTTCGTCTTCGTGGAGGATCGGAAGACGATCGCGGAGATGTCGCGCTGCAAGGGGCACGGGTCGGCCTTCCTGGAGGGGGCGCCCCTGGCCGTTGCCGTGTTCGCGCGGGAGGAGGAGTCAGACGTCTGGGTGGAGGACTGCTCCATCGCCTCCATTGTCCTGCAGCTGGCGGCGGAGTCCCTGGGCCTGGGCAGCTGCTGGGTCCAGGTGCGCAACCGGACCCGGGAGGACGGAAGCAGCTCCTCGGAGTACCTCCGCGAGCTGCTGGGCCTTCCGGAGGGCTCTGTTGCCGAGTCGGTTATCGGCATCGGCTATCCGGCGGAGAGCCTGCCCCCGCACCCGGAGGCCTCCCTGGAGAGGCACAAGGTGCACATGGAAAGCTGGCCGGGGGCGTAGACGGCCCGCATGAGAGGGGCAGCAGGGAGGACCTTCCCCCGGGACCCAGAAGGAGCGAGAGCCCCAACGGCCGCAAGCCTCTATCGGAGGTAGGAACGGAGTTGGGGCCGGAGTAGGTGACCAGGAACCGCACCAGAGGAACGGAGACGGCATGCCGATGATATCCGTGAGGACCGACGTGGCGCCCGGGAGCGACGGCGGCGAGCTGAGGGCCGAGCTCTCGGCAGCAGTCGCCGAGGAGCTGGGAAAGCCCGAAAACTACGTGATGGTGGAGCTGCAGGGGGCCGAGATGCTCATGGGGGGGAGGTCCGGTCCCGCCGCCGCCGTGGACGTGCGCAGCATAGGCGGTCTGGACCGCGAGACCAACGGCAGGCTGGCGGAAGCCGTCACCTCCATATTGCAGAGGCACCTGGGAGTGGAACGTGACCGGGTCTACGTGGTGTTCACCTCCGTGAGCGGAGAGAGCTGGGCCTGGAAGGGAAAGACCTTCAGATAGGACTCGCGCCTCCCTACTTTTTGGCCGATATCCTACCCATCTAGTAGGTTCCCGGCGGAGGTGGAAGCATGTGCGGAGTACACGGAGTCGTAACTCCGTCCCTGTCCGGGGAGGAGACCTCGGCCCGTCTGAAGCGCATGGGCTCGGTGCAGCGGCACCGGGGGCCGGACGACGCCGGTGGCCGGGTCTATGACCAGGGTGGCCGGCTGGTGGGCCTGGGCTTCGTGCGGCTGTCCATAATCGACCTGACCGGGGGCATGCAGCCCATCGAGAGCCCGGCCGACGGCTGCGCCATTGTCTGCAACGGAGAGGTCTACAACTACCCCGAGCTTAGGCGCGACCACCTGGCCGGCCAGCCCCTGCGGACCCGCAGCGACATCGAGGTGGCCCTTCATCTGTACCGCAGGTACGGCCACGGCTTCCTCGACCTCTGCAACGGCATGTACGCCGGGGCGATCCTGGATCCGGCCCGGCATCGGCTGCTGCTCTTCCGCGACCGCTTCGGGATAAAGCCCCTGTACTACGCCGAGACGGAGGAGGGCCTCTTCTTCGCCAGCGAGACAGGCGCCCTTCTGGCAGGCAGCGGTATGCGGCCCCAGCTGGACCACGACGCCCTTCCCCTCTACCTGACCTACAGATTCGTCCCCGGCGAGGCCACCGCCCTCAGGGGGATCCGCAGGCTGCCTCCCGGGTGCCTGATGAACGTGGACCTGCGGACCGGAGCATTCGAGGTGCGGCGCTACTGGGAGTACCTGCCCGGAGCGGGGTCGGAGAGGATGGGGGGAGAGCAGGCCCGGGAGCTCTTTGCCGAGCTCCTGCGGGACGCGGTGCGAATTAGGCTGCGTTCCGACGTTGAGGTAGGAGCCTTCGTAAGCGGGGGCATCGACTCCTCCTCCGTTGCCTCCCTGGCGGCGGCGGCCCAGCCTGACATACGGCTGTTCACCATCTCCTTCGCCGAGCCCGAGTACGACGAGCTTCCCATGGTCCGGAGCCTGCTGAAGGCCATGCCGGAGAGGTTCGCAGGCGCCGGCCTGGAGCACGGGGTCTGCTCCCGCCACAGCCTGCGGGAGCTGCCGGCCATCGTCCGATCCATGGGGGAGCTGATCTCCCTGGGAACGGTCCTGCCCACCGATCAGGTCTGCCGGATGGCGGCGGACAGGCTGAAGGTGGTGGTCACCGGCGAGGGGGCCGACGAGGTGTTCGCCGGCTACCGGAAGTTCCTGCTGGAGGCTGCCGCCGCCGAGCTGGAGGAGACGGGCTCGCTTTCCTCCCGGGTGGAGGTGGACCCCGAGGATCTCTCCTCCTACATGGGCCGCCGGGGAAGGGACTCCGTCTCCGCCCACGCCGGTACCGAGGCCCTGTTCAGGGGCCGGGAGCTGGACCGCATACTGGGCCGGCCCACGGGAGGCGTCCGGCTGCCGGAAACCGCGGTTCCTGAGCTGGCCCGAATCGGCCATCCCCTGGACAGGATGCTGGCCCTGGAGTGCCGCACCCGGCTGCCGGACTACGTGGTGGCCAGACTGGACAGGCTGTCCATGCGCCATTCACTGGAGGCCAGGACCCCCTACCTTGACTACCGGCTGGCCGAGCTGGCCGGCTCGCTGCATCCGGAGGACAAGGTGGACCTCTCCCGGACCATGGGGAAGGCCGTCTGCCGGGACTCCCTTCTGGCTGCTGGGGTGGTGGACCGGGACACCGCCCTCCGCCGCAAGCAGCCCTTCACCATACCCATGGCCGCCTGGCTGCTGAGGGGCGGGGCTCCGGACCTGATGCGCCAGGTCTTCGAGGGGGGTATGCTTCGCAGGCAGGGCCTGGTGGACCCCGACATGGCGGAGGGGATCTGGAGCCGGGTCAGCACCCGCGGCGTGGGACCCGATACGCTGGTAAGCGCCGCCGACAGGGCCTTTGCCCTTCTCTGCCTTACGCTGTGGGCAGAGGAGGTGCTGTAGTGCGGGATTTCCCCGCCATGGAGGGGCCGCTGGAGCAGCGGGTGCGGAGCTTCGCCGATCTCCTCCTCCGCCGCCTGGCCGAACGCTGCGGCAGCCCTCCGCGGACGTACGGCTTCGAGTACGAGTGGATATCCCGCCGGCCGATGTCTCTGCGGGATCTGAACAGGGTGGTGGACTATCTGGTGGAGGTGCAGGGTTTCCGGGAACGCGACGGGCAGCTGGTGCTGGACCACCGACGGATAGTGTTCGAGCCCGGGGGGCAGATTGAGTTCCTCAGCCCTCCGCTGCCTCCCGGGGACAGCCCCGAGCTGGACGGTCTGCTGGACTGGATCGTCACCACCCTCGGGGAGCTTCGCGAGGAGACCGGGGTGGAGTACCTGGCCCGGGGATTCATGCCCGGGAGGGAAGACGCGCCGCTGCTGCTGCGGGACGTCCGCTACACCAGCATGCACGAGAGGTTCGAGTCCAGCGGAAGGCTGGGGCGGCAGATGATGAAGGGCACCGCCGCCGTGCATCTTCACGCGGCCCTGCTGGACCCCGGGGAGCTGCCGGTGATGTTCGTGCTGTTCCGGGAGCTTGTGGAGGGCCCCCTGGCCATGTCCCCCGCCCGGCGCGAGATCTGGAGCTCCACCGACGACTGCCGCTGCGGCCTGCCCCCGGTGCCCCCGAATCCGCAGACGCCCATGGACGTACTGGAGCCCATGGTGCTGCAGGCCTTGCAGGCGGTGGAGCTGCGCACCGGCCGTCCCTTCCGAGAGCTTCCCTGCGGTAGCTTCGAGGTCTTCCTGAACCACTTCACCACCATCTTCACCGACATCCGGCTCAATCTCAAGGGCGCCACCCTGGAGCTGCGGACGCAGGACAGCCTTCCGCCCGGGGCGTTCCGCGAGGCGTGGAAGCTCTTCACCGCTTCCGTCGAGAAGGCTCTTTCCACCGACTGAGCCCTCCCTCTGCCGGCCCGCCCCATGCCGTTGTGGGGGAATCCCCTGCTACGCCGTGGGGAGGGGCGGACTGGATTTGTCGGTCTCCCGGGCATAGTTTAGACCTGAACGTATCTGCACGAATGTGGGAGGGTGTCGGCATGGACAGAATTCTCATTGTCTCCAACCGGCTTCCGGTGAGCGTGGAGGCCGGAGAGAAGGATTTCGAGCTCAAGCCGTCGGTGGGCGGCCTGGCCACCGGCCTGCGCTCCTTCTACAGGAAGTACGACAGCCGATGGATCGGCTGGCCCGGGGTACCCGCCGAGGTGTCGCGGGAGCTTTCCGGCCTGGACGACGGCCTCATGAAGGAGGGCTGCGTTCCGGTGGAGATGTCCCGGGACCTTCTGGACGGTTACTACTACGGATTCGCCAACCGTACGGTCTGGCCCCTGTTCCACTACTTCCAGCAGTTCACCGAGTACAGCTGGGATCTGTGGGAGGCCTACGTCGAGGCCAACCGGAGATTCGCGGAGAAGGTCATCGAGCAGGCCCGTCCCGGCGACCGGATCTGGGTGCACGACTACCACCTGATGCTGCTGCCGCGGATGCTGCGGGAGAGACTTTCCGACTGCTCCATCGGCTTCTTCCTCCACATCCCCTTTCCCTCCTTCGAGCTCTTCCGGCTGCTGCCCTGGCGCGACAGGCTTATGGACGGCCTGCTGGGATCGGACCTGATCGGGTTCCACGCCTACGACTACGCCCGCCACTTTCTCAGCTCGGTGCTTCGATTGAAGGGCTACGACCGCTCCCTGAACTACCTGCACGCCGACGGCCGCCAGGTGAAGGTGGACGTCTTCCCTATAGGGATAGACTACGACCGGTTCGCCGGCTCCCAGGAGGAGCAGGAGACGAAGGCCTTTCGGGAGGACGTTCACAACCGCATGAAGGGCAGGAAGATGATCCTATCGGTGGACCGGCTGGACTACACCAAGGGAATCACCCACCGGCTGGAGGCCTTCGACCTGTTCCTGCGGGAGAATCCCGAGTACAGAAGCCGGGTGAAGCTGGTGCTGCTGGTGGTCCCCTCCCGCACGAAGGTGCCCCAGTACAACCGGCTGAAGACCGAGCTGGACCGGATGGTGGGCAGGATCAACAGCCGCTACAGCGACGTCACCGGAGGGCCCATCTCCTACATGTTCCGCTCCCTTCCGTTCCCCGAGCTGGCCGCCCTGTACGGGGCCGCCGACGTGGGGCTGGTGACCCCCATCCGCGACGGCATGAACCTGGTGGCCAAGGAGTACGTGGCCTCCCAGACCGACGATCCCGGGATAGTGGTGCTCAGCGAGATGGCCGGCGCAGCCATGGAGCTCTCCGAGTCCATAATGGTCAACCCCAACAACACCCCCCAGGTTGCGGACGCCATTCGTGAGGCCCTGGAGATGGACCCCGACGAGAAGCGCCGTCGCATCGAGGCCATGCAGGAGAGGATAAGGCGCTACGACGTGATCCGCTGGGCCAACGACTTCGTGGAGAGCCTGGAGGACGTCCGGCGACAGCAGCAGGAGGAATCCTGCATGGAGCCCGACGAGGGGCAGCTTGAAGACCTGATGGAGACCTGCAGGGAGTCCCGGACCAGGCTGGTCCTCCTGAACTACGACGGCACGCTGGTTCCTCCGGGCAGGGACCTGGAGCAGGTCCGGCCCGACGGGGACATGCTGGATCTGCTGCAGGGGCTGCGGGACGCACCCGGCTGCCAGCTGGTCCTCTACAGCGGCCGCAGCCGGGAGAGCATGGAGGACCTGTTCGGCGAGGAGTTCAGCATGGTGGCCGAGGGCGGCTTCTGGGTCCGGGACCCGGGAGACCGCTGGCACATGATTGCCCCCCTCCACGACGCCTGGAAGGAGGAGGTCCGACCGCTGATGCAGTTCTATGTGGACCGGACCCCCGGCGCCTTCATGGAGGAGAAGGACTTCTCCCTGGTCTGGCACTACCGCAGGACCGAGCCGGCCCTGGCCAAGGTCCGGTCGCGGGAGCTGCTGCTCTCCCTCTACGCGCAGACCGCCAGCATGGAGCTTGACGTAGTGGAGGACCGCAGACGGGTGGAGGTCCGCAACGCCGACATCAACAAGGGACGGGCCGTGGCGCACTGGCTGGAGCGGCAGCGCTGGGACTTGATACTGGCCGCCGGCGACGACAGCACCGACGAGAACGTCTACAACGCGCTCCCCGATAGGGCCTACACCTTCCGGGTGGGCCCGGGCCCCACCGAGGCCCGCTTCAGGATGACGTCCGTGGACGACATGAGACCGCTGCTGCGCAGCGTGCTGGACTGCATGTCCTGAGGAGGACGGCCTCCCCCGGGCCACTCCGGTTGTGGAAGAAGGCCCGAAGACTGCATACTTGCCACTGATGCGGTTCCGCACCCGAGCGGCCGGGGGAACATGCCATGTCGAGAAACGAATCCAACTCACGCAGCGGGAGGAAAGAGAGGCTGATGCACAGGCTGGAAGACTACCTGGACGTCGTGGGAGACGAGAAGGTCGCGTCCATTCTGAAACAGGCCAGCCGTCTCTACGGCAAGCACTTCGTACACATGAACTCCACCTACCAGGGGGGCGGGGTGGCCGAGATGCTCACCACCCTGGTTCCGCTGACCAACGACTCCAACGTGGACGCGGGATGGAGGATACTGCACGGCAACAGCGACTTCTTCGCCATCACCAAGCAGTTCCACAACGCCATGCAGGGGGGGCCGCTGAAGCTGACAGACGCCAAGCGGGAGATCTACCTGGACACCAACCGGGAGTTCTCCATCTTCACCCATCTCGACCACGACGCGGTGATCATACACGACCCACAGCCGCTGCCGCTGATCCGTAACTACCAGAAGTCACAGCCGTGGATCTGGCGCTGCCACATAGACATCTCCGAGCCCAACCCCGAGCTGTGGGAGTTCCTGAAGCAGTTCATCATCCGCTACGACGTGGCCATCATCTCCTCCGAGGCCTACCGCAAGCCGGACCTCCCGGTGGAGCAGCGGGTGATAGAGCCGGCCATCAACCCCCTCAGCGCCAAGAACGAGGACCTGACAGACGAGCACATCGCCAGCATACTGGACAACTTCGACATACCCACCGACAAGCCCTTCATCACCCAGATCTCCCGCTTCGACCCCTGGAAGGATCCGCTGGGGGTGCTGGAGGTGTACAGGCGCGTGCGGAAGAAGGTGGACTGCCGGCTGGTGCTCTGCGGCTCCATGGCCAGCGACGACCCCGAGGGCTACGACGTCTACGAGAAGGTCCGCCAGGAGGCCGACCCCATGATCCGCAGCGGCGACGTGATACTGATAACCTACCAGAGCAACATCATGGTGAACGCCATACAGCGCGCCGCCTCGGTGATCATACAGAAGTCGCAGCGGGAGGGCTTCGGCCTCACCGTAACCGAGGGCCTGTGGAAGCGGCGGCCGGTGGTGGCCTCCAATGTGGGCGGCATTCCGCTGCAGATAGAGGACGGCAAGACCGGCTTCCTGCTGGAGCCCGACGACTACGACGGCTTCGCCGAGCGGGTGATCCAGCTGCTGGAGAGCCCCGGGGATGCCAGGGAGATGGGCAGGCTGGGCCGGGAGCACGTCAGGGAGAGGTTCCTGATAACGCGGCTCCTGTCCGACTACCTGGACCTGGTGGCCGACGTCCTGGGCGCTTGAGAACCTGCGATGCCCTTCATAGAGGTAGTGGATGAGGCGGATGCGCAGGGCCGGCTGCGGGAGATATTCGACTCGATAATCGAGTCCCGGGGCAAGCTTGCCGACGTGCACATGATCCAGAGCCTGAACCCCGAGTCCATCACCGCCCACATGGACCTCTACATGGCGGTGATGTTCGGCCGGTCCCCGCTGTCCCGTGCGCAGAGGGAGATGATGGCCGTGGTGGTCTCCCGGGCCAACGGCTGCGGGTACTGCCAGGTACATCACTGCAGGGCGCTTCAGCACCACTGGAAGGACGAAGAGAGGGTGGAGGGGCTGCGGGCCGACTGGGAGAGCGCCGACCTCGACTCCCCCGACCGGGAGCTCTGCAGGTACGCCTGGAACCTCAGCCTCGATCCCGGCAGGGCGGTGGAGGACCGCTACGCCCCCAGGCTGAGGTCAGCCGGCCTCTCCGACCGGGCCATACTGGACGCCACCCTGGTGGTGTCCTACTTCAACTTCGTCAACCGCCTGGTGACCGGCCTCGGCGTGGAGCTGGAGGAGGACCCGGGCGGCTACCGCTACGACTGAGGCCCGGCCTCACTCCGGGGCCAGCACGCTGGGGCGGGAGACGCCGGCTCTGATCTGGGTCCTGGTGGAGAGCCCCACCGTCTTCCCCGACCAGCGGCGGAGGAATCCCAGCGCCTCCTCGGAGGCGCGGTGGGCCCCGAACCCCTCCGTCAGTATCAGCCCGAAGGGTATGTCCTCGTCGCCGGTGAGGGCCACCCCCAGCTCCCGGCCGTGGAAGCGCACCCACGCGCCGTTTCGCATGGAGGGGGCTATGACCCCGGAGTAGCCCGCCTCCGCCAGCTCCTCCAGCTCGGCGGCGGTCACGGGCCTGTCGAATGCCGCTATCCGGCCATCTCCATCGGCGGGCGGACC
>Ga0207797_1001593_pt1 | contig 16350 bp, 13 predicted proteins | sample PRCRCaboRojoPR_6_FD_187275 | JGI IMG/M metagenome (GOLD analysis project Ga0207797, IMG submission 187275) | Marine sediment microbial community from Cabo Rojo, Puerto Rico - PR CR 10% Liquid 1 (SPAdes) | ecosystem: Environmental > Aquatic > Marine > Coastal > Sediment | place: Cabo Rojo, Puerto...
GACGGCAACCATCGCTGGTATAATGGTTGCATAACAGTTTCCGGTTAATCAGGAACCGAAACACGGAGATGAAAAACATGAGACTGGTTTTACTCGGACCGCCCGGTGTCGGAAAAGGTACCCAGGCGAAACTCCTGGCAGAACATTACGATTTAATTCAGGTGAGTACCGGGGACATTCTCCGGGAAGCCGTGGAGAGGAAAACATCACTGGGAAAAAAGGCAAAAAAGTACCTGGACAGCGGAGAGTTGGTACCGGATGAGATAGTGCTGGACCTGGTTCGGCAGACTCTCGAGGATAAGGAATGCGGTGAACACGGGTGTATTCTGGACGGATTTCCCCGGACCATACCTCAGGCCGAAGGTCTGGAAAAGATTTTCGAGGATTTGGAGTTACCACTGGATCATGTGATTGTACTGGACATTGACGATGAAGTTGTGGTGAGGCGGTTATCAAACCGCCGGACCTGCAGGAATTGTGGTGCGATTTATAATCTCAATTACAACCCGCCGTCTGGGGAAGGCGTGTGTGACAAATGTGGCGGGGAGTTATATCAGCGGGATGATGACAAACCCGAAACCATCCGGCACCGGCTGCAGGTGTATAAAAAACAGACGGAACCGCTGATAGCGTTTTACAAAGAGCGACATCCGACCAGTATCATCGACGGCAGCGGATCAATTGACGAGATCCAGCAGGATATCCGCAATGTGCTTGACGAATAACCTCCGATCCGGCTGATCCCCTGTCGGAGGAAAATGCATACAACAGATTGAACTGACAGCGGGGTGGCGATCATGCTCGTTCTAGGAGTAACCGGAGGAATCGGGAGCGGGAAAAGCACCGTTTCGGACATCCTCCGGGAGAAGGGTGCATATATTTTTGATGCCGATACGGTTGCCAAGGAGCTCATCGATAGGGATGAAAACCTCCAGCGGGAGTTGGTTGATGAATTCATGGATGATATTATCGATGAGGAGGGGCACATTATCAAATCCAAACTGGCGGAGATTGGATTCTCCAGTGAGGCCAACCAGGAAATGCTTAACGAGATCGTCCACCCCTATGTCGTTCGGGAAAATCAGCGCAGGATCGCTGAAATTGAATCGGAAGGCCAAACGGAGCTCTACGTTATCGACGCCCCGCTGTTGATTGAGGCAAGTATGCATCTGAATTGTGACTACACCATACTGGTGTATGCAAAGATGCGGGTACGGCTGAACAGAGCCCTCGGAAGAGGCACACTATCCAGAGAAGAGATTCTTCGCCGGATCGACCTCCAGATGCCGGACGAAGATAAAGTGGAATTAGCCGATTATGTGGTGGAAAACAACGGTACAGTGGAGGATTTACGTCGCCAGGTCGAGAGTATATATCAGGAAGTCCTTCAGTGAGTTCTACATCACATTAGCCCGGATCACTTCCCATATCCGGACGACATGACGGTATTAAAAGTAATAATTTTCACGCGTGAAGTTATGATTTTTGATAAAGGAACAGGGCTTTTATTGAAAAATCCCCGCGATTTCTGAGAGAATGTCCACGATTGTTCAATCCCCATGTTCACCGCCAACTCCCTCCGTATTTCCACCGCAACTTCGGGGAATCACCTGTACTTCTTTCGTTTCATTCCCATCGCCAGTGAATTCTATAATATGAGAAATCCACTCACCATTTTAGGAACTCCCCTCCTGTAAACCCTGATAGGTTGTAATTGGCACGGTATCTGTAACAGTAATGAAGGCTATAGGTCGATGAACCAAAAACATAGAGAGTTGGAGTAATGTATGAGTGACAAGACATCTCACAACACACAAGGAGAAATGGTCAACATTGATGGCAATGAGGCTGCAGCCTATGTAGCCCATAAGACCAACGAGGTCTGTGCCATTTATCCCATCACCCCGTCTTCTCCTATGGGTGAGCTGGCCGATGAATGGTCGGCGAGAGGGAGAACCAACATCTGGGGTACCAAACCCAATGTTATCGAAATGCAGAGCGAGGGAGGCGCGTCCGGTGCCGTACACGGTTCCCTGCAGCGCGGCGCTCTCACCACTACTTTCACGGCATCCCAGGGTTTAATGCTCATGTTGCCGAATATGTTTAAGATTGCGGGCGAATTAACCTCCACGGTTTTTCATGTGGCCGCCCGGCAAGTGTCGACACACGCCTTAACTATTTTCGCAGAACACAGTGATGTCATGACCGCCCGGACTACCGGGTTCGGTCTGATCCCCTCCGGTTCGATCCAGGAGATTCTGGATAACGCCCTGATCGCCCAGGCAGCCACGCTGGAAGCCCGGGTGCCGTTTGTGCACTTTTTTGACGGATTCCGGAGCTCTCACGAGATCCAGAAAGTGGAGCTGATTCCGGATGAGGTGATGCTTGCCATGATTGATGAGGAACTGGTCAAAGCGCACCGCCAGCGGGCCATGGATCCCGATGAACCCGTCCTGCGGGGTACAGCGCAGAATCCCGATCACTACATGCAGGCGCGCGAAACGGTTAATCCGTATTACATGAATGCACCGGAAATTGTCCAGAAATACATGGACAAATTCGCCGACCTCACCGGCCGGCAGTATCACCTGTTCGATTATGTTGGTGATCCCGAGGCCGAACGCGTCATCACGCTGATGGGCAGCGGGAGTGAGGCAGTGCATGAAACGGTTGAATATCTCGCAGACAAAGGCGAGAAAGTGGGACTGCTGAAGGTCAGGCTTTATCGTCCGTTTTCAGTGGATGCATTCAACGAAGCCCTGCCGAAGACCGCGCAGGTGCTGGCCGCGCTGGATCGCACCAAAGAACCCGGTGGTCCCGGCGAACCCCTCTATCTTGATACCGTGCACGCAGTCGCACAGTCCGCCATGAGCGGCAATACCTGGGCCGGAAAAATGCCGAGAGTGATCGGCGGCCGATACGGGCTTTCTTCCAAGGAGTTCAATCCGTCGATGATCAAAGGGGTCTTCGACGAAATGCGGAAGGAACAGCCCAAGAACCAGTTCACGGTCGGAATCTATGACGATGTAACGCAGACCAGTCTCGAGTGGGACGAGAGCTTCTCCACGGAATCGGACAAGGTCCATCGCGGGCTCTTCTACGGTCTGGGCTCCGACGGAACAGTGAGCGCCAACAAGAACAGCATCAAGATCATCGGTGAAGAGACCGATTACTATGTGCAAGGTTACTTTGTGTACGATTCCAAAAAAGCAGGTGCACAAACGGTCTCCCATCTCAGATTCAGTCCGGATCCGATCCGGTCCACCTATCTGATCAAGCAGGCGAACTTCGTGGGCTGTCACCAGTGGACATTCCTGGAGCAGTATGACATCCTGGATTCCGCTGAACAGGGAGCCACGTTCCTGGTCAACAGCCAGTATGGTCCGGATGAGGTCTGGGATCATCTGCCCAAAAAAGTGCAGGAGCAGATCATCGAGAAAGAGCTCGAATTCTATGTAATCGACGCCTACGACATCGCCAAAGAGGTCGGGCTCGGGCAGCGGATCAACACGATCATGCAGACCTGCTTCTTTGCTCTCTCAGAAATTCTTCCCCAGGAAGAAGCCATCCAGAAGATCAAGGACTTTATCCGGAAGACGTACGGGAAGAAGGGTGAGAAGATTGTGGAGATGAACTTCAGCGCTGTGGACCAGGCGTTGGAGAATATGCACAAAGTTGAAGTTCCTGAACAGGCAACGAGTGAAATCGAAATGCCTCCCACCGTACCGGACGAGGCGCCCGAATTCGTCAAGGAAGTTGAAGCGAGAATTATGGCGAAAAAAGGTGACGAGATCCCCGTCAGCGCATTTCCGGAAGGTGGATCTTTCCCCACCGGCACCACCAAGTGGGAGAAACGGAACATCGCGTTGGAGATTCCGGTGTTCGATCCCGATGTCTGTATCCAGTGCAATAAGTGTGCGATCATCTGTCCGCATGCGACCATCCGGCCGAAGATCTTCCACAAAAGTGAGCTGGAAAACGCGCCGGAAACCTTCAAGGCCACTGAAGTCCGCGGCCGGGGTTTTCCGGACGATTACATGTATTCGCTCCAGGTGGCACCGGAAGATTGCACGGGTTGCGGGCTTTGTGTAGAGATCTGTCCCGCCAAGAACAAGGAACAGACAGGACTGAAAGCCATTAATATGGAACCGCAGCCTCCGATTCGGGAACAGGAAGCGGAGAACTGGGAATTCTTTCAGACACTTCCCAATTACGATCGCCGTGAACTGAAAACACAGACTGTGAAAGAGTCCCAGTATCTGGAGCCGCTGTTTGAATTCTCCGGAGCCTGCGCCGGCTGTGGTGAAACACCCTATGTAAAGCTGGCCAGCCAGCTGTTCGGTGACCGGATGATCATCGCTAACGCCACGGGATGTTCCTCGATCTATGGTGGGAATCTGCCAACAACGCCATGGACGAAAAACAAAGAGGGACGCGGCCCCACCTGGTCGAACTCGCTGTTTGAAGACAATGCGGAGTTCGGCTTCGGTTTCCGGATTGCCATCGACAAACAGCGCGAATTTGCTGCGGAGCTGCTGGAGAAGATGAAGGACGATCTCGGCTCCGAACTGGTGGAAGGTTTACTATCGGCTGATCAGTCCGACGAAGCCGGTATCCAGGAACAGCGTGACCGGGTAGCCCGGCTCAAAGAGAAGCTGGAAGGAATGAAGAACACCGCCGATGTGCGCAATCTGAAGGAAGTCGCTGATACTCTGGTCAAGAAGAGTGTCTGGATTATGGGCGGCGACGGCTGGGCGTATGACATCGGTTACGGCGGCCTGGACCACGTCCTGGCTTCCGGTCGCAACGTGAATGTGCTGGTATTGGACACCGAGGTCTATTCCAACACCGGCGGTCAGATGTCGAAAGCCACACCCCGCGGCGCAGTCACCAAATTCGCCGCTGCAGGGAAACCGGCAGCCAAAAAGGACCTGGGTCGCATGGTCATGAGTTACGGTAATGTCTATGTGGCGCAGATTGCCATGGGTGCTAAAGATGCGCAGACGGTGAAAGCGTTCCAGGAAGCGGAATCTTACGACGGACCGTCTCTGATCATCGCATACAGTCCCTGTATCGAACACGGCTACGATCTTGCGAAGGGTGCCGAACAGCAGGAACTTGCAGTGGACAGCGGATACTGGCCGCTCTACCGGTTTGATCCACGACTGAAGGAACAGGGTAAGAATCCGCTGCAGCTGGACTCCAGAGCACCGAAGATCCCGCTGAAAGATTACGCCTACCGTGAGACCCGGTACAAGATCCTCCAGAAGGTAGATCCGGAACGCGCGGAGCGGCTTATGGAACAAGCACAGGAAGATGTAAACAAACGTTGGAAGGAATACGAACGCCTCGCCTCATTTGAATTCAATGGTGAGGATGAGTCGTAAAAGCTGGTATTCACCAACTGTCCCTCTCCGTGTAAAGTGAATGCAACCAGGCATCCGGCGGGAGCCACCCGCCGGATGCCCTGTTTAGCACAGAAAGGATGTTAATCAATGGATTTATCTACCACCTATCTTGGTCTTGAACTAAAAAATCCCGTTGTGCACTCGGCATCGCCGCTCTCTGAAAAGATCGACAATATCAAGAAACTTGAAGACAAGGGCGCTTCGGCGGTGGTGCTCTATTCCCTGTTCGAAGAGGAAATCGAGCATGAGTCACAGGAACTGTTTGCCCATACTACCCGGGGTACCGAGATCTTTCCTGAAGCGCTGACCTATTATCCGGAACACGAAAACTATCTCACCGGACCGGACATCTATCTTGAACATCTCCGCAAAGCCAAAGAGGCCGTGGATATCCCGATCATCGGAAGTCTGAACGGTACTACCAAAGGCGGCTGGCTCCAATACGCCAAAGATATGGAAGACGCCGGCGCAGATGCGCTGGAACTGAACATTTACTTTCTTGCCACCAATCCGGAAGTCAGTGCGGCCGAGATCGACAACAGGTACATCGATATCCTGCAGGAAGTGAAACATCATGTGGATATTCCTGTGTCCGTGAAACTCCATCCGTTCTTCAGCTCCGTGGCGGAAATCGCCAAACGGCTGGACATGGGTGGCGTGGACGGTCTGGTTCTGTTCAACCGGTTCTATCAGCCGGACATCGATCTGGAAGAGCTGGAAGTAGTGCCCAATCTCATGCTGAGTACCCCCATGGATCTCCGGCTTCCCATGCGGTGGATCGGGATTCTGCATGGAAAAATCAAGGCAGATCTGGCCGCATCCAGCGGTATCCATTCCGCTGAAGATGTGATCAAGGTATTGATGACCGGCGCGAATGTGGCAATGATGACATCCGCGCTGCTGAAAAACGGTATCTCCTGGGTTGAGAAAGTGCTGGTGGAAATGGACGAGTGGCTGGAAGAGCACGAGTACGAATCAGTGGAGCAGCTCCGCGGGAGCATGAGTCATCAATCTGTGGACAACCCCTCTGATTTCGAGCGGGCGAATTATATCAAATCCCTGCAGAGCTACGAAATGAAAGGGATTGTTTAACGAAACAACACCCGTAATGCGCAATACGTGAAGTGGTTCATCGATCACCTTCCCTCCATCCGTATTGCGCATTACGGAATTTTTACCGGGTCCCTGTTCTCATATCCCGATCTATCCCTTTAAATGAAACGCCGCCACGATGACTGCCTGAAATTCAATGTCCCCGTCATCGGAAATTCCACCCCGCAGTTCATCCACCTCAAACCACTTCAGATCTTCCAGTGTCTCCTCCGCACGGTGAATTGCCGTGGAAATTGCATCTTCATAGCTCTCACTGCTTGTCCCGATCAGCGTGATCTTCTTGTACACATCTCCCATTCGAAATCTCCCCTGTGTTTGCAGTTCCACTCAATTGGTTCCGGTGCAAGATAGCAGGCTCGTACTGACAATATCAACCATATCCTGATCCGGCCCGATTTCACCGCAGTTTTCGGACCTGTGCTTTTCTATCTCTATGTGGTTGTTCTCGCTAATGATATCAGGAATTCAAACGGAGAAAACTCTTGATTTTAGCCGGAGGACTAAGTAAGATTTTCTGATTTTTAACGGAGATATGGGCAATATGCTCGCTGATTCGGTCAGACATCGCCTGGAATTTCTCGGAGTGTTGATCCTGGCACTCCCCTTTTACCTGCTTCCCCGCCGGCCGGCAATTTTCTTTGGCAATGTGCTGGGCTGGTGTGTGGCACACTTCCTCCCCATCCGGCGGCAGGTGGTCCGGGAGAACCTCTCCCGGGCGTTTCCCGAAAAAACCCCGCGGGAAATCCGGACATTAACCACCCGTACATATATGCATTTCGGGAAAGTCGCCGCGGAATTCGCACGGCAGGACAGGTATACACCGGTGAATCTCGGGCAATTTGTCCGAACGGAAAACCGGGATATCCTGGATCAGGCGATTGATCAACAGCAAGGTGTGGTTCTGCTCCTGGGACACTTCGGAAACTGGGAATTGTTTGCATATTGGCTAGGGGTCTCCGGCTATACACCCCACGCCATCCACCGCACCCAGGAGAATCCGCTGGTCGACGGCTTTATCTCTGCCAAACGCAAGTCGGCACAGTTGCGGATGATCCCGTCCTCGGATTCGGTCCGGGGTATGTTGTCAGCCCTGGATGAGGGGAACCTCCTGATGATTCTCGCAGATCAGGATGCCCGCGGGAAAGGCACATTTGTTGATTTTTTTGATATCCCCAGTTCCACATTTCGCGGTGCCGCCGTTTTCGCCCAGCGACAACAGTGTCCGATCATATTGGCCTTTCCGATTCTGGAACAGGACGGTACCTATCGATTTATCTTTGAAGAATTGCAGTATCACATCAACAGCTCACAGGAGTCAGTACAGTACATTCTCCAGCAATATATGTCGCGGCTTCAGTATTACGTGAAGCAGTATCCGGAGCAATATTTCTGGTTCCACCGGCGCTGGAAGACCCAACCTATAAAAAAGAAGAATTCTTCGAAATCAGCAGCCCCGGGCTGGATCGGGGCAGGAGCGGCCTCATGAGTCAGGAAGGAATCAACCAAGCGGTCGAACATCTGAGGGATGGGGAAGTCATCGCCTATCCCACTGATACGCTGTACGGACTGGGGGTGGATGCGCTGAACGAAGAAGCTATTGAATATCTCTATTTTATTAAGCAGCGAAATCAGCACCGGCCCATGAGTATCATGGTCCCCCAAGACTCATGGCGGAACTGGGTCCGAAACGTCTCAACCCAGGCGGAACAACTTGCGGAGCGGTTCTTTCCCGGCCCGATCACTCTGATCATGGATGCCGGTAAGGAAGTGCCGAAAATCCTTACCCGGTACACCAACGGTACAATCGGCATCCGGGTACCGGATCATCCCACCTGTCTGAAACTGCTGCAAACGTACCCGAATCCTATCGTGACCACCAGTGCGAACCTCTCCAGTCAGCCGGCTGCCAAAACTCCGGAGACCATCCGGGAATACTTTGACAACAAAGTCGGCTATATTCTCAGCGACGGTCCGGATCCCGGCGGCATCGCCTCCACCGTAGTGGATGTCACCGAATCCGATCCCCTGGTGCTCCGGGAAGGTGCAATCCCGGAGTTTGCGATCTGGCGTGCCACACAGTAACTTCACTGCATGAACCTTTACTTTCGACTGCTCAGATTTGTCAGACCGTATGTGGTCTATGTCATGCTTGCACTGGCCGCATCCCTGCTGTACGTCACGTTTGATTCCGCATCCGTCTGGCTGACCGCTTCCCTGGTCAACACGCTGTTCGAAGAGCAGCCGGTCGCCGAAGAGGTGACCAGCGAACAGCCGTCCCAGGATCTCTCCATAAATCAACGGATGAAAAACTACACCAAACAGCTCATCTACCGGGGGGATCCGGTGGATACCCTGAAAACCCTCTGCATCGTCATCCTGATCACCTTTCTCCTGAAGAACATCTTCTACTACCTGCAGGGACTGGGAATGGGTTTCGTCAACCATAAGATTATCCAGGATGTGCGGGATCGACTCTACGAGAAGCTGCATGCGCTCTCCCTGAAGTTTTTCGATATGCACAAAGCCGGGAATATTTCCTCGATCCTCATTAATGACGTTAATGCCATGCGGGATTCCATCAGCAAGAGCTTCAGCAAACTGCTGGTGGAACCGTTACGCATTATAGTCATGACCGCCCTGCTGTTTATCATCAGCTGGAAACTCACTCTGATGGCGATTGTCATTCTGCCGCTTAGCGCCATTCTGATCACGAAAATCGGACAATCACTGCGCCGGAAGAGTTCCAGGACCTATCAGCAGATCGCGGAAGTAATGGGGATCCTGCACGAGATGCTGAACAATATCCGGATTGTGAAAGCATTCGCCACCGAAGACTTCGAGAACCGCCGGTTCCGGAAATCCACCGGCCTCCACTTCCGCCTGGCTTTTCGCCGGGAACGTCTGAAAGTACTAAGCTCCCCGTTGAACGAGATCCTGGGGGTGGGCATAGGTGTACTCCTGCTCTGGTACGGCGGCCTCCAGGTGCTGGAGTATCAAACACTAACCTCCGAGGATTTCATCCGGTTCATCATTCTCCTGTTTGCCCTGCTGCAACCTCTGAAATCCATGAGCGGGGTCAACAATACTATCCAGTCCGGACTGGCGGCCGCCGAGCGGATCTTCGGTATTCTGGACCGGACTCCGGACGTGGAGAACAAGCCCGATCCTGTACCCTTCCGGGAGTTCACCCGGGAAATCAGGTATGAAGATGTCTGGTTCCGGTACGAGGACGAGTGGGTCCTCCAAGATATTAACCTCGATATACAGAAAGGCGAGGTCGTGGCATTTGTGGGTCCCAGCGGCGCCGGGAAGTCCACCATGGTTGACCTCGTCCCCCGTTTCTACGATGTGGATCAGGGGTCGGTGAGTGTGGACAAGATTGATGTCCGGGATTACGAGTTGAAATCGCTGCGCGAATCTCTGGGAATTGTCACCCAGGAGACCATTCTCTTTAATGATACCATTGCGTACAATATCGGATACGGGCTGGATCATGTCTCGGACACAGAAATCCGTGAGGCCGCTAAAGCGGCAAATGCTGCAGAGTTTATCGAACAGTTGCCCCGGGGATATGATACCCACATCGGCGACCGGGGTATTAAGCTCTCCGGCGGTCAGCGCCAGCGTATTTCCATTGCCCGGGCCCTGCTGAAAAATCCGCCCATTCTGATTCTGGATGAAGCCACATCCGCATTGGACACCGCCTCAGAACAGCTGGTCCAGCGGGCAATCGATGAGTTAATGCGCGAACGGACGACCCTGGTCATCGCCCACCGGCTCTCCACAGTCACCCATGCCGATAAAATTGTGGTCATGGAAGCGGGCGAAATCGTGGAAACCGGTTCTCACCAGCACCTCCTGGAAACGGACGGCCTCTATCGCAAACTCTACGATATGCAGTTCCAGACAGAACAGGTGGAACGCTAACTCACCGCAACTGACCGGAATCCCCGGGATAATCCAATCCCCGCAAAACAAGAATTCTTTCCATTAATTAGAATCCCGCGACTTCTCAGTATCGCTTTCCACCATCTATCTTTGAACCGGGATTACCGCAGCCCGGGAGTCAGATGTGAACATTTTCCCGGAAAAATCCGTATAGAATGATTCAGTGAATAGCTATATTACGGGATTATGTTTAAACCAAACCGTCCGGAAGCTGCGGGAGTTGAAAACGAATGAAGGTGATGGTGTATGTCCCCAACTGGATTGGCGATGCGGTGATGGCCATTCCCATGGTGCAGGAAACCCGTCGCGTTTATCCGGATGCGGAACTCACGGTGTTCGGACGCAACTGGGTAGCACCGGTGTTCAGTTATCTTGTAGGCATAGATTCCGTGATCTCGTTTTCCAGAGAAGAGATTAAGACCCGGCGCACGAAACGCACTATTATCCGGAACCTGCGGGAGGGAGATTACGATAAAGTCTACCTGCTTCCCGACTCATTCTCCACGGCCTGGGTTATGTTCCACGCCCGGGTACGGGAGCGGATCGGATACACGGGTGAGCTGCGGTCCTGGATGTTAACCGAACGCACTCCGCGCCGGACCGGAAAGACTATGCACCGTTCAGACAAATATATGCACCTGCTGCAGGACCGGGAAAATGCACTGAACTACGGGGCCGCTCCGCGGTTCGAAACGCTCAAGCAAAACCGGGAAACACTGCCGGAGGAATGGGATCCGGGCAAAACACATATCGGTCTGAATCCGAACGCAGTGGCCACCTCCCGGCGATATCCGATTCCCTACTGGATTCGGCTCATGAACAGAATATCCGATGATTCCCGACAGTTTATTCTCTTCGGAGGTCCCGGAGATACGGGGCGGGCCGAGGAGATACTTGCCGGCACTACCGCGGATGTCATCGATCTGACCGGGAAATGCTCCCTGGAAACGTCTATTCACCATATCTCATGCTGTGACCTGTTCATTACCAACGACTCCGGGCTGATGCATGTCTCCGATGCCGCCGGCGTCCCCACTCTGGCACTGTGCGGCGCTGCGGATCTGACCGAAACCGGATTGCGGAACCCGTACTCACGACATCTGAATGCGGAAGTCTACTGCAGTCCCTGCGTGAAAAATCATTGCATCAACCGTGAATCGCCACTGCTCTGCCTGCATGAGCTTCCCCCGGAACTGGTCAGATCTGAAGCGGAATACTTTCTCACGAACAAACAATTCAGATAATGCAGATATGAGTCATCCAAAATTCTTTCCCAATTCAATGCAAAGATACTCTTTGATTCGCACCGGTATTGCCAGAGCGGTACATCTGTTAATTATTCTATCGATGGCTGTGCCGACTCTCCGCGGCAATCCGTTGCAGACCGGAGAAGAGCTCACGTTCAATCTGAGCTACGGCATTGTAAAAGCGGGCGTTTCCAAAATGTTCATTTCCGGCGTGGAGGATGTTCACGGCCATACGACCTATGCGCTCAAATCCAGAACCCGCACCAGCAATTTCTTCGATCCCTTCTATACAGTCCGGGATACCATCAATAGCTGGATCGATACCACATCTCTGGCAACAATCCGGTTTACGAAATCCCTAAACGAAGGAAGTTATCACAAGGACTACGCTGTCTGGTTTGATTACGACAAAATGCAGGCCTATTCCAATGAAGATACCTTCTCCATTGAAACCAAAATGCAGGATGTGCTTTCCCAGTTTTACTATATCCGGTCACTGGATCTCCAGGTGGGTGACACACTACGCATGTCCAGCTTTGACAACGATAAAGTTTCTCCGTTTTTACTCAGGGTGAAAAGAACCGAAACCATTTCCGTCCCTGCGGGAAAATTTGACTGTTTCGTGGTCCAGCCTTTCACCGAATCCGACTTCCTGTTTAAATATCAGGGGAGGCTGCAGATCTGGATTTCCAGAGACCAGCGGCGTATTCCGGTGAAAATGAAGAGCCAGGCGACTTTCGGGGCATTGAAACTGATATTGCGGGAATACAGATTAAGCGGCAACCATTAAGTATCTCGCCATAATATCCCCGGGTCGGAAGTGGAATACCGCCATACACTCATATTATTTGTCACATTCCGCACGTCCTGCAATACACGGATTTACAACAGCCGGACTATATCGTTATAGATCACGAAGATCATCAGCGTCAGCAGTAAGGCCATACCGACCTGTTGGACGATCATCCGGGTTTTCATACTCAGCGGCTTGCCTTTCACCCCTTCGATGAGAATAATGGAGAGGTGCCCGCCATCCAGAGCGGGGACAGGCAGGATATTGATGAAACCAATATTAATGCTGATAATTGCCACCAGATTCAGCAGGTCGAGGAATCCGCTCCTGGCCGAATCTCCGGCTAGTTTGGCAATGAAAATTGGGCCTCCCACCGACCGCAGGGATTCTTCACCGGTGACCAGCATCTTCAGGGAAAGTACCGTCACCTTCCCCCACCACCAGGTTTGCGATAGTCCTGAACCGACCGCCTCGAGGATGCCGGCATCGCGATAAGTGGTCTCGGGTGCAATACCGATTAGGCCGATTTCCTGGATTTCCCCTTCCACCAGCTGCCGATCAACCTGAGTAGTCAGGGTGGCACTCTGGCGTTTATCATCCGAAACCCAAGTCACGCTGATTTCCGTATTGGGCAGATTGTGAATAATTTCAGTCAGCTGTTCCCATGACTCCACTTTCTTACCGTTCACTGCAACAATGCGATCACCCTGACTGATGCCGGCTGAGGCCGCCGGATAATCCGGGACCACTTCCTGAACCACGGTGCTTTCGGAAACTTCGGGAATGCCGGTCAGGCCGGTAATCACACCAAACAGCAGTGCAGCCAGAAGGAAGTTCATCAGGACCCCTGCTGTGATGATAAACACCTTCTTTGGCAAGCTTTTCGAAGCGAACTCCCACGAGGCGCCGGTCAATTCCTCATCCATACTCTCGTCCAGCATTCCGGCCATCTTGACGTATCCCCCCAGGGGGATAATTCCCAATGCATATTCCGTCTCCCCATACTGCTTCTTCAGGGCATGCGGAGGAAATCCGATGGAGAACCGATCGACCTTCACACCGGAAAGCTTTGCGGCAGCAAAGTGTCCCAATTCGTGGACGAAGATGATAATACCGAGTGCAAAAATTATCGCTGCTATATTAATTATCATAAGTACTCTCGTGTATAATTACATTATGGTCCATTTAATGATTTAATTACGTTATGTGACTAATTTAGTTTCAAATATCCCTTTTGTCCACCGTTCGGTTTCACGAATATCCTCAAGATTTGGTTCCCGGATAATCCGGTGTGCTTCCATCACCGACTCGACCGTATCGGTAATCGCGGGAAAACTAATTTCCCCGTCAAGGAACGCCTGTACCGCTAACTCGTTGGCAACATTCATCACGGCCGGCAGAGACCCGCCCTGCTCAAGCGCCCGATACGCCAGCCGCAAAGCCGGGAATTTCTCCATATCCGGCGCTTCAAATGTGAGCGCCCCCATCTCAATCAAGTCAAGCCTCTCCCATTGCGGAGCTACATGATCCGGATAAAGCAACGCGTACTGGATCGGCCCTTTCATATCGGGCACACCGAGCTGCGCCTTCACTGATCCGTCGTGAAATTCCACCAGAGAATGGATAATCGACTGTGGATGGATCACCACCTCGATATCAGCAGGTGGAATATGAAACAGCCAGTGCGCTTCAATGACCTCCAGCCCCTTGTTCATCATGGTTGCCGAGTCGATGGTGATTTTCCTCCCCATGGACCAGTTCGGGTGATCCAGCGCCTCCTCGACGGTAATCTCCTGAAACTGTTCCAGGGGAGTCTCCCGGAACGGTCCGCCAGAGGCGGTCAGGAGCAACCGCTGAACCTGGGTGAGCTGTTCCCCCTGCAGACACTGCCAGATCGCGCTGTGTTCGCTGTCCACCGGATAGAGATTCACCTCGTGTTCGCTGAGTGCCTGATTAATTACTGCTCCGGCCATAACCAGACTCTCCTTGTTGGAAAGCGCCACATCAATGCCCTGGCGGATGGCAGCCAACGTTGGCTCCATCCCGGCACTTCCCACAATGGCATTCAGTACCAGATCGGCCCGGTTGTCCGATGCCGCTTCCAGAAGGCCATCTCTGCCGGTAAGCACCCGTATATCTGTAGAGTGTAGTGCCTGTTCCACCTGTTTGTACGCGGACGTATCACCAATCCACACATACGCCGGATGGAATTCCTGCGCCTGGCGAATCAGTCGCTCAGCGTTCACGAAGGCAGACAATCCGAGCACGCGCAGTCGGTCCGGATGCTCCGAAACAACCCGAAGGGCATTTTCACCGATCGATCCTGTGCTTCCGAGAATTGTTAATTGCCTGATGGGAAACTCCATCCTATTGTCAGTATCACATTCCAGATTTGCAGATCCGACCGGAGCTTCGCCTCAAATGTCAGCGATCGCCATTGCCGGATCACACCAATTCCTCCGTGAATCACCCGGTCTTCAAATTCTCCATTAAATGTACCGCCAAATTGTTCCGTGTCAAGATTATTGAGTGTACCTGATACATAGCTAATAGTGAAGTCCCCCACCAACGTCCATTTCAACAAATACCTGCTGTACTGTAGAGTAAAGTCCAGCGTATTGACTGGACTGACGCCGGCATTGTTCAGCTTCTGCATAAGTACACCGAGGGCAACGGAATGCAAACTGTCCGTACCAATACCCGACCGATACCGTGCTCCATAGCCGGTGAATTCGGAAGCATTCCCGTTCAGAATCATGGCATTGTATCGAAGCAGGAGTTGCAGATTCGGGGTGACATTCCCCACGACACTGAAAGTGCCGGCCATTGTCATTGCATCCTCTCCTCCGCTCCAATACCTCTTCGGAGAAACCGTATAGGCCGCGTCATGCTGGTAAAACAAGGTAACTCGCGGATATTCATGCCCCTGCTGAAATACAGTGCCGGGAGAATCACCGAAATGCACACCGATATGCCGACTGAATAATCGCAAATTCTGACGGATGCTTGTGGAATCACTGCCGGTAAAATTCATGGGTAATACGTATTGTGCGGACAGCGTGCCGCAACTTCCCAATATCCCCAGGCTAATGAACAGAATCTGCAGACGAGACATCTGTAGTCACGAAAAAGTTTGACGATTCCCTGCGGATCCCCTCCAATTCTTCCGGAAGTAATGGTTGCCGGTGACTCTCAATCCCAAAGCGGATTCGAAATCCCTCTGACACCGCCTGAGCCAGTTCGCGGATATCCATCGGAGTATCAACATGAGCGCTCAGATCAGTGGTTTTTTCTTCCAGCGTTCGCTTCATTCTCCTCTGCAATTTGTCATTCCCCGCCAGATATTCCACTATGCGGCGGTGCGCGGGACCGACCAGAACAGAGCCGTGCTGCAGTATCGCATGGGGATACTTGCGCTGTGCACTGCCGACCACCTTCCTCCCAGCCAGCTGGAGTTCATACCGGGTCATCGAGGAAAAACAGGCCGCTGATTCCGGGTTACTCTTGTAATGGTCTCGCAGATCCGATCGGATGGTATTCATTTGAACATCTGCACCTGCATGTTGTAGTCCCGCGGCCAGCGCCTCACTCAGGCGGTTATGGATCGCCTGGGTACTGCCCTCGGAAAGCGGGGAGTCACCGGGAAGAATTACAGCATAGGTGAGTTCTTCGGCATGCAGGATTGCACGGCCTCCCGTTGGGCGCCGGACCACATCGATCCCGGCCGCTTTCACCTTCCGGAAATCAAGAACTTCGGGATCCTGATGGTATCCCAGGGAGATGGTCGGTACCGACCATCCGTAAACCCGCAACACTGGCCGGGAAAAGGCTTTGCGGGCAA
>Ga0207797_1001595_pt1 | contig 16343 bp, 15 predicted proteins | sample PRCRCaboRojoPR_6_FD_187275 | JGI IMG/M metagenome (GOLD analysis project Ga0207797, IMG submission 187275) | Marine sediment microbial community from Cabo Rojo, Puerto Rico - PR CR 10% Liquid 1 (SPAdes) | ecosystem: Environmental > Aquatic > Marine > Coastal > Sediment | place: Cabo Rojo, Puerto...
GAGGGATGATGACCGATCCCAAGAAGCCAAGCAGGAGACCTACTAGTAAGATAGATGCGAAGACCAGCCATTTAACTCGCTTCGACATACGACCTCCCACGGTGACAGCCCCCTCATCAAGAGACGCTGGGAGCGAAAGGGACGAGATTCCCGCACTCTGGAGAAGCGCGAACGTGAAGCCGCTGCCTGCCGCCAGGTCATCAATGCGGTGCTACAGCTCGTACCGTTCGTCGTTTGACGTTCCGAAAGGGGACGGGCTGGTGGCTGTCGTGCCCGTCCCTCCAGATAGGCTTATGTCGCTAAAGAGGCCACAGCCAGAGCAATATCGGAACGGTGACAGCGGTGATAAGCAGTTCCAGCGGTAGTCCCAAACGCCAGTAGTCCCCGAACTCGTAACCACCTACCTCAAACACCAACACGTTTGCTTCGTGACCGATGGGGGTCAAGAACGCGCATGCGCCACCGACAGCGACGGCGACCAGAAAGGGCTCTATCGAAACACCCAGTCCCTGCGCCACTCCAACGGCAATCGAGCCCATCAGCACAACCGATGCTGCGTTGTTCACGATGTCCGAAAGCATCATCGTCCCCAACATGATGATGACCAACAAAACGGTAGGGGAGATGAAACTCGAGCTTCGCAGGATCTGATCGGCGATTAGCTGGTCCGCTCCGGTCTGCTCCATGGCCACTCCCATAGAGAGCATTGCGCCCAGGAGCACTACGATAGGCCACTGGATACTCCGGTAGGCTTCCCGCAAAGACAGCACACCTGTCATAATCATCCCAGCAGCCGCCGCAGTCATTGCGACAGGCACGGTGAGGACGTTCAGGCTTGCAGTCAGCAAGGCCGCTAGGAAAATTCCAGCTCCTGCCACGACATTGTGGGGTTCTAGGTGAATCTCCCGCCCTGCCAACGGAAGGAGCCCGAGTGTCTCCAACACGTCGGCCAGCTGCCCGTGGTGAGCTTGGAGCATCAGCACGTCGCCAGGCTCTATTTCGGTCGCCCCAACCAGCCGGCAGAAGTCCTCGTCACACCGCGAAACGGCCAGTAGGTTGACTCCGTGACGGGCACGGAGGTCGAGATCGCGTGCCGTCTTCCCCACCATCGCCGAATCGGGACTGACGACCGCCTCCACAGTCTCCACGTCATCAGCGTGTAATCGGGACATCAACTCCTGCCAGACATTTGCATGCGTGTCTGGCTCCTGGGCCTCTGCCTCAAGCGGTTTCGATTCCTCCAGCTCCACGTTAGTCTCAAAGACAAACTGTCGCAGGCTCTCTGCTTCGGCCCGCACCAAGAGGATATCCCCAGCCCGCATCCTTTCACGTCCCGCAGGCGAGGAGAGACGGTGACCATCTCGCATAATAGCTGCAATCCAGACGTCGGCATCGGTCACCGTTCTTAGATCGCTGAGACGCATTCCCGCCAACTCCGAGTCTTGAGGCACCCGTGTCTCGGTCAGATAGTCTGCCACCCTGAAGTCCCCTTCTGCTGTTCCGGCTTCCCGCCGGGGGACGAGGCGCCAGCCAACCACCGCGATGAATGTGACGCCCACGACCGAGACAGCCAGCCCTACCGGAGCGAAGGCAAACATCCCGAACCGTGCTCCCAGATGATCAAAGCGAAGCGCGGATATGATGAGATTCGTCGGGGTGCCGATGAGCGTGATCAATCCTCCAAGGTGAGAACTGAAGGCCATTGGCAGGAGGTACAGCGAGGGAGAACGACCGCTCTTTCGGGCGATTCGAACAGCCACGGGGATGAAAATAGCCAGGGCCGCAATGTTGTTCATAAAACCCGAGCTCAGGATCACCAGACCGCATAGCACGATCAACTGCGGCGCGAGGCGGTCTCCCACCGCCGACATCCACTTGGCCACCAGGTCCGCCACACCAGTATTCTGCAAGCCACGGCTGACGACCAGAACTGCTGCTATGGTCACGACTGCCGGATGTCCAAACCCAGCAAACGCCTCCTCGACGGAAACCGTTCCCAGCAAGACTAGCAACAGCATCCCGATAAGTGCTACCAGGTCATACCGCCACACCTCGAAGGCGAGCATGAGCAAGGTCAGCGCGATAACTCCGTATACGAGCCCCTGTTCAAGAGTCAAGACGTCCTCCTTTTCTCATTCATCTGTTAACTTGACCAGCAATGTATTACAGCCTCTTTCGTGACGTGATAGGAGCGCGACTAGAGCTCCACGAGCGAGTTGCAATAGGCTCCACGGAGGAGGTCGGCAACTGCGATAGAACGGTCTCCAGAGATGGATAGCGTTTGACAATCGTACTCCCACGTTGAGCATCAGCAAGCAGTCTGTCACATCATGCCGGTGTCGGTCAGGTGGCTCGGTCCGCGTCGGGGTTGAGTCTTGTCCCGACGGCGGCCCCGCGGGACCTCTCTTCCTCGTCATCAGGGGACCGGAGCAGTTCTCCTCTCTCGCGCTTCCGGTAGTAGTAATAGAATCCGCCGATGAGAGTCAAGACAAATAGAATCTGCACGATGGTTTCGATACTCTCAAGCCCCTCCATGAAGGATTCGGTGGCGGCGAGCCCTGTGAACCCGATCCAGAGGAAAAAGAGGTTGCGGAAGACGCTTCCGATGGCCGTGCCGATGGCGAACACCTTGTAATCAAGCTTCACCAGCCCGCAGACCACGGAGAGCGGGGAACTGGGCATCACGGGGATGCTGCGCAGGAGGATCAGGGTCAGGTAGTCCCGCGCTGTACCGTTGAACCGGGAACCGATCCGTTCAACCTCACGGTGCGAGACGCCCAGGAACTCGCCGAATCGGCCAAGGATGATGTCCTCGGCGAAGTCGGCCAGGAAGTAGAGAAAGGTGGTGCCCACGACACGACCGAGGGCGCCGATCAAAGAGATGACAAGGAGGTAGCCGAGCAGTTGACCCTGCGCCCGGGCAATGGATCCGGTAATCGTCATCACAAACGGCGAAGGGATGGGAGCGAGAATCTCCTCCAAGATGGTGCCAAAGAAGGTGAAGATCTCCAGAGGGACGTAATTGGCTAGCTTCTCCAGATAGGTCATCAGTTCAGCGAATGGTTGCAAGGTCTTTCCTCCTTGTTCTGACAGTATAGTAGGTTGAAGATCACCACCTGGTGAGTGCTCGCTGGATCGTGCCCTCGGCGGTTAAAGGTGGCAATCGTTGTTCTCATCGACCTCGCTATCCGGTTCCTCAACCGGCTTACGGTCGACCAGCACCTCGCGCGACGGCCTCCTGCCGACGGAGGGCCCTACGAACTCGTTCGTCAGCTGGATGGTGTCGAATCGACAGCTCTCCTCGCACTGGCCGCAGAAGATACAGCGCCGCGGGTAGTAGATCAGGCGGAACTTGTCCCGGCTCTCTTTCTCCAGCTCAAGGGCAAAGGCTGGGCAGTCTCGCACGCAGGCGCCGCAGCCGCGGCAGAGATCCGGCTCGATGCTTACCTGGCCTCTAAAATTGGCCGGTACCCCTGCCGGCCCGAACGGATAGGAGACGGTGCTAACCCTTTCTCGTAGCGTATCCCACAGCCGGGGGAGCATGCAGAGCAGTGACTTGAGGGTTGGCATCAGACGACTCCTATCAGCATAGTAGCCGCCAGTTCCACCAACCCCAAGGGCGCCAGAACGCGCCAGCCCAGGCTGGTCAGTTGGTCGATGCGCAGCCGAGCGTAGAGCGCGCTTGTCACGGACAGGATCAGCAGCATGGCGAGGGCCTTGACGGCGAATGCCGCCGCCCGGACCAGCCCCAGCGACGCTGAATACCGCAGGAATGCCAGGTTGCCCCCGCCCAGAAACACGTTGACCAGCAGAAAAATGCCCGCCACGGTCTGGATGTCGACGGTGAGATGCCACAGTGCCAGCTTCCGGCCGCTGAACTCGGTCAGTGGCCCCCCGACCACCTCGGATTTCGCCTTTGGGATGTCAAAGGGCACCCGCTTCAGCTTGCCGATCAAGCCGACGACGGCTAGCAAGAACCCGAGGGGCTGCACGAGCAGAATCCATCCGGCCCCTGTCTGCTGCGAGATGATCTCTGAGATCGACCAGGACCCGGTGAGGATCGCCGGGGCACTGAGCGCCATGAGGAACGGCACCTCGTAGGAGAAATACTGGAGCACCGAACGACTCCCTCCGATAATGCTGTAGACTCCCCCAGAGACCCATCCCGCCAGGAAGTAGAAGAGAGCGGGAAGGCTGAGCAGGAACAGGACCACGATCAGGTCCCCCTCGAAGGCGTAGACCACGCGTCCACCGACCGGGATGTACAGCGCGGCGGTGAGCACCGCGGCCAGAGAAACCACAGGGAGTGCGGTGCAGATCGGCCGGTCGGCCTGGCGGGGGAGCACGTTCTCCTTCGACAAGAGCTTCAGTAAGTCGGCCACAGGCTGGAACCAGGGCGGCCCGATGCGGGCCTGGAGACGGGCGATGGTGCGCCGGTCGATCCACTCGAAAAGGAACGCACAGGCGACCAGGAACCCGAACCCGGGGAAGATGAACACGGTGACCAGCACGGATAACAGATCTCTCAAACTAACCTTCCTTCCATCAACGTCACCATCAACGTCATCATCGGTCGGCGCAGGCGATGCATAGATCGATCCCAGAGATCACCACGGGCACGTCCGCGATGTTGATGTCGCGGAGCTGCTCGCGCACCAGGCTGAGCGCCGGCAGCGTCGGGGTCCGGATCTTGATCCGCGCTGGCTTGTCCGACCCGTCGCTCCGGATGTAGTAGACGACCTCTCCGCGAGGGGCCTCGGCTCGACTCACGACTTCCCCTTCCGGCACCCGCCGGGGCGCTCGAGTTGAGACCTCACCCTCCGGCAGATCGTCCAGGATCTGCCGGCACATCGACAGACTCTCGAGGACCTCTAGGACCCGCACCCAAGTCGCAGCCCATACATCCCCGTCGCTCGCTGTGATAACGTTGAAGAAGAGACGATCGTACGCCGCGTAGGGGGCATCTCTTCGGAGATCCCGATCCAACCCCGCAGCCCGGGCCACCGGCCCCACGGCGCAGTGGCGTCGAACTTGTTCCAGCGACGCTCCTCCTACCCCCTGTGTTCGAACCTTCAATGTGCCCTCGTACTTCACGACGTCCACCAGATCGTCCACCTGGTCCTCCAGCGCATTCAGACGGTGCCGGGCTGCTCGGATCTGCTCTGGCTCCGGGTCGATGCGCACGCCGCCGATAGTGTTCACTGCGTGAGCGATGCGCCCTCCGGAGAGGTCTTCCATGATGTCGAGCGCGATCTCTCGATCCCGCCAAGAGTACATGAAGATGGTGCTGAAGCCGATGTTCTCCGCCAGCACGCCGAGCCAGAGCATGTGGCTGTGGATCCGCTCCAGCTCACACAACAACGTCCGCAACATCAATCCCCTGGGCGGGACGTCTAGCTCCAGAAGGGCCTCGACGCCCTGACAGTAGGTGGTGGTGTGGACGTGTGAGCAGATGCCGCAGACGCGCTCCAGGAGATAGAGATTCTGCACGTAATTGCGCTCCTCGGACAGGCGCTCGATGCCCCGGTGCACGTATCCCATGCGCAGCGCCGCCTCCATAACCCGCTCTCCCTCCGCCGTCAGACGAAACGATAGCGGCTCCTTGAGCAGCGGGTGCTGAGGGCCAACAGGGATCGTTACTCGCGTCATGCTTCCTCCTCGTCGGCTGCGTGCTCCTTAAGCAATGGCGGCCCGGTCTTCCAATCCTCTGGCAACAAGAGGTGTTCCGGGCCCGGATGTCCCTCGAATGTCACGCCCAGCATCTCGCCGACCTCGCGCTCGTAGAAGTCTGCGCCGGGGATCGCACCGGTCAACGTGCTCACGCGCGCGTCATCCCGGGGCAGCGTCACCTGAAGCGTGATCCCCCGCTCGTGCCAGAAGTGGTACAGCAGGTTCAACTCCGTCCCCCGGTCCTGACCCGTTATGGTCGACAGGTGATAGATGGAGAACGTGCTCCGCAAGACATCAACCACCTTTTCCAGGCACGCAGCCGGGATCTCGATGACGGTCTCGTCTACCGGCATAGCGTGTGCTTCGAACGAATGATCCGGACAAGCATCCTCGAGTGCCGCCAGCAGATTCTTCAGTTCCATAACCGTCCTGTCTTCCTCCTGTTGCCCCGGGTCAGATTCCTGCCCGGGTCCTCGCTTCAGACGTTACCGTCACCCTCAGTCCCTGACGTCGCCCCCTGCTGCTCGAAGCCGATGGCGGCCCCTTCCTCGTCCGCGGGGTCTGTGCCGAGAGTCTCTCGTTCCTTGGTCCCCTCGATCTCTTGAAACAGCCTGTTCAGCCCCGCGATGATCGCTTCCGGTCGGCAGGGGCAGCCGGGGACGTATTCGTCCACCGGTATAACCTGGTCCACGCCGCCCATCATGTTGTAGCTGCCCCGAAATACGCCTCCCGAGCAGGCGCACGTTCCGACGGCAACGACCCACTTCGGTTCCGGCATCTGCTCGTAGATGCGGCGCAAGCGGTCTCGAGATTGGCGCGTCACCGGCCCGGTGACAAGCAGGATGTCGGCGTGACGCGGCGAGGCCTCCTTCAGTATGCCCAGGCGCTCAACGTCATAGCGGGGCGTGAGGAGGTCGAGAATCTCGATGTCGCAGCCGTTGCACCCCCCGCTGTTGAAATGGAGGACCCACGGCGAGCGGCGTCGTGCCCATTTTAGCAGTCGCTCTATCATCTACATTTCTCCTTCCCCGACGAGAACGAGGACACTGATGGCGATCCCAGCAAGATAGATCAGACCGACAGGCTGAAACGACTGCCTGCCCGGCAGCGTCGAGACCGTCAACGTCGCCAGATGGAGAACGCTGAACATCAGCGCCAGGCGGAAGAAGGAGTGGTAAGAGAGCTTGACCAAACCCGGCCTCAGATCCTCGCCGCAGGCATAAGGCTCCTCCTTCCCCGGGCGGTTTTCGCCCTCTGCAGCCCAGGCCCGCCCCAGCCGATACAGCCCATAACTGACTCCGAGATACGCGAGCATGACCACAGGTGGACTGAGTAGAATACTCTTCATCATCTACCTCCCCAGCAGATAGGGTCCAACACCGTCGACCCACGTCCACCATGGTGCCGGGTAGAGGCCGATGGCAATTACCAGCGCCGCCGCCACGACGAGGGGGATCGCCATCCAAGCCGAGATGCCGATGCGCTCCGTTGTTCGGCTTGGGACGGGATCGGGCGCCACGAAGAGCCGCGCGACGGTGGGTAGGTAGTACCCCAATGCCAGGAGTGTGTTGAGTAGGAAGATGGCTAGCCCGACATAGGCCAGCGGTTCGTCCGGTTGTAGCACCCGGCCCAGGATGAACCACTTGGAGATGAAGCCAGCCAGCGGGGGCACGCCTGCCAGACCGCCAAGGGCCACGGTGAAGGTCATGGCGACCAGAGGCAGCTGTGACGCGGTTCCGCGGAGCTCCTCAAGCGTGTTTGTGTCCAGATAGAAGCGGTGAACCCCCTTACTCAGAAAGGCCAGGGCCTTCATGCCGGCGTGGGCCACCAGCAAGAAGAAACCAGCCTGGATGGCCTCTGGGATACGGTAGTAGAAGCCGATACCAATGCCGAACATCATGTACCCTGTCTGGGCGACGGTCGAGTAACCGAGCAAGCGCTTCGTATCGGTCTGGACCAATGCGACAGCGTTGCCCAACGTCATATTGGCCACCGAAACGGCGATCAGAACCCCTCCTAGAGCCCGCGCGGACATCCCCGTCCCGAGGGAGACTTTGAGCAGCGCGTAGAGGGCGCTCTGTATGATGATCCCGGAGAGCAGGGCGCTGATGCTGCTCGGTGCCCGACCGTGGGCGTCCGGCAGCCAGGTATGGAGGGGCACCACGGCGCTCTTGACCCCCAACCCGACCAGGAAGAAGGCCAATCCGGTCCGGATCCAGGGTCCCGGTGGATCGCTGGGTGCGAAGCCCACGAGGGGCAGCGCGATCGTCCCCCGCTCGCGGTAAATGAGCGCCACGCCGACCAGGAATAGGAGTGTACCGACGCTTCCCATAATGAGATACTTGAAGCCGGCCTCGATGGCCTTCCGGCTGTGCCTCCGGAAGGCGACCAGGATGTAGGCGGCGATGCTCATCAACTCGATGAACAGGTAGAGATTGAAAAGGTCGGCGGCCAGCACCGTCCCGCACAGACCGGTCAACATCAGCAGGAGGAGAGGGTAGTATAGGTCCTTCCGGCGGTCGTGCGCGACATAGCGACCGGAGTAGATCGATGTCAGAGCGCCCAACGCGAGGGCTACGCCGACGATCACCAGCGAGCCCGGGTCGGACCGCAAGGCCACGCTTCCTGGGTCTTCGCCTCCCCACGTGGGCAGTGGGCCACCAGCATCCAGTGCTTGGCGGGTGGCCTCTGCGAGCGGCACGAAGGCCCCGAGCGCTGCCACGAATATCCCGGTGGTAAGAGATGCCAACCACCCGTTCTCCTTCGTCACCAGGCGCGCAACCAGGTATATGGCGAAAGCTCCCATCCCCAGAAAGAGCATGGGGGCGATCACCCACAAACTCCTGTTCACCACTGTCCTCCCAGGATCAGGGGCAGCTCGTGGGTCACCCAATCGAAGAGCATCGCCGGGAAGACCCCTTCGATGAAAGCCAGCGCGGCCAGCAGCGCCGTCGGCGCCACGATGGCCCAATGAGGCTTCTTCACCGTGAGACCCTCCGGCTCGGATCCGAAGAAGATGCCGATGATCAGCTGTGTAGCGTACACCACGGTAAGCAGTGAGCCCAGCAACGTGACGACGGACAGGCCGGTGTGGGCCGTGTGAAAGCCCCCGGAGAAGATCATCCATTCACTGTTGAAGATGCAGAAGGGGGGCATCCCCGCGATGGCCAGTGCTCCCAGCCCTGTCGCCACAGCCGCCAGCGGCATCCGCTTCGCCAATCCTCCCAGCTCGTTGATGTAGCGCCGACCGGTGCTCTTGATGACCCATCCCGCCCCCATAAACAGAAGGGCTTTCACAATCGCATGGTAGACGACGTGGAGCGTCGCGCCCGTGATCCCCTTGGCCGTCAGCGTCCCCAGGCCGAAGAGAATGTACCCCATCTGACTGACGCTCGAATAGGCGATGATGCGTTTGATGTCCCGCTCAGCGAGCGCCATCAGCGCGCCGTAGACCTCTGAGAACAACCCGGCTATCATCATCGGCAGGGCAAACGACGCTATGTCTGCGCGCGCGAAGATGCTCAGCGGGAACCGCAGGATGCCGTACGTGCCCATACTGAGCATCGCCGCAGCGAGCATAATGGTCACCGGCATCGGGGCCACGGTGTGGGCGTCGGGCAGCCACAGATGGACGGGGAAGACGGCCATCTTCACCGAGAAGCCGATCAGGAAGAGCCCGATGACCATCCGCGTCAGGCCGGGGTCGAGGGCGACGCCAGCCCGCAGGGCCGAAAACGTGTCTGTGCCCGTGGCATCGTAGAGCACGATCAGCCCCACCAGGACCATCAGCGAGCCTAGGTGAGTGAAGATGAAGTACTTGAGCGCTATCGGCCCCCGCCGTTCCCCGTCTCCCCAGAGGAGGATGAGAATGGCCGACGCCACCAGCATCAACTCCCAGAAGACGTAGAAGAGCACCATGTCGTCGGCCAGGGTGGTGCCCGACATCCCCATGCCAAACAGCAACAGCAGTCCGTAGAACGCGCCGCTGCGCTCATCGGCGTGGTGATACCCCCAGCTGTAGGCGACCGCGACCAACGTGACCGCGGCCTCTGTGACGAGGAAAGGCAGCGTGAGCCAGTCGACGTGGAGGCTAAACTTGATGCCCGCCGCCGGGATCCACGGCATGGTCAGTGTGGGTACCTCGCCCCGGTGGAGTGCCGGGAGGCTGAGTAAGGCCGCGCCCAGCGTCACAACGGCGCTCGCCCCCGCGATCCAGCCAGCAAAACGAATGCTCCGTCCGCGCAGCAGAAACAGCGCCACCACGGCGGCGAGAGGAGCGACGAGGATGGCCAGAAGTCCTATCGTTCCCGCGTTCATAGGTGTGTTCTCTCTTCCACTATTGACGTCTCCACATCGGTTTGGCGACTACCAGAAGGCCAGGGCCGCCACCAGCGCCACCATCAGGCTAATGGGTATCCATAACAGATTGCGGCGCAGGAGCCCGGTATGGCGCCGCCCCATCTCCCGGCTCAGTCCCAGGACGCCCTTGACGGCGCGGCGGAGGAGTCCTTCCAGCCCCTCCTGTTCCACGAAGCGTTGGATGACGCGAGCTCCGTCCACGACGACGCGTTCGCTCAGGTCGATGATCCGTTCAAGAAGGCCCACCTCAATGGCGGCGTGGAGGGTCCGAGCTCCTCCTACCACGAGTTGCACGCCCAGGGCGATGATCTGTTCAAACAGACCCACTTCTACGACGGCGCGCAGGGCCTGACCAGCCTGCGCCAGCCCTTCTTGCAGGTCGTAGGTCGTCTCGATTTGCTGTTCCTCTGCCGGTCCCGGTACGTTCACGCGGATGTGCGAGCGTCTCTGCATCTCCCAGGTCACTAGCCCTAGAATCAGTGGCAGCAGCAGCCCCGGAGCAGAGATGAGGTAGCGCAGGAACGTCCCCAACGATGGGATCTGCAGGGGACCGACGCCTGCAATCTCCATCAGCCCGCTCGCGACAGGCCGAAAGGCCACACCCCCGATCAGCGTCGCCAGACCTAGCGTTCCAGTCGCCACCCAGCGCGCCGGCGGGCTGCCCACCTTCTCTCGATCGCGGGACCGCGTCGTCTCGCGCACGGCCCAGATCCCCAGCAGCGCGAGAGATGCCTCTGCGACGAACAATGCGTCCAAAGGCATGCCGCTCTGCCGCGCCCAATAGGTTATGAGCAGTCCGATGCCGGTCAGCGCCAGCCCGGCCATGCCGAACAACCCCTGAGCTGCTCGTCCCCGGACGGATGACGTCCCTCTCTCCGGCGTTTCGCCGATCAGGAAAAGGAGAAGTTGAAGGGGCGTCGTCGCCAGCAGGCCCAACCACACCGCCGCCTTGAGACCAGCCGCTGCGGCGAAGACCAACAACCCACCTCGGGCCGCGGCTATGTAGACCCACGCGCTTCGCAGGTCACGGCGAGTCAGGGCGGTGACCACGGCCAGCATTGCCGCGCCCGCGCCGAGCCAGAGGAGCAGAGTCTGAACCCACGGATTCAGTGACAGAAGAGGGGCGACGCGGTAGAGCAGGTACGCCCCAAGGTTTGGCATAACGGTGGTGTAGAGCCAGGCCTGCGAATGGACTGAGAGTCTCCGTCCCCCGGCTATCCACACATGGAGCGGCCAAATGCCGAGCTTGACCCAAACGGCCAGCAGCAGGCCGAAGATGATCCAGCCGAGACGCGCCCCGCCGAGCGTGCCGGCCGCCTCCAGGGCGGGGGTGATCTCCAGCGTCCCGCTGGTGGCGCCCAGGAGCTTGATTGTGCTGAGCAGGCCGACGTCGCCCAGGCGGAGTATGACGTAGACTAGCCAGAAGCCCTGCCCCCCTTCTTCGCCTCGCTGTTCGACCAGCGGTGCCAGCGCAATGGAAAGAGCCACGACCTCCAGGGCCACGTAGCGAGACAGGAAATGCTCGCTCAGGAAGGCGACGTTGGCGGCCGAGAGCGCCACCAGGGTCAAGGCGAGCAACAAAGGTGGCGTCTCCGTCTCGGCTGAGGTGGTCGCCAACAGGGTCAGAAACGCACCCCAGCTGGTGACGAGGGCCGCGTAGAGGCTCGTCGCGCCCAGACCAAAGGTCATCGGTCCGGTCCCAGGCAGCCAACGGATAACGAGAGCCGGGTCGTCTCCCGCCCGACTTAGCAGCGCCGCTGCGCAAAGCCCCGTCGCGCCGCTGGCGACCAGCGCCACCCAACGAGCACCAGTCGACGAGTGGCGCAGGAGGAGGCCGATACCTACACTCGCCAGGAATGGAGTGCTGAACAGGACGACGAGAAGGCCATTCGTCATACTAACCACGCAGCCTGTCCAGTTCGTCTACGTCACCTGAGGGGTAGTATTCGTAAACGTTGATGACCAGCGCTAGGGCCACGGCGATCAGGATCGTCTCCACCACGAGGGCAGAGATGACCATACTCTGCACGGTATGCAGATCGCCGATGACGTGACCCTGGTAGATCAGACCCAGCGTCACGCCCTGGAGCATAATCTTGAGACCGATCACCTGCTTGATGGCCTGGCGCTGGGTGACCAGACACGTCAACCCCAACAGAAACAGCAGCGCGCTCCCTGAATAGAACACCAGGTCCAGAAGCTGTGTCGCTCCCCAGTTCATTCAGCTCTCCTCTTCTTCTGGTGGCATAAGGGCGGCGATCCCCAGGGCCCCGGCAAATACCAGCCCCACCTGGACGGCCACGTCGGCCTCCCGCCGCTCCCACCACCACGCGCGAAATGAGGTTGCTGTGGGCGCATCCGATGGACCCCAGACCCAGCGACCGATGGCCAGTCCCATCCCCAGCAGCAGGGCGAGGAGGAGTATCCACGACGCAAACCTACGAGGCATCGTTTCCCCCCCGTATCGACTCTGTCAGGCTGATGGCTATGATGAACAGCACGCTGATCAGCCCGGCTCCCACGCTGAGCTCGAACGCGCCGGCGTATGGTGCGCCCAAGAGGAAGAACAGCGCCGATAACGCCACGCTGCTGGCGCCCACTGCCACAGCGGCCCGCAGCACGTTCTTCGCCATCACCGCTGCTGCCCCTCCAGCGAGAACCGCCACTATCAAGACAAGGGCGAACAATGGATTCATCTGCTCTCCTCCATCCTCCTTTTCACACAACACATTCTACCATACATTCGTGCCTCCTGCAGCTGATCCTAGCCTTAGTAGTGTCTTTCCAGCGCAAGGGAGGAGCCGACGATTCGAGTGGGGCGTGACGTCACCGAGTGGTCTTCCGCGTCGCCAGCTACCGGCGGGAGGAGTCGCACGTACCATAAGAAACCCCAGGCTTGTGCCTGGGGTCACGATGCCCGCGCACCTGCCTCTTCCACCGCCGACGAAGTTAGCTGACGGGTTAGGGCTGAAAGATGCCCCTCTCACCACCGGTGAGATACACCCCAAACTTGGGTCCTCCGCTTGCCGAAGACCAACACAAAGCCTCCGGAAATTAGGCGTACAGAGCGTCTATCTATTTGTTACTGTACGATGCAGCTCGCTTCGTACACAGGGATTATACTCGATGTGCCAGTCCTGGCAAGCGGCGCGGCTCCATCAGGTTTGGCTCTGAGGTGATGGTTGACTGCGTCGACCTTGTCTCTGCCACAAACCTACGCCCCAGCGCAGGATGGCCAGTTGAGAAAGGGCGATCCATACCAGCAACAACGTGGCTCCCCACGCCAGGAGTTGGATGGGGCGATCAATGGTCTGATCCACGTGCTTCAGCCGGCCCTGAAGCTCCCTCGTCGTATTCCGATGGCTATCCAGGACCTCCTCAGCCTCCACCATGTTCTGGCGGATCCCTACCAGCTGATCCCCCATCAGGACGATCCCATCTTGTACGTCTTCCAGGCTTGAGTTGGTCTGCTGTAGGCCAGCTCCGATCGCCCGTAAGCTGTCCGGCACCGGTTCCAGCACCAGACCGGCCTCGGCTATTGCTTCGTCCAGTGGGATGGCCGGCTCATAGCCGGCGATGCCGAGTAGCTGCAGGCTGGCTAGCAACCGATCGATAACGGCTGCCGTCTCCACGACGGCGTCCAGCGCCGTCAACGAACCCTCGATGCTCTGTGGGAGGTTCTCCTCGGTCAGGTCGGCTATCTCATCGACCGTGACTTGCGTACCGCTGAGGGTCTCGCTCACCTGGAGCGTGGTGGTGTAGAGGCCGTCCATCGCCGTGACCGTGCCATCTAGCGTGCTCGATGCCACGTCCAGAGACCGGTCAACGTCCTCCAGGGTGTCGGAGGCTAGCGCCAGGCTGTCGTGGGCCACCTCTCTGACGGCATCAGTGGCACGCCAGACGTACGAAACACCCACGGCGCTGAGGGCAATGCCCAGCAGTCCAATGAGAATCAGCAGCGTACCCGTGATGCGTCGGATCATCTCACCCCCTGTTGTCCCCCTCAGCAGCTTAGCCCCGCAGGTCAGGCTGAGGCGTGCGAGCCAGAATCGCCCTCACCAGAGGGCGTGACAGCTTGCCTTCGCTCGGGCTCTATTGTACATCAAACGAATTCGTCTAGCAAAGAAGGAAGACCCACCGGTCAGGAGCGTGAAGGGTCGAGCTGCCGCGCGTGACACCTCGACCCTTCGGCCTACGGCTCTTTGAGAAAGGGTGTTCCGGGCACGACGGCGCCGAAGCGCCGTTCAGCAGTCCGTCAGGGATGTCCGCGGCGCTGAGTCGATCGCCACCGTCGACCCGCCCTCGTCAACACCACAAGTCCGAGCAGCAGGACACCCGAAATCGCCTTGAGGGGGCGAGCCGATCCTCTGACCCCCTCGGCTGCCAGCCTCGTTATCCTCACGGCTGTGGCTGAGGCCTTTCTTCTGACGTAGTCCTCGACTTCCCCGCTGATCGCTCCCCCGGTGGCCGAGTTGCCACCGTGGTTGGGCTCCGCGGTGAAGCGGAAACGGCTGTAGATGTCATCATCCGTCGCGCTCGATGGCACCTCGATCGTCATCGTGTAGACGTCCGGCGCGTCCAAGAGCATATCGCCGATGGTGCCCGGGCTGGGAGGCGTGCCGGCGCCGCCGCTGGTGGCGCTGACCAGCGTCACCTCGTCGAGGCTGCTGTCCCCGTCGAAGTCGATGAAGGCGCTCAGGTAGCCCGCCGTCCCGGCTGTTACACGAATCAGCGCGTTCTCGCCTGGAATCAGCGAGCCGAGGAAGGTCACGCCATCTTCGTCATGGCCACCGTTATCATCGTCGCCGTTGGCCGCAGTCGTCGGCTGCCCCTCATCTTCATCGTCGGGAGCGGTGCCTAGGAAGGCGCTGCCATTAGTATTGGTGCGGTGTCGGGCGCCATCGTCGGCTTCCTGGGTGGCGTACGTCCCGCTGTCGCCTGCGTCAGGCAGGTCCCCGTAATCACACGTTCCAATCGTCTTGAACAGAAAGCCGCCCAGATAAGAGGAGTTGGATGGTCCAGGTTGTAAGTTGTCTCGTGCCGTCGCCGCATCGCTGCTGCTCGATCCATACTGCTCCCAACTGACGCTCTGGATCGCCATGTCGTTGTAGTCCACAATCGCCCAGTGCCACTCCCCGGTGAGGCCGACGGTGACGTACGACGCTCGGGCGGCGACGTAGTCGGCATCCAGTTGGGGGGTGCCGCTATCATCGGTGATCGTCAACGCCGCGTCGGCGGGCTGCGGCACCGGCGTGCCGCGGTCGACCGTCGCCACGCTGCCCGGGTCGGCGTGAACAGTGGACGCCGGGAGTACCACGTTTCCGGTCAGGTCGGGACCATCGTACACCTTCACCTCTAGTGCGCCGTAAGTGCCCCCGTTCAAGCGGTTTCCTCCGAAGACCAGGTCGTCAACCAGGACCGGCTCGGAGAAGCTGACCACGATCTGGTCGATCTGCTCCCCGTTGGAGTTCGTGCTATCGTCCGGATGCCAGAAGCGCAGCACCTGCGGGTCGTTGGTATAGACGTCGATCTCGTCGGCCGTCATATCCTCAATGTAGTTCTTGTTGCCATCTCTGTGCTGACGGGGGATGGTGACGGTCATATCCACGCCCGACCCCGCGACGTCGGTGAAGGTCTGGACCCAGGGATAGCTTTCGTCGTCTGGCGGATCCTGCCAACCAATCGCTCCCCAGTCCAGCTGGTAGGTGGGACCTGCACCGCCGCAGACCCCGCTGCCTAGGAAGAAGCCGGCATCTACGGTCGAGTCTGGCGCTGTGGTCGTCAGCACCACCTCCGACGGCTGATACCCGGACGGTGCGTTGCTGAATACCAGGCGCACGCTGGTCCCGTCGAGAACGTCCAGCTCGTACGATCCGTCGCCTCCCGTGGTTTCGCTGTCCATCTCTTGCCCCCTGGCGTTGTAGGCTGTCACCGTCACCCCTGCCAGACCCGGCTCCCCGTCGTTGTCACCGTTGTAGTTCTCATCGTCGTACACAGTGCCCTGGATCTTGTTAGGTGCGGGCCCGTCAGGCCCGGCATCGTAGTTCTGCTGAACCTCGACGTCGGACAGGGCCACGCAGTAAACGGCCACCAGATAGAGCCGGCCCTGCCAATCGCGATCCGTGGTGTCGCTTCCGGTACTGAACTCGTTGCCAATCCCGAAGTCATAATCGGCGTCCCAGGTGGAGAAGCTGCCGCTGGGGCTGGTCGCCCCGCTGCTGGAGGCCTGCGAGCCGTCGATGTAGAATCGGGCGTCGTCCGTGCTCCCGTCATAGGTATAGACGACGTGCTGGAGGTTCGGGGAGCTCCCGATG
>Ga0207797_1001596_pt1 | contig 16341 bp, 11 predicted proteins | sample PRCRCaboRojoPR_6_FD_187275 | JGI IMG/M metagenome (GOLD analysis project Ga0207797, IMG submission 187275) | Marine sediment microbial community from Cabo Rojo, Puerto Rico - PR CR 10% Liquid 1 (SPAdes) | ecosystem: Environmental > Aquatic > Marine > Coastal > Sediment | place: Cabo Rojo, Puerto...
AGCGAGCAGCGGACAGGGCTACCGAACGCGAGGAGGGCCGGACGGGATTCGGCCCGGGGCAAAATAAAAACGGGGACGACCTCCGCACTGGAGACCGTCCCCGAATCTTGAATCCGAGACCGCAGGGCGGCATCTAAGCGATCGTGATGTCGTCGTCGAGATAGACGTCCTGGATGGCGTGAAGGATCTCAACACCGTCCTCCATCGGTTTCTGGAACGACTTGCGGCCCGTGATGAGGCCCATGCCGCCGGCGCGCTTGTTGATGACAGCCGTGCGGACCACCTGCTGCAGGTCGTTCTCGCCGCTGGCCCCGCCGGAGTTGATGAGGCCGCAGCGGCCCATGTAGTTGTTGGCCACCTGATAGCGGGTCATGTCGATCGGATGGTCCGTGAGCAACTTCTCGTCCACGAGCGACGGGTCCTTCGCGTAGCCGCCGTCCTTCTGCTCGCGCATCGCGGCGTAGCCGCCAGTGAGCGTGGGCTGCTTCTGCTTGATGATGTCCGCCTCGATGGTGGCGCCGAGGTGGTTGGCCTGGCCCGTAAGGTCGGCCGAACCCTCGTAATTCTGGCCGTTCAGGACGAACTCCTTGTTGCGCACGTAGCACCAGAGGATGGTGGTCATGCCCAGGTCGTGCGCCCGGGAGAAGATCTTCGAGACCTCCTGGAGTTGGCGGTTCGACTCTTCGGAGCCCCAGTAGATGGTGGCGCCGACGCCGACACAGCCCTGCTCGTAGGCGTCCTCCACCTGCGCGTAGGGCACCTGATCGTACCGGTTCGGGTACGAGAGCAGCTCGCTGTGATTAATCTTGAGGACGAAGGGGATCTTATGCGCGTAATCCCGGGCTACGGAGCCGAGTACGCCGTAGGTGGTGGCCACGGCGTTGCAGCCACCCTCGATGGCGAGCTTGATGATGTTTTCCGGGTCGAAGTAGATCGGGTTGGGTGCGAAGGAGACCCCGGCGGAGTGCTCGATGCCCTGGTCGACGGGCAGGATGGAGATGTAGCCGGAGCCGCCGAGGCGGCCATGATCGAAGATCTGCTGCATTGACCGGAGGACCTGCGGGCTGCGGTCCGAGCCCTTCCAGACGCGGTCCACGAAGTCGGAGCCGGGGAGGTGCAGCTGGTCTTTCGAAATGGTCTCACATTCGTGGTCGAGCAGATACTCGGTTTCGTCGCCGAGGTGTTTGGCAATGGGGGTACGGGTTGCTTGGGCCATGGGGAAAAGAAGGGTTTTATGTGAGTGGAACGGGAGAGGAGATCCGTGTAACCGTGCGGGTCGCGGCAGTATCTTTTATAGAGTAGGGATTACGAACGATTCCGTCCACGTCCTCGCCACGAAATTCTGCCGGAACCTGTGCAAAATGTAGGAAATACTTGGAAGCGCTTCCAAGGTCACTGGAGAATCCTGTAGGTTAGGTCTGGATTACCTCTCTTCACAGCCGTGGTAAGGATCTCCTATTCTCTCGAACACGCGGAACCGGGCATTTCTTGAGGACGATTACCTGATTGAATCTACGTTGCTCTCTGCTGCCGTTCCCGAATCAAAATTCACCGTGTAATCGGGGGACTGCCTCAGGTGAAAGCGGTACGCCCAATCCTCAACCTGCGAACGGTCAAGGTGAGATGTTAGAAGGACATGGGAAGCCCCCAGCTTGAAGAAGGAGGCAACATCTTCAGCCGCATTGCGCATGAGCGGAAACCCGTCCCATACCCCCAAGCACCCACCCCCGGTCACACCATGTAATCGTCGGTCGGCACGTCGAGGAAGTCCATGAGCCAGTCGAGGGCCCAGGTCTGGTTGTCCTTGCCACTCCACTCGTAGTCGTGCTGCACCTCGTCGGCCACCTGTGTCCAGTCGACCGTCCAGTCCTTGTAGACGTGGAAGGAGAACTGGCTCACCTCCGTCTCGAAATAGACACAACCCTCCTTCGGATCGTAAATGGAGGTGGCCGAGTCGTCCTCGTGGGCCTGTTCGGCGGCCCGCACCACGAGCGGCACCTTAAAGCGGTAGTCCATTTCGTGGACCCGCTTGGCCTCGCTGTTGAGGAAGTTGGCCAGGACGACGCAGCCGTCGCCATGCTCCATCGCGGCGCGGGCTGCGTCCCGGGTGGATGGCTCGGCGTCGATCGTGTCGAGGGCCGCCTCGACCAGCGGCCACACCTCCACGGGCTCGGGCTCATCGGCGGCGTCTTCCTCGCGGGGGATGGTGACGGTGACGGATTCGATGTCCACGGCGGTCGGAAGGCTGATGAAACGGAACAACGAGCAAACAGGAGCCCCGTGTCCGGGACGCCCACCTGTACTATGCAGAGACGCCCCGAAAGATCAGCGGGGACTGTCCTCCACTTCAGAAGCCCCAAAGTGAGGCAATCTTTGAGCAGAAATCCGTTCGCCTGCGATCTGAATCTACGTGCACCGCTTCAGAATCTCAGAGCGGCGGGTCGGGAGTTGGTGTCCCAGGGACAGACGGGGGCTCCGTGGTATCCGGCTGCTCCGTTCCGGTGGCCGCCTGGCGGAACCGCTCGATGGCGCCGAGCAGGCCGTTCATGGGCGACGACTCGACCGGGAGGTCGCCCGTTTGTAAGAACGGGGAGACGCCCTCTTCGCCCGCCACGACCGCAAGGTTCTCCAGGGCCATCTTCCACTCCGGAAACGTGCGCTCGGCCACCTGCGTGGCGTGAAGCGTCTCGACATCTTTGTGACGCGAATCGTCGCGGATCGTGGCGTAGAGGTCGCGAACCGCCGATTCTGGGCCCTCCAGCACCTGAAAAAACTGACCCTGCGCGTGGAGCAACAAGCCCGTAATCTCGAGTTCGTCGTTGTTCGACCGGGCCTGGTGGAGGATGTCTTGCAGGTCCTCGTCCGTCATGGCGTCGGTCGCCGTGCTCTCATAGGCGAGTTGAAAGAATGGGCGAGGTCCGGGCTCCTCCACGGCCTCGGTTTTATGCTCGGCGAGCCGTCGGATTCGGGCCGCGAGATCCGCCGCACTTTGGGCCAGGAGGCCGTCCTCGACGTGTAATCGGGAGGCAGCGTAGAGGATCTTGTCGTCCAGGGCCGTTCGAATGGCCATCCAGGGCGCGGAGACATCGTCGGCACACGAGGGCATGCCTTCGGCCTCGGCGTCTTGGACGGCTGCCTCTATGAGGTCCTGTTCGTCCGGCGACCAGGGGCCTCTGAAGTTGACGAGAGAGGAAGTATTCATTGCGCGGGCGAAAGTGGTGGGGGTGGGAAGATACAACGGGTCCCCGAATCGGCTGGGAGGCAGAAATGCGCAAATCCTATGCCTCTCCCATCCGCCCTGAAGGTGCCGACGCCTGAGTCGATGAAGTGCCTGTAGAATACCGGCGGCCGATTCTCGGCCGGAGGATCGGTCACGAGCCCCCGTTCATCGAACGCACTGCCCCACTGCCGAGGGTGGTGGTGTCGACCGTCGGGCGCCCGCGGTAGCGCACATTCCCGGACCCAATAATCTCGGCGGTGAGACGATCGGCGACGTTGAGCTCAGCGTCACCCGACCCGGCGATGCGCACGTCCGCCCGCTTCGTCTCCAGATCGGCCGCCCGGAGGTCCCCGGAGCCCGCGATGTTCACGTCCAGCGTGTTCGCCTGTCCCTGGAGGGTGCATTCTCCGGAGCCCGCCACGCGCACTGTGAGGTCCTCCGCGTCGAGGTCGAGGGTCATGTCCCCGGATCCGGCTACGCTGAGCGAGAACGACGCACTGGTGAGGCGGGTCTCCCCCACCACTCGTCCCGACCCGGCCAAGGTGACGGCATTGATCGTGGGAGCCGTCACGTAGACGTCAATGTCATCGGTATCGAGGCCGCCGTCCCCAAAAAACCGGTCGAAGAATCCCGATCCGTTCCCGTCGGAGATTTCGAGGGACCCACCGTCTACGGTCGTTTCGATTTTGTCGAGCACCGCCTCCGGCGCGTCAATTTCGACGGATTGGGCGTCGCCCTGACGGAGGTGAAGGGTGCCGGGCAGGGCGTACTCAATCTCGGTAAACGAGGCGACGGAGCGAGTCTCTCGAACCCGATCCTGTGCCGAGGCGAGGTGGGCGGGAAGTGCAAGAAGGCCGACAAGAAGCGCAGTCCGCAAGAGGCGAGGGGAGAGAGACAACATGGTTGGCACAGCAGAATTGTGAGGGATGGATGCAACGGCACGACGCCGCATAGAGACCACGTCCCCCAATCCCCAACTGTTACGCTCCGAACCTTCACAGCGTCGCCCTGCCACCATTCAACCGGATTTCCGAACGTCCGTCGGCACGTCACAGTCCTGCCGCCGCGTGTCCGTGACCTGCAGGATTTTCCACCCGTCGCGGGTCCGGACAAACTGCATCGCGTTGACGCCGCAGTGGGACCGCTCTTCCCCGACGTAAAACACGTACGGCACCCAGGCGCTCGCGAGTGGCCCGTCCACCCGAATCTCCACATTCCAGATGCGCTCGTCCCACACCTTGGCGCGGGGCTGACCCACCGCCTCGACGAATCCGTCGATGGGCGTTCCGCGCACAGCACTCGTGTCGCTCGGGCCGAGGGCCGTGTAGAGCTGCGCGTCCTCGTGGAAGACGGCCCGGACGGCCGTACTGTCACCCGCCCGCATGCCGTCGAAAAGGGCATCGATGGTAGCGCGGACGGCGTCTTCGGGGCTCGACGCGGAGCGATCCTGGGCCGGGGCCGCGGAGACCAGGAGACTCGCTGCGAGGAGAAGCGAAAGGAGACGACTCGTCATGGGCGGGAAGGAGAGATCAGACGGCTATTCCGCGGGGCGGATGGAGAGCTCTGCGAGGAGTTCGGTGTTGGGATCGAGGGTGGCGAAGGACGGTGCCTGCTGACAGTCCACGCGGGACTGTGCTTCGCGGCCACGCAGAAACAGCGTCGTCGTCTGCATCGGCTCGTCGCCGAAAGCCACCTCCACCGGCACCTTGAAGGGCGGCTCCTCCTGTGTCTGCCGGAGCGTTACGACGCATTCGCCCGCCGCTTCGTCGTAGCGCCACGTGCCCTCGATGACCGGGTGGCCGGGGCGGCGCGTCCACTGATCGAAGAATGTTTTCAGGTCCTGGCCCGACACGTTCTCCACCACGGCGCGGAAGTTGCGGGTGCTCGCGTTTTGGTTGCGATAGCGGTCGTAGTAGGCGCGCAGGCCCTCCCACAGCGTCTCGGTCCCCACCTCGCGGCGCAGCATGTGCAGCACCCACGCGCCCTTCTGGTAGGGATTCGTGTTGAGCAGCTCGGTCGGGTCGCTAAAGGTGGTGTCCACGAGCGGCTCGTCCGGATTCTTTTCGTGGAACCGGGTGACGCGCTCCCGCGCGCTCGACATGTACCGCGTGAGCGCCGCTTCGCCGCGGGCGTGCTCCAGGTAGAGGGCCGTGAGGTACGTGGCGAAGCCCTCGCTCAGCCAGAGGTGGGGCCAGTCCGACTCGGTGACGGTGTTGCCGTACCACTGATGCGCAATCTCGTGGGCGAGGAGGGGAGTGCTGTCCTCCCCATCGGCCACGGCCTGTTCGCTGTAGAAGATGGCCGCGGCGTTCTCCATGCCGCCGTAGCGCGTGGTCGACTGCACGTTGGCGAGCTTCTCGTACGGGTAGGGCCCCAGATTCTCCTCGAAGAAGCGGAGGATGGGCGGCGCCTGCCCCAGGTCCTTGAATCCCGTTGCGCGGTCCTCTGGGTAGACCCAGCTCTGCACCGGCACGCCGTCCACGGTGCCCGCCGTGTCGACCGCAAAGTCGGCCACGCCGATGATCATCACCTTTGGAGGGAGGGGTACGTCGGTGCGCCAGTGGGTGTATCGCAGGTCGCCGCTCGTGGAGTCACTCACGAGGGCCCCGTTACTCACAACCTCGTACTGCGACGGAGCCGTCACCCGAAACTCGACCGTCGCCTTGTCCGCCAGATGGTCGACCACGGGCAACCAATGCCGCGCCCGGTTCGGCCAGTTGTCGCCGAAGAAGGTGCGATCCCCGTGCTGGTTGGTGCCGATGATGAGGCCATCGGCGGGAATGCCCGCGTAGCGGATGCGGTAGGTCTTGATCTGCCCGGCCTTGAAGTCGGACGTGGGGCGGATCCGCAGGATGTCGTTAAAGTGACGATATGGGACCGTCTGTCCCTCCGCCGACACCGACGTGACTCGCATACCGGGGCCGTTCGAGGCAGCAGTCCCCTGTACTTTATCCCGACCAATGAGATCGAGCCGCACGGCCGTGAGGGTGTCGGTCGTCACGCGGAGACGTACAGTCGCAGTGCCCTGAATCCGGTCCGTCGTGTCCGAGAGGGTGAGGGCAAAGTCGTAGTCCTGCACGTCGATGCCGGGCTGCGGCTTCGCGGCGGGGCCGCGGGCGGGCTGGGCGGTGGCCATGCCCACAAAGAAAAGGACGCTCCCCCCGAGTCCCAGGAGAAGCGCCCGCCACCAACTCGTCAGACGAAAAGACATCAGCAAAGGGGGGGATACTGAGTTGTGCAACAGGTCGTGAAGAGACCCCCGGGCGTGTGGGTGTATTGAAGGGAATCGCCCACACGCCCATACTGGATTCCAGGATAATCAAGCGGGTCCGAACGAGGGGGGCAATGTCTCCTCCCATACGCGCTGGTTTAGGGCCGGACGCGGATCTTCCGGGTGGTGTCGTTGAACGGGCCCGGCACGACGTTTCCGTCGCTCCCGATGAGTTGCAGATTCACCTCGTACGTGCCGTCGAGCCCGGTGACGAACGCCGGGGCCCACTCGGTCAGCGTGATGGAAGCAACCTCGGTTCCCTCATCGTCCGTGATCGTATACCGGGCCCTGTATCCGTCTTTGCTCAGCTCCACGTTGTGGAGATAGAAGTCGAGCATGATTCGCTTCGCGTCGGCCCGCCGGTACCGCCCCTTCGGACGGCTGTAGATGATGGCGGGCTCGTTGGGGCCGAGCATGAAGGACCCGGAGTCGGCCTGCACGTAAAAGTTCACCATGTCGTAGGCATTCCGGCCTTTCACGCTTTCGTGATACGAGCGGCTCGGAAAGGCCACGACGGTGTGAGGGCCCGGCTCTAGGTTTCCGATGTCGAAAGGCGTGCCGGCCTCGTAGTTGGCTAGGTACGGACGGTTGTCGACGATCACGTGGAAGTGCTGGCCGTTTCCGGAGTTTGCGATCTCGTTTGCGCGCTCCGTCTCGGTTTGCACGCCGGTCTCAAAGCTGTTGGCCTCAATGGTCACGTCGACGCTGGCGCTGTCTACGACCTCCCCGTCGGCCGGGGCCGTGATCTGGGCCGATGCCCCGTCGATGGCGGGAGAGCGCTCCCCAATCTCAATCTGAACGTCGCCGTTTCCGTTGCCACCGCCGCCACCTCCACAGCCCGCGAGGATGACAACAGCAATGAAGGCGAGAAGCGACGGCAATCGGAGGTGTCGGGATCGGAGCATGGCAGGAGGGTGAGTGTGTAGTGGAAGAGTGATCTTAGAGGGAAAGCGCACCTGCCGAGGAGGTGCGGTCACCGCAGGGCGGAAGGATCAGTAAGAATAGGCAGCAGGCATGTGCGTGTCAACGATATCGGCGGCCCGAGGACACGTAGAACTCACTGTCAGGCGTGCAGGAGCCACCACGCCCCAAAGACAATGAGTCCTCCAAGGAGCGCACTGGTCACGGCGTGGAGGCGGAGGCGGTCGAGGAGGTGGTGCTTCGCGTCGAACTCGCCGTCGGGCGTGTCACCGTGGGTGAGCCCAGCCGCCTCGGACACTTCGCCGCCAATTTCGCACCGGGGGAGGAAGTCGAGCGCCACGTGCAGGAAGACGCCGGTGGCGACGCCGAAGACGAGCGCGTGGACGATGGCGCTGCTCGGCGGGGACAGGAGTCCGACCGGCACGGCGGCCGCCGCCACCGCGGCTGCGGGCACGAGAAGCACCGACGTGGGGCGCCCCGTCCGGTGCAGTCGCCGCGCCGCCGCGTAGCCCGCCGGGGCCTTGTGCGACACGATCGCCAGGCCTAGCGCCGGGCTCAGCGCCGGCATCGTTGCGTACACTGCCCCAATGACGAGTCCCGCGGCCAGCGAGTGCGCGGTCAGTTCGAGCGTCGTGGCGTCGAGCGGGAGGTGGAGGTGGGCGAGCTGGTGCTGGGCCGCGTGCAGGACGAACCCCAGGAGGATGCCGGCGGCGATGCCGAAGCCCCCGAACGCGGCGTTGTGACCAATCGCACTCGGGATGAGGAACGCACCCGTGCTGGTAATCATGGCACCGCTCGCGAGGCCATAGCCCCAGGCGAGCCGTCGGGCCCGAGTTGTGCTTCCCACGGTTGCTCTCTGTCGCGACGGGGTGCCCAGCCACGCGCCCCCCGCCATGGCGACGAACGCGACCCCGCCAATCACAAGCAGCTTCCACAGCGCAGCCGCGACGGCGAGGCTTAAGGCCCCGATCAGGGCGGCCACACCGACCCAGCCGAGCGCCGAGAGGGAGGGGGCGGTCGACGACAGGGAAAAAGAACGCATCGGACGCCGGGACGAGGCAAGAGACGATGAGCGTCGATGGGAAGCGCGGGTGCGGAGGCCCAACCGTGGCGCGGCACGGGCTTACATGAGAAAAGCCTCCGATCCGACGGCTGTCGGGATCGGAGGCTGAGCGGTCCGGACGGGACTCGAACCCGCGACCTCTGCCGTGACAGGGCAGCATTCTAAACCAACTGAACTACCGGACCGTCGGTTGCCCAAAGGGCACCACTATCTAAAAACAAAGCCCGGTTGGGTTCCGGGACGTGAAAATGTTCACACAGGTTCAACCCACGTCCCGAAGTGCCAGGACTCTTTGCCGTGAAGCATTGAGGCGCTATTCGAGGATTCTTGGCAGTCCCCAGACGAGCGTCTAATACCGAATGCGGGCTTTCGATGTACACTTACGCCTCCATCCGTCCACGTAGAGACGACCGGGTCGGTCGTCTCTAAAAGCAGGTTTGAGCTGCATTCCACCGGATTTGCTGATCTCGACCTCACAACCGGACACTTTAGCCAGCCCGGAATGACTCAAGCGCTATTTCGGGGATTTGTCGACCGGACAGCGCCAAAACCCAAATTGGCCGGTAGTTAGGATCTCGACGACCATTGGAAACCAGTGCAACGATCCTGAGCAAATGGCATAACGTGCGATCGCGCTGGGAGAATGCGTGGATCCTTGAATTTCTGTCGGGGGTGGCCACAAACCCGGAAACAAAAGAAAATCGAAGTGCTACAGGGGGCTGTCCGCTCGCCATGAGCGGCTGCCGACGGCCTTTAAGCTGTTTTCCGGATCGTTTTTCCCAAATACCACGCACTGCCCGCATGCCGACCTACACCTACCGCCGCGAAGACGGAAGCACCTTTGAAGTGGAACAGCGCATCACCGAGGACCCGCTCGACGAGTGCCCCGACACGGGCCAGGATGTGGAGCGCATCATTACCGACAATCCGGGCGTCATCTTCAAGGGCGAAGGGTTTCACGTCAACGACTACGACGAGCACGGCCCGATTGAGGAGACGGGTTCAGACGATGCGGACGCAGACGCTTCGTAGCAACGGACCCACCGCAGGACTACGAGGCGTCTTCTGCCCGCGGGAGACGAATGGTGAAGCAACTTCCTTCGCCCTTCCGGGTCTCGACTTCGATCGATCCCCCCAGTTCCTCGACGACCCGACGGGTCACAGTGAGGCCGAGACCGGTCCCCTCGTACTCCCGCCCGATTCCTTCGGACTCCTGCGCAAACGCCTCGAACAGGTCGTCGGTCTTGTCGGGGTCCATGCCGATTCCGGTGTCCTCCACCTCTAATACCGCCCAGTCGTTCTCCGTTCGGGTGCGCACCCACGCCGTTCCTCCATGCTCGGTGTACTTGATCGCATTGGACAGCAGGTTGCGCAGCGCCACGCGTAGCCCCTCCGGGTCCGCCCGGCACAGGACCGGGGTTCGGCCCGTTTCCACCCGGAGATCGATCTGGGCGTCCCGAGCCTGCGGTTCGAACTGCTGAGCCGTGTCCTCGGCCTCGGCGGCAAGGTTCACGGGGCTGGGGGAGAAGTTCATTTCGCCCGCCTCCAGCTTCGAGAGGTTCAACACACCATCGAGCGTGTTGAGCAGGCGGTGGCCGCTCGTCTCGATCAAGTGTGCATACCGGGGGATCGTCCCCTCGGCGTCGTCGGGCACCTGCTCGCCAATCACTTCCGCGAAGCCGATGATCGACGTGAGCGGCGTGCGAATCTCGTGGCTCATGTTGGCGAGGAAGGCGCTCTTGAGCCGATTCATGCGTTCGGCCTCCTCCTTGGCCGCCCGCAGCTTCTCCTCGTACCGCTTCTGGTCATCGATGTCCTGCACCATGCTGATGATCTGGGTGTCGCCCTCGTGCTCGAGAAACGAGGTTGTCAGCCGCGCCCAAAACACCGTCCCGTCGGCCCGTCGGTAGCGCTTTTCGATGGTGTACGAGGTGCCTTCTCCCGTGGCGAGGTCCTCCAACGTATTCTCTGACGGTGCCACGTCCTCCTCGTAGGTGAAGCTCTTGAAGTGACGGCCCCGCAGCTCCTCCGCGCCGTAGCCGAGCGTGTTGCGGAAGGCGGTGTTCGTCTCGATGATCTGCCCGTCCAGGTCGACCCGCGCAATGCCGATCGGGGCTTCGGTGAAGAGCTTCCGGAAGCGCCGCTCGCTCTCCCGAAGCTGGCGTTCGGCCTCGCGGCGCTCGGTGATGTCGTTGATGTGGAAGACGGCCCCCTCCAGATCGCCGTCGGGGTCGTGGAGGGGCGCGCCACTCACCGAAAGCAGGCGCCTGCGACCATCGGGCCACACGATCGTGTGCTCCACGTCGTGGACCGGCTCGCCCGTGGCCATGACCCGGGCAAACGGAAGCTTTTCGTCGGGCATCGGCTTGCCCTCCGGTGTCGTAATGTCCCAGGCCGGGTCGTTGTAGTTGCGATCCGTGACCTCGCCCTTGTCAAGCCCGAGCACCTCCTCCGCCCGCCCGCTGGCCTGCACGAACTCCCCCTCGGGATTGAACACCACGATGGCTACCGGGCTCGTCTCCAGGATGCGGTCCAGCAGGTCCCGTTCTTCGCGGAGCGTCTCTTCGTGCTCAATGCGGTCGAGGACCGTCGCGGCGTGGGTCCCCAGAAGCTCCAGCAGTCGCACGTCAAAGTCGTCGGGGCCGCCGGTCTGGGTGCGTCCCACGAGAAGCACTCCGTGATCGCCGAGGGGGACACAGGCGCCGGACCGGAGCTTCCCGGGATCGACCTCGCTCTCCACGGCCGAGAAATCCTCGACCACCACGGTCTCGCCGGAGCGGTAAGCGCGGGCCCCCAGATTTGCCGCGTCGAGGTCCGGGGCGGGGACCTCCGGAACGTAGTTGGGTACATTCGGCGCAACCGCCGCCGGTGCGAGGCACCCGTCTTCGACGAAATGCACACTGTTGAGCGGGTAGTCGAAGGTCTCGCTTACGAGGGTCTGGATCTGTTCGGCGACCTCCTGCCGGGTGTGGGCCGACACGAGTTGCTCAGTCGCGGCGTACAGGGCTTCAATTTTTCGCTCTCGGTCCTTGAGGGCCCGTTCCCGCTGCTTCTGCTCGGTAATGTCCGTGTAGATTGCAAACCCCTCGATTGGGGTCTCATCCAGCGTGCGGAGGGCCACCTGGAGGCGGAAGTCCCGGGGCTCGCCCCCGGCCTCTCGCTTGACCTCCTCGTCGATCGGCTCCCCCTTTAGAAGTTGACGGCGGAGGGCCTGGGCCTCCTCTTCTCGCTGTTCGGGGACGATGATGGACTGTAGGTCCTTGCCCTGCACGTCTTTCGACGCAAGGCCGAACGTGGACTGGAACGCCCGATTGACCGCCTGCACGCGGATCCGCTGCTGCTCGTCCGGCCAGCCGTGTACCACCGGCGTCGGGAGGTTGTGGAAGAGGGTTGCGAAGCGGTCCCGCTCCTCGCGGAGGGCCCGTTCGGCCGTCTTTCGGTCCGTAACGTCACGCCCCTCCGGCACGAGAAGCACCACCTCGCCCGCTTCGTTGGTCACCGGCCGAATCGAGAAGTCGATAATTCGCGTGTCCTCCGCGCCCTGCACCTCCATCTCGTAGCGGACCCGTTCTCCCTCGGCCGCCCGCGCGACCGACTCGCGGAGCCGCTGCTCCGTCTCCGGCCCGCGCTGGAACCAGTATGTGTCCCAAATCGGGGCTCCCAGTACGTCGTCTTCGTCGAGCCCGCCAAACGCAAGCGCCGTGTCGTTGGCCTCGATCAGCGTCCCGTCCGGCTCCATCAGACCAGTAAACTGGTACGTGTTGTTGAACACGGCGTCGAGCCGCCGCTCTCGCTCTTTCCGGTCCGTCACATCCTCGAAGTAGAAGGCGAGCCCGCCGTCCTCGTTGGGGTACACCTCCACCTCAAACCACCCGCCGAGCTGAGAGAAATGCTCGGTGAGCGAGCCCGGTTCGCGGGTCTCCATAACACGACGGTACGTCTCCTCGAAGCGGGTGCCGAGGGCCGATTCGAACACGTCCCAGAAGTCGTTGCCGAGCAGGTCCTCCTCGGTCATGTCGTAGAGGGCCTCGGCCTGGTCGTTGACGAGCGTAAACCGCCAGTCCGCATCCACCTCCACGATGGCGTCGGTCACGCGCTCGATGACCTGCTCCCGGCGCGCCTCCTCTCGTTTGCGCTCCGTGATGTCGAGGATGACGCCGTTGTAGACGAGCTCATCTTCCCGGGGCTCGGGGGAAGCCGTGCCCAGTAGCCAGATCGTCTCGCCCGACGGTTTCACGAAGGGCGCCTCGAATCGGAGGGGCGCCTCCCGATCGACCGTCCGATCAATCAACGCCAACAGTCGCTCGCGCTCGTCCGCTGGGGCGCGCTCCATGCACCGCTCAAAGAACCCGTCCGGATCCGCCGAGATGCCCAGGAGCGTCTCCGCGTGCTCGCTTACCAGATAGAACCCGTACTCCCGCCCGGGGCGGGCGTAGGCCTGAAAGACCACGCCCGGAATGCTATTGGCCAGGCCGCGCAGCTGGGCCTCCTGCTCCCGCAGGGCCTCCTCGGCCTCCTTCCGGTCGGTGATGTCCTGAAAGGCCCCGGCCACTTTGACGACCTCTTTGTCGTTCGTTTCTGAGGGAGCGCCCACGGTGCGGACCCATCGCCGACTTCCTTCAGCCGTGTTGAGGGGAAGCTCCAGGTCGTAGGGCTCGCCCGCCTCCACGCATCGCTCAAACGCCTCCCGGATTTGGGGTCGCGCCTCCGGAGCGAAGAAGTCGATGGCCTCATCGAGATCGATTTCGGTGCCGGGCGGGACCTCGTGCACCTCGTACACCTTCTCCGACCACAGGACCTCGTCGGTGGCCAGGTTCACCTCCCAGCCCCCAGCCAGCCGCTGTGTCTGCTCCAAGAGATGGTTCTGACGACGGAGCGTCTCCTCCCGCACCCGCTCCTCGGTCACATCCCGCTGCACGGAGACCCAGTACTCGATGTCTCCATCCTTGTCCCGAACCGGAGCCACGTTCCACTGCACGAGGAAGGGCGTCTCGTCCTTGCGGTAGTTGGTCGTCTCCCCCTGCCACGACTCTCCCGCCTCCAGGGTCGTTCGCAGCGAGTCGAGCACGTCCCGATCGCTCTCCGGCCCCTGCAAGATTCGGGGCGTTTTCCCGAGGATCTCCGCCTCGGCGTAGCCCGTCATTTCCTCGAAGGCAGGATTCACGTAGACGATGCGCGGCCCGGGCTCGTCGAGGGGTTCAGCTTCCGTGATGAGCATCGCCTCCTCCGCCTGCTCCATCGCCTCCGACCGCACGCGAAGCTCCCGTTCCCGCTCCTTGCGCTCGGTAATGTCGCGCATAATGCCCTCGAAATAGGTCTCCCCGTTCTGCGCGTACGTGGCAAACGAGATGCTCAGATCGATCTCGGTTCCGTCCTTTCGGAGGCCGGGGAATTCCTTCTCGGACCAGTCCATCGTTTCCTCTCCCGTTTCGAGAAACCGGTTGAGGCCCTCCTGGTGGGCCTGGCGGTGGCGTTTGGGCATGAGCATCGTCATCGACTTTCCAATCAGCCCCTCGGGCGAGTAGCCGAAAATGTCCTCCACCGCCGGATTCGCAAACTGGATGGTGCTGTCGGCGTCCATCGTGATGATCGCGTCCTGGGCCGACTCCGTGATGGCACGGTACTGAGCTTCCCGCTCCGCAAGCGCCCGCTCCCGCTGTCGACGCCCGGTAATGTCGACGATCACTCCGTCGTAGTGGAGCACGTCTCCGTCCGCGTCGTAGGCCGCCTCCGCGCTGAGCATCCCTACAAGCTCCGTCCCGTCCGCCCGACGCAGCACAAGCTCTTTCTCCTCCACGCCGTCCTCCGCCAGCATCCGCTCCTGCTGTGCCGGGGACGCCAACAGGGCCGTCAGTTCCAGCCCCATCAACTCCTCCCGCTCAAACCCCAGCATTCGGAGAAGCGTCTCGTCAGCATACTGTAGCTGGCCGGTTGGTCCGGCCCGAAACAGTCCCGCCGAGACATTCCCAGTCAGCGTGCGGAGCCAGGCGTCACGCTGTTGACGCTCCGCCTCCATGTGAGCTTGCTGCACGGCCCACTGCAGAGTGCGACCGGCTAGGGCCGGGGTGAGTTCGTCCTTCCGAAGATACTCGGCCGCGCCGGCCTCCTGGGCCTTGAGGGCCCCCTCTACATTCGAGCGATCGGTGAGCACGACGATCGGGACCGCCGGGGCTGCGGTGGCGACGGTCTGGACTGTCTCGGGTCCCTTGCTTTCCGGCAGGTCAAGACCGAGGACGATCACGTCCGGATCTGCATCATCGAGCCGTTGCAGGCTCGCGTCCAAATCCTCTTCCCAGTGGAAGCAGATCTCTTGGGAACTGTCTCGGAGATGCTCTTCGAAAAGTCGAGCATCCCCCGGGTTGTCTTCGATCAACAGGACGTGGAGAGAGGTATCAGGGGAGAGGTGGGCTGAGTGTTCACTCATGTATTTCAACACCGTAACACTTTGGCGGAAAAAATACGGCGCCTGCTGGGGCAGATCTCCCAGAATTGGACACAGACCTGCCTAGAGAGGAGGGCGCTAGATTGAGCGTCGTGATCTTGTTCGGGGTGCGGGCACAATCCGACGGGACCGGTCCGAGCCTTGGGTGTGCCGTCCGGCGACGAGCCGGATGTGGGAGACAGTTGCGAGCGTCAGCGGACGTTTGACGACTCGCTCGGGGTGTTCAGCGTGCAGAAGAGTCAAACGAGAGGCCGTGAATACAGAGAGGGGCACCCGATTTGAGTGAAAACACTACATCTATTTCGATGGTATTTGTTCATCTTCGGTATCGAATTCAAATGAGAACCACGTTTATCTTAAAAACCCCAAACTGAGGTAAAGGTCTTGTATAATAATGTGGCGTTACAAAATAAGGATATCGGACTCACCGCTGCTCTAGTACCTCGACGGGATGCCACTCGGCGTCCGGTTCCACCATGATGGAGGGCTCCGGGCCCGCGTCGTCCCAGCCCTGATCCTCAACCGTCATGAGCGGTTTGAACGTCATGTCGCGGTCGACCACGATCTGGCAGGAGAGGCGCATGTTGCCGTACTGGCCGATGTCGGTAAGCTTCTCGTACTCCGCCTCGGTCATGACCTGCGGCTCCCCGTCCGCAAACTCGACGCGACACGTGGTGCACTTGGACTGGCCGCCACAGCGATGGCCCACGTCCACGCCACAGTCCTCGATGGCCCGCACGAGGCGGGTGCCTTCTTCGACCTCGCAGGTGCCGACGCCTTCGATGGTAAGGGTGTGCATGGGAGTATTCGGGTGGATTCGGGGAAGCGAGCGAATGATATGTGGTCCAAAAAGACGAATCGAAGCCGAGTGCGTCAAGCGCCGCAGCGGGTCGTTGCCGGATCCGTTCCATTCGGGTCCGGAACTCTTCGGCGTCCGGTCGCTCCGATACGGAGCAGCGCCACGTTGTCTTCCCCACCGACGCCCTGTCCCCGTGTCCGACGATTCCCGCCGCTACCGCCAATACGCGGGCCTTGCGCTCGTCCTCATCGCCTATGTGGGGGGCATCATCGGCTGGTCGTGTGCCGTGGTACAGGTGGATGCCCCCTCGTCGTCCGACGCCGACTCGACGCAGGCCACGCATCGACGCGCGGCGCCGCCCGTAGCGATCTCCGCGCCGCCCCCCGCGGAACGAGTACAGCTTGCCCCAGCTAAGCGGACGGTGGGACCGCGCCAGTCGTCGGACTGATGGCACCTGTGCGGCGAATATCTTGGTACAGAACCTATTTCTTAGTGAGCCGGTGAAGCTCCTACTTTTCTTCCAATCCCGAAATTGCAGTCATTCTTCGGTCGCACGCTCCGCTCAGAATGACCGGTCTCCTTTGGGAGCCTCACCGGCGAGCAGCGATCTTTTGCTCAAAACTGT
>Ga0207797_1001597_pt1 | contig 16339 bp, 17 predicted proteins | sample PRCRCaboRojoPR_6_FD_187275 | JGI IMG/M metagenome (GOLD analysis project Ga0207797, IMG submission 187275) | Marine sediment microbial community from Cabo Rojo, Puerto Rico - PR CR 10% Liquid 1 (SPAdes) | ecosystem: Environmental > Aquatic > Marine > Coastal > Sediment | place: Cabo Rojo, Puerto...
CAGTCCCCTCGGCGGCCTCCGGCTCCGCCTCGGGTTGGGCACTGTCCCGGAGTCCGGTCAGGTACGCGTCGATCACGTTGAGGATCCGGACCACGAACAGGCTGAGCGTCACCTCGATGGGGAAGTTCTGGGAGGCCTCCAGGAGCCCGGACAGTCCGCCGGTTCGGAACGCGGTGAGCGCTGATTCGGGGACCACCATCGCAGCCGTGACCAGCGCCAGACCGAACCAGGCGATGGCACGGATCCAGGCCCGCAGGTAGACGTGGCCCAAGCCGGGATAGACGAACGCGAGCGCGGACGCGATCAGCGACCGCCGCTGGAGCCAGGACCGCTGCACGGGTCGTCCTTCGACGTTCAGACGGTTAAGCCTTTGATTCGTCGCCGACGGGTCCGACCGGTCACGATGCACACTCTATGTGGGCAGAATGTGAGTGAGATGTGAGTATTTAGGCGATACCATTAGATACTATAGGAAAATAGACTCACATATGAGCCGCGAGATCCGCATCACCATCGACGACGACGAGGTCTTCGAGCGGATGAAACGCCGCAAACGCGACCTCGACCTCTCGTGGGAAGAGGTGCTCCATCGGGGGCTGCGCACGCTGGCCCCCGAGTCGGGCCCGCCCACCAGGGGTCGCTCCGGCGAGTCCGGGGGCACGGCACACGAGTCCGGTGGCCCGGACCGCTGGGACGCGATGGCAGGCTCCCTCGAGTCGGAGATCAAAAATCAGGTCTACAATTCGATCCGCCGGTCGTTCGGTGCCGCGGGAATCGACGTTCCGAAGGCCGAGAGTCTGGATCGCGAGATGGCCTCCCTGGAGGCGGCCGAGGACGCAGTGCTTTCCTTTCCCTTCCTGGACGAGGATGCCGCGACCCGGGTACCGCTGCGTGTCAACCTCCGGACGAGCGCCGAGGGACTCGACATCGAGGTCGTGGCCGTCCGGAGCGGGAAATCGGTGGCGTCCCAGAACACCTTCACGGGCCAGGACCGCGCGACCATCACGAAGGGGCTTGCAGGCGGCAAACATGCCACACTCTCGATGGCCGACGGGGCGGAACAGTACCGGGTCGAGCCGATCCTGGAATGGGGCCGTAGCGATGACGGCCGACCCACCGTTACGGACGTCGAGGTCGCGCGGGTGGTCTTCGATGCGGACTGAACCCCGGCAAACGCAGGGGCTCTCCCAGCTGTTCGAGTCGGCAGCGGACGACCCCGCCGACACCCTTGGGACACACTTCGACCTGCTCGGCGACGAAACGCGTCTCGGTATCATCCACGCGCTCTACTGCGAGCAGCGGGCCGGCTCCACACCCATCGCCTTCTCCGCGCTCTGTGACCGGACCGGGATCGAGGACACCGGGCAGTTCAACTACCATCTCACCCGACTCTGCGGGCCCTTCGTCGAGAAGGTCCCAGAGGGATATTCGCTCACGCCGGGGCTCGGTCCGTCGGCCGGCTTCTCAGCGGCGGGCAGCGGTAGCAGGGCCAGCTTTTCACGGGGGGCAGCGGCTGGGACGGCTTCTCGCCCGGGCGTCAGGAGCCAGTTCACCCCTCCGCAGCGATATTCGCTTCAGCCGCTCGTGGACAGTTCGTCGATCAACCGGCGCATCGTCGCGATCTCGAACTGACCGGGAGCGGTTGCGGACTCGGGGGCGACTGGTGCGTACCCGATCCGGGACCCGTACAGCGGCGCGACCACCCGCGAGTGGGCGCCGACCTCGCCCATTGCCATCGTGGCGATGGATCGGTCGGCACTTGCGAACTCGTGGGTCACCCTGAGGAGGTCAAGGACCTCGCCGTTCTCGGTCGCGGTCACCGCCAGCTTGCCGACGTCGCCCACCGCACAGACCTGGGCGGCCAGTCCGGCGAGTTCCGAGAGTTCCGGTGTGCCCTCGAAGTCGTGGACGGACACGATCACGCCCACGTCGAGTGACGTGGCCGTCTGGACGACCCGAGTGAGGTCCACTGCCGCCTCGGGGTCCTCGGTGAGCGCGCGGAGCTCGACGTCGACCGCCTCGACGGGCTCGGCTTTCACCGCCGCGACCAGCTCGTCCTCGCGGTCCTCGCCGTCCTGGCGCTCACCGCCCTCCCAGGTGGGACGATTCGTCGCGATGATCGGCAGCTCTCCGTCGTACGCGTCGATGGCGGCCACTGGGTCGGCCGCGAGATCCATCCGAAACTCCACGGCGTCTGCGTGTTCCCGAGCCGCTGGTTCCTCGTCGAGGTCGGCCGTGGAGGCCGCTAGCACGAAGGAATCGAAGTCCATTGGTCGAGGTCCGAGCCCCTTGGGCTTAGGAGTCGGGGTCTCGCTCTGCCGGGAGAAATCGGTGCGGGGGTCCGGTGACCCTCGATCAGACCGGAATCGTGTCCTCGGCTTCGAGGAGCTCGTGGTACCGGTTCCGGATCGTGACCTCGGAGATGTCCGCGACCTCGCTTACCTTCGCCTGCGTGGTCTTCTCGTTGGTGAGAAGGGCGGCGGCGTAGACGGCCGCGGCGGCCAGGCCGACGGGGCTCTTGCCGCTGTGGACGCCCTTCTCCTTCGCGTTCTCGAGCAGCTCGCGGGCGCGGTGCTGGGCCTCGTCGCTCAGGCCGAGCGAGGAGGCAAAGCGGGGGACGTAACTGGCGGGGTCGGCGGGCTTGACTTCGAGGCCGAGTTCCCGGATGACGTAGCGGTAGGTCCGCGCGATCTCGTCTTTGTCGACCCGGCTCACGTCGTTGATCTCGTCGAGGCTGCGCGGGACGCCGGCCTGACGGGCGGCGGCGTAGACACAGGAGGTCGCGACGCCCTCGATCGAGCGTCCGGGAAGGAGATCGTCCTCGAGTGCCCGCCGGTAGATGACCGAGGCGGTCTCGCGGACGTTATCGGGGAGGCCGAGCGCGGAGGCCATGCGGTCGATCTCGCCGAGAGCCTGCTTGAGGTTGCGCTCCTTGGCGTCGCGGGTCCGGAACCGCTCGTTCCACTTGCGGAGCCGCTGCATCTTCTGGCGCTGCCGGGAGCCCAGGGAGTTGCCGTAGGCGTCCTTGTTCCGCCAGTCGATGTTCGTCGAGAGCCCCTTGTCGTGCATCGTGTTCGTGGTCGGGGCGCCCACGCGGGACTTCTCGTCTTTCTCCTGGGAATCGAAGGCCCGCCACTCGGGGCCGCGGTCGATGCCCTCTTCCTCGACGACGAGGCCACAGTCGGCACAGACCTTCTCGCTGTGCTCCTCGTCGTGGACGATCAGGCCGCCGCACTCGGGACACCCGTCGGTTCGTTCCTCGGTCGGTTGTTCTCGTTCGCGCGCTCGTACTGGTGCGTTGGACATGGTTGTGCGTGATCTCCGGAAAACCCGGATGAATCGTGAGCATCGTGTTTCGACAAAAGGTACTTAAAACTTGCCCTTTATTCTCATAATGACAATCATTAAGGTTCCGAGCGCTCCGCGGCGCACTCTGGTGATTCTATCGAACGTGGGAACTCCTCTCACCCGTAAGGGTCGCCGTGACGACACGTTCGGACCCAGGTGCCGACGGCACATGCGATCGACAGGTTCGCACGGGACGGCGTCGTCGCGAAAGGCTCATTCCGGTCGGCGCGGCTCATCCGAGTATGCGCGTCGTCGTGGGGAGCGGCAATCCGGTGAAGCGCCGAGCGACCGAACGGGCGATCGGGGACGTGGCGTCGGTGGTCGCGGCCGAGCCTGTGCCCTCGGGGGTCTCCGAACAGCCGCTCTCGGAGGCCGAGACGATTGCTGGCGCGGCGAATCGGGCCGAGAGCGCCCTCGAGGCCGGGGAATACGATATCGGCGTGGGTATCGAGGGTGGCGTCGCGCCGGTCGAATCCCTCGAGGGCCGCTATCTGACGATGTGGGCCGCCGCGACGGACGGGGAGACGGTCGGCCGTGGTGCCGGCCCCCGGCTCCGATTACCCGACCACGTCACCGCGAGACTCGACGACGGTGAGGAACTCGGACCCGTCATGGACGACATCCTGGGCACCGAGGGAATCGCGGAAGAGGAAGGGGCGGCGGGGGCTCTGACGAATATGATCATCACGCGGGAGTCCTCGCTCCGGCACGCCGTGGCCGGGGCCCTCGGCCCCTTCGTCACCTCCCAGTACGATCGGTAGTGAACTGGAGTGGAGAGTGTGTACGCGGGGTGGGGACGGGGTGCGAGAGCGCCGTAACTACGGCTGATCGACGGCCGAGGAGGAGTCGGTGTCCACGTCGGCCGACCCCTCGACCGCTTCCGTGAGCGAGACGTTTAGCACCACCATCGACGCCGCGCCACCGATCACCGTCACCACGTTCTTCACCCCGTGATCCACGATGGCCGCGCCGAGCGCGAGTTCCGGCGAGACCGGCGTGAGGGCGACGACCAGGACCGTGAACGCGGCTTCGTAGAGTCCGATCCCCCCAGGGGAGAGTGGAAGGACTTTCGCCAGGTTCCCCACGCTGACCGCGAAGAAACCGACCGCGAGTAGCAGACCAGTCGGCAGCGAGACCCCGAAGGCCACGAAGACCAGGATCGCAGTGAGCACGTCGATTACCCAGACACCCACGCTGGCGAGTCCGACGCGGGCGAAGGCCGGGCGGTTCGCCGCGACGGTCTGTACGTCCGTGACGAACCGCTCGAGGACGCTCGCCACGTACTCGACGTAGGAGTCGTCCGAAGCCCATTCCACCAGACCCCGGATGCGGTTGCGGTCCGAGCGTGCGGAGAGGACGATGGCGAGCACGGCCGCGATGGCGGCCAGCCCGACGCCGCTGGCTACGAGGACTGCCGTCCGTGCGCTTTGTTGCTGGGCGACGGTCAGCCCTGCCCCGCCAGCCAGCGTCTGGACGAGTCCGGTCACGTATTCTGGACCGAACGCCGCCAGGCCGAGGAAGACCCCGCCTGCCAGGAACGTGATGGTCAGCAAGTCGAAGACGCGCTCGACCGCCAGGGAGGCGAACCCCGATGCGTAGGGGACCCGACGTCGAGCTTTGATGACGTAGGCACGGACGGCGTCCCCCGCCCTCGCCGGGAAGACCAGGTTGCCGGTCTGGCTGATGAAGATGGCTCCGGTGAGGAAACCGGTCCGTTCGCGAAAGCCGAGTTCGCCGAGGATGTCGCGGTACCGGTAGCCTCTGATGGGCCAGGAAAGGAGGTAGACCGCGGCCGCGATGGCGACCAGCACCGGATCAGCGCCGGCCATCTCGGCCAGCACGGTCCGCGGATCGAGATAGACGAACATCAGGGCGATCGCGAGGATGGAAAGCAGGATGCCGACGACGAGCCCGGTCCGGCGGTTGGCGTAGGGACGCACCCGGATCTCCCAGAACACGCGGAGGATCTGGGACCCCATCCCCAGGATGTCACGCACCAGGTCGACCTTCGAGTCGCCCTTTGGCGTCCAGTCGACCGCGAACTCCTTCACCCGGAAGCCGCGGCGCTGGGCCTTGACGAGGATCTCGGTGTCCCAGAACCAGTGTTTGTCCTTGACGTGGGAGCGCAGGGATTGGAAGGCCGACCGGCTGATGGCCTTGAACCCGGCCTGGTGGTCCCGCAACTCCGAGCCCAACAACGTCCGGACCATGAGGTTAAAGCCCCGGCTGGGGATTCCTCGCTTTGCGGGTCGGTCGGCCTCCTCGCCGGGCATCCAGCGCGAGCCAGTGGCCAGGTCCCATTCGCCGGATCGGACGCTCTCGACGAGTTCCTCGAGGTGTCGCATGTCGGTCGCGAGGTCCGTATCGAAGTAGACGAGGGTGTCGCCGCGAGCGGCCTCGAACGCGCGATTCAGGGCCCCGCCGCGGCCGAGGCGCTCGTCGCTGTGGAAGTGCCGGACGCGGTCGTCCGCGGCGGCGAGTTCGTCCGCGATCTCGGGGGTGCGGTCCTCACAGCCGTCCTCGGCGACGATCACTTCGAAGCTGTCGGCCGGCAGGAAGGAATCGAGGGTCTCGAGGGTCACCGACACGGTCTCCTCGATCGTCGCCGCCTCGTTGTAGGCGGGGAGGACGACGCTGACCTCGACACCCTCGGGCATACACACGGATTCGGCCGTGCTCGGGTAAGAACTTTCTGAACTCCCGGATGGGGGGAAGATTGAGCCCACTGGGGGCCCGGACCCGGCTTCAGTCCACGTACCAACGCGGGCGGTGGGGCCGAAACGTCGGGCGGGTCCGGGACCGCATCGTCCCCGTGAGACGGCCGAAACAGGGGCCTACCGGGCCTTAACCATCCGTACCAAATCCGCTAAGGGGAACTCGGTCCTGTATACGGCCATGAGCGCGATCGCCTCCGGGTCGGCGGCCGCCCTGAACGGCAAGCAGCAACGCATCCTGTCGTATCTCCGCGATAATGCCGGGACGAAGACGTACTTCAAGTCGCGACTGATCGGGGAGGAGTTGGACCTCTCCGCGAAGGAGGTCGGGACGAACATGCCGGCCGTAGCGGAGGCCGCCACCGGTCTCGAGATCGAGAAGTGGGGCTACTCCTCCTCGACGACGTGGAAGGTTACCGGCTGAATCGGCTCGTCCGATTCGTGGCTGGCTGTCCAGCCAGCACCAATCCTCCGACAGAACCACGTCGGGTCGTCCTCGAGGGCTGCCGCTGAGGACCACTAGTAATACGACGGCACCACCGGCCCCCGGTTCGTGTCGGCATTGGACGGGATCAGCGCCGCGACAGCCCCAGCCAATCAGGGATCGTACCGCAACAGATCGGCCGCCTCGCCCGCGAACTCGACCGACTGCCGATCGAAGGACTCCGCGTACCGGAGGACGAGGGTGACGACCGTTTCCGGTCGGGTGACGGCATAGCCGCCGTCCCGGTCCAGGAGCCCGTTCTGCTCGAGTTCGGCAGCGTACGTGCTCACGCTGGCCTGGGAGACGCCGATCTCGGCCGCGAGGGCCGCTCCCGTGATGTCCGGATCGCGGAGGAGTTCGATGAGCATGCTCCGCGGCGTTTCGCGGCGGAGGTAGCCGAGTGAGACCTTCTCGAACTCGTCGAACCGGTCGGCGGGGAAAAACCGCTTGTAATCGCCGTCGCGTGCCACTTCGATGGCCCCGGCCTCGCTCAACCGGCGGAGATGGTGCTGGGCCTCGCCAGTGCCCAGCTTGAGATCGTCCCGGAGCTTGGAGAAGTGGGCGCCCGGGGTGGCCGCGACGTACCCGAGGATGGCCTCGCGGACCTCGCTTTCGGCCTGCGAGTGGCCTGCGGCGGCCGCAAGCGGACTCGCCGCCCCGATGGCGGCGAAGCGACGGAGCGTCGCCCGCTTGTCCTCGTCGATAGCCATACGTGCAGTTGGGTAGCGGCGGAGATAAGCGTTGGCCTGGCCGCCAGCCCCAGCCCTATTCCTTCTCGGATTCGGTCTCGTCTTCGAGTTCCGCGTCCATCTCCTCGATGACTTCCTCGGCGGACTTGATATCGCTGGGCGTCGCGCCCTCGCTTACGGCCTGCGCTTCCTCCTCCATGTCCGCCATGTCCACGTCGACGGAGTCGCCGATCTCCTGGAGGATGTCGTCGATGTCGTCCAGGCCCAGGAGTTCGCGCGTCTCGCTGTCGAAATCGAGACTCTCGAGCCCCTCGGTCGGTTCGGCCATGTCGCTGTCCGTGAGCTGCTTGCCGTAGCGGCCCAGAAGCGAGGAGACCTCCTGGGGCAGGATGAAGGTCGTACTCTCGTTCATGCCGATGGTCTCGAGAGCTTCCATCCCGCGCTCGATGACGGCACGCTCGCCCATGGATTCGGCCGAGCGGGCCCGCAAAACCGTCGAGATGGCGTCACCCTGCGCTTCGAGGATCTGGGACTGCTTTTCCCCCTGGGCGCGGATGATGTTCGAGCGCTTTTCCCCCTCGGCCCGCTCGATGGCGGACTGGCGCTCCCCCTGGGCTTCGAGAATCATCGCCCGCCGCTTGCGTTCGGCGGAGGTCTGTTGCTCCATCGCCTGCTGGACGTCCTTGGAGGGGTTGACCTCCCGGACCTCCACGGACTCGACCCGGATCCCCCACTCGTCGGTGGGCTCGTCGAGTTCCTCCCGGATGCGAGCGTTGATCTCCTGGCGCTTGTTGAGCGTTTCGTCGAGTTCCATGTCCCCGATGACCGCGCGGAGCGTGGTCTGGGCGAGGTTGGAGACCGCCCGCTTGTAATCGTCGACTTCCAGGAACGCCCGCTTGGCGTCCATGACGCGGATGTAGACCACAGCGTCGGCGGTAACCGGTGAGTTGTCACGCGTGATGGCCTCCTGGCGCGGGACGTCGATGGTCTGGGTCCGCATGTCGAAGCGGTACGTGCGGGAGACGAACGGCGGAATGAAGTTTATCCCCGGTTCGAGCAGGCCCCGGAACTCGCCGAAGACGGTCAGGGCCTCCTTTTCGTAGGCGTCGACGATCTCGATGGCCTGGTAGACGGCCACGATGAGGATCGCGAGCAGGAACAGGCCCACGATCGTGATGGGGGCCGCGCTTGGTAGCGTCTGCAAGGGCACGAGGGACATGCCAGAACGTTACGCGGTCTGACCTTTATACCTGTGGCAGGAGGTCATTCGCGTTCGTCGACTGCCTCGCCCGGCTCCTCGACCTTCTCGGCGGCCCGCCGCCCCCGTTCTAGTTCCCGGTCGATGTCGTCGAGGGTCTCGATGGCCTCCACGGTAACCACGTTGCCCCCGCCGGGATCGACCACGATCACTTCGGTCCCCTCCTCGATTTCGCCGTCGATGCTCCGGGCCGCATACGTCGGATCGAACCCGCCCGATTCGAGTTTCACCCGGCCGGAGCGGGGCGTCACGCGGTCGGTGACGTATCCCCTGACACCGGTCAGGTCGTCCGAGTTCTTCGTCCGACCCCGCTCGGACCCTTTATAGAAGTCGAACCGCCGGTAGACGTAGTAGGTCCCGCCTCCGGTGAGCAGGATGATCGCCCCCAGCACCAGTGGCGTGGCGGCGGGTGGGAACAGTAACCCGACGAGGCCCGCCACCAGCAGGGCGATTCCGAGCACGATGAAGTGTGCCCCGGGGGCGAAGGCCTCCAGAATGGTGAGGCCGACGCCAGCCGCGAACAACAGGAAGGAAAGCGACTGGCCGAACAGCGATACCATATCGCAGGCTTGGGCCCCTGGGGAGAAAACGGTTACCCGACCGGTAATCCACGCTCGTGTCGGCGAGCACGAGGGGACGGGCCAGGTGACCAACGGTGATGGGCCAGGGGGAACAGGGGCCCCAAGTCGACCAAACGGGGACGGGCCAGGGGGAACAGGGAGACGGGCCAGCGTGCCTCGTCGGCGGGGGCTCAGATCACCTGGAGGAAGATATACAATGCGAGGGCGACGCCCCCCAGGAACGGCAGCACGTGCTCCAGTGATGGGCGGCCGGGTTCGATCGGGGGCCCGAGGTCATCGTCGTCTGACTCCGCCTCGGGGCCCACCTCGTCGAGGTCGAACTTCCAGTCGGTCATGGGTGGCCCCCTCGCTCCCGGCGGGCGTTCGGTCGCGGGTCTGCCACGTCACCGGCGTAGACGACGCCCCGTTCGCCGTCGATGGTGACGACCTGACCGTCCTCGACCGCGTAGAGATCGGCCCCGCTGATCATCGGGATCTCGAGTTCGCGAGCCACCATCGCCGCGTAGCCGGTCATCCCCGATCTCGCACTTACGATCCCGGCGAGAGTGTCGACGTCACCCGTGAACTCCGCCTCGAACTCGGCGTCGAGGACCGCGATGCTGCCCGCTTTCACATCGGAGAGGTCTCCCGAGGTGAGTTTGACGGCGGGACCCGACACCCGCCCCTCCACGACCGCCCGGCCGACGGCCAGCGTCTCCGCAGCGACGTGGACCTTGAGCGTGTTCGTGGTGTCCTCGCCCTCGAGTTCGGTCATCATACCCGAGAGCACCACGACGGTGTCTCCACCGTCGACCAGGCCCGACTCGAGTCCAGCCTGGACCGACCGCTCGATGACGTTCGTTGCGGTTCCCTGCTGGATCTCCGCGTACTGTGCGTTGACTCCCCAGACGAGAGCCAGTTGCCTCCGCACCCGATCGCGGGGGGTCGTCGCGACGACCGGTACCTGCGGGCGGAACTTGGCGACGCGGCGGGCCGTGTAGCCGGACTCGCTCGCCACGACGACGGCACTCGCGTTGACGTCCCGTGCCAGGTATCTCGCCGACCGCGCCAGCGCGTCGGTCTTGGGTTCGGCGTCGACCTCCGGCACCCGCTGTTCGCGGATCTCATCGTACTCGACGCTCGCTTCTATCTCCCGGACGATCCGGTCCATGGTCTCGACCACTCGCGTGGGATGGTCGCCGATGGCCGTCTCCGCGGAGAGCATCACCGCGTCGGTCCCGTCGAGTACGGCATTCGCGACGTCCGAGGCCTCCGCGCGCGTGGGGCGGACCTGCTCGACCATCGAATCCAGCATCTCCGTCGCGGTGATCACCGGCACGCCCGCGGCCTGGCTCTTCCGGATGATCCGCTTCTGGATGAGCGGCACGTCCTCCATCGGCAACTCCACCCCCAGATCCCCCCTTGCCACCATGATCCCGTGCGCGGCGTCGATGATGCCGTCGAGGTGCTCGACCGCGTCCGCCCGTTCGATCTTCGCGATGATCGGGATCTCGACGCCTGCAGATTCGAGGACCTCGCTGACCGCGAGGACGTCTGCTGCGTTGCGGACGAAGCTCGCCGCCACGAAATCAACCCGCTCTTCGGCCGCGAGCCCGAGGTCGGCCCGATCTTTCTCCGTGACGATGTCGATACCGAGATCCACTCCGGGCACGTTCACCCCTTTCCGGCTGGACAGTTCCCCGCCGCTTTCGACCGTGGCGGAGACCGTCGAACGCTCGACCCCATCCACGATCGTCTCGATCCGCCCGTCGTCGATCAGCACCCGGTCGCCCGCCGAGACCCTGGAGATGTCCGCAGAGAGTCCGATTTCGGCCGCAGTGACGGTGTCCCCTTCCACGAAGGTGACCGTGGAGCCCTCCTCGATGGTCACCGGCGCGGCGGTCTCGCCGGTCCGGATCTCGGGGCCCTGGAGGTCGAGCATGACTGCGACTGGCTTTGCGGTCATGTCGTCGACCAGCCGGGTGTGTTCGATGAGGGCGGCCCGTTCCTCGCGGGAGCCATGGCTGGAGTTAATCCTGGCGACCGTCATCCCGGCATCCGCCAGCGATCTGATGCTCGGCCGGTCGTTCGTGGCCGGGCCGAGCGTACAGACGATCTTCGCGTTTCGCATTACCGGTCGTACGGCGGCCGGGAGAAAAAAGGTGGCCTGCGGGGCGAGTCTTTCGGCAGGTCCGAGAACTGGTAGGCCAGGACGGCGAGCCGCCACCGGGAGGGCCTGTTACCGGATCTTGGTCCCGGGCTCGCTGTCGCCGTGGGTGGTCAGCAAGTCTGCCTCCTCGCCCGCTGCGAGTACCATCCCGTTGGACTCGACGCCGAACAACTCGGCCTTTTCGAGATTGGCCAGCAAGATGACGTTGGTGCCGGGCAGCGCCTCGACGTCGTGGAGCTCGCGGATGCCCGCCACGACCTGCCTGGTTTCGAGGCCGATGTCGACCGTCAGGCGGACCAGCTTGTCGGCCCCCTCGATCGGTTCTGCGGTCTCGATCCGGCCGACCCGGATGTCGAGCCCTTCGAAGTCCTCGAAGTCGATGCGCGTCTCGGTGATGGGTTCGAGTTCAGTCATGGATGTCTGGGTGTCGTCTGTCGTGTCCGCTGTCCTATCCTCCTCTGCTTCGTCAGGTTCGCTCGATTCCGCAGCGGCCGCCCCCGCCTCGCTCTCGGTCGCCGCGTCGATGCTCGCCTGCAGTTGCTGGTTGAGTTCCTCGACCTCGTCGTCCTCGACCTTCTCGAAGAGTTCGGTCGGTTCACCGAAGTCGGCCGGTGGCGCCTCGAGGCTGGCTTCGAGAGCGGCCGCAGCGACGGAGCCGTCCTCCTCGAGTTGGGACCACACCTCGGCGGCCTTCTCGGGCGCGAACGGCTGCAGGGTGACCGCGATGGCCTTCACCAGCTGGACGGTACCGCGGATGACCTGGGCCGCGAGTTCTGGGTCCTCGTCGGTCAGTTTCCAGGGTTCGTGGCGCTGGATGTACTCGTTCCCGAATCGGGCGAGGTCGACCGGAACGTCCCCCGCTCGCTTTATCGAGTAGTCGTTTATGGCGGCCCGGAACTCCGAGAGGTGGTCATCGATGGCCGTCTTGACTTCATCGGAGACGCCTGCGTCGGGGGTTCCGTCGTAGTTCCGCGCGGCAAAGAGCAAGGCGCGGTAGACGAAATTGCCCACGTCGTCGGCCAGCTCGGTGTTGATCCGCTCCTGGAAGCGGTCCCAGGAGAAGTCCACGTCCCGCTCGAAGTTGCCGGCGGTCGCGATGTAATACCGGAGCAGATCCGGATCGAAGCCGGTCTCGAGGTACTCATCTGCCCAGACGGCCCGGTTTCGGCTGGTGGAGAAGGACTGGCCGTCGAGGTTCACGAAGCCGCTGGCCATCACCGCCCGCGGTTCGCTGAAGCCGGCGCCTCGGAGCATCGCGGGCCAGAAGACGGTATGATGCTGGATGATGTCCCGACCGATGACGTGGATGATCTCGCCGGAGTCGGCGCCATCGCGCCAGACCTGCTCCCAGTCGTAGGTCTCGGCCCCGACGCGCTCGCTGTACTGCCGTGTCGAGGAGATGTACTCGATCGGGGCGTCGACCCACACGTACAGGACGAGGTCCTCACCGTCGTCGCCTGGATAGTCGATCCCCCAGTCGATATCCCGGGTGATACACCAGTCCTGGAGTTCGCCCTCGATCCACTCCCTGGGTTGGTTTTTCGCGTTGTTCGTCCCCTCGAGGCGGTCGATGAACGCCTGGAGATACTCCTGGAAGTCGGAGACGCGGAAGAACTTGTGCTCCCGGCTGCGGTACTCCGCCGGATTCCCGGTGAGCGAACTCTGGGGGTCCTGGATCTCGCCCGGTTCGAGGTGCCGGCCACAGCCCTCGTCGCACTCGTCGCCCCGGGCTTTCTCGCCGCAGTACGGGCAGGTCCCCTCGACGTATCGGTCGGGGAGCGGTTGGTCTTCGATCGGGTCCCAGGCCACCTCGATTTCCTTCTCGTAGACGTGGCCCGCCCCGTCGAGCGTGCGGACGATCTCGGTGGTCAACTCGACGTTCGTGTCGTCGTGGGTATGCCCGTAGTTGTCGAACTCGACGTTGAACTGCGGGAAGGTCTCCTCGTATGTCTCGTGCCAGTCGAGGGCGAAGGACTCGGGGGAGACGCCCGCCTTCTCCGCGTTCACGGCGATTGGGGTCCCGTGCATGTCCGAGCCCGAGACGAAGGCCGTTTCCTGGCCGAGTTTCTCGAGGGACCGGGAGAGGACGTCGCCGCTCACGTAGGTCCGGAGATGGCCGATGTGCAGGTCCCCGTTGGCGTAGGGGAGCCCACAGGTCACCACCGCCGGGTTCTCCGTGGGGAACGGGTCGTGGCTCATGGGTATCGATGTCACCCCGGGCGATTAAAGTCTCTTGATTCGGCGGGTACTCCGGATCGCCACCGCGGGTCGACCTGCCGTCAGTCCAGGATCTCGACGCCGCCGAAGATGGTGACGCCGGTGACGACCAGGTCCGGTTCCTCGGAAACCTCCCCGCGCGGGCGGTTGTCCTCGGCAGCGCCGAAGAGGGTCAAAACGTCGAGTTTCACGTGCCAGTCCTCGGGAACCCGGATCTCGGGACCGCCGAAGATAGCGACCGATTCGATGACGGCCGGTGGATTCTCGACGGCCGCTTCCCGAAGGTCGATCTCGCCGCCGCCGAAGATCGAGACGGCCTCGCCGCCCGCGAACGCTTTGGAGGTCACCCGTTGGTCGGAGCCGCCGAAGACGGAGATCGAACTGACTTCGTCCGCGCCGGAGGCGTGGACGCCCCAGCGTCGTCGTCGTTCCCGCCCGACGAGCAACAGGACCCCGAAGAGGACGACGAAAAGCGGCCACCAGGTACCGATCTGGGCGTCCGTGACGTAGTCGAGATTCCGGAGCTGGTAGGTGCCGGCGATGGCGATCACCATGATGGGGCCCGTGAGATTCCGGCCGCGGGACTTCCAGATGGCCCAGAGCCCGAGGAGAACGAACACCATCGGCACCCAGGTCCAGATCGTGGCCGTCGCGAACAGGCCGGTCGTGGAGGCCAGCAGCAGGAGCCCGACGAGGATGATGAGCAGGGCTGTCACGATGCGTCCGGTGGAGCGGGCGGCCATAAGTATATTGACGTATCAATCACCCTTAACCGTTGCAGGTTCACGGCGACGTCGTCACGTGCTGCCACGTCGCGTCCTCTATTGGAAGGGTAACCCATTGTCAGGCCAGCGGTCTGGGCGTAGCGCGGTCTCTGTCGGGTAATGGGTAGCTTCTGCTCGTTGGCGTCAGGACCATGTGGTGGTCCGTGCGCGCGACAGGGGTACACCGACTACCGCGATTCCGAGGCCGCTTCCGGGGTCGTCGTCCCGGCCCCGGGACAGTTCAGAAGGCCAGCAGGAATCCCTCGATGGCCCCGATCGTGATGAGCAGCCGGCCCACGCTCCCCGCGAAGGCGGCCGCGGCGAACTTCCGGTAGTCGTCTTCGAGGACGGAAAAGGCGTAGATTGACGCCGTGTCCGGGAAGAACGGGACGCTCAGTCCGACCGCCATTCCCACGTAGCCCCAGCGCTGTGCGAGAGTCACCATCTTGCGCTCGGACCACTCCAGGGGACGGAAACCCAACCGTCGCAGGCCACGGATCACGACCCCGGAGTGGGCGGCGTTGTGGCCCACCATCAGCGCCACGATGCTCCCCAGTGCCTTCCCGATCCCGCTGGTGACGATGACCATCACGATCTGGATCTCCTGCGGAATGGGCGCGAGTGCGAGGGTGAACCCCGGACAGACGTAGCCGACGGGACAGAGCACGATCTCGCTGGGCAGCGGCAGGATGAACGCGATAAGGACGGAGTAGACGAAGATCAAGCCCAATCCAGTCCAGCCCGAAGCCACCGCTACGGCGGTCTCGAAGGCTTCGAGGCCGATGGCCTGGAGGGACAGGGCGACACTCACACCATCGGGTCCGCGCCGTCCGGACTAAACGGTACCGGAGTGGGACGAATGGACCCCGGTCTGCCAGTCACCCGCGGATGCGATCGAGGTCCTTGAGGAAAGCCTGGAGCATCTCCTTGGTCACGTGTGGCATCAGGACGATCCTCAGGGCCCCGTCGCCGGTCCGGGCAACCCGCCAGCCTGCACTGCGGAGCGCCTCGAACACTTCCGCGTCCATCTCCGACGTGACGAGCGGCAGGGAGGGCTCTATCGGGTCCTCACCGCGCGATTCCAGGGCACCTGCCAGCCAATCCGCCAGCCCCATCGTTCGCTCGAACTCGGCCTCGTAGCCGTCGGGCCAGAGTTCGGAGATGGCGGCGAACGCGCTCGCGACGCCCGCGCCACTCCGGGTCCCGCCCAGGGTGACCTGGGACTCGGATTCGAGATACGGCGTCTCGACAGCGAGGGCGTCGAGCGTCTCGTGGTCGCGGGCGATGAAGCCCCCTGCGGGGATGGCAGACTGCCCCGCTTTGTGGGGATCGATCGTCATGGTGTCGATCGCCGCGTGATCGAAGTGCCACTGATGGCCAGTGAACGGGAGCAAGAAGCCCCCGAAGGCGGCGTCGACGTGCACCCGCGCCCCGACCGATTGGGCGACCGCAGCCAGATCCGGGATCGGGTCCACACGGCCGTACTCGGTCGAACCGGCCACACCCACGAGCAGCACGGTATCCTCGTCCGCAGCCGCGGCCATGGCGTCGGGATCAGCCCGAAAATCGTCGTCGACGGGCGTGGTCCGCAGTTCGACCTCCAGGATCTCCGCTGCCTTGTGAAAGGAGAAGTGCGCGCTCTCCGGGGCCACGACGTTCGGGGAGGAACTCGACCCGAGGTTCCGTGCGGCCCGAACCGCCTGGATATTTGCTTCCGTGCCCCCGGCCGGGACATAGCCGTGTGGGTCCTCGAGCCCGACGACCGTACCGAGAAGGTCGACGGTCCGCGCTTCGAGATCGGCGACGCCTGCATAGGACTCCGGATCGCCGGGATTGGTCCCCAGGTAGCGCTCGGCCGCCGCCCTGGCGACGGGGTGGGGAGCCGTGCACATCGACGACAACACCCGATCGAAGGATTGTGGCTCGGGCAAGGCGCTTCGCGACTGGGGCGGCATATCCCCCGTGTACCCGAGGGGTCGGTTTATCGGTTCCGCAATCGGCCATCTCCGGGCTCGAGTGGCGGGCCCGGAGTGGAGTGAGGAGTGCTGGGCGCACCAACTGGCGTCGTGCGGGGATGGGAGGGCCCCCAGTATCACGCCCCGGCGTCGGCGGGTGCGGGGGGGGGGTGGGTTCTG
>Ga0207797_1001598_pt1 | contig 16336 bp, 11 predicted proteins | sample PRCRCaboRojoPR_6_FD_187275 | JGI IMG/M metagenome (GOLD analysis project Ga0207797, IMG submission 187275) | Marine sediment microbial community from Cabo Rojo, Puerto Rico - PR CR 10% Liquid 1 (SPAdes) | ecosystem: Environmental > Aquatic > Marine > Coastal > Sediment | place: Cabo Rojo, Puerto...
CGAGCAAAAAATCAAGATCCCGCCGGAAAGAGGCAGGATCTACGATAGAAACGGCCAGTTACTTGCCTTCAACCGGGAAGCTTACCAGGTAGCTGTCGACTCCTACAACATGACGAAACCGGAAATGCTGATAGATATCCTCATAGACGAGTTGAGGATACAGAGAAGAAAACTGGAATCCCTCGTCTACCGGGAATCTTATTTTACCTGGATAGACAGATCCGTAAGCTACGAAACCGGCAAAAGAATAAAAAGGAGAGCCGAACACGCCGGCATCGACGGCCTGATATTGATCGAATCAAACAAACGGGTCTACCCCCGCGGTACTCTGGCAGGCCCGATAGTTGGTTTTACCGGCGTTGATGGCGACGGGCTTGCCGGCATAGAATACTCGATGAACGATTCTCTGGACGGTGAACCCAGAGTCCAGCGAATAATATACGGCGCCAACCGTTACCCGTTTCGTCGCAAAACGCTCGTCGAAGGTCGCAGCGGTTACGACGTATACCTGACGCTGGATCTAAGAATACAGTATATCCTGAAAAAGGAACTCCAGCAGGGAGTTGAAAAATTCAAAGCAAAAAGGGCCTGGGGAGTAGTCTTGAATCCAAAAAACGGGGCGGTCCTGGGAATGGCCGCAAATCAGGGTTATGATCCAAACTCTTACAGTAACTACCCTCCGGAAGAGAGAAAAATTACACCGATAAGCAACAGTTTCGAACCCGGTTCGGTGCTAAAAGTATTCTCCGGCCTGGCCGCTCTGGACTACGGAACGGTGGAGCCGGATACTATGGTAAACGGGGATTCACCCATATATCTCTATAACCACCCGATAAACAACGCCCAGTACCGTGATTACGGAGTCGTCCCTTTTTCGGAAGTGATAAAACATTCCATAAACACGGGGATTATCAGGGTATCTCAGGATCTCGGAGAAAGAAATCTCTATAATTTTCTCAACAAGGTAGGTTTCGGCCGGAAAACCGGGATAGAGCTGCCGGGAGAGCAATCGGGCTCTCTGAAACACTACACGGACTGGTCCGGCCTGTCAATCGGGTCGATACCTATAGGTCAGGGCATATCGGTAACTGCAATACAGCTTGCGGCCAAGATGGCGGGCGTGGCCAGCGGAGGCAAGATGGTCAAACCGACGATCGTCAGCAAGGTCCAGACCCCGGAAGGGAATGAGGTAACTTCACTGAGCGGAAAGGAACCGACCGGGGGGTTGTTCGCATCTCCCGAATCCGTCAGAGAAATGAAAAATATGTTAAGGAGCGTCGTCAAGGACGGTACGGGTCAGGACGCGGCGATACCGGGCTATAGCGTCTCCGGGAAGACGGGGACAGCACAAAAGGCAATAGCCGGCGGGTACTCGCAGGACAAGTACATTTCTTCCTTCGTCGGGTTTTTCCCGAAAGAGAATCCGGACTACCTGATATTAATCGTCTTCGACGAAGTGGGCACGACCCCGGTCTGGGGTGGGGCCACGGCAGGTAAGGTATTTCGGGAGGTGGGGGAGCGAATCATCACCACATTGGACAAGGAAGAGAAAAAGGCCGGGGATAAAAAGCAACAAGGTTCATAGAGGCATATCCATCATTCAAGTTGCCTTTTTCAGGCTACCGGTTAAAATAAATTATGGAGGGGTAAAAATGAAAAATTTATTATCTAAAAGAGCAAAAAACACGGGCAGGTCGGCGATCCGGGAAGTCTTAAAATTCACCAAACAATCTGAGGTTATCTCTTTTGCCGGGGGTTTGCCCAAGCCGAGCACTTTTCCGAGGCAGGGCCTGGCCGACTCGGCGTTCAGGCAGATAAAAAATAATTATACTAAGTCCCTGCAATACGGGACCACCGAGGGGGTAGAAAAGTTTCGCAAGGAAATGATATCGTGGCTGTCCGGTTTCGGCATGGAAATCGACCTGGAAAATATCATATCGACAAATTCCTCGCAGCAGGCAATCGATCTCGTCTGCAAAGCCTTTATAGACCCGGGTGACGTCATTTTCTGCGGGCTACCGACTTATCTCGGAGCGGTTCAGGCCTTCTCCACTTTCGAGGCCGACACCGCCGGAGTTCCTCTCCGAGAAGACGGCATGGACCTGGAAGTTCTCGAAGAAAAAATTAAGAAAGTTGAGTCAGACGGAAAAACCGGAAAATTTATCTACGTAATTCCCGATTTTCAAAACCCGACCGGGGTTACTCTGAGCGAGGCCAAGCGTGAGAGGATCGTGGAAATAGCGGAAGAACACGGCCTGGTCGTGGTAGAAGATACGCCCTACTTCGGCGTCAGGTTTTCCGGTGACTTCAAAAAGCCGATATCGACGTACGACGGAACAGGGCGGGTCATCACGCTTGTTTCGCTTTCAAAGATACTTTCCTCCGGCATGAGACTCGCCGTCACGGTGGGACCGGAGGAGCTAATCCAGGAACTGGTGACGATGAAACAGGCAACGGATCTATGTACCTCCACGACGACCCAATGGATAGCCGGGGATTGGCTCGCCAACAATGACCTGGCCGAGCACCTCGACGAACTGCACAATTATTACCGGGAAAACAGGGACGCAATGCTGGACGAGATGGAGAATAGTTTTCCCGACGCCGAAAACCTGACCTGGACGGAACCAAACGGCGGCCTGTTCATCTGGGTCACGCTGCCGGAAGGTATGGATGCCGAGGACTTATTCCATAAGGCCCTGGAGGAGAACGTCGCTTTCGTGCCCGGCCATCACTTCTTCGTCGACGAAGGCGGAAGAAATACGATGCGGCTTTCGTACTCTTTGCTCGAAACCGAGGAAATAAGGGAAGGAATAAAACGCCTCGGGGCGGTTATCGCGAAAGAACTGGAACCGGTCTCTCAGTAAAACAGGATCTCTGTAAACTCAGCACTGATTAAGGGGTGGAAAAATGGCGGTTCGCTACAAAATCTCGATTTTCTTCTTGAGTTTTGCTTTAATTCTGGGCGCAGGGGCGCCAGTCCAGAGCACCACCGTAGAACAGCTGGAACTCCTGGCCGGGTCGGATTTCATTCCGGAAGTCAGGGCTGCCGCTTCCCGGGCACTTGCGAAGAAATACGTACAGCTCGGATTTCAACCGGATAAACTGGAAGCAGTGGCCAGCAAAGGCAGGACGGACGAACTTCGCGATGCGGCGATAAACGCCCTTGCGCGAAAATTTGAAGACGTAAAAAAAGTCGGTTCATTGCAGGAAGCACAAAAGAAGGCGGAAGAGCTGGAGGCAAAGATAAAAAGCGGGGAAGCTTCTCCGGCCATCAAGACGGCAGCGAGTGAAGCGCTCGGACTATATTACCTTGCTTTTAACCTCAACAACCTCGAAGGTTATTCGATGGAAGAACTGGAGGAAATCGCGACGGGAGAAGCAACCGGGGGACTGAAAGAGGCTGCCGGGATAGCGCTGGAATCGATCTACCCCAATCATTACTCCGCAGGAGAACTAAAGCAACTCATCCGGACGTCTCCTCATGAGACGATAAAACGAGGGGCGGCCGGCGCACTGGCAATTCGCTATGCCAGCCAGATGCCCCCCAGCCCTTCTCTGGCGGAATTACGAGCAACTGCGACGGACGTAGAGGAAAACAGCTGGCTCAGAGAAGCGGCCGGTCGGGCTTACGGAAAATCGGCCCGGGGGAAAGTCGCCCCGGAGGAACTGGAAGAGCTCGCCTCCGACGGGCCGACAGAAGAAATAAGGGAGGGTGCGGCCATGGCCTGGGCTAGCTCTCTGATCAGCTCGGACAGGTCCAGGACGGAGTTACTTCGGATGGCCTGCGCCGCGACCGGTTACAAAAGCGCAGCTTACGGTTCCGCCGTGATAAAAGCTCTGGCGGATAGAATGTTAAAAGCAAATGCCGCCCGGCAAGGAGGTTAGTATGAAGCAAAGACGCCTTAGCTTTCTCGTCCTATTGCTTTGTTCAATATTTGTCTTCGTCTCCGGCCAGGGGATGGCGCGGGAAAGCCACCCGCCGGCCGAACCACAGGTAATTCCTTTGGGACAGGAGAATTCGCTCTGGGAAATGGATCGGCTGTCCCCCGGAGAACCGGGTGGTGAAGTAAAGTTCTCGGCCCAGGAGTTTCCCAAAACTTTTAACAATCTCCTCGGTGATAGAAAAGCCACCAAGGACGTAACCCGAATAATAATGGGTTCGGGACTGGTCGCCGAAAATCCCCTCAACGGCAGGATAGTTCCCGGGATGGCAAAATCATGGGAGGTTTCGAAGGACGGGCTCACTTACACTTTTCATCTCCGCAGGGGCTTGCGTTTTTCCGACGGAAAGCCGCTGACGGCAGAGGACGTAGTTTTTACCTACAGAAAACTGATCTTTAACAAAAAAGTAGAGACGGAGAAAAGGGAGGTTTTGCGGATAAACGGCCAGCTTCCCGAAATCTCCCGGTTGGACGAGCTGACGATAAGTTTTACCCTTCCGGAACCCCATGGTCCTTTCCCGCGGCGCGTCAGTACGGGAATTTATCCTCAGCACCTTTTCAGGGATTTCAACCTGGAAGAGTTCCACGAAACCTGGGATCTGGAAACCGGTGCCAGCAATCCGGAAAAGATAGTTGGAGCCGGACCCTTCCAGCTGGAAAAGTTCGTTCCGAACGAGAAAATAGTTCTGTCGCGGAATCCTTATTACTACAAGGTCGATCCGGAGGGAACTCAGCTACCTTACCTGAATCGGTATCGGGTGTTCAAAGTGGAGGACACCGACGTAGAATTCCTCAAATTCAAAAACGACGAGACGGATTTGTTGCGGGCCCAGGTCCAGGACATGCCCTACCTGCTGAGCAACGACGAAGACGAAGGCTGGCGGGTAACTACCGGGGCTGACAGCCGGGGAGTCCCGCTGAACTCGGACTTTCTCGTCTTCAACTGGAATACGGATGAAGAAAAACTGGGGGAGCTCTTTCGAAGTTCCAAATTTCGCCGGGCAGTTTCCTACTTGATCGATAGACAGAAGCTGATAAACGAAGTTTTCAATAGCTTCGGCAAATTACAGTACGGACCGATATCACGGTTATCTCCCTACCATAACCGCTCCCTGCGAGAGCTCGTTCCCCGGGAACACGATCCGGATCAGGCAAAAGATTTACTGAAAGAACTGGATCTCAACGACAGGAACGGCGACGGCTGGCTCGAGTCAAGGTCAGGAGAAAAAGTAAGTTTCACAATCCTGGTAAATGAAGATAACAAGGTGAGAACCGGCTCCGCCAGAATAATCAGCGATAGCTTAAATAAAGTCGGGATAGAAGCCGAAGTAAAGCAAACTTCCTTCGAGAACTTATCCTCTCGGCTGATCCGGGGTAACTACCAGGCCGCAATTATCCGGATCCTGTCCAACCCGGTGGAGCCGTCAACTCTATCAGACTTATTCACGACTTCGGGACCGGTTCATCTCTGGCATCCAGAAGCGCGGACGAATCCAACGGACTGGGAAAAGAAAATCGACGAATTGTTCCGAAAGGGCCTGAGGGCTTCGGGCTTCGAGGCCAGAAAAAGTTATTACGACAGGTTCCAGGAGATATATGCGGAACACCTGCCGATCATTTATCTCCCCGGAGAGAGCTTTCTCTTCGCAACTAACTCGTCCCTGAGGAATACGGCGGAATTTAGCCGCCTCGGCACTTTTATCGACTTTGCCGAGTTCGTCTGGCTTAAAGAATAAAAAAACGGGGGAGCCGAACCCGGCTCCCCCGGATAAGAAATCGTATTCAGTTTTCGGTTCTTACCAAATTAACTATTCTTCTTCCGAATCCAGCTCCGCCTGTGCAGCCGCGAGTCTGGCGATCGGTACCCTGAACGGAGAAGCACTTACGTAATCGAGTCCGACGACCTTGGCAATTTCGATGGACTTCGGGTCTCCGCCCTGTTCCCCACAGATACCTATCGAAAGGTCTTCCTTGGTGCTCTTGCCCAGCTCTGTCGCCATTTCCATCATCTGAGCCACGCCTTTTTCGTCGAGTGTTTCAAACGGGTTGTCTTCGAGAACTCCTTTCTCAAGGTACTCTTCCAGGAATTTTCCGGCGTCGTCCCGGCTGAAACCGAAGGTCATCTGTGTCAGGTCGTTGGTGCCGAAGGAGAAGAATTCGGCGTCCTCGGCTATCTCGTCGGCAAGGACGCAGGCTCTCGGGATCTCGATCATCGTCCCAATTTCGTATTTAAGGTCCACGTCGTAGGACTCGAGGACGTCCGCTTCGACGCTTTCGATGGTATTTCTGACGTTTCTCATCTCCTCGGGATCTCCAACCAGCGGAACCATGATCTTCGGTATTGCATTTACCCCTTCCGACTGGAGATTTGCGGCGGCCTTCAGTATAGCCTCGACCTGCATTTCGTAAATTTCCGGCATTGTAATGCCCAGCCTGCAGCCACGGTGTCCAAGCATCGGGTTGAATTCTTTTAGCTCGTCTACTTTTGCCCTGACCTCTTCCGGTTCCATTCCGGCCGTGGTCGCGAATTCCTCTACCTCCTCGTCCGAATCGGGCAGGAACTCATGAAGCGGCGGGTCGAGCAGCCTGATTATTACCGGCAAACCCTCCATTTCCCTCAGAATGCCCTCGAAGTCATCTTCCTGGAATTGGGCTAGTTCTGAAAGGTATTCCACACGGGCATCGCTGTCCTCTGCCATGATCGTCTGGCGGATGTAAGGCAGGCGGTTCTCGCCAAAGAACATGTGTTCCGTCCGACAGAGACCGACTCCCTCGGCTCCGTAATCTCTAGCCTTGCCAGCATCTTCGGGAGTATCGGCGTTCGTCCTTACGCCCAGCTGACGGATATCGTCCGCCCACTCCATCAGCGTCTGGAAGTTCTCGTCCATCTTTGGTTCGACGGTCGGGACCTGACCCAGCATTACTTCTCCCGTAGCACCGTCTATCGAGATGTAGTCGCCTTTTTTAACTGTCGTACCGTCGACTTCAAACTCCTCGTCTTCGTAGTCGATCTCAAGCGCACCACAACCGGCTACTGCGGGTTTGCCCATACCTCTAGCAACTACGGCTGCGTGAGAGGTCATTCCGCCCCGGGAAGTCAGCACTCCTTCTGCCGCTTCCAGACCGTCTATGTCTTCCGGAGACGTCTCGGTTCTAACGAGAATTACCTTATCTCCGTCGTCACGCCTTTCAACCGCTTCACCGGCCGTAAAGACGACTTCTCCCACTGCAGCGCCCGGAGAAGCGTTCAAACCTTTGGCCAGCACCTCTTTCTCGGCTTCCTCGTCAAAAGAAGGATGAAGCAGCTGGTCCAGGGTTTCCGGTTCTATTCTACCTACCGCCGTTTCCTCTTCAATCAGGCCTTCCTCCGCCATATCCACGGCGATTTTTACCGCTGCTTTTGCGGTCCTCTTACCTGTCCTGGTCTGGAGCATGTAAAGTTCGGAATTCTCGACGGTGAACTCGACGTCCTGGACGTCCTTGTAGTGCTCCTCCAGTTTCTGGAAAATCTCTTCCAGTTCTTCCCAGGCCTCCGGCATCTCTTCTTTTAGCTCTTTGATGTCTTTCGGTGTTCTGACGCCGGCCACTACGTCCTCACCCTGAGCGTTCTTCAGGTACTCGCCGTAGCGTTTCTTTTCCCCGGTAGAAGGATTCCTTGTAAAAGCAACTCCTGTGGCCGAGTTTTCGCCCGTATTACCGAATACCATCGTCTGGACGTTGACAGCCGTTCCCATGGCGTCGTGCGGTAAATCGTTCATCTCTCTGTACTTGATCGCTCTCGGGTTATTCCAGGAGCCAAATACGGCATCGATTGCCCCCCAGAGTTGTTCGCGGGGATCGGTCGGGAACTCCTCTCCCAGGTTCTCCTTGTAAATGCTTTTGAACTCATCGACGACCTCTTTTAGATCGTCAACCGTCAGATCCGTGTCGTTTTCCGCTCCTTTTTCTTCCTTGATATCCTCGAGCGCCAGGTCGAACTCCCGGGCCTCTATTCCCTTCACGACCTCTCCGTACATCTGGATTAACCTGCGATAGGAATCCCAGCCAAACCGCTGGTTGCCGGTCCTATCGACGAGACCTTCCAGAGTGTCTTCGTTCAGCCCGACGTTTAAAACCGTGTCCATCATGCCCGGCATCGAAACAGCTGCTCCGGATCTAACCGAGAGCAATAACGGGTCTTCGGGGTCGCCAAACTCCTTGCCGTTTTCCTCTTCCAGCTGCCTCAGGTTTTCGTCGACCTCTTCTTCCAGACCGTCCGGGTATACTTCATCGTGCCTGTAGTAGTACTGACAAACCTCTGCGGAAATCGTGAATCCGGCGGGAACGGGTATGCCAATATTGGTCATTTCTGCCAGATTGGCACCTTTACCACCAAGAATGTCTTCCAGTTCTTCTGATCCGTCAGCTTCGCCGCCACCAAAAAAATAGACGTACTCCATAAGTTAACCTCCCGTTAATTCAATACAGGTTATCTAAACAAAGCTTCTACAAATTCTTCTCTTTCGAATTCGTGTAAATCCTTTTGATCTTCGCCAACTCCAATCAGCTTGATCGGGGCCGACAACTCGTCCACGATCTGAAAGATCACCCCGCCCTTGGCCGTACTGTCCAGTTTGGTCAGGATGATCCCCGTTAATCCAACGGCCTCATCGAACTTTTCCGCCTGTGATACTCCATTTTGTCCGTTCGTAGCGTCAATGGTGAGCAATCTTTCATCCACCGCCCGCCCGAGCTTCTTTTCCACGACCCTATCTATCTTCTTCAATTCTTCCATCAGGTTGTGTTTGGTCTGCAGTCGGCCGGCGGTATCGATTAACAGCAGGTCGGCATCGTTATTGAGGGAATATTCGACGGCATCATAGGCAACGGCCGAAGGGTCCGCACCGATATCCTGACTGATTGCGGTCGCGCCCACTTCGTCAGCCCAGAACTCGAGCTGCTCGATAGCCGCGGCCCTGAATGTATCGGAGGCGGCAAAGACCACGTCCTTCCCTTCGGAAATATATTTGCCCCCGATCTTGGCAATCGTCGTGGTTTTACCGGAGCCGTTAACCCCCATTACCAGCATGACCGTCAGTCCGTCCTCCCGGAGGCTCAGTTCCTCCTCGGCCGGCGCCAGCCTCGCCTCAAGTTCCTGCTTGAGACACTCCTCGAGTCGCTCCGGCTCCCTGATATCCTCTTCCTCGATTCTTTCCTTAAGCTGATTAATTATCTCCATGGCGGTATTTACCCCGATGTCTGCTGTAACCAGCAACTCCTCGATTTCGTCCAGAAGATCGGGGCTCACCGTAGTATAATTCCCGATTATTCCCTCAATCCGACCGATCAAGTTATTCCTGGTCTTCTTGAGTCCGTTCTTTAACCTGTCAAACCAGCTCATCTAGCTCTTATCCTCCCGAGTAAATTATCTGATATCACATGCTGACCGGGGCCGAAACTCCCAGAATACTTAGCAGCTCCCGGAGAACCAGCTGGACGCCCTTACAGAGTCCGAGGCGGGCCCGACTCAGTTCCTCGTCATCGTTCAGGACTTTGTACTTGTTGTAAAAACCGTGAAAAAGCGAGGCAAGGTTCTCACCGTAACTGACCAGGTGATGCGGCCCGTAATTGGCTGCGGAGATCTCGACGATCTCGGAAAACTTTTCGAGTTTTTTGATCAGCTCCACCTCTTCGTCTTTTTCCAGCCGAGTCAGGTCGACGTCATCAAACTGGAAATCCTCTTCGATGCCAATACCTTCCGCCTTGCGAAAGATGCTGGCAATTCTGGTATGAGCGTACTGAAGGTAATAGACCGGATTATCCATCGATTCCTCTTTCGCGAGATCGTAATCGAATTCGAGGTGGCTCTCCGGCTTGCGCGCGGCCATGAAATAACGAACGACGTCCCGCCCGATGTCCTCCACCAGACTTCTCAGGGTGACGAACTGACCCTCCCGGGTCGACATGCGTTTCACTTCGCCTTCTCTGGTCAGGCTGACGAACTGATTTACCAGAACCTGGTAAAAGTCGGAGGGGAGACCCAGTTTACTCAGCGCTGCCTTCATATTTTCGACGTGTCGCTGGTGGTCTGCACCGAGCAGGACTATGGCCCTATCGTATCCCCGGCTGTACTTATCCAGATGATACGCGACGTCCGGCAGGAGATAAGTGGGATCACCGCTGCTTTTAACCAGCACGACGTCCTGCGGCGCCCCCTCTTCCTCCGCCTTCAACCAGAGAGCACCGTCCTCCTCGTAAATCCCGTCCCTTTCCTCCAGCCTGGAAAGAACTTCTTCCACTTCGCCTTCCTGATGCAACGTCGATTCCCGGAAAAAGCCATCAAATTCGACTCCGAGCAGAGCGAGATCGTCCTTGATCCTGTCCATCATTTTCTGCAAACCTTTCTCTTTGAAGAAGTCCGCGGCGTCGTCGTTCCACTCGGCGTAGCGATCGCCATGGTCGGAGGCAATCTCCTCTCCGATATCGATCAGGTAGTCCCCCTTGTACCCGTCTTCCGGTATTTCAACTGACTGGCCAAGTGCCTGACTGTATCGGGCCCAGAGAGTCCGGGCGAGGATATCCATCTGCCTGCCTTCGTCGTTAAAGTAGTACTCCGTATCGACCTCGTAACCGATTTTTCTGTAAAGCGATGTCAATATATCGCCAAGAACGGCCTGCCGGCAGTGACCGACGGTGAGCGGGCCGGTAGGATTGGAAGATACGAATTCTATCTGGATCCTTCCCCTTTCTTTATCGGAGACGTCCGTTAAAGGATCCGAGGTCTCTAAAAGCCGGGCCAGACTATCTACGAGAAATTCCCGCCTGAGGTCAAAATTGATAAACCCCGGACCGGCAACGCTTACCTCCTCGAAGAGCTCCCTGTCGATTCCTTCCGCTATCCGCCTCGCCAGCTCCCGGGGTGATTCATCCTCTTCGGAACCCAGCTCCAGAGCGATGCTGGAAGCAAAATCGCCAAATTCGCCCCTGGAAGGCTCTTCTACCTCGAGCTCTTCTGGCCCGTGTTCGATACCGAGTTCGGTCAGTCTTTTCGCTAGAACCTCTTCGATTTCTTCTTTAATCATCTCAGGTGGAAAACCAAATCATTTCAATAAACTTGCCCTAAAGCCCCGAAATTTACCACAGTTTTGTCTCCTTTGACCCCTAATTACAAAAAAATATCTTCTTCCATCCTTCTTCCAAAAACAGCACTTATCAGAGGTGCGTTACCCGGAGCAACTCGAGACGTTTAGCCGGTGATTTGCTCGTCTGAGATCAACTACTTTCCGGGTAAAGCAACTCTAATAAGTGCTGGGCAAAATTCCAGCTGAAAGCATTTCTCCGTGACCTTTTACGCGTAAAGCTTAAACCAAACCCCTTCATATTTGGGTAAAGTTAAGGTGAAAGCAGTACTAATAGGAATGAAGAGAAGATTAAAACGACCTCACTTTTGACTCCCTTCAAGATTAATTACGAACTTAATTCCAGTTTTCTCCTCTCCTTCTATCTCGAGATCGATAAATCCAGGAATAACGTTGATGTTCCCCTCCCCTTCGTCCAGTAAACGTCGGGCAATTGCTATCGCTTTTACTGCTTGATTTACAGCGCCCGCACCTATAGTGTGGGCCTCAACAATACCATCCGACTCTATTGCTCCAGCTATTGCGCCGGCAACGGAATTAGGATTGGAACTTGACGCGACTTTTAGGATTTCCATATCCTATACCTCCTTGACTGCCGTTACTGCGCCCGGCAAATGGCCGAGTATCGACTATCTATGGTGATATTATGGATCTGTCAAGTCGTTTCCGATTCCAGAGAACCACTGCAACTGCCCTAGAAGTATAAGAACATATCCTATTCGAAGACATTTCTATAGAAAAAATATCTCGAATCAAATATTAATAGAAAACCTAAAAAATATCAACTTTTGCTGCGACTGGCCGGTAAATTGGCGGTCTCAAATAAGTAACCAAGTAACTTTACTGCCTTAACTCCATGACCTTATCCAGATTGACCCTATCCGCCTCCACTCCGTCGAGCTTTTCCTTTGGCGTTTCCAGAACAAACGGCAGGTCTCGCAGATGTTTATCGTTTACTACGGCCGCAAACCCGGCTTCACCGATATTTCCGCGACCTATATGTGCATGTCTATCCTTATTTGAGCCCAGCTCTCCGACGGAATCGTTGAGGTGGATTAGCTTAAGCTGTTCCAGACCGATTTCGGAATCGAATTCCTCCAGGACTTCGTCCAACCCGGCGGCCGAAGAAAAATCGTATCCCGCGGCGTAGCCGTGACAGGTATCGACGCAGACGCCAAAGCGCCCGCCGGCCCCAAGTTCTCCCAGCACCAGGCCCAGTTCGGAGAAATCCGAGCCGAGCGTGGTCCCGCTCCCCGCGGTGTTTTCCAGCAGGATCTCGACGGACGAGTTTTGAAAAACTTTTGACTGACTTATCTCTTTCAGGGCCAGAATCAACCTTTCCAGCCCCTTTTCCAGTCCGGACCCGGTATGGGCCCCGATATGAGTATTTATCGCCGGTACTCCCAGCTGGTCGGCCCGGGAAATTTCCTCCAGGAGCCCGTCCTTCGACTTCTCCCACAGTTCGTCCTTTGGCGTCGCCAGGTTCAAAAGATAGCTAGTGTGGATAACAACGTATTCGATTCCGTGCACCTTCCTTTTTTCTCTAAACCGATCGACTTCCTCTTCAGCAAGTTCCCTCGTACTCCAGGATCGGACGTTTTGTGAAAAGATCTGCATTGCATTCGTATTCAATTCAGCGGCCCGGTCGACGGATTTATCGACTCCGCCCGAAATGGATTTATGCGCGCCCAGCAACATCCCGTACTCTTCGGGGTTAGTACTCATCCAGACTGAATAACCTCCCGGCGTTTTCCGTCGTCTTTTTTGCGACCTCTTCTGCTTCCAGCCCTCTGACTCGGGCAAGTTCTTGCCCGACGTATTTGACGTAACCGGGCTCGTTTCTCTTTCCCCGGTGTGGTTCGGGAGTCAGGAAGGGCGAATCGGTTTCCAGCACGAGCCGATCCAGAGGTAGCTTGCTTACCGTATCCCGTAAATCGGACTCCCCGGAAAAAGTCAGCGGTCCACTTAGTCCGAGATGGAATCCGAGATCGAGGAGCTCGCCGGCAAGCTCCTCGTCACCGAAAAAGCTATGCATAACTCCCGGTGGCAGCTCGGTTCTCCCTCTGAGAATATCCAACATGTCTTCGGTTGAAGACCTGTTATGCACGGAGACCGGCAGCCCCAGCTCGAGCGCCAGATCCAGCTGGGCGCGAAAGGCCTCTCTTTGTTGGTCCCGCGGTGAGTTATTCCTGTAGTAATCGAGCCCTATCTCCCCCACTGCCACAACCGAATCCGAGACCCCCAAATCGAGCAGAGTTTTAAGGGCGGAAGGCCCGAAGTCCTTCGCTTCGTGAGGATGATAGCCGATTCCGGCGTATACCCCCCGGTGGTTTTCGGCCAGTTCGACTGACCTTCTACTGGATGGAAGATCCAGCCCCATATTTATCATCCCGATCCCTTCCCCCGCGGCTTCGGAGATAACTTCCTCTCGATCGCCACTAAAATGGTCCATAAAAATATGAGCATGGGTATCGACCAGGTTTAACTTCATAACTTCGGTTCATCTTCTCCCTTCCGCCAGGCGGAGAGTACTTTGTGAATCAGTCCAACCAGATCGCCCGGCTGGAGCGAATCTACCCCTTTTTCCTCGACTCCAAGTTCTCCGGTGCGGCAATGTAGCTGGGCTCCCAGGCGTGCCGCCGCAAAAGGTTCCAAGCCCTGTGCGAGAAAACCACCGATAAGCCCTGTCAGTACGTCCCCGCTGCCCCCTTTGGCCAGTCCGCTGTTCGGACAGTTAACCACGCTGACTTCCCCATAGGGTGAGCCAATAAGGGTCGGTACGCCCTTGAGTAACAGAGTGACTCCCAGGTCCCGTGCCAGTTCAGGGACCAGTTGAAAGCGACTTTCGTCGACTTCCGCGGGAGAAAAATCCAGCAGAGCGGCGAGTTCTCCGGGATGCGGGGTCAGAACCAGACTATCCTTCTCTCTTAATTCCTCAACTGAATCGGAAAAGGCCACTATCCCGTCGGCGTCCAGCACTGCGGGTTGAGATATTTTGGCGATGAACTCTCTGACCGTTCTCTGCGTCATCTTTTTCCGTCCCAGGCCGGGACCGACGGCAAGGCCGTCCTTATCGCGCACGGCCTGGAGCAAAGAGTCCAGCGAACCGGGCCCAACCGCTCCTTCCTCGTCCGGCAAGGGGAGAGTCAGACCTTCTATCAACTCCCCGCTGAAGACGCTATCGAAACTTTCCGGTCCGGCGAGAAAAACCAGTCCGACTCCGGAACGCAAACCGCTCCGGGCGGATAATATCGGCGCTCCGGTCATGCCACGAGAACCCCCGACAACGAGAAGTCGCCCGAAACTTCCCTTATGTCCGCCCGGAGGACGTTCCGGCAGGAGTTCGCTTGCCCTATCCCCGTCCATAATTTCCCAGACCTCGGGATCCTTCTTTACCAGCTTCTCCGGGTAGCCAACCGGAGCGACCAGCTGCTCACCCGTATATTTTTTTGCCCCGGGAAAAACCGTGCCCCGTTTGAGGAAACCCATCGTAACGGTAAAATCGGCTCTGACGGCTTTTCCGGGGGGGTGACCGGTATCCCCAGGCAACCCGGAAGGGAGGTCGATCGCGACCGTTTTCCCGTCCGATTGGTTGATCTCGGAAACGAGTTTCGGGTAATCCCCCCGCAACTCGCCCTTAATTCCAATCCCGAATATGGCGTCGATAACCAGCGGCGGGTTGCTTCTGAGTGACTTTAGCAACTCCTCCCCGCCCGGTTCCGTGTAGAAAACTTCGTTCGTCATTCTTTCCAGAACGCCCGCATTTCTCTCCGTTTCTCCGGTCAAATCGTCCCGCTCGGCCAGGATGAACGTCTTGACCCGGACGCCCAGATCTATTAACCTCCTGGCTACCACCAGACCGTCCCCGCCGTTGTTGCCCTTGCCCGAGATCACAAGAGCTCTATCCGGCAAAGGAGATATTTCCCGCTCGATCAACTCCACGGCACTTCTGCCCGCGTTTTCCATCAAGACAGCGGAGGGAATCCCCCACTCCTCGACCGCCTTTCTGTCCAGATCTTTTACTTTTTCTGCGCTCGTTATGTATTTCATGTTTTGATTTTAGGACAACTGTACCTCCAGGACAATAAAAGGTTATCGCGGAAATATTAACCTTTTTTCCGAAATACCCCCCGTCACCGGGTTAACCCGTGCAGCAAGGGGGTCCCCAGCGAATTGAGAAGTCGCCGGCCCCAGTTAAAACACCTTTGAATAGTAGACTATTTTACTCTACTATTTGACTGAACCGGGTAAGCTATAAAACAGGTGATAACATGCTCGAAGTAAGTAATCTAGAGGTTAGTCCGGACGGAGAAGCAATACTGAAGAACTTGAACTTTCGGGCGGTATCCGGGAGTTTCCACGTAATTATGGGACCAAACGGTTCCGGTAAATCCACCCTAGCCCGGACTCTTGCGGGCCATCCAGAATACGAGAATTACCGGGGCTCGATAAACTTCAAGGGAAGGGAACTTTCCACCCTTTCCCCGGAAGAGAGGCTATTGCAGGGTTTGATGCTCGGGTTTCAACATCCCCCGAAAATTGAAGGCGTCGGAATTAGAAAGTTCCTCAAGCAGGTTCTGGAAAAATTGAGCGGTTTCGCTACCGATGAAGCAAAAGAACAAGCGATAAAAGAAGCAGTCCGGGCCGTTGACTTTCCGGAGAGCATTCTCGACAGAAATATAAACGACGGCCTATCCGGCGGGGAGCGGAAGCGTCTGGAATTGCTTCAGGCCAGTTTGATCGAACCGGACCTGCTGATTCTGGACGAACCGGATAGCGGCGTCGACGTGGACTCTCTGAACTTAATTTTACGGGGAATAAATTCGTTGCACGATACGGGCACCGCGATCGTCCTGATTACCCATTACGGAAACCTTCTAAAAAAATTTCAGGGGGTCAAAATGAAGGTACACTTGGTCAAAGACGGTCGGATAGTGACATCTGGGAACCAAAAACTGGTTCGTGAAGTAGAAGAAAAAGGATTCAATCGAATTTACGAGGAGTGTGGTTGCAATTAATCGCATGCAAATGATCAATCCGGACGTGGCTTCAATCGAAGAACAGATTGAAGAAATAAGTCAGAAAAACGACGAACCGGGGTGGGTCACGGACTTGCGCTACCGCGGTTTGCGGTCTTACGCCGAGGCACCAGCAAAGGACCCCGTCATATCCGACCCGCTGGAATTTCTCGCCAAACAGGGAAAAACTCCCGCCGACGATGTCGAAAGCCTGGACGACCTGCCGGAAGATACCAGGAAGCTGTTAAACGAACTG
>Ga0207797_1001599_pt1 | contig 16335 bp, 17 predicted proteins | sample PRCRCaboRojoPR_6_FD_187275 | JGI IMG/M metagenome (GOLD analysis project Ga0207797, IMG submission 187275) | Marine sediment microbial community from Cabo Rojo, Puerto Rico - PR CR 10% Liquid 1 (SPAdes) | ecosystem: Environmental > Aquatic > Marine > Coastal > Sediment | place: Cabo Rojo, Puerto...
CCGGCGGACCGGCGGGCCGCCGGACCGCCTCGCCCGAGTTCCTCGACGCTCCCGATCCGACGGGTTATATTGCCCGTGGGCGCCGAGCCCGCACAACGAATGCGCGTTCCGCCGCTCGGTCCTGTCCGGACGCCGCGCGGTCGCCCGCAGCCGTCGCGATCCCGGTCGGCGTCGAGAGCCACGAGGACGTGGGAGGGCCCCCCGGAGGTGCCGGCGTGAGCGCGGGCGACGACCCCGACGCGACCGCGGGCGACGACCCCGGCACCGGCCCGTCCACGTCCGCCGACCCCGCCCTCGGCCCGTCCGCCCGGAGCCGCCGGGCGCGCTGGTTCGGGCTCACCGAGTTCGGGCTCCGGCGCGTGCTCGGGCGGGCGGCCGCGGGCGGCTCCTCGCGGGTACTCCTGAGCGTCGCGGGCGTCGCGATCGCGGTGGCGCTGATGACGACCGTGACGGGCGTCTCGCTGGGGCTCGCCTCGCAGTCGGCCGTCCAGAGCGAGGGCGTCGACTACTGGGTCGTTCCCGAGCAGGCGTCGCTGGACACGATCGCGGTCGACGTCGGCGGGCCGAAGCTCGGCGAGGTCCACCCGGTCGCCGACCGCCTGACCGCAGACCCGCGCGTCCGCTCGGCGACGCCCGTGCTCGTCCAGGTGGTGCCCGTCCGGAACGTCGACGCCGGGACGCGGGAGTACGTCGTCCTCGTCGGCGTGATCCCGGGCAACGGGAGTGCGGACGCCCGGGGAGCAGACGGCCCCGGCGCGTCCGGGACCGACGACGCCACGACGGTCGCCGGCCTGCCGACGGCCGCGCTCGCGCCGGGCGACCCGTACTACGCCGACGGGGGCTACGACGGCGCGTGGACCGGCGAGGCCGTGGTGAGCGAGGCGACCGCGGAGCTGCTGAACGCGTCCGAGGGTTCGACGCTCGCGATCGAGGGGACGGACGCGGGCGCGAACCGGACGTTCTCGGTGACGTCGGTCGCCCGCGGGGGGTTAGAGACGGGCGTGGGGGCCGCCCCGGTGGCGCTGGTCCACCTCGCCGAGCTCCAGGCGGTGACGGGGGCGACGGCGGGCGACCAGGCAGACCAGATCCTCGTGCGGACGAACGCCGCGGGCGTCCGCTCGGAGATCGAGGGGCTCTACCCGGGGACGAGCGTGGTGACGCGGACCGGGCTGGCGACCTCGGGCCGGCAGGTGTCGCTGTCGAGCCTCCCGTTCGCGATGGCCGTCGCGGCGTTCGTGGTGTCGGTCGTCGTCGGGGCGCTGTTCGTGGCGACGCTGCTCGGGCTGGAGGTGACCGCCGAGCGCGAGACGCTGGCGGCGCTGGCGGCCGTGGGCTACTCCGAGCGGTCGCGGGCCGCGCTGGTGTTCCTGGAGGTGGTGTTGCTGTCGGTCGTCGGGGGCGTCGTCGGGGGCGTCGTCGGGTTCGGCGCGATCCAGCTCGTGAACGCCGCGGCCGCACAGCTGATCGGCGTCGGCGACGTCGCGCTGTTCCGGCCGGTCCTGCTGGCGTACGGGCTCGCGGTGGCGCTGGTGATCGGCGTCGTGGCGTCGCCGTACCCCGTCGTGCTGTCGCGCCGGACGGACGTCTCGTCGGTGCTGGACTGAGCGGGCTCGGGTCTGGACGTGGCGTAGCGCCCGGATCCCGCACCGAGCGCTGCCGCTCGACGTCGACCCGCGGGCGACCCGCCGAACCGCGGGGCCCGGGGGCCACGCGGGCTCCGCCGGCTGGACGACGATCCGCTCCCCCGTCCCTTCCAGCCTGCGTCCTCCTCGTGAGCTACGGCTGCTCCACACGGCGAGAATCACGGGAGGACAGTCCTCTCGGCGACGACACTCCGGTATCCCGGGCCAGTCGTCTTCCCGTTAGACCGATCGCATCTCCGAGTACCGGTTCACCCAGATCTCGAGGACCGCGTCGCACGTCTCACACCGGTAGCCGGACGGGATCCGCGAGTCCCGCTCGTCGGCCGACTCGCCGAACTCGCCGCCACAGTAGGGGCAGTGTCGAATCTGCGCTTGCATCGTGTGAAGCGGAACGACGCACGAGACGGGCTTAGTAAGCGAGGAGCAACCCAGAGTAATGTCCAGTTTATCACAATCGTCGAGCGGACCGGACGATCGGGGGGCTCCCGTCGGCCACCCGACCGGCTGCTCGACCGCTTTACCCGCCCACAAAACCGGCGTGCGGCGACGGTGAACGCCGGCGAACCACGCTTCGGCGAGGGAACGTCGTGTCGACTCGGGGGACGAGTCGTGGGCCACGTTTAGGAACCTGCTACGTTCCCCTCTCGGGGTCGGGTCCGGTCGGATCCGGTTCGGTCCGGTCGGTCCCGGCCGGAGCCGTCCTCGGGACGACCGCGTCGGATCACTCCCCGGCGACGGGGTCGCCGTCGTCCAGTTCGGGGACGCGGATCGGGAGTCGGCCGTCGTCGAGCGGGGTCACGAGCTTCGACTCGGTGAACGTGCTCCCGTCGGCGCGCAGTCCCTCGCTGCGGCCGCTCCCCGCCGTTCTGGACGACGGCGTCTCAGCCGGCGGGACGGAACGCGACGAGCGCCACTCGAACCGGAGCGACCGGCCGCGAACCGGGTCGGAACGGACCGCCCCGCGATACGATCGAACGTTCGGACAGTGGAATACTGTAAATGAAAAAACTCTTCTTACCCGCGATTCGTTCGTCTACTATGACAGGTGTAGGGGACTCGAACCTGGACGTCGCGTTCTCGCTGCTGGCCGATCGCCGCAGGCGTTCGGTCCTGTATCACCTCCTGTACGAGTCCGAAACGGCGGACTTCGAGGCGCTCGTCGAGGCGGTCGCGACCCGGGAGGCCAAGCACACCGGCGCCGCCACGGACGAGGACCGCAGGAACGTCGAACTCTCCCTGCAGCACGTCCACCTGCCGGCGCTCGACCGGGCGGGCGTCGTCCGGCTCTCGGCCGACGGCGCCCGGGTCGAGCTGGTCGACGCCGGGCTGGTCGCCCCGTTCCTCGACGAGGCGGCCCGACTCGAGGGTCCCGGCGCGGCTCGCCCGCGCGAGGACCTCGACCCGGTCGACGGGGCCGACGCCAGCCGCTGAGCGGGGCCGGCTCGCGGCGCGGCGGTCGACGGTCGGTCTTACCGGCTCGTGTAGCCGCCGTCCATCGTGACCGCCTCGCCCGTGACGAACGACGCGCCGTCCGAGCAGAGCCAGACGATCGCGTCGGCGACCTCCTCGGGTCGGCCCAGCCGGTTCATCGCGTGGAGCTGCTCGACCTGGCTCCGCATCTCCTCGTCGTCGGTGATCCCGCCGGTCTCGAGCATCGGCGTCTCGATGAACCCCGGACAGACCGCGTTCACCCGGATCCCCGCCTCGGCGTACTCCAGCGCGGCGGTCTTGGTCAGCCCGAGCACGCCGTGTTTGGCCGAGACGTACGCCGGCGCACCGGCGAAGCCGACCCGCCCGAGGATCGACGAGACGTTGACGATCACGCCGCCGCCGTCCTGGTCCGTCATCCGGTCCAGCTCGGCCTTCATCGACCGCCAGACGCCGGTGAGGTTGACGTCGACCACCGCGTGCCACGACTCCTCGGTCTGTTCGCCCGTCGCCAGTTCCCGGCCGCCGACGCCGGCGTTGTTCACGCCGTAGTCGAGCCGCCCGTACGTCTCGACGGCGGTGTCGACGGCCGCCTCGAGGGCCGCCAGGTCCGAGACGTCGACCTCGACGAACGTCGCCTCACCGTCGGCGGCCTCGATCGCCGCCACGACCTCCTCGCCGTGCTCCACGTCGACGTCGGTGACGACGACGCTGGCGCCCTCGGCGGCCAACTGCTCGGCCGTCGCGCGTCCGATTCCCGATCCGGCTCCCGTCACGAGCGCCACGCGCCCGTCGAACTCGCCCGACATGACGTCCGAACCGATGACAACTACCGGTTAGAAGCTATCGGCGGTTCTCACCGCCGCAGAACCGACCGACTCGACGCTCGACGCCCTCGAACGGGCCGACGTGGAGCGTCTGGCCGAACGGCCCCTCATCGACGGTCTCGAGCCGGACCTCGCCCAGTAGCGGGAGGTCGCCGGCCTTCCCGCGCTCCACGAGCCGCTCGCGGGCCCGGTCGACGTGCTCGTCGGCGACGACGTCGGGCTGGAACACCTGGAGCGTGAAGCGCCACTCGTCGCGCTGGTCGTCGTCCGCGACCACCCGCTCGTAGTCCGTCCGGGCCGTCGACAGCTCGATCACGGACCCGCCGCCGTGCGGCGCGATCCCGGTCGGAGAGACGACCGCAGGGCGGATTCGCCCGGTCGCTCGGCCCACGGAGTCGGAAACCGGATCGGATCGGCTCGGTCCCGACTGGACCACTTCCCGCGGGACGGACTACCGGGTCCGCTCGCCCTGGTAGCTCCCGTCGTACGTCCCGTCGTGGTCGGCGGCGGCGAGCACCAGCTGCGCGACGCGGGCGCCGACCTCGATCTCGATCGGGTGGTGGACCTCCAGGAGCCCTTCGCCGCGCCCCTCGTAGCCGGCGTCCCAGACGGCCGTGTGGAGCATACAGGAGTTCCGCATGAGCGACGAGCGGGGGTAGACGAACCCGACGTGCCCCTCCGGGATCCGGATCGTCTCGCCGTACTGGCAGACGTAGCCGCCGGGATCGAGGCGCAGTGTCGGCGCGGACGCGGTCCCTCGGTCGTCCCCGCCCCGCTCGTCCGTCCCGTCGTCGTCGTCGTCGACACTCCCGTCGACGTCGGCCTCGTGGACCGGCTCGACCGCCCGTCGCTCCCCGACTCGCTTCCCGTCCCGACCGATCCGGCCCGGCTCGACCTGCTCGAGGACGGCCTCGACGGTGAGGTCGACGCCGTTCGGCTGCTGCTGGTCCGGGTCGACCGGATCGACGTGGTCCGCGACGAAGCGACCGGCTCTGAACATGCCGGTCGCTACGTGCCCGGGGCCTTAAGCTTCCGTTCGACGGCCGACCGGTGCTCGCAGGCACCGCCTGAACGCCGGCGCCCGCTTGCTTCGGCGGATAAACCTATCACTACTTAGTACGGTCCGTCACGTCCCGTCCGTCGGGATGCGAACCGACGACCAGCGACTCGAGACCGGCATCGACCCGCTCGACCGCGAGCTGGGTGGCGGCGTTCCGGCCGGCCACGTCGTCGCGCTCGTGGCTCCGGCGGACACGCAGTCGGAGCTACTCGTCAGACAGCTCGCCGGCGACCGCCGGACGCTCTACCTCTCGTCGACCCGCCCGTGGCGCGAGGTCGCCGTCGACATCGAGCGGACGCCGGGCGCCAGCGGCGGGGACGTCGCGATCGAGGACGCCCGTCCGGGGACGCTGCTGGCGTCGCCCGAGCGGGTCCTCGACGGCGTCGACCGGCCGAACGTGGTCGTCGATCCGACGAACCTCCTGGAGCGGCACGACCCCGACAGCTACCTCGAACTCCTCTCGCGACTGAAGCGCCACGTCGCGGAGGCCGGCGGCTTCTGCCTGCTCCACTGTCTCGAGAGCGACGCCGACCTCCTCCGGGAGCTGACGCTCCACCGCGCCGACCAGGTCTGGCGGCTCGACCGCAGCGTCGACGCCGGCCAGGTCACGACCCGCCTCTTCGTCCAGAAGTACCGCGGCGGCGAGGCGCTGACCGACGCCATCCGGATCCGACTGACCGACGCCGTCCGGATCGACCACAGCCGCGAGATCGCCTGAGCCACGCCGCTCGCTCACGCCCGACCGCTTCGACGCCTTCCCCCGTGGATCCCCGGCCGTCCGCTCGCGAGTGCGAGACAGCCCGCCCGCTCGCGAGGCAAGCGGTGCGTTCGGGAACGACGATCACTCGACTTCGACTCAATCCTCCGGCGGATCGCGAATATTGCCGGACCCCGGCGGTTCGTTCGCACGGATCAGTGCCCGAACGCGCGGGATTTATATCCGCGGACGGTCGACGGGCGAACGATATGGGACAGACGCTCACCGAGAAGATTCTCGACGACCACCTCGTCGAGGGAACCCTCGAGCCCGGCGAGGAGATCGGGATCGAGATCGACCAGGTGCTCGCGCAGGACACGACCGGGACGATGGTCTGGCTCCAGTTCGAGGCGCTGGAGTTAGAGGAGGTCCAGACCGAGCTGGCGGCACAGTACTGCGACCACCAGACCTACCAGTTCGACTTCAAGAACACCGACGACCACCGGTTCCTCCGCTCGGCGGCCGGCACGTACGGGGCGTACTTCTCCCGTCCCGGCAACGGCATCTGTCACAACGTCCACAAGGAGAACTTCGCCGCGCCGGGCAAGACGCTGCTCGGTTCGGACTCCCACACGCCGACGCCCGGCGGGCTCGGCGAGCTGGCGATCGGCGCCGGCGGGCTCGACATCGCCGTCGCGATGGGCGGCGGCGCCTACTACGTCGAGATGCCCGAGGTCGTCAACGTCCGGCTCGAGGGCGAGCTGCCCGAGTGGGCCACCGCGAAGGACGTCATCCTCGAGATGCTGCGCCGGCTGAGCGTCAAGGGCGGCGTCGGCAAGGTGTTCGAGTACACCGGGCCGGGCGTCGAGACGCTGTCGGTCCCCGAGCGGACGACGATCACGAACATGGGGACCGAGCTGGGGGCGACCTCCTCGATCTTCCCGACGGACGAGCAGACGCGCGAGTACCTCGCCAAGCAGGACCGCGAGGACGAGTACGTCGAGCTCGCGCCCGACGAGGACGCCGACTACGCCGACGAGCTCACCGTCGACCTCTCCGACCTGGAGCCGCTGATCGCGACGCCGTCGATGCCCGACAACGTCGTGCCCGTCCGCGAGGTGGCCGGCGAGTCCGTCGACCAGGTCATCATCGGCTCGTGTACGAACGGCGGCTACGAGGACATCCTCCCGACCGCGAAGATGCTCGAGGGCCGCGAGGTGAACAAGAAGACGGAGATGATCGTCGCGCCCGGCTCGAAGCAGGCGTCCGAGATCCTCGCCCGCGAGGGCTGGACGGCCGAGCTGATGGCCGCCGGCGTCAACTTCTCGGAGGCGACCTGCGGGGCCTGTATCGGCATCGGCCACGTGCCCGCCTCCGACTCCGTCTCGCTGCGGACGTTCAACCGGAACTTCGAGGGCCGGTCGGGCATCGAGGACGACAGCGTCTACCTCTGCTCGCCGGAGGTCGCCACCGCCGCGGCGATCAAGGGCGAGATCGTCGACCCGCGGGACCTCGCCGACGAACTCGGCGACCTGGAGGCGCCCGGCTTCGAGCTGCCCGACGCCTACGACGGCTCGAAGGCCGACATCATCGCGCCCGACGAGGCCGTCGACGACGGGCTCGTCAAGGGGCCGAACATCGGTGACGTCCCCCTGAAGGACGCACTCGACGCCCACCTGGCGGGCGAGGCGCTCCTGAAGATGGACGACAACATCACGACCGACCACATCATCCCGGCGACGGCGGACATCCTCAAGTTCCGCTCGAACATCGAGAAGCTCTCGGAGTTCACGCTCTCGCGCGTCGACGAGTCGTTCGCGAGTCGGGCGCTCGAGGCCGACGGCGGCTTCCTCGTGGCCGGCGAGAACTACGGCCAGGGCTCCTCGCGCGAGCACGCGGCGCTCTGCCCGATGTACCTCGGGATCGAGGGCGTCCTCGCCCAGTCGTTCGCCCGCATCCACAAGGCGAACCTCTTCAACTTCGGGCTCGTCCCGCTGGCGATCGACGAGGAGACGTACGGGAAGATCGAGCAGGGCGACGAGATCGAGATCGTCGACGACGTCGCCGAGGGCGTCGCCTCGGGCAAAGAGGAGTTCACGATCCGCGTGAACGACGACTGGGAGGCCGCGGCACACCTCGACGCCTCCGAGCGCGAGCGGCGCATCCTCGCGGCCGGCGGCAAGCTCTCGTGGACCAAACAGCAGTACGAGTCCGGCGAGGGCGGCGCACAGCCCGCCGACGACTGATCGCGATCGCGATCGGGTCCGGATCGCCGGCCGCCGGCCGCCGGATCCCGATCCACGCCGCACTGCCCCGCGTCCGCACCCGCCCCGGGTCCGGGCGTCCACCGTCCCGCCTCCGCGTTTCTTTCGCCGGCCGCGTCCCCGAGCCGTCGCGCCGTCGTTCCGTCGTCGATCGACGCCGGCGCCCCGTCGCCTCGTTGCCTGGTCACATCGAGTGGCAGTTCCGTCGGTCAGTGGGTCGGTGGGGATCGGCACGCCGATGGCCGCCGGCCCGTCGGTCGATGACTGCGTCGACTCGATCACTGCGCCGGCGCCCCGACTCCCGTCCCGGCGCGCCGGCGGGCGACCGCCGCGAGCGTCCCGACCGCGGCGCCCCCGAGCGCCCCGACGACGACCGGGTACGCGACCGCGACCCCGGCCAGCCCGGTCAGCGCCGGGGCGACCAGGCCCCCAGGGACCGGTAGTGCCGACGCGACGAGCCCGGCGAACGCGAGCGGCGCGTAGCCGACCGCGACGGTCGCGCCGGCGACGGCGCCGTCGAGTCGGCCGGTCGCCCCGGCGGCGAGCGCGACCGCCGCGCCCCCGAACAGCAGGAGGACGACCGGCACGATCGCGAGCGGGCCGAGCCCGGGCTCGGTCCCCACGGCGTTCCACAGCTCCGCCGACCCACCGCTCCAGCGGGCACCCGGGCCGCCGGTCCCGATCCGGGTCCGGACGCCGTGGGCGGCGTAGAACAGCCACGCGACGGCCTTCGAGACCGGGACGGCGGCGTCACCGACGAGCCGGTCGAACCCGTTGGCCGACCGGACGACTGCGACCGCCGTCCGGGCGGTCAGGGCGTACGTCACCGCGTAGCCCGCCAGGAACGCGACGGCGCCGGCGAGCGCCCCGTAGCCGACCGGCGGCGTCCGCGGGGCGCGGTCGAGCCGGGCGGCGACCCGCGCCGGGAGCCCGACGAGGACGAGCACGGCGGCGACGACGCCGACGACGAGCAGCGACGGCTGCACCCGCAGGAACGCCTCGCCGGTGACGCCGCGGGCGAGGCCCGCCGTCAGCGACAGGTGGACGACGGCGAAGGCGGCGCCGAGGAGGCCGACGGCGACCCCGGTGACCGTCCGCTCCGGCCGCACCAGCGCGACGACGCCGGTGACGCCGAGCGCGAGCGCCGCGACCGCGAGGAGGGCGAGCGTCGCCCGGAAGGCGACGCCGGCGGCGGGAGCGCCGACGCGGAGCAGTCCCAGCGCGAGCGCGTACAGGACCGCCGTTGCGAGCCACAGGCCGGCGACGATCCGGTCGACGCCGACCCGGCCGAGTCGAGTTCCGATCCGGGTGAGTTGGTCCATCTTCGTCACCTCTACCGTCCAGAACGGGCCGCGAGACGATGGAGTGGTAGCCCGATTCCCGTCCGGGGAGAATCTCGTCGCTGGGCTGACAGTCCGCCCGTCGTTTCGGTCGTCACGACCGTGGCGTCCCGCCGGCTGTACGGACGACGACCGCGGCGTCGCCTCGGTCCGGTCGACGGCGGTCGCGACGCCGCGACGACCGGCGGATTGCGGTCGTGGCGCCGTTTCGACGTGAGGGGCTGGCGACGGGGTGGCGTCGGCTGCCGTCGGGCGATCGGCCCCGGCCGTCGTTGTTAAGCCCGTGGATCGGGAACCCGGAGACGTGACGGCCCCGCTCGCCGAGGAGACGACGATCAGACAGGCCGAGCAGGCCGACCTGCTCGAGGTCTTCCGGATCGAGCGGGCCTGCTTCCCGCAGCCGTGGCCCTTCTCGGCGTTCGAGACGTTCGTCGGCGAGCCCGGGTTCCTCGTGGCCGTGCGCGACCTGACCGTCCAGGGCTACGTGGTGAGCGACGTGACGCCCAACTACGGGCGCGACATCGGGCACGTCAAGGACATCGCGGTCGCCCCCGACGCCCGCGGCGAGGGGGTCGGTCGCCGGCTGCTGACCGAGGCGCTCGCGCGACTGGCGGTCGCCGGCGCCGCCGTCGTCAAACTCGAGGTCCGCGAGACCAACGACGTCGCCCAGTCGCTCTACCGCGACGTCGGCTTCGAGCCCATGCGGCGCGTCCCGCGCTACTACGAGGACGGCGAGGACGCCCTCCTGATGGTGCTCGACGTCGCCGACTGGCAGCAGTCCCGGTCCCAGCCGCCGTCGTGAGCCGTCGGCGGTGCGACGGGGTCGTCCTGCGAGTGCTTGCGAGCGCGACGGGTCGACCGCGGGAACGATGCGAGGACTTCGGGAGCCGATGCGAAGATCACGGTGGCCGCACCGATCCGTGTGGACGCGACGCCGTCCGTCCCTATACTCATAGGTACTTCCACACGGGGACACCATACTGCGAGCGACCAGGACTACGACCGTCGCGCTCGTGTCGTCAGGTGCGGCAGGGGACGGACGCGGGCCCGGCACACGAGCCGGTGGAGCCCGGTCGTATCACAGACACGCTCCCGCGGGTCCGCGTCCCGGTCGTCGTCGCCGGATCGCCGCCATCGGAGCGCGCGTCGGGACCGGCCCCGGCGCGCGCCCGACCGTCGACGGGACGGGTCGACGCGGCAGCCCGGCGACGGCTCCACCCACCGGCCACTCGGCGACCGATCCCGCCGCAGGCACCTTCCCACCACGTCGCTCCGGCGCCCGTCCGGCCTGGCACGGACCTGACGGGCGTCGCGCTCTCTCACCGGCTCGCTCTTCACCCTTCTTTCGCGCTCCGAGGACCGCCGTGCGCGTCCGGAACCGGGGGGAACAGCCGACGGCGTCCGTCGGTCGATCCGTCCCGCCAGTGGTCCGGGTGCACGGGGTTCGACCTCGATCGGGCGATCGAACGGTCGCTTTTCACGACTGGCCCACCAACGTCGGGTATGGGATACGCCTGTCCGGTCTGTGAGGTCCCGCAGCGGGACGCCGAACACCTCGCCAACCACCTGGCGTTCACCGCCATGCTCCACGGCGACGCCCACGAGACGTGGCTCGACGAGCACGCTCCCGGGTGGGCGGACGGCTCGCCCGACGATCTCGGCGACCGGGTGGTCGAGTTCGCGAGCGAGGCCGCGTACGACGAGGCGTTCGAGGACACCGTCCACGCGCACGACCACGGCGAGCGCGCTCACCGCCACCGACCGGCTGCCGGCGAGGGGGCCGACGCGCAACCAGGCGTGGGACGCGGTGGCGACCCCGCGATCGACCCGGGGGCCGCGGCTCGACGCGGCGGGAGCGCCCCGGCGGACGAGACCCGGGCGGTGCTCCGGGAGGCGCGGGAGCTGACTCGTCGGATGCGGGCGGGCGACGACGGCGACGACGGCGAGCGAGAGACCGCCGGGGGCGAGACGGAGACCGGCGGTGGCGACCCCGACGCGGACGGCGGCGGCGCCGGGACCGGCGCGGACGCCGGCGACGACGCCACGAACGACGAGTCCGCCGGCGACGGTGGTACCGGCGCCGACGACGCGACCGGGGAGTGAGTCGGGCGGGACGCCCTCCGGGAACTCGTACGTGATGTGACACGGGGAGGGACGGGACGAACCGGGCCAGCCCGGCGGGCGTCAGAGGCCTTCGCGACGCGGGAGCGCGGTGAACACCCGCTCGACGACGTCGAACGGGTCGTAGACGGACTGGTGACAGCCGCAGTAGATCGCGTTTTCCGCCTCGAACTTCGCGCTCACGCTCGACTCCTTGTAGCCGGGGTTACAGCAGAAGTGGGTGCACTTGTTGAGGATCGCGAGGAACCCCTCCTCCGTGCTCGCGGAGAGCCACTCGCTGTCGGCCGCCAGCTCCTCGACGCGGGGGCTCCGGATCACGACGACCGGCAACACGAGGTCGCCGGCGCCCTCGGGCAGCTCCTCGGACCGCCAGCGCGCTCGTGCGGGCTTGCCGACGCCCGCGTCGCCGATGCCGTTGCCCCACTCCTCGTAGTCCGCGAAGTCGTCGACGTGGAGCTTGCTGCCCGGCTCCGCCGCCGACTGCCAGCGGTAGTTCGCCGGGGGGACCTCGACGTACCGGAGGTAGTTGTCGCGATCCTCCAGACGTAGCCCGGGGTAGTTCTGGACGCCGCAGTACTGGAACCACTTCCGGGAGTAGGTGACGCCACCCAGTTCCTCGCGCGCGACGGTCACCGTCTCGTTGTCCCGTTCGATCTCCTTCGTCTCGGGCCAGATCCCGCGCAGGTAGCCCTCGTCGTCGATCGTCAGCGGGATCTGCGGCATCGCGCGGGGTGCGGGGCCCGCCACGTTCCGCGCACCGCGGTAGCGGGTGGCGCCGCCGCCCTCGCCGCGGTCTGCCGTCGCCGCGTCGATCACTGCCGCACCGCCGGTACCGGCGCCAGCCAGCGCCGATCCGCCGACGACGCCCTTCACGAACCGTCGCCTGCCGCTCTTCGGGGGGTACTGATCGTCCGTCATGGGGACCGCCTGGACCGTCGGCGACCGGGGTAATGGAGCCCGGCGCCGGAGTCCGGTCGGCGGAATCCAGGGCAAACTGTTTGTACGAAGGGATCGAACTCCGGGGGATCGAACGTCCCGCCCGCGTCGATCCGAGTGGGCTCCGCCCGGTGACTCGAGGCTCCCGTCGCTGGTCGGCTGGCCCCGTCGGCGGCCGTGGGTTCCCTCGGCGGCGTCCGGAACAGGTATCCGGCGCCGGGCCGACCCCGCGGGCATGGAGACCGAGGGCGTCTTCGCACCCGAGACCGCGGCGGCAGCCCGGGAGGCGTACGACTCCGTCGGCGGGCCGGCCCGCGAGGTGGTCCGCGAGACGGCGAAGGCGATGGGGTTCGACGGCGACGAGTACCGCGACCGCGTCACCGGCGCCGTCGTCGAGACGGCCCGCGACGCGCTGTTCGCGTCGCTGCTCGAGGTCCACCACGGGACGCGGGGTGCGTTCGACGACTGGTGTGACGACCACCCCGACCTCGACCGGCAGGTCGCCGGCAGCGAGGACGTGGCGAACGTCGCCTGGCACGCGGCGCCGGCGTCGGGCGTCGTCGTCGCCGCCACCTACCAGGACGAGCCCGACGCGGCCGCGAGCGCCGTCCGCCGGCAGGCGTTCGGGCGGGTCTACCGCCCGCTGTTCGAGGCCGACGGGTAACGGCCAGCCCGCTCCGGCCTGCCTCCGACCGGCGACCGCGAACGAAACCCGTTTGCCCGGCAGGCCGCTACGCTCGCCGTGCGACAGCTCACCCGCCGCGTCCTCGCGGTCGTCCTCCTCGTCTGTCTCGCGCTCCTCGCGCTCGGTGCCGTCCCCGGCACGCTCGGTTCGGGGGAGCCGTACTACCTGCAGGCGACGCCGTCGACCGGGCCGGACGCCGGCGCCGACACCCCCGCGGCTGCCGGCGCTCCCGCGGTGAACGCCACGCCGCTGTCCGGCAACCGGTACCCGTACCTCTCGGAGGCGCTGGCGTCGCAGACCAACCGTTCGTCGGGCTATCAGACCGCCGGCGGGCTGAAGGAGGCGTTCACCCACTCGCCGTTCGACGAGGTCGACGCCCTCCGGACCCGGAACCCGAACGCCTCCGTCCGGGGCGGCGACGCCGTCCGGATCCGGTTCGAGAACCGGACGTACGTGGTCTCGGTCGTCCGGGCGAACGCGACGGGGGGCGCCGGGTCCGACGGGGGCTAAGATCGCGGGAGCGTCGTCGCAGTGGCCGTGACGTCGGCCCCGTTCAGTCCCCCAGGACGTGGCTTTCGAAGCCGACGTCGGTGGGACTGAACGGGGGCGTCGCTGGGGAACGGCGGCCGAGCGGCACACGCGAGCGACGCGGACGCGTGCAGCGAGGTCCCCGAACCAACCGACACGGGGGTTCGAGGGCCACTCGATCGTCGTCATCCCGTATCTGAACAGTATCGTCGGCGGGCGGTGCGGTTTCTTCACCCATGGTTTTGCGTGGGCGCGCGCGCAGCGCGCCCCCCACGGAAAAAGATGGATCGACAACCACGACCCCGTCGGCGCCGAACGGTCGTTCGAGACGATGGTCCGGAAGTACGGCGACGGGCGGCGGTACGAACCGATCGGCGAGCCGGCGATGCCCGTCCGGGAGTCGCGGATCGAGCACGAGACGGGCTGGTACGTCGGGGGCTCGGACCTCGTCGAGCACCCGGACGGCTCGACGAAGCGCTACTACTGGGCGGAGCTCGCCTCGGCGGTCGTCGTCGTCGCGGTGACGGACGGGCAGGTGCTGTTCGTCGAGCAGTACCGCCCGACGATCAGGCAGACGCAGCTGGAGCTCCCCGCGGGGATCGTCGACGCCGGCGAGTCGTTCACCACCGCCGGCGCGCGGGAGCTGCGCGAGGAGACGGGGTTCGAACCGGAGGCGACGTCGCTCCTCGAAGAGTACTGGGTGTCGACGGGGCTCCTCCGCCACCGGCGGGCGATCGTCTTCGCGGAGGGGCTCGAACCGGTCGGTCAGGAGCTCGACGACAACGAGTTCCTCACGCCGCGTGCGGTGCCCGTCGAGGAGGCCGTCGACGTCGCCCGCGCCGCGCCGACGAACGACGCGACGATCGAGGGGATCCTGCTCGCGCGCGAGGACGGGCTGCTCTAGCGCTCTATCCCGAGTTCGAGTTCGCCCGTCCGGCGTCGCGGTCCCGACGCCGCGGCGGTGCCGGCGTCCCGCGGTAGTTGCCGAGCAGCTCCTCGAGCAGGATGCACTCGCGGTCCGTCGCGTCGTAGTTCTCCTCGATGTACGCCTCGGCGGCCTCGTACTCCCCGCGGAGGCCGTGCTGGCGGACGACGATCACCGCCTCGAGGAACGGCCGACCGCCGTCGGCGTCCAGCAGCTCCTCCCGGTGCCGCTCGTCGATCTCCAGTTCCCGTTTCAGTTCCCGGTAGCTGAACGTCGAGGGGTCGCGGTCGGGTCGGAGCAGGTTCAGGACGTACTCGGCCGCGAACCGGTGGAACTCGGACTTGCTCTCGAAGACACCGTCGTCGACCAGTCCCTGGATCTCCTCGACGAGCTCGTCCGGGTACCGAACGGTGTCCTTCGCCATCCCGGATCCTCCTTCAGAGGTGAGGGGCATAACTCTCGTGGTTGTTCGCCGGGTGACAGAATCCGGGTCTGGGGGCGCGGACTGCGGCGTCGCCGGTCCAGCGGGTCGGCTGGCGATCGGGGTCGACGGCGTTCGGCTCCGGTCGGTTCGGTGTGGGTCGGCACCCCCGCCGGTTCGACGTCGGCCGGCCGTACCGGCTGACCGGTCGTCGGCCACGCGAACGCGAACGCGAACACGAAAAGGAACACGAAAACGAGGGCGAACGTCGACGGTCGGGAGAGTGCCGGCTCACCACTGCGTGCAAGAACGCGTAACCCCTCATCAGCCGGAGCGCCAGGACGAACCAGGCGCTGAGACCGTGGGCCTTCCCGGTCACAGTCAGCCCGGCGATCTGCGTACGGAACGTGTTGCCGTCGTCGTCGAATCGTGTGGTGGTAGTTGCCGTCGTCGGGTCCCCGACCGACGCTTCCCGGGCCCGACGCCGTCGTTTAGTGCTCGCCGGCCCTACGGTCGGACATGCAGTACGATCCCGAACGGACGGCGGTCGTGGTCGTGGACATGCAGAACGGCTTCTGTCACCCCGACGGGAGCCTCTACGCGCCGCCAAGCGAGGCGGCGATCGACCCGGTCGACGAGGTGATCGGGACGGCCCGCGACGCAGGTGCGCGGGTCCTGTTCACGCGGGACGTCCACCCGCCCGAGCAGTTCGCGGACGCGCACTACTACGACGAGTTCGAGCGGTGGGGCGAGCACGTCGTCGAGGGGACGTGGGACGCGGAGCTCCACGACGAACTCGACGTCCGCGAGGACGATCACGTCGTCGAGAAACACACGTACGACGCGTTCTACGAGACCGAACTCGCCGGCTGGCTGCGGGCCCGAGGCGTCGACGACCTCCTGATCTGTGGGACGCTCGCGAACGTCTGCGTGCTCCACACCGCCGGGAGTGCCGGGCTCCGGGACTTCCGGCCGGTCGTCGTCGAGGACGCGCTCGGGTTCCTCGAGGCGGACCACCGCGACTACGCCGTCGAGCACGCCGACTGGCTGTTCGGCGAGACGACGACGGTCGACGCGATCGCGTTCGCCTGACGCCCGTGCGCCGGGGCGGGGCTCGACCGGGGGCGTGACGGCACCCGGGGGAATAGCGACGCGAGGCGAGTGTTCCGGGCCGAGTGGTCTCCGTACCGTGTACCCGTTCGGTGGGAGGCGACGACACGACGTCCCTGCCTGGTGCGTACGATCCTGCTGCCGGCGACGACGAACGAGCCGCACCCGACCGCAGGCCTCGCACCTCCCCAGCCGACTCCGGTGCTCGTTTCGCTCCCTCCGGTCGCTCCACTGCGCTCCTCGCCCTACGTCCGAACGAGTTCGGACGAGCCCTCGTTCGCTCCGCTCACGAGAACCTCGCACGCGGGCGGCGACACGAGGCCGCCGCCGTCTCGCGCGCCACAGCCCCT
>Ga0207797_1001600_pt1 | contig 16332 bp, 13 predicted proteins | sample PRCRCaboRojoPR_6_FD_187275 | JGI IMG/M metagenome (GOLD analysis project Ga0207797, IMG submission 187275) | Marine sediment microbial community from Cabo Rojo, Puerto Rico - PR CR 10% Liquid 1 (SPAdes) | ecosystem: Environmental > Aquatic > Marine > Coastal > Sediment | place: Cabo Rojo, Puerto...
GGCCGTCGTGGAGGACCGCCGACCGGCCGTCGTGGAGGACCGCCGACCGGCCGTCGTGGAGGGCCGCCGACGGCCGTCGCGACGAAACGACGAGGCTCCGGTCGCCCTCAGACGATCGCGGCCGAGACGGTCGAGACGATCGTCTCCCAGACCGAGATTCCCGGACCCGGGAGGAACTGGCCGGTGACGATCGACAACACCGTATCGAGCCCGAAGAACGCGAACAGGACGGCGCCGAACAGGTGGGCCTTCCGGACGTTGAACCGGTGGGAGAACGTGTGGAAGAAGTAGGCGTTCGCCAGGCTCACCGGGATGATGACGAGCATCTCGCCGAGCCAGATCGCCGGGGTGGCGCCGTACTGGACGGCCAGACCGATCGTGACCAGCTGCGTCTTGTCGCCGAACTCCCCGGCGGCCATCATCGCGAAGATAGCGGGGAACGCGGCGAAGCCGCGCTCCTCGGGCAGCGAGATCCCGAACGGCTCGGGCAGGTCGACCTCGTCGGCGAGCGCCAGCCCGCCGTCGGTCTCCGCGTCGGCGTCGGCGCCGGTGCCCGCGCCCGTCGCTCCCCCGACGCTCGTCCCCGAGTCGGGGGCGGGTGCCGACCGGTAGAGCATCACCGCGAACAGGAGGAACAGGCCCGCGGTGAGCCCGTCGAGCACGATCGCCGGGAGCGCCGTCTTCAGCGCCTCGCCGAACGCGATCTCGAGGGCGGTCCAGCCCGCGAACGCCGTCCCCGCGGCACCCACGACGATCAGGGGGTGGTACCGCGTCGAGAGCCCGGCGATGATGAACTGGACCTTTTCGCCGGGCAGCACCGTCAGCTGGGCGATCGCCGCCGTGACGACGACGGCGAGGAACTCGTTCACGCGTCGCCTACCTCCCCGTGGTCCGAGGCGTCGACGTCCGGACCGGCGGGTCCGGCGGCGTCGTCGTCGCCCGCATCGCCGTCTCCGGGGTCACCACCGGTGTCGTCGTGTAGCGCGTCGAGGTCGTCGCCGTCGACCGCCTCGGGCCGTCGCACGCGGATCGAGGCGGCGACGCGGTCGGGGAGGCTCTGCTCGCGGTCGTCGACCTCGACGGTCACCATCCCGAACGGGGCCACGTCGACGACGACCAGCTCGGTGCCCGGCCTGACGCCCGCGTCGGCGAGGTACTCCAGCTCGGCCTCGTCGCGATCGCTCACCCGAGTGACGACCGCGCGGTCGCCGACCCCGAGCTCCGAGAGGCGCTCGGCCTCGTCGGCCTCGATCGGTTCGAGGTCGGCACCCGGGATCGGGTCCCCGTGCGGGTCGACCTCCGGGTCGCCCAGCGCCTCCGCGACCCGGCGCTCGAACTCCTCGCTGATGTGGTGTTCCAGCCGGTCGGCCTCGTCGTGGACCTCGCTCCAGTCGTAGTCGAGTTGCTCGGCGAGGTACGACTCCAGCAGGCGGTGGTGGCGGAGCACCTCCAGCGCGACGGTCTCGCCCTCCGGCGTCAGCTCGACGCCCTTGTACTTCTCGCGGTCGACGAGCCCCCGGTCCTCTAGCTTCCCCAGCATGCTCGTCACGGTGGGCGCCGTCTTCCCCAGGTAGTCGGCGATCGCGGACGTGGAGACGGGTGGTCCCTCCTCCGACTGGAGGATGTAGACGGCCTTCAGGTAGTCCTCCATGACGTCGCTCAACATCACTGGCGGAGTTAGACCCGTCTAATCCAAAAGGATAGTGGTGTCGAGCGACAGTCGAGTCCCGGGGAACGTGCGACCGGATCGCGACGAATTCGACCGCCGCGCGGCCACGGCGACCGGGTCTTCGGATCGAGCCCGGAGGCAGTCGGGTCCGCCTCGCGCCGATGACCCGCTCCCGTCCAGCCCGGGTCGTCCGCGCTCAGATGCCCTGCCCCATCAGGTGGCTGCGGAGGACGTCGGCGGTTTTCGTCCCCGACTCCGTATTCAGGAGGACGACGACGTCGTCGTCGTCGAACGCCCCCTCCTCGGCGAGTGTCCAGGCGCCGGCCGCGGCTGCCCCGCCCGCGGCCCCGACCTCGAGGACCTCGGTAGCGGCGAGCGTGGTCGCGCTCTCGAGGATCTCGTCGTCGTCGACGGCGACCGCGTCGCCGCCGGTCCCGGCGATCGCCTCGACGGCCAGGTCCCCACCCGCGGGGTCGGGCACCTCCAGTTCCCCGACGATCGTGTCCGGCTGCGCCCAGGGTTCGACGCCGTGGCCCGACTCGACTGCGCCGACGATCGGCGCACACCCCGTCGGCTGGGCGGCGTAGAGCGGCGGTACGTCGTCGACGAGCCCCAGCTCGCGGCACTCGCGGAACCCCTTCGCGATCCCGTAGACTACCTCGCCGGTGGCCGCGGGGACGACGACGGCGTCGGGGGCGAGCCACCCGAGGTCCGCGAGCAGCTCGTAGGCGACGGTCTTGGCGCCCTCGTGGCGGTACGGGCTCGTGAACTCCTGGAGCGAGTGGTAGTCCGACTGCAGGTCGTCGACGGCCGCCTCGGCGTCGGGGTAGCGCCCGCCGACGACGCGCATCTCGCCGCCGTGGACGTTCACCATCGCCTTGTTCGAGAACGGCGCCCGCGAGGGGACGAACGCGTACGACCGCAGCCCCGCCCGCCCGGCGTACGCCGCCGCCGACTGCCCCGAGTTGCCCGGCGAGGCGAGCGCCACGAGCTCGACGTCCCGCGCGGCCGCGTCCGTGACGGCGACGGAGAGCCCCCGGTCGTAGACCGTTCCCGTCGGGTTCCGGCTCTCGTCTTTGACGTACGCCGCCCCGACGCCCAGTTCCTCGGCCACCGAGACGGTCTCGACGAGCGGTGTCCCGCCCTCGGCGGCCGTGACGGCGTCGCCGGCCGGGAACGGGAGGACCGCCGCGAGGTCCCAGACGGACCGCGCGGCGGCGACTGTCTCGCGGTCGAGGACGTCGGCTGCGGCGTCGAGGTCGTAGACGGGGTCCAGCGGCGCGCCGGCCTCGCTCCGGCCGGCCGCGTCCCGGTCGTACCGCTCCCCGGTCGCCGTGCAGACGAGCGCCTCGAAGGCGGGCGTGAGTTCCATGCCGGGGCGTCCGGGCCGGAGGGGCATAGGGGTTGTCGACCGGAGCCGCGTCGAGCCGCTGCTACTTTACCCGAACCGCACGAACGCGCGGCCATGTCCCTCGGGAACCGCGAGGTCGTCGTCGTCGGCGCGGGGCTGGCCGGGCTGGTCGCCGCCCGCCGGCTGGCAGCGAAGGGTGCAGCCGTGAGGGTCGTCGAGGCGCGCTCCGAGGTCGGCGGGCGCGTCCGCACCCGCGAGGTCGACGGGTTCACCCTCGACTACGGCTTCCAGGTCCTGTTCACGGCCTACCCGGCCGCCCGCCGGGAGCTCGCCTACCGGACGCTCGACCTCCGGTCGTTCGCACCCGGGGCGGTGATCGCCCGCCGGGGCTCCAGGCGGACCCTCTCGGACCCGATCCGCGATCCCGGGTCCCTCCTCGCCTCGCTGCGGAACGACGAGGTGACGCTCACCGACAAGCTCCGGACGCTCGCGCTCCGCAACCACGTGAGCAAGCGGGACGAGGCCGACTGCTTCGAGACGCCCGGGCGCGACAGCTCGATTCGGGCGTACCTCGACGAGTGGGGTTTCTCCGAGGCGTTCGCCGACCACTTCGTCGCGCCCTTCTACGGCGGGATCACGCTCGACCGCTCGCTGTCGAGCTCCCGGCGCGTCTTCGAGTACACGTTCCGGATGCTCTCGGAGGGCGAGACCGCCGTCCCGGCGGCGGGGATGGGCGCGATCCCCGAGCAGCTGGCCGATCGCGCGACGAACGCCGGCGCCGAGATCGCGCTCGACGAGCCGGTCGAGGCGGTCGAGCGCGACGGGAGCGGCGGCGTCCGCGTCGGGACGGCCGCCCGGACGCTACGGGCCGACGCCGCGGTCGTCGCGACCGATCCCGCGACGGCCCGGGAACTGACGGGCGTGCGGTCGATCCCCACGGCGACGCGGGGCTGTGTCACGCAGTACTACCGGCTCCCGAAGCGCCAGTCGCTCGACACCGGCCGGCGGATCCTGCTGAACGCCGGCGACGCGTCGCCGAACACCGTCGTCCCGCTCTCGGAGGTCGCCCCGGAGTACGCCCCGGAGGGCGAACACCTGGTGAACGCGACGTTCCTCGGCCGTCGGGCGATGGAGCGCGACGACGAGGCCCTGTGCGAGGAGACGGAGGGCGCGCTCGAGGACTGGTACCCCCGCCGGGAGTTCGACCTCGGCCTCCTCCACACCGACCGGGTCGCGCTCGCGCAGTTCGACCAGCCGCCGGGGATCTTCGAGGAGCTGCCCGACGTTCGCGACCCGGCGGGACCGGTCTACCTCGCCGGCGACTACACGACGTGGTCGTCGATCCAGGGGGCGCTCCGGAGCGGCCGGGAGGCGGCCGAGGCGGTCCGGGCGGACGCGTAGCCGTCCGGTCTCGGGGATCGGAACCGACGGGGACGGCCGGGGGTGAGGCCGGCTTCGGGGAGACGCACGACGCCGGGGAGACGTGCGACTCCGGGCGGAGACGCGCGGACCCACGCGAACCCGGACGGCCCCGTCCGGCCCCGGACGGTCGAGTTTAAGTAGCTCGTAGCCCACGGGAGCGGTATGGATCTCTCGGTGGTCGTTCCGACCCTGAACGGTCGGGACCGGCTCGCCGCCAGCCTCGACGCGCTGGCGGAGCACGCGCCGGACGCCGAGGTGGTCGTCGTCAACGGCCCGTCGGCGGACGGCACCACCGGGATGGTGCGCGGTCGCGACGACGTCGACGTCCTCGTCGAGGTGTCGACGCGGACGCTCAACGTCGCGCGCAACGCGGGGCTCGCGACGGCCGCCGGGGACGCGGTCGCGCTCCTGCGGTACGACCTGCTCGTCGAACCGTCGTGGACCGAGGCGGTCAGGGCGGGACTGCGGGAGGCCGCGGCCGTCACCGGGCCGACGCCCCGGGCCGGCGACCCCCCGGACGGGCCCGAGCGGACACGGCTCGTCGACCGCGCGGTCACCTACTTCGACGGCGCGAACGTCGCGTTCCGGACCGACGCGCTGGACGCGCTCGACGGGTTCGACGAGTACCTCGAGACGGGCGGTGCACGCGACGCCGCCCACCGGCTGGCCGGCATGGGCTACGAGGTCGCCTGGCAGGAGGGGATGCGCGCCGGCAGCGAGTACGGCTCCGACGGCGGCGCCGAGCCGCACGACGGCGGGAACGACCAGCGACCCTACTGGAAGTACCGCGCGCTCGCGTACCGGCTGGTCAAGAACTACGGCCTCCGACCGACGGTCGTCCGCCGGCTCGCGTCACACGCCGTCTCCGAGGGGCTGGATGCCGCCGGCGAACTCCTGCGGGGCGACGGCCGGCTCACGGGCTTCATCGGCGGCGGACGCGACGTGGCGACCGGGACCGCGACGGGCGCGTCGGACGGGCTCGTCGCGCGGGCCCGCGACCGGTCGTCGACGCGCAACCCTCACGGCCTCTCCACGCGAGCCGACCGCGCCGTCGCCTGTTACGACTGGCGGTCGTAGCACGACTGGCGGTCGTCGCACGACTGGCGGTCGTCGCACGACTGGCGGTCGTCGATCGATCGCAGGTGCACGCGAGACAAACCGGGGACTGTCGAGGCAGGCGGGGCCGGGAGGCCTCGCGACGGACGGGAGTCCCGGCCCTCGATCAGTGGTCCCAGCTCACCTCGAGGACCTCCGAGGCGGGCACGAACTTCGTCCGCTCGTCGGTCCGGATCCGCACCCAGTTCTCGTAGATCTCCACCTGTACCTCGCCGTAGTTGCCGGTGCTCGTCTCGACGTACGCCGTCGGGTACTCCGCGAGTGTCGCCGCCATACCCCGGGTTCGTCGGGCAGCGGCTTGGTCCTGGCGGGGCCACCGGGACGGGGACGGAGGACCACCGGAACGCTCCTGTTCTCCTCCACCCGCTGGGCCGTCCCGACTTCACGGATCGTCCTCACCCGCTGGGCCGTCCCCGCTCACTGGACCCTCGAAGGTCGAACCCGATCGTGACGCCACGGCAGAAAGAGTCATTGCCACGTGCGGGCTACGACTCCAGCATGCGCTCGGCGGTGCTGCCGGGCTCCTCCAGCCCCACGCCGTCGGCTGGCAGCCGGCGCCGTACGCCGCCGTCTACCTCGTCGCGGTGGTCCTCGCGACACTGGTCGCCCTCGCGGCGTGGCGACTCCGCGACCGCCCCGGCGCGACGGCCCTGACGGCACTGTCGGTCGGTGCGGGCGTCTGGTCGGGGGGATACGGCCTGGAACTGTCGGCCACCACGCTCGCGGCGAAGCTCGCCTTCGCGAAACTCCTCTACCTCGGGGTCGTCGTCGTCCCGGTCGCCTGGTTCGTCTTCGCCATCGAGTACACGGGTCGCGGTGACCTCGTGAACCGCCGCCGGATCGGTCTCCTCGCCGTCCCGGCGGTGGCCACCGTCGCGCTGGTCTGGACGACGGAGGCGACCGGGCTCGTCTGGTCGAGCGTCGCGGTCGCCCCTGCCGGACCTGGGACGCCGGTGGCCGTCCTGGCGGTCGAGTACGGCCCTGCCTTCTGGATCTGGACCGCGTACGCGTACGCCCTGCTGGCGAGCGGGACGGTCCTCGTCGTCCGGTCGATCCCGGCGGCGTGGCTCTTCCGGGTCCAGACGCTCAGCCTCCTCGTCGGGGTCGCCGCGCCGTGGGTGACGAACCTCGCGTACCTGCTCCGGCTGTCCGCGCTGGACCTGACGCCGGTGGGCTTCGTCGTCGCCGCCGTCTTCGTCGGCGTCGCCTTCGTCCGCTACCGCCTGCTCGACGTCGTCCCCGCCGTCCGAGACGTCGCCCGCGAGGAGCTCGTCGAGCAGCTGCCCGAGGCGGTCGTCGCGCTCGACGACCGGAACCGGATCGTCGACCTGAACCCGGCTGCGGCGACGGTGCTCGACACGAGCCTCGACGCGGCGGTCGGGGCGGAGCTGGCCGCCGTGGCGCCGACGCTCGCAGCCCAGCTCCGGGCGGGGACGCCGGACGGAGCCGACCGGGGCAAGGTCGACGAGGACTTCGTCGCCGGCGATCCACCGCGTCGCTACGAGCTGCGCGTGTCGCCCCTCCGTGACGGGCCGCGCTCGCCCCGGGGACGACTCCTCACGCTCCGCGACGTGACCGGGCGCCGCCGCCGCGAGCGGGAGCTCGCCGTACTCAACCGCGTCCTGCGCCACGACATCCGCAACGACGTGAGCGTGATCCGGGCGTCCGTCCGGCTGCTGGAGTCCGATCCCACGAACCCGCGGTACCTGGACCGGCTGGCCGACGCGGCCGCCGACATGCACGACCTCGTCGAGTCCGTCCGGGAGGTCGAACGTCACCTCGACGCGGGCGAACCGCGGCTCCTCGACGTCGACGTCGTCCCGATCGCTGCCGAGGTCGCCGGGACCGCGCGCCGGTCGAACCCGAACGCCGTCGTCGAGACCGACCTGCCGACCGTCGAGTGGGTACGGGCGACCGACCTCCTCCGGTCGGCGATCCACAACCTGGTCGAGAACGCCATCGAGCACCACGACGCGGCCTGCCCGCGCGTTCGGATCGCCGTCGAGCGGGGCGTCGACGACGGCGAGTTCGTCGACGTCGTCGTCGCCGACGACGGTCCCGGACTTCCCGAGCACGCCCGACGGACGCTGGAGGGCGTCCGGAACGGGACACTCGGAGACGAGACAGCCGGCGAGCCCGCCGCCGGCGCGCACGGCCTCGGCCTCTGGCTCGTCAACTGGATCGTCACGGACTGCGGTGGCGAGGTAGTCGCCGAACCGAACGAGCCGCGGGGGACGGTCGTCAGGCTCCGGCTCCGCCCCGCCGACGGGCCGGACGAGCCGGATCGCGGGTGGCCGACGGACGAGTCGACGGCGACCGGGGCCGACGACCGCGAGGACGCCGGCTCGGGCGGCTCGTTCGGCGGCACGACTGGAGCCGGCGGCGCAACGACCGCCGCCCGGATCGGATCACCGGAAGGCGCGTCGTGATCGCCGTGTGATCCGGCGAGCGAGCCGTCACCCCGCGCCGGGAGCGAGCCCGGCGATCACGCGCGAGGGGTTCTTGTCGAAGGCGCGCCGGAGGGCGTCGGCGGAGACGTCGAGCGTCAGCAGTTCCATCACCGCGACGTTGGGGTGGACGGCCGGCGCGGCCGACCCGAAGAGGACGCGGTCGGGGTGCTCGAGGAGCCCACGCTCTAAGACCTCGCGGAACCGCACGCCGCTGGTGTCGAGGTAGAGCCGGTCGTGGTCGTCCAGCAGGTCGATCGCCTCGTGCATCAGCTCGCGGTCGAGCGGGTGGCCGCCGAAGCTCCGGAGGACGACCGGCATCCCGTAGCGAACCACGGTCGCGACCGCGGTCCCGGGGCTGAACGACTGCCCGGCGTGCACGAACACCGGCAGGTCAGCGTCGGCGAGCGCCTCCATCGTCTCCTCGTCCGGGAGGCCGTCGGTCGCGGGGTCGAGCGAGAAGCCGTGGAACCGGTCGTCGTAGGCGTACTGCTCGACGTCGGAGGGGCTGGCGTGGTGGTCGCGCCGGGTGGCGGTCAGGTTCCGGAGCCTGGCGGCCGGCCGGTCCCGGGCGTCCCGGGGGCCGTCGAGGCGTGCGAACGCCAGGAAGGGCCGGTCGACAGAGAGCCGGGCGACGGCGTTGTTCGACCGGAGGTAGCCCCCGTCGTCGGCCTGGCCCGGGGAGACGACCGCCTGGACGATCCCCGCCTGCCGGCACTCGCGCTCCAGCCTGTCGGGCCCGACCTCCCGCCCCCGGACCGCGACCGCGGACGCGTCCGGGACGAGGTGGGCGTGGACGTCGACGACCCGGAACCCGTGCTCCAGTTCCAGCATCGTCCCTCCGTCGACCGGGGACCCTAAAGAGGTTTGAGGCGGCGACGAGCGACGGCCTGGAAGATCCGATCCTCCGTCCGCCGGCGCGTCGACGCCACCGGACGGCCGAGCGCCACGGGTCGAACGGGACGGACGTCGGGGAGCCCTCACGCCGAACGTGTATAACAACAAGTGTTCGAGCCCGAACGAGACGAGACCGTTCGAATCCGAAAACGGCGAGTAAACCGTGTGTAGCAGTTGCAATCGAGCTATTCGATCGCACGTTCGGCGCCGACAACTATATATAGAACTGCAATCCTCTCCCTCAGTGAGGTTCAGTATTATGGCATCCAGAATGCAGCAGCCGATCTACATCTTGTCGGAGGGCAGCCAGGTGAGCCGCGGTCGCACGGCTCAGGAGTCGAACATCCGCGCCGGCAAGGCCGTCGCGAGCGCCGTCCGAACGACGCTCGGGCCCCGGGGGATGGACAAGATGCTGGTCGACTCCTCCGGCGGCGTCGTCATCACGAACGACGGCGCGACCATCTTGGAGGAGATGGACATCGAGCACCCCGCGGCGAAGATGATCGTCGAGGTCGCCGAGACACAGGAGGAGGAGGTCGGCGACGGGACGACGACCGCCGCGGTGCTGGCGGGCGAGCTGCTGGTACACGCGGAGGACTTGCTGGAGAACGACCTCCACCCGACCGTGATCGTCGAGGGCTACACGCGAGCCGCCGAGCTCGCGATGGAGGCCATCGACGAGCAGGTGCTCGACGTCGAACTCGACGACGAGCTGCTCGAGAAGGTCGCCGAGTCGAGCATGACCGGCAAGGGCACGGGCGACATCACGGCCGACAAGCTCGCGAAGTTAGTCGTGAAGGCGGTCCACATGGTCCACGACAACGGCGAGCGGTTCGACCGCGACGACATCCGCGTCGAGACCCGGACCGGCGCCACCTCGTCGGCGACGGAGCTCGTCGAGGGCGTCGTCATCGACAAGGAGCCCGTCAACGACAACATGCCCCGGCACGTCGAGGACGTCACCGTCGCCGTGCTCGACACCAAACTGGAGGTCCGCGAGGCCGACGTCGACGTCGAGTACAAGATCACGACCGTCGACCAGCTCACCGCCGCGCTGGAGGCCGAGGACACCGAGCTGCGCAGCTACGCGACCGAGCTGAAGGACGCCGGCGTCGACGTCGTCTTCTCCTCGAAGGCGATCGACGACCGCGTCGCCTCCTACCTGGCCGACCAGGGGATCCTGGCGTTCAAGTCGATCAAGTCCAAGGACGCCCGCGCGATCGCCCGGGCGACCGGCGCCCGCCGGCTGGGCTCGATCAAGGAGCTGGACGAGGCCGACTTCGGCCGCGCCGACGTCGTCCGCGTCGAGAGGTACGGCGACGACGAGCTGGCGTTCGTCGAGGGCGGCGCGGCCGCGAAGTCGGTCACGCTGTTCCTGCGCGGTGGCACCGAGCACGTCGTCGACGAGTTAGAGCGCGCCATCAACGACGCCGTCGACGTAGTCGTCGCCGCGATCGACGAGGGCGGCGTCGTCCCCGGCGCCGGCCACACCGAGATCGCCGTCTCCGACTACATCCGGGCGAAGGCGGCCGGTATCGAGGGGCGCCAGCAGCTCGCCGTCGAGGCGTTCGCCGACGCGGTCGACATGCTCCCCCGCACGCTCGCCGAGAACGTGGGCATGGACGCGATCGACGCGCTCGTCGACCTCCGTGCGCGCTACGAGAACGAGGGCCGGGCGGGCATCGTCGCCACCGGCCGCTCCGGCGAGATCGGTGACCCCGTCGAGTTCGGCGTCTTCGACCCCGCGGCCGTCAAGCGCGAGGCCGTCGAGTCCGCCACCGAGGCGGCCACGATGATCCTCCGCATCGACGACGTCATCGCCGCCGACTAAGTCGGTCGAGTCGGACCGTCGAACCGGTCGACTCGGACCGGTAGGTTGTCCGCGTCCGTCGCCGACTCCGGGGTCGCCCCGATCCCGTTCGCTTATTCGAGGCGTTCGAACGAGGAGCGAGCGCCACGGTGCGCCCCGTCTTCCCCTCGTGGGTCCGTCCCCCGTGGACGGCCAGCCCCAGTCTGCCCGGTCTACCCGTCGTGCCCACCTGCGGTCGTTCTCCCGGTCGTGACGGAACTCTCAACTCGTGTTCAGGTTGTTCGTCAACTGAGGTTATGCCCTCGTGTCGCGTCTACGACGTCGTGACGACTCGTACCCGAACGGGCTCCGGGTGCCGGGGTCGCGGCAGGCGCGCGTACCTGCGGGCGCTCGCCGCGGCAGGTGCGCTCTCGCTGGCACCAGGGCCGGCTGTGGCAACAGGGGCGGCGCCCGCTCCCGACGACTACGGCGAGCGTCTGTTGCTCGACGAGCCCGGGACGTACACCCTGGAGACCGACCACGGGGGGCCGATCGTGATCGCGGCCAGCGACGTGGTGCTCGACGGCGGCGGCAACGAGGTCAGGAACCCCGGGGCGATCGGCGTCCAGGTCCGCGGGTCCCGGAACACGCTGCTCGACGGCAACGAACTGTACACCAACGGGGGTTACGGCCTCTCGGTCCGCGAGAGCCCGCTGACGGTCCTGGAGTGTAACGACTTCGACAACAACGACGGGGGCGAGTTCCGGGTCGACCCCGCGAGCGAGGCGACGATGGAGCGGGCGAGCTGGTGGAGCTGCCGGACCCGCGACGACGGGTACGAGGAGACCGACCGGTAGCCGGGGACGGCGCTCGCCGTCCTCTCGACCGTTCGAGTCGATTCGGCCGTCCGACGCGGCTGCCCGCCGGCTCGGTCGTCCCGATTCGACGTCGATAGCTGCGGCTGGGTCGCTGCGCCGACCGTGGTCCGGTTCCCCGCCGTCGGGGGTCGTCCGTGCCCCGAGAGGAAGCGTGAACGCCGTACGGGCGGTCCGTTCCGTCGATGCCGGCCCGCTTCGACCGCCGGTGTCGACCTCGCGGCGCTCCCGCACCGGGGCCCTGTCGCTGCCGTCCCGCCCCTCCAGTCCGTCGCTCGCACCGCGGCCGAGGGCCGGTCAGTCCACGAACCGGAGCTCGACGGCGTCCCCCGGCGCGAGCCCGAAGCGCTCGTCGCCGCGGCCGTCGTTGACGTCCAGTTCCACGTTGCCGTGGCTCCCGACGGTCGCGAGTGCGCCCCCGGGATCCACCGCCGCGAACGTCTCGGCGACCGGGACGCGCTCCCCGTCGACGACGACGGCCTCGTGGGCCGCGAGGACCTCGCCTGGCAGGTTCGTGACGGCGTTGCCGAAGCCGTCGACGACGAGGACCTCGGCGAGCGCGCGGTCGGCCTCGACGACGGGATCGGGGAACCGGCAGTCGACGGCGGCCTCGGCCGGGACGAACCCCTCGACGTCGTCGAGGGCGTCGGGCGTCCAGCCGGAACCGGTCCCGGCCCCCGCGTCGACGTCTGCAGAGCCGGGAGCCGAGCCCACCGCCGACCCGTCCGCGACCGCGCGGTGGGCGGTCGCCGCCGCCGGGGCGAAGACGTCCCGGCCGTGGAAGGTGGCCGAGTCGGGGTCGTCGTACTCGACGGTGTAGCAGGTGAGCCGGGCACCGGACGCGTCCCGGCCGCCCGCCTCCGGTCCGCTCCGGTCCGCGTCCGCCCCCGTCGCGCCGGCACTCGCGGGGGCGCCGGCGCCGGCCCCGGACCCCGCTGATCCCACGGCTCCGGTCCCCGTCGAGCCGTCGTCCCCGGCCGCGAGCGCACGGGCGGCCGGGAGGAGCATCCCGTTGTCGGGCCCGACGAGGACGTGCTCGCCGGCGCGGACCACCAGGGCAGCGCGTCCCGTGCCGACGCCGGGATCGACGACCGCCAGGTGGACCGCGGGGGGGAACTCCGGGAGGACGAACCGGAGCCAGAAGGCGGCCGCCCGGACGTCGCCGCGCGGGAGATCGTGGGCGACGTCGACCAGCCGTGCGCCGGTCCGGCGGAGGATCACGCCCTTCATCGCCGCGGGGTACGGGGAGCCGAAGTCGGACGCGAGTGTGATCATCGGTCGTTCGTTCCCCTGACGTGCCCTGTCACCTATCGCTGTCGGTTGTCGGCGCCCTCGATCGCGGCTCGACCGACGCTCCGGCTCGAGGGTCGCTCGCTCGTCGGCGGGGGTTCAGTTCCCCCCTTCGTCCGGGTCGCTCCCGTCGTTCGAGCCGCCGTTACTGTCGCTCGAGGCGATACGTCGCAGGCGTTCGAGCCCGTCGACGTCGTCGATGACGTCGACGACCTTGTCGGGGACGAGGTGCTCCCACTCCTCGCCGGCGATCATCCGCTCGCGGAGCTCTGTCCCCTCCAGCTCGTCGCGGTTGTACATCGGCGACTGGCGGACGTCGACGCCGGCCTCGCGGAACAGACGGATCACGAGCGGGTTGTTCGAGTAGGCGACGTCGAACGCCGGCGACATGCTCCGGACGTGGCTCACCCAGACGGAGTTGCGCTCGATGTCCTCGATCGGGACGACGTACGTGGTGAGGTCGAACTCGGCGACGCATTTCGTGACCATCATGACACGCTCGCCGGCGGTGAACGGGTTTCGCGTCGTGTGTGACGCGTCCGCACTCCCGATCCCGAGCACGAGTTCGTCGACCTCGTCGACGATCTCCTCGACCATGTGGTGGTGGCCGTCGTGGTACGGCTGGAAGCGACCGATGTAGAACCCCCGCATGTCCGGCCGATTCACCGGCGTAGTTTATAAAGTACCCGAGTCGACTCGAACCGCGCATACGGCTTCGAGACGGCTCAGAACGGCCGAAATCCTGCGGTGCATCCGGAGCGTCAACGGGGGGAAAGTATATCAGACGCGCGGCCCTTGCTCGAACACAGCGAACACGGTTCTATGAGCAACGACATCGACAACGACGACAGCCCCCGAGAGCAGGGGGCGGACGTGTCCGAGGCCGACGGGGCCGACGAGGCCGACGGGTCCGGGGGCGTCGAAGAAATCGAGGACGTCGAGGACGTCGAGGACGGCGGGAGCGACGGGACCGTCGGGATTCCGACGGACGGCCAGTTCGGTCCCGAGCCCGCCGACGGGGACGACGGCAACGCCAACGTCCCGGCCGGCCGCGGCGAGGCTGACATCGACGACCTCGGCAGTAGCGTCGAAGTGAGCGCCCCAGTGGCCGACGAGGTCGACGAGGACGACCTCCTGGGTGGTCTCAGGATCGACTCCACCGAGGAGATCGAGGTCCCCGAGCGGCTCGTCGACCAGGTCATCGGACAGGAGCACGCCCGCGACGTGATCATGAAGGCGGCAAAGCAGCGCCGCCACGTCATGATGATCGGCTCGCCCGGGACGGGCAAGTCGATGCTCGCGAAGGCAATGTCCGAGCTCCTGCCGAAAGAGGAGCTCCAGGACGTCCTCGTCTACCACAACCCCGACGACGGGAACAACCCCAAGGTCCGGACGGTTCCGGCGGGGAAAGGCGAGCAGATCGTCGAGGCCCACAAGGAGGAGGCCCGCAAGCGCAACCAGATGCGCAGTTTCCTCATGTGGATCATCATCGCGATCGTCCTGGGCTACTCGCTGATCATCGCCCGACAGGTCCTGCTGGGGATCCTCGCGGCCGGGATCATCTACCTGGCGTTCCGCTACGGGTCGCGCAGCAGCGACTCGATGATCCCGAACCTCATCGTCAACAACGCCGACACGAAGACGGCGCCGTTCGAGGACGCGACGGGCGCCCACGCCGGTGCCCTGCTCGGCGACGTCCGCCACGACCCGTTCCAGTCGGGCGGCATGGAGACGCCAAGCCACGACCGCGTGGAACCGGGAGCCATCCACAAGGCCAACAAGGGCGTGCTGTTCGTCGACGAGATCAACACGCTCGACATCCGGTCCCAGCAGCACCTGATGACGGCGATCCAGGAGGGCGAGTTCTCCATCACGGGCCAGTCCGAACGCTCCTCGGGCGCGATGGTCCAGACGGAGCCCGTCCCGACGGACTTCGTCATGGTCGCCGCGGGCAACCTCGACGCGATGGAGAACATGCACCCGGCGCTGCGCTCGCGCATCAAGGGCTACGGCTACGAGGTGTACATGGACGACACCATCGAGGACAGCCCGGAGATGCGCCGGAAGTACACCCGGTTCATCGCCCAGGAGGTCGAGAAGGACGGCCGGCTGCCCCACTTCACCGCCGACGCCGTCGAGGAAGTCATCCTCGAGGCGCGCCGGCGGGCCGGCCGGAAGGGCCACCTCACCCTGGAGCTGCGGAACCTGGGCGGGCTCGTCCGCGTCGCGGGCGACATGGCCCGCGCCGAGGACGCCGCGTTCACCACCCGCGACCACGTGCTGCAGGCGAAGGGCCGCTCGCGCTCGATCGAGCAGCAGCTCGCCGACGACTACATCCAGCGGCGCAAGGACTACGAGCTGTCCGTCTCGGACGGCTACGTCGTCGGCCGCGTCAACGGCCTGGCCGTGATGGGCGAGGACTCCGGCATCGTGATGCCGGTGATGGCCGAGGTGACGCCCTCGCAGGGCGCCGGCGAGGTGATCGCGACCGGGAAGCTCCAAGACATCGCCGAGGAGGCCGTCCAGAACGTCTCCGCGATCATCAAGAAGTTCAGCGGGGAGAACATCTCCGACAAGGACGTCCACATCCAGTTCGTCCAGTCGTACGAGGGCGTGCAGGGTGACTCGGCGTCCGTCACGGTCGCGACCGCCGTCATCTCCGCGCTGGAGGGCGTCGGCGTCGACCAGTCGCTGGCGATGACGGGCTCGCTGTCCGTCCGCGGGGACGTCCTCCCCGTCGGCGGCGTCACCCACAAGATCGAGGCGGCCGCCAAGACCGGGATGGACCGCGTCATCATCCCGAAGGCGAACATGCAGGACGTCATGATCGAGGAGGAGTACGAGGACATGATCGAGATCATCCCCGTCGAGCACATCTCCGAGGTGCTCGACGTGGCGCTGGAGGGCGAGCCCGAGAAGGACTCGCTCGTCGACCGGCTCAAGAGCATCACCGGCTCGGCGCTCGAGGGCGGCGTCAAGGGCCCCTCGAGTCCCAGCCCGCAGTGACGTCGACGTGAGGGCGCGGGGCGGAGCCGGACGATCCGGTCGTCCCCGCTCGATCGTCCGCTCCGATCCGGTCTGAACCGGGTCGGACCGGTCGCGTCCGATCCGATCCGATCCGGGTTCGACTTCCTTTTCGATCCCACACGACACCACACCCGACCACACCGACCCCACGTTCCCACGCCGATGCCGACGCCGGACTGGTCCACGTTCGCGGGAGTCGCAGGCGTTCTGACCGTCCTCCTGCTCCTCCTCGCACGCGCCTCGCAGGGAGCCGTGACCGGTGGGAGCGCCCGCGACGCCGCGGGGGCGGTGCCGGGTCGCAGTCGCGAGCGACCCGACGTGCACGGCGACGCGGGGGACGACACCGGTACGACGACGACGGGAAGTGCGAACGCCGGCGGCGAGGGAGGGAGCACGGCGACCGGCGTCCCCTCCGCACCTGCGAGGCGACCTGCGAGCGGCTCCAGTAC
>Ga0207797_1001601_pt1 | contig 16331 bp, 9 predicted proteins | sample PRCRCaboRojoPR_6_FD_187275 | JGI IMG/M metagenome (GOLD analysis project Ga0207797, IMG submission 187275) | Marine sediment microbial community from Cabo Rojo, Puerto Rico - PR CR 10% Liquid 1 (SPAdes) | ecosystem: Environmental > Aquatic > Marine > Coastal > Sediment | place: Cabo Rojo, Puerto...
TTCTTGCCGGACTTCAGACAGATGGCATCATCCCCCACGTCAAAGCTGTTCCCATAGACAACCGCATTGGTACACGACTCCAGATCCAGCCCGTCTCCGTTCTGGGCATACCATGGATTCCTCACCGTCAGATTCCGGATCACCAGGTTTTCCGACATCAACGGATGGATATTCCAATTCGGGGAGTTTTGAAATGTGGGGCCGTCCAGCAGGATATTGTTGCTCTCCCGGATGCTGACCATCACCGGCCGGAGATAGACTTTGACAGACTGGTAATCCTCTCTGGTCTGCAGTGAATCATCCGGAATACGGCTTCCGCGTAACGCGCTTTTTGTCGGATACCAGATATCGCCCTCTTTATTCAGATTGCCGCCGGAATTCAGGAGTTCCTCCCATTGACCTTCGGTCATTTTGAACTTTTTCACCGGGCGCCACGCTCCGCCGGAACCGTCGATTACACCCTCACCCGTAATGGCCACATTCTCCACATTCGATGCGGTAATCGGAGAGGTACACCGAAATCCTTCTTCCCCTTCATAGCTGGTCTTCACGATCGGATAGAGTTCAAAGTTATCGCTAAACAGAATATAGGCACCCTCTTCAAGATGCAGGTTCACATTGCTCTGCAGATGGATCGGTCCGGTGAGCCAGAGCCCTCTTGGGACAATCACCGTGCCCCCTCCTGCATTTGCCACATCAGCTATCGCCTTCCCGAACGCCTCGGTATTGAGCGTCTCTCCATCCGGGACGGCACCGAAGTCGGTAATCGAAACAGATCGATCAGGAAATGTTGGTACCTGTACTTTCGGCATTTCGAATGTTACAGCATCGTAATATTCCTCCGGGACCGGCTGAAAGTACTCCTCCATCCCTTTGCCGGAAACGGAGCCGACAGAGAGTCCCATGATTATAAATACCAGTACTGTAGTTGCAGTGAGGTCTTTCAATGGTCGTGTCTTCATAACCTATCCTGTGATTGTATATTCCTTGCTAGCAGCAAAATAGAATCCTACAAGGTGCCTGCAAAGTTCCGCGAATCAATTCCGTCGTTTACCCCGGTACCGTATTCTATTCCTTATCTCACCGGAGAGACCCTACTCTGCGTCAGACTTGTACTTCTTAATGATTCCCCCCAACCATCCCCAGCTCACGCAGCCATGCCTCGCAAAGATCCGTCCAGTATCCAGTGGAACCGGGATTGTTCCGCAGCGCTATCCCATGGCCTCCTTCCGGAAATATATGCAGTGCCGATTTATCGTTGAATTTGAGCAATGCCCGATAGAACATCAGACTGTTCCGGGGATCAACGGCCTGATCATTGGCCGCATGTACCAGGAAGCCCGGCGGCGTGCTCTCACTGACATGCAATTCATTGGAATATTTCCTGATCAGCTGATCGGATGGATTCTCCCCGAGTAGATTCTCCCTGCTGCCGGAATGCGTGTTTTCTCCCATAGTGATCACCGGGGAGATCATTATCATGAAATCCGGCCGAAATCCGATCCTGTCCAGCGAATCTCCAATCGCTGCAACATCTCTGGAATGCGTGCCAAGCGTGGACGCCAGATGGCCTCCAGCTGAGATCCCCATCACACCGATTTTCTCCCCATTGATCTGCCACGCATCCGCCCGGGACCGGATCAACCGCATCGCCCGCTGGGCATCCTGTACCGGGCCAATTTCTCGTACCTCCAGATCAGGAGAGTGAGGTAACCGATATTTCAAAACAAACGCATTTACTCCAAACGTGTTAAACCATTTTGCCAGTTGGGTTCCGCTGAGGACATAGGTGATGTGGTGATATCCGCCCCCCGGTATTATCAGTATGGCAGCACCGGTGTTTTCTTCATTGGACGGAAAAAAGGAGTAGACTCCCGGAATCTCCACCTGGTAAAACCGCTCGTTGTGCAGGCTGTCTTCCACGCTGATCCCCCGGGAATTGGGCATCTTTCCATCCGGCCAGAGGGGAATGAATTCCTGCGCTGAAATCTGCGTCACACCGATCAGAACGCATGCAACTGCAAATTTGAATAACCGTTTTCTCATCACTGTACCTGTCGCAGTTCCGGATCTTCGTACATTAATTTTCCGTGATCCGAAACCAGTCATAATCGGCAAAGGCGGCGTCGCGATAATGGATTTCTCTGGTGGCAAACATGCCGATTTTCGCACCGATCCATTTTCCCTGTTTGGCATTGAATAACTTTCCGATCTGCGTGAAGTTCTGGCCATCCGTACTATAGCTAAATGTACACGGCGGAAATTCGGGAGCCTCTTCCACGGTTATGCGCAGGTACACGGTGTTGGTGTCAACATCCGCTGTCCCGACTGTCTTTTCCGAACCGCCTCCCTCAGCATCCATACAAGTGCGCTGGGCGATAATTAAATCTCCGTTTTCCTGTTCAATGGAAATGTATCCGTAATCCTGGCCCATCATGATAAGTCCGGTTCGGTCCCCGTCCTCCCTGGTATGAAACGTCACTTTCGTTGTGGCAGTAAACGCCGGTGCCGGAATTTTTTGCAGAAACAGATTTCCGACATCCCAGAGGTTGGTATAGTTTTCCGGTGTATCTGCAGCGTACAACCGGTAATAGCCCTTATTAGCGCGCATGAATCCCCAGATCGGCTCCGGATTCGCATGCCACTGCCACTGAGGTCCGGGCTCCACTCCGTTAAACTCATCCGAGGTCTGTGGTACCACTTTTGAATCGCTGAAATCCGTGTCCGGTGCATCGTACTCCTTCACCGGTTCACCAATGCCGTCGTTATTCTTGTCAACGCCCATCATGGGCCAGCCGTCTTCCCAGTGAACGGGATTCAGATGCACGATTCGGCCGTACGCTTCCCGGTCCTGAAAGTGGACGAACCAGGGCTGACCGGACTGCGTCTCCACATATCCGCCCTGATGCGGCCCGTTGATATCGGTATTCCCCTGGTGGAGCACGATTTTGTCTTCATACGGTCCGAACACATTCTTTGACCGCAGAATCGTCTGCCACCCGGTAGGCACACCTCCACCCGGGGCAAAGATGTAGTAATACTCGCCACGCTTGTACATTTTCGGACCTTCGATTGTCGGATGATTTTCATGACCGTCAAACACAATCTTGCCATTGCCCAACAATTCGGTACCATCCGGCGACATCCGGTGCATCACCAGTATGCTCTTCCGGCTGGACCGGCTGGCGGCAAATGCGTGTACCAGATAGGCGTTGCCATCATCATCCCAAAATGGTGCCGGATCGATCCAGCCTTTGGCTTTTTGCACCAGCACCGGATCTTGCCAGTCTCCCGCCGGATCATCCGTCTTGGCCATATAGATGCCAAAGTCAGGATCCCCCCAATACACATAATACTCTCCATTATGAGCGGTAATGCTCGGGGCCCAGGTGCCATTTCCGTGCCGGGGAGTGCTGAAATGATCGACCGGACGCTGCTTATCAAAAACATGCCCCACGATTTCCCAGTTTACCAGATCTTTGGAATGCAGTACCGGTAAACCGGGTGCCACGTTGAAGCTCGAGGCCACCATGTAAAAATCATCTCCCGTTCGCACCACATCAGGATCCGAATAATCTGCAAAGATTATAGGATTTTTATACTTCCCGTTCCCAAGATCCGGCTGCCAGACCTGACCCTGAACGGTTCCAAATGTTAGAGAAATGAATACAATCGCTACGAAAGTTTTCTTCAGCATAGACTCCCCCGGCTTATAATTAGTAGCCCTAACTCAGAATTTCTCATTGGTCCTGTGTAACCCGACCAGTTTATTGAACTAACATCATTTTTCTGTGAGTGTACTGATCATCGACTTGTAGTCTGCATATATATATCCCGCTGCTGAGGCCTTGTCCGTCAAACTTTATGGCATAACTTCCAGGCTGTTTCACCTGATTCCGGACAAGAGTCTTCACCAGTTTTCCACGAATATCATATACAGTCAGGATCACATTCCCTTCCTCAGGGACTGTATATCGTATTGTGGTGACCGGATTAAATGGATTGGGGTAATTGCGGACATCAATTACGTACTGTTTCGGGACCTGGATATCCTCTGTATCGGTTGTCTTCAGCTCGCCAACCTGACTCTCATCCAGAGCATAGTTCGTTAGTCTGATATTATCGATGCCGCCGGTAAAGTAATGACCGCTCCCAAATTTCGAACCGATATAGATTCTGGACCCGTTGTTGATATTCCAGCTGGTATCAGGTGCGGACGCCAGCCTCTCACTGTTTGCATAGAGCTGCAATTCCGTCTGCTGTCTGTTGCGTATTGCGGTAAGTTTCACCCATTCCCCGGTGATAAAGGGGGCGATATCGGCTTCGACAAGACTTTCGTCTTCCCCGTCACCAACCCGAAAGACCATATTCCCTTCAGAAGTACTATATATGGCAAAACCCGTGACAAGATCGTCATCAGGAAAACTCCCCTTTGAAATCAGATAGGCATCCTGCTTTCCTGTATCCATCTTCACCCAGAGTGACAAGGTGAACGATTTGGCTCCGAACTCATAGATGAACAAGTGCTCTATATACAGGTAATCCCCACTACCGTTAAATTGCAGTGCGTTCTCCTCTATTCCGGCGATTAACTCATTTTCCGCCAAACTTTCAGAGAGGTAGCCCCAGTTTTCCGCGAAGGTGGAGTCCGGAGTGAATCCCCCCTGCTGGAAATCGAACGGCCAATATCCCACCAGCGAAGGAGAATAGGATCCGGTGGTAAACGTCCAGACCGGCCCCTCAGTCACCCCCGCCTGGTTCTTCGAATTGACTTTCCAGTAATAGGTGGTATTCTCCTGTAATTGTTCTCCCAGGCGATACTGCGGGGTATTCACGTTTTCAGCCACAAGATCTGGATCTTCGGAGGTCCCTAAAAAGACGTCATATGCGGTTGCGCCGTCAGCGCCCTTCCATTCAATTAACGGCAGGACATCGGTGTTATTCACACTATCTGCCGGACTGGGCCCGGACGGTTCAATAGGTCTGCCATCAGCATACAAGGTCCGGATTTCCACCACATTGCTATAGATGGAACTGGTTTCCTGATTATAGGCCCTTACCCGGTAATAGTATGTGGTTTCAGCCTCCAGTCCCTGATCCACATAACTGGTAGCGTTCGCCGCGAAATCCGCTATTTCAGAGAAGTTGGTGGTATCTCCCTCAGCCCGTTCCAGCGTGAAGCCCTCCTCGAAGGGAATCTGTTCTCGCCAGCTCAATTCGATTTCCGAGGATGATGTTGCATTTCCCTCTAATTCCGCAGGTGAACGGAGATAGTCCGCTCGTTTTACTAAACTGTTCAGATACTCTTCCAGATTGGTATAGCCATCACCGTCCGGATCGCCGTTTCTGTCAGCGGGATCATCCGGGTTCAGGCCCCTGGCATTTTCCCATTCATCCGGCATGCCGTCGTCATCAGAATCGGTGGGAGGAGTATCCGATTCCAATTCAGGCCATCCACCTACCTCCGACTGGGAATCAATTATACCGTTGTCGCCGTGGTAGGCAGTGTCCTTACGCACCTCTTCCACAATTCGTGTATCAATTGCATCTCTGCCGGGTAAAACCGTTCCCGCATCTGCTAACACTAACTTATATGCGTTTTGGGCTGTATGAGTAACCGCTCTCTCGATATCATGGGGTTCGTCCACACGACCCTCCGAAGGCTGCACTCCACCATTCCAGTTATCTTTTGTTATTTCCGGAAATCCATAAACGAAATTGTCCGCAATATACCAATCACCGTAGGGGGAAGAGGGTTCGACAATACGGTCCCTTGGTCCGGTTGCAGGGCCGTACTTGTAGTAATTGGCCACCATATTCTGGTTCTGGGCCTCCCCGCCATAGACACTCTGGCTGCCCCAGTTATAGATCACATTGTTCCGGAAATCCACGTACTTGTCATCCCGTTCACCGGCATAGCTGAACCCTGCAAACCGGGGATTACGGCTGGTATGATGCGCAATCAGATTGTGATGAAATGCAGCCTTCCCGTTATCTGGTCCGCCACCCCATATGCCACCGTACCCATGAGGTCCCTTGTCGTGGAAGGATTCGTTTAGACTTTCAGTAACCATACACCATTGAAAGGTCACATCACTATTATTGTATAAACTCACGGTTTCATCAATAGACCAACTGAAGGAACAATGGTCGATAATAACATTCTCAACTCCTCGTCCGCCCAGTGCATCTCCCTGATGTTTGTTGATATCACCCATACGAAAGCGGAGGTACCGGATAATTACATTATCAGCGCCAATACTGGTACTGTAACCTCTGACACAAATACCGTCACCCGGTGCCGTCTGCCCTGCTATAGTTACGTCGCCACGGTTGATTTCAAGAGTGGAGTTCAGGTCGATCGTCCCGGAAACTTCAAAAACAATTGTACGGGGACCGCCCTGATTAATGGCCCATCTCAGACTGCCTTCACTGTAATCATCCTTCAGGTTGGTTACCTTATACACGTCACCACCGCGGCCTCCTGTTGCGTGTTTTCCCGGCCCTTCGGCGGTAGGAAACGCAAGTTGCTGGGCGGTGAGTGTAGCAGACGTTAAAATGAATACTGTCAGAGCAAGGACGACGGATCGAAATATGTTTTTAGTCATTATTCACGAACTCTTGTTATGAACTCTAAGTTACCTATTCAGTATCATTTGTGAATCTATTATTACACAAATGGTTTTGTCTTTTTCTTCCAACTGTGAGAACGGCTACTGCATCCGGGACTATCGAGAGCACTATACTCGTTCTGGCTATTGGACGGGTCGTTTCATCCAGGAAGATGTCCGCCTGGGAAGCCTTTTCTCTGTCAGGAGTGAGGATAAAATAGAGTGCGTGCAAGAGAGGGCGCTTCGGACAGACGCCCTCTCTCCCGCATCTCCTCTCAGTATTGTGAGGCTATTTCAGAAGAACCATCCTTTTCACTGAGGAGAACTCCCCGGCCTCCAGCTGATAAAAGTAAATACCGGCGGGAAGGGTGGAGCCGTCAAACCTGACCCGGTGAGTGCCCGGATCCATGCTTGTGTTCACCAGTGTCTCGACCAGCCGGCCGGTCACATCATACACTTTTAACTGCGTATCCGCAGTCTTTTGCAGTGTAAATTCAATGGTCGTTGACGGATTAAATGGATTGGGATAGTTCTGATGAAGTGCAAAATCCTCAGGAACCGTCGCTTCATCTTCCACGTCCACCGCACCGGGTGCCCATCTGGGATCACCAATCGGGCCACCATCAGTTCCTGCGCTCAGCAATGGTGAATCATCCGGCAGAGTAAAGTCGTAGTTTACGGTATCAGCAAAATCCGGCTCGTACTCTTCAAAACTGTTCATTGCGGTCCAATCGTAATCAACGCTGCCCACATTATAGTATCGGCTGTTTTCGATCGTGGACGTACTGAATCCTTCCAAACCAAAGATGGATGCGTCGTTCTTCTCAAAGTTCAGCATAATCGTATTTGAAATTGAGACACTGCCGCCCGCTGACGTAATAGCAAGGAAACTCGGCTTGGGAACATCCATACCTTCGATGGTGCAATTTTCAATGATGACGGTTTTTGTCATCGGCGTCTCGGTCCAGATCAGGGATTCCGTAAAATCGGACACCGTGGTGTTGGTCATTTTAAAGTAATCGAATCCGATTATACTGCCGAAGTGCACAAACCGGTAGCCATCATCATCGAAATTGTAAAACTCCGAATTTTCAATGATAACGGTATCCACCATGGCACCTGATTCCGGACCATCCTCCCGAATGGAAGCACGGGGAAAGTCCATTACTTTCGAGTCGTAAATCTTAATATAGTTCGCCTGTGAAAAAGCCGGATCAAAGGTAATGAAGTAATTCTGACCTTCGCCACGGGCATTAACGCCGCTGAACGTGAGTGCACCACCACTGCCATGGAATCTGATATGTCCTTCGCTCATCACAATCTCCGGCCTCTCGGTAGCACCTTCTTCCGCTCTGATAGTAATTTCGACGCCATCGATATTTGCATTGTCAGCGGCCAGTGTATACGTTGCCCCCCCTTCCAGTATAAAGATATCACCGGATTCGGCATTCGCCACTTCAACCGCAAGGCTATCATCCGGTGATAAACGGATTTCATCAGCATTGGCAGTTGATACAATCATGCCAAGTACAAGAAATAATACAACAACATAACGGATTTTTAACATATCTGCGCCCCCTCTGTTAAGGTTAACATCTTGTATGAAAACATAACGGACAACTCCAACTATAGCAAATTTTCTGTGGGGACTTAGCTGCCGGATGCTTGTCCGATGAGTCTGTACGCATTCAATCCAAAAGTGTGACTGATGACTATCTAATAAACACCATTTTCTTTACATCTGAAAATTCATTGGCTCGGAGCCGATATAAATATACTCCAGTGCTTATTTGATCCCCACGATGATTCACCCCCTCCCACCGTACGCTGTACCGTCCAGCCGGTTGTTCGGTATTCACGAGCGTAGCCACCTTCCGGCCCAGCATGTTGTATACTTCCAGAGTGACATCAGATCGCGCCGGAAGCGTATACCGTATCGTAGTAGCGGGATTGAACGGATTGGGATAGTTCTGGTGCAGCTGGTATTGGCCGGGTAATTCTGACCCGGGTTTCTCTGCCAGATCCGTTGTCGCACCGGGACCTTCCCCCTCCGGGATATAGTTCGGATTCGTCGTCAGGACGATTTTATCAACGATGGTCCCGTCTTCCCCAAACCACAGGTTTATCACCTGTACCCCTTTTGATTGAACATCAAATGTGCGGGATACGGGGGTGAAGTACTCCGGCATATCAGTGGGAACGTTATTGTAATGTGCCCATTCCCATACCTGCAGGGTATCAAAATCGCCGATCCTCTTGGCACTCGCCAGCTCCTGATAATTCAGTCCCAGATGAATGAACTGATCATTATCCCTGGGATTATACTGCCTGATCCAGATGTAGTGGGTGTCGGCTTTTGTGAAGTTGACCACATAATCCAATCTTGAACTGTTTTCGTATAACTGATGGAATATCCGCTTCCCCGTGGGCGGGACCACCTGGACAGCACCGGATCCGGAATACCCTGCGACAGAGTCAACCCGCTCCCATCGGTGATCGCCGATCACGGTGCTGTCAGTATAATTTTCCGCCTCAATACTCAGAATGCCGTCCTCACCTTCCGACTGGAAATAATCGGCATCAGCATAGGAATACCCGTAGGACGCGATCTGAAACTCCCAGACATCGCCTTCTGTTACCCCCACCTGATTCACGAGATCCACACGCCAATAATATGTCTCACCGATAGTCAGAGGCTCGGGATCATAGTTTTCACTGGGATAGACGTTCACCAGCTCCAGCGCCCCGGGTTCGGACCCCAGGTACACCTTTGCACTGTCAGTACGAACACTATCCATTTCCCATGTTAAATTATCCACCGGTGGATCCACACTTGCCCCATCCGCCGGCGAGGGGTTCACGGCTTTGGGAGGAACCTGATCCGACCGGGTGTGGAAGTGCCAGACCTGCCCTCTCACCGTATCCTCAGCGCTGACCACATCAACTCGCCAGAAGTATTCCGTATTCGGGTCAAGTGGCCCCGGGCTGAAGGAACTCCCACTCACATTCGAATACAGTCCCGGATCGGGGGAAGTCCCGAAATACACGTTGTGAGACTCGGCATTTCTACCAGGAATCCAGGAGAGTTCCGGATTTAACGCCACCCGGATGGTCGAATCCCTTGGCATGGGCCAATCGGCAAACGGCAGCACGGCGGGCATTGCTTCTCTGGGATTCCACTGCCCATCAAAAGTCCAACCAGGGGTGATCTCCGACGGAGTTGGTTGCCCTGCAGCTGCCTGGAGATTATTTTCGAACCATTCGTAATCCCCACCGATCCGGGTATTGTTGTAATAATAATTCCTGTCAGGCCACTGATAGGCATCATCCGGTTCCGCGCGATAGATGGGTTTGTCTTTCATCTCCGAAGAGAAGGTATTGTTCAGTAAATAAAAGGCCGCATCGTAATGGTGCCGGCCCAGATCATATCGGTAGGAACCATCATACGCTGAGAACCTCGAGTCCTTTATTACGAATTTCTGATCTTTGTCTTCCGATCCCTGATGCCAGAGTACGGCCGTTTCCCGGGTAACATTGAAGTCAATATTCTCCGCGTAAGCCCATCCCCTGGGACACAGAAAGTCCACCGCTCCGCGCATCCGGCAATCCCTGTGATAATACATGCCATTCTCTGCATTCCAGAGCGCAACCGTGTCACCGCCATAACTCAGGAGATCGCAGTTGATTGTCATCACCCGGGTGACGTCTCCGCCCCCGTAAACAGTGAAGGCATGGATATCTCTGTTGGTCTGGGTGTTCTCGATAGTCAGATTTGCCAGGATAATATCCCGGGCATATATGGTGACCGGAGCCCTATGCTGATCATCATAATCCTCCCCCTCCCTCGGAAGATTATAATAGATGCGGGTCTCTTCCCGATCTTCACCCACAAGCGCTATATGATTTCGGTTTATCAGCACTCTTTCCTCATAATCACCATTTTTTATCAGGATTATTTTCCATTCAGTGTTATTTGTCGGAATGGAGTTTATCGCCTCCTGTATTTCGATGAAATCGCCGCTCCCGTCCTGTGCAACAATAATATCCGCCCGCTCGGTTCCGAACAGATTTACAGAAAGAGTAGCGATGATTGCCAGACACAACAAACTCGATTTAAACATCTTCATTGAAATATCTCACTTATTATTTACCCTGTGAATGTTTGTAGTTTTTCACACTGTGTTAATATACGTACGCAGTTTGTCTGATTTTTCAGGGAGTTCCGACTCACTTCTTCAGATGCATCGAGACAGGTTCACATCATCACGTAAACGATTGGACAATACGCAAATATGAAGGGAATACAACAGATACTCAGAATTATACAGATGTCCTGTCTGTACTGGCGACTGTATACAATTTGCGTCCCCCGCTCTCGTACTTCCCTGTGGGTCCTGCGGGTGTACTTTATTTAATCAGCATCATCTTTCTCGTTTTACTCTTGTCACCGACTATCAGCCTGCTGATGTACACACCGCTGCTAAGAGAAGAACCATCGAACTGTACCACGTATTCACCCGGGGGTTTCCTTTCGTCAGACAGCAGGGTTTTCACAAGTTTCCCCCTGACATTGTAAATTTTCAGGCTAACCCGGTCTTCCCTGGGGACAACATACTGAATCCGGGTCACGGGGTTAAACGGATTGGGATAATTCTGTACGTCAAGTGCATATTGTTTCGGAGTCGCAAAGTCTTCGGTATCGGTCGTCTGTAGTTCCCCGATCTCTTCTGCCTCCTGCGCATAGTTGTACAGACGGATGTTATCAATACTGCCGGCGAAATAATTCCCGCTTCCGGCACTGGATCCAACATAGATCCGACTGGTAGTACTCATGTTCCATGTACTGTCGGCTCCGCTCACCTGCAGATCGCTGTTGGCGTACAGTTCTAACTCGTTTGTGGCTCTTCTGCGGACTGCTGTGAGTTTCACCCATTCACCGGTCGCATACGTGGATGCAGCCGTTTTGATCGATGATTCTCTGTCACCATCCCCAACTCTGAAGACAATCTCCTCACTGGAGTTACCGTAGACAGCAAATCCGTTCGGGGTTCCGCCGGGGGCAGCACTCTCCTTTGAAATCAAATACGCATTCGCAGGTGCATTGTCCATATTAACCCAGAGCGATACCGTAAACGGTTTGGCTCCAAAGGCATACGGCTCTATATGACCCACATAGAAATAGTCACGGTCCCCATCGAAGAACATGGCCATACCGGCCCGTCCTTCAACCAAGACGTCATTCCCTTTGTTTTTCATATTATCCGAGAGGAAACCCCAGTTCTCAAACGCTGTTGAATCAGGAGTATATCCTGCGGATTGATAATCCAACGCCCAGTACCCGGCTAAACCAGGTCTGTATGTCCCTGTTGTAAATTGCTGGATTTCCCCTTCCGTAACGCCTGAGGCATTCCTTGAATCAACTCTCCAGTAGTATGTTGTCTGACTTTCCAACATATCCGTTACACGGTATTCAGTCGCCGTAACGCTTTCCGCAACCTGTTCGGGGGTGGCGGATGTCCCCAGATAAACATCATAGGCGTTGGCACCGTCGGCGGCATCCCATTGCAGTACGGGCAACACATCTATGGCAGTCTGTTCATTGATGGGATCCAGTCCGGTTGCCGCCAGCGGGCTTCCATCAGCATAGAGTGTTCTGCTCTCTGCAGTATTGCTCGCAATGGAAACCACATCGGAATTGAAGGCATAAATCCTGTAGTAATAGGTTGTTTCAGCTGACAACTCCGAGTCGGTGTAGCTGGTGGTATTTTCTTCAACGGTTCCAATTTCCTGAAAGTCACTGGTGTCGCCTTCCGAACGCATAATCCGGAATCCGTCTTCAAACACCACATTCTCTTTCCAGTTCAGCTGTATTTCCGTCGCGGAAATTGCCTCCGATTCCAGCTGTGCGGGTGAGTTCAGATAATCTCCTCTGTACGTTAAGCTATTCAGGTATTCTTCCAGATTCGTATATCCGTCATCATCCAGATCACCGTTTCTGTCACTGGCATCATCCGGATTGAGACCCATTTCGTTTTCCCATTCATCCGGCATTCCATCGTCATCGGAATCCTCCGGTGGTGTACCGGATTCCAGTTCCGGCCATCCCCCCACTTCCGACTGCGAATCAATGATTCCATTGTCTCCGTAGGTTGCAGTCTGGGTCCGGATTTCGTGGACGATTCTCGTATCAATGGTATCCCGTTCCGGTTCGACAGCACCGGCATTGGCTAACACGAGTTTGTACGCCTGCTCGGGAGTATGGGTCGGAGCGTGCACCACCGGATGGGGATTCTCCGCGCGTATCTTCCCGGGCACCCCCGTATCAACTCCGCCATCCCAGTTGTTCTCCGTAATCTCAGGATACCCGTAGACGAAATTATCCGCAATATACCAGCTTCCTAAAGGCGTGGACGGTTCAACGATCCGGCTTCTCGGACCGGTGGCCGGTCCGTATTTGTAGTAGTTTGCCACCATGTTCTGATTACCCATTTCACCGCCATAAACACTCTGGCCACCCCAGTTGTAGATGACATTATTCCTGAAATCCACCAGCTCCGCATTGGGATTCCCATGGTATCTTGACCCATTAAATCTGGGATTTCGGCTGGTATGGTGTGCGATAATATTGTGATGAAAGGCAGCCCCTCTGCCTCCCCAGATACCCCCATATCCATGGGGCCCTTTCTCATGATAGGAGTCCTCCAGGCTTTCGGTGATCATTGACCACTGGACCGTGACATTTCTGTTATCATAGACGCTCATTGTTTCGTCTATTGACCAGCTGAACGAACAATGATCAAGAATGATATTTTCATTATCGCCATCAGTGGCGGAGAGCGCATCTCCCTGATGCTGGTTCACATCTCCCATCCTGAAACGGATATATCTGATGATGACGTTATTCGCTTCAACTCTTGTAGAATAGCCTTTGATGCAAATGCCGTCACCGGGTGCGGTCTGGCCGGCAATCGTCAGATCACCCCGATTAATATCCAGTACGGAATTCAGTTCGATCGTTCCGGAAACCTCAAAGACTATAGTTCTGGCACCGGTTTGGTTCACAGCCCACCTCAGACTGCCTTTATCAAAATCATCTTTCAGATTCGTAACTTTCAGCACCTTGCCCCCGCGACCTCCGGTAGCGTTTTTACCCGGACCCGCTGCTCCGGGAAATGCGATCTGCTGGGCTGTTATCTGCGATCCAAAAGCGAATATGATAAAACAGACCACAAACAGATACGATTTGCTGGATTTTAATGTGTTCATAATGTCCCCTGATCATGATTTTTCAATTCCGGTTTATAACCGGTAAGAAACTGCTTGTAACTGGTATATATCAAAATGATACCGAGTTGTTCCAGGATACTCTTCAGGATACTCTCAAAGTCAAAGTGTTCTCATCAATAATTAGTCTGAGAATCAAGCGCACTTGTTCAATGTTCTGACTGCAAATTACGGACTCCAAAAAAGAGCAGTGATGTCTTGCCGCTTATGCACAATTAAAGCGCCATTATAATGTTCGTTTGCTTGTGATAATCGTCATACTCTCATACTATATCGCTTCCAGCGAACAAGGATATTCTGGCGAAGGCGAATAAACGGTCCGTTAGCCTCCGAATCGTTGGAGCTGATAAACTCACGTAGATAATATTCCACAGTGCCGTCACGATAAGGATGGGAGCCACCCAAACCGGCAGTTTCGCATGATCTGATTCGTGTGAACAGACCGTCATCGTTCCCGGAATTAAACCTATCCAGATTACCCTCTATAACTATATCCGGGAGCACATATTTAGAGAATATGTGCTCCCGGATTGTCATGGAAATTCACCCGATAGTTATTTCACAAGCAGCATCTTATTCACTTCGGAGAATTCACCGGAAGTGAGTTTGTAGAGATAGACGCCTGAAGGCAATCCGGCTCCATTGAACGTCACATTATGAGATCCCGCCTGCATGGATCCCTCAAGCAGTGTTTCCACCAGCTGACCTTTTGCGTTATAGACCTTAAGACTGGTCGGACTCTCCTTTTGCAGCGTGAATGAAATCTGCGTTTCGGGATTGAATGGATTGGGATAATTCTGCTGTAACTGAAAGGTCACAGGATTCGCGTTTTCGTCTTCAATGTCCGTCCCCTCACCGATTAACCAGTCAATCGACGCTTTGATCAGCGTAAAGGCATCATCCGTTAATCCTTCATAGGCATTATTATGGATACCGAAGGTTACCAGGCGATTCTGTGCTGTTTGCTCGTTGTCCAACTGCGCACCGGCTTCAACAGCGGTAAGCACCGGATTGCCGGATTCCGACGCCTCTCCAACCACGGTGACCGCGGAAGCCGTGGCCAGATAATGAATGAGCATCTCCTCTCCCTGCGTACCAGTGACATCAATATCTCCACTGAGTCCACCCGCAACAGGATGGTCCTCATCCACAATCGTGATGGGTTGCGTGGGAAGGTTTTTACTGCTCATTTCTTCACCTGACGCCGTGATTCCAAAGAAATCAGACGCCCAGCCTTCCAGATTCAGCACCGGAATCGGATAATCTTGAGCAACGGGTTCTGAGTCACTTGAACTGATAATTTCATCAATAATCATGAAATCATAATTCGCGGGCTGAATAATCGGTGTGGTGTAATTGCCGATATTCTTATAGGTCACATCGTATCCCCATTCATTCTCCAGCTGGTTGGTAAGTGCTGTACTGCTAGAAGGGGGGTTCAGAGCCTCCGTTGACAGGTACAGGCACGACTGCCCGAACAATGCTCCCGCACCAAGAAATGTTATTAATAGGGTAAAAATAGTAGCCTTTCTAATCATAATAACTCTCTCCTTTTCTGTTGTTCTCCATTTTTTAGCATTGTATGATTAACACGCCTGTCAGTCAAATCAGTCCCTATTGATAGGATTATATATAAAAATCGGTATATCTCTCTCGGAGAATCCTCATTCTTCATATGATCCACTAGACAACACTTGCCAGGGTTATTGTAAAAGCAGGGCGACACGTTTGAAAGCGTGTCGCCCTGCTATTTACTGAAGTTATTTCAGTAATACCATCTTCTTGGACTGTGTAAATTCACCCGCAGAGATTCTGTAAAAATAGACGCCTGAGGGAAGATCGGAGGCATTGAATTCCAGAGTATGCTCTCCCGGCGACATTGTTCTGCTTACCAGAGTCTCAACATGTTCTCCTCTTGAGTTATAAACCTTGATATTGGTAGGTGCCTCTTGCTTCAAGGAGAACGAGATATGGGTCACAGGATTGAACGGATTGGGATAATTTTGTGTGAGCCGATAGTTTATCGGCGCATTTGCTATATCATCCTCAACATCCAGCGGTACCGGGTCACCTTCGCCGGGAGCAAATGCCCCGTCAGCTGTCCAGGCAAACCAGTCGAAAAGTGCGTTATAGCTATCGGAGCCACCGTCGCCGAATTTCCAGCCGTAATAGTATTCGGAATCGCCGCCCAGTGACAGGAGTACAGGATCGGTGTTCCCATCAATATACAGTTTAAACTGATTTGTAGGGGAAACCGTGATCCTGAATGTATGCCATTCGAATATGTCATAATTTTCTCTGAAAATCGGACCGGTATTCACATCAGCCTTATTCCACTCCATATTCCCATTGGTCCTGCCTGTAAGCCGTTCTCTGGCCTGACCATTTCCGATATACAGATCATGGACCCGTGATCCTTCATTGATACCCTTCGTT
>Ga0207797_1001602_pt1 | contig 16318 bp, 14 predicted proteins | sample PRCRCaboRojoPR_6_FD_187275 | JGI IMG/M metagenome (GOLD analysis project Ga0207797, IMG submission 187275) | Marine sediment microbial community from Cabo Rojo, Puerto Rico - PR CR 10% Liquid 1 (SPAdes) | ecosystem: Environmental > Aquatic > Marine > Coastal > Sediment | place: Cabo Rojo, Puerto...
TGCCCTGGACAGCCTTGGCGCCTCGGATGTCATCTATGTCAACCTCGGCGGCGTGGGCACCGACGTTGACGCCACCTCCGAGTATACGACGATGCAGGAGATTGTCGACGCTATCAAGAGCAGCGGTGCCTCGGAAAACTATATCACGGTGACCTCGCTGGCGTCCCGCGACGGCTACTTTGCGCCGGCGGCAATGGCTGCCGCCTACCATGGCAGCCCGGTGCTGAACATCGGCGAGGCGCCGGATGCATATGACACGCTGGACAAGGCGATGACCTGGCGCGAATATTCCGGCGGATGGTACCATGGCTGCCGCGCGCTTGGGCATCTTCCGCAGATGCAGCAGCCGTTCGAGGTAATACCCTCGCTGCGCGACCTGCTGCAGAACCAGAGCATTCCCGAACCCGGCTTCGATATGAAGCTCCGGTGGTTCGGCGCCATCCATGACGGCGTCCACGGCATGATAGACGGCTACGGCCTCGACCGCGACGGGCAGGAGGCATATCTGTTCGTGTCGCCGCGGGACACCGACATCCGGGACATGATATGCAGAGCCATGCTCGGGAACAACTCGTATGCGGGCCACATTCCCGTCGAGACGCCAGGCTTCTCATCGGCCGTCATCGTCCGGGACATCCTGTATCCAGCCATCATCTATGCAAACCCCGGCAGGGATGTCACCACGTCGCAGATGATGAACTATCCCAACGGCTACCGCTGGCGGGCCAACGACGGCAACGAGTATCCCAACTATGCGACACAGGAAATCAAACAGATTTTTTCCTCACACGACCGCTTCTACGAGGGGCATACCATCTGGGACAACCTGCTTGAGCGCTACAACGCCGGCGCGGCTCTATCCTATTACTCGGGCCATGGCACCGGCGGTTCCGGCATATCGGCGCAGTACAAGTGCATCGCCGAGCAGTTCCCCGACTGCGACCTCAGGCACGAGGAGCTCATGGACTTTGAATGGTGGGACGGCTGGCGGGGATACAGCGGCTACGACGACGAGCAGACAAAGACACCGCGCTGGGGCGGCGATTCGGGATACAGCGCCTCGGAGCCCGGGCTGTATGACATCATCCATTTCAAATGGGTGGACCAGTCGTTCGGGAATCTGCACAGCGAGCTCGAGTTCTGGAGCTCCTGCACGACCGGGTCACATTTCGGGCCCATGGTGTACCTGGCGCATGGCTCGGCGCTCTGGCAGGGATGCTGTGGCTCCTCCTACGGCGTTCAGGACGACCTCCACAACAGCTGGATGTTCCATGACGTGCTGGTGCTCGGCCACGGTGTCGGGGAGGCGCATTCCCGGTATCTGTGGCTGTTCAACCGGGATTTCACCACGATGGACCCGACGACGCTGTACGGCCGCTCGTCGCATTTCCAGCCGTCGATGGGCGGGCTCACCAACGTCAACGTGCTCTTCGGCGACCCCGCGATGACCTGCTACAACCCGGGCTGGACGGAGCCGGAGCCGGTCAGCCCATAAAACCCTTTTTTCTCTCTTTTCCTTTTTTACATTTCTTGAGACAGAGCGGAGGAGTTCAACCCGGAGAATGGCTATCCCTTTTTCAGCACGGTGCGAATCAGGAATACGAACAAAATCCCCGAAAAAATTATCATCCAAAAACCGTCATACCCCTAAACCATACAACAAACGTAAAGATGGGTTCCGTAACAAGAAGCCCAACGGCTGCCTACTCGCAGAACAATGAACAGGGTGCGGTCCATTTCGATGTCGTCCGTTTTGCTGCGTCAGGACACGTTTTGGTACCGCCCGGGCTTGGCAACTCCTATTCTTTGTCCCCGTCGGTCTCGGTGAGCCAGTCGACGAGCCCGGGCAGGTCGCTGCCCGTTATGGTGACGGTGATGTCACCCAGTGGATGGCCGACCTCGCTGAAGTTGACGGCGCCAGCATAGGCGGCCTGCTTGTTCAATGTGAAGCAAAGCCTGTCATCCTCGATGCGCCTGCTGAGCAGCATCCGGGCCGTGTCCAGTATCTGGTGCCTGGCCAGCAGCTCCCGCAGCGTTTCGAGCGACTGCGCCTCACCTGCAACGCGGTCGTCGGAAACCGTCAGCGAGGCGTCGGGGAACACCGTGTGGACGGCCTCGACGACGCGGTCCGGAGCCTCGGTGGCGGTGACGGGCGCCTCGACATGTATCTCCATGGGTGCGCAATGCTGCATGGTTTAAAACCATAACCCTCATAAATGGGGGCGCGATGCCCCTCCATGGAATACGCAATATTTGAAATCGAAACGGGCAAAGAAGGCGACGCGAAGATGCTGGAAAAAGACGACCTGGTCAGCCGGCAGACCATCACCATCCGCAACGCGAAGGCGCTCGGCCTGGCGGGCGACAGCACCTACATCAAGATAGAGGGCAGCCCCGAGGCGCTGCAACGCGCCCTGGAGATCGTGGAGGACAACGAGCTCGGCGAAAAGCTATCCAACGATGACGCAAAAGACATCTATGACAAGATCGCCGAGGAGGAGGAAAGCGCCAGCGAGGGCATGGGGATGATCTTCGACTAAACCCGGCTTTTTTCCCATTTTTCTTTTGTATATCTTTTTGTATGCTACGCTGACGCAATGAACAGGTCGCTGTCTGCGGCCTCCTGGCTGTCTAAACTTCCTGGAACAGGAACGGGTCCAGCACCTCTATCCTCTCCCGGTAGTCCTCCGGGTAGAGCAGGTGCTCGATGGCCGTCACGGAGCTCAGCAGCGAGTTGCCATCCTGCGGCGTGAAACAGAAGCCGAAGACCTCTTTTTCGTTGCGGACGAAAATGGTAGGCAGCACCATGACCGTCTGGTTCAGGATGCGGCCATAATGGCCATGGTCACGCCCGAACGAAAACACCAGGTTGGACATTTTCTTGTTGGTGACCGCAACCCGGGGGTCCGCCAGGAAGCGATCGATGACCTCCTCCTCGCTCGTCGGCTCGTTGACCTTGATATCAAACCAGATGGAATGCATGTACTGGGTGTTGAGCTTCATCGCCGACGAAAACACGTCCAGGTCGATGCCGAGCGTGTCATACAGATGCCAGACATCCTTGGCGTGATGGGTGCCTCGCTCGTCGTCGTGCCCGCCGACCTTGGGCGCCGGGATGAACTTTTCGTCCTGCGAGATGTCATTGGCACGGCGGATGCAGACAAACCGGCCGCTGTGGAAGTTATCCCGGGAAACGTCGAGCGCGATGCTCTGGATGGCGACCGCGATGTTATGGGTGTTGCAGCTCACGATGTGGATGTACTTGTCCTGGTCGAGCGCCTCCTCGTTTATCCCGGCGGCGAACATCTTGCCGAAGCCAAACTCGGAGCCCTGCGCCAGGAACCCCTTGACCTCGTCCTCGTATTTCTTGTAATAGTTTTCCTTGTTCTGCAGGCCGATGCCGCTCGGCGTGCAGTCAACGACGACGCTCGCCCGCTTGATGGCCTCCTCCGCCTCGTATTCAGGCTCGAGCCCGAGCTCGCGGAACTGCTGCTTTTTCTTGTCCGAGGTGACAAGATGGCCGCCGCGGTCGAGGAGACCCTTGACCTTCGGGCGGTCGGTCAACACGGGACTGTGCTTGTAAAACGTTACCTCGTCGATACCCAGCTGGGTACGCATGTCACACAAAAGACCGATGAGGGGTTCCCCGATGGTGCCGGTCCCCACGACGTGCACGATGTTGCTCATGCTATCGAGCCCAGTATGCCATAGTGCTATTTAACGTTTCGTGCCTCGAGGGCGGCCACAACGGGCAGCGTTTTGCCCATGAGGAAGCGCTCCAGCGAGCCGCCGCCGGTGGAGACATAGGAGATGTCGTCAGCCATGCCAAACTGGCGGGCGGCCGCGACGGTGTGCCCGCCGCCGATGACCGTGAACGCATCTGAAGCAACCATGGCCTCGAGGACGTTTTTCGTTCCCGTGGCAAACGCCTCTTCTTCGAACACGCCCATCGGGCCAGTGAGCAGCACCGTTGCCGCATCGATGATGACCTCTGCAAAGCGGGTGATGGTGTCCTGGCCGATGTCCTTTACCATGCCGGGGTCGGCCACGTCGTCGATGGAAACCGCCGTTCTTCCGTCACGGTCGACGGCGACATCTGAGGGCAGCAGAATTGCATTGCCATGATCGTCGAGCAGCGACGTGATAGCCTCCTGTTCATCTGCCTCGACGTCGGCGATGCCGGCGAACGCGTTGCCGGGTACCCCGCCCAGCAGGACAGCGTCGGCGGCGCCTCTGTCCAGCAGGTTCCGGATGACAGGGATTGCGTTGCCATATTTTGCGCCGCCGAAGACAAACACACTCGGGCGGTCAGGCTGCTCCATTATCCGGGTGAGCATCCCGACCTCTTTTTCCATCAGCCGTCCCGCATAGCAGGGTAGCACCGGGGTGAAGCCGACCATGGAGCAATGGGAGCGATGCGCCGCCGCGAACGCGTCGTTGACAAAAAGGTCGGCCAGCGGATACAATGACCGCACGAGCTCGCTCTGCGCATGCTCCTCCGGCATTTTTTCGTCGCGCTCGCCGTCAAACCGGCGGACGTTGCCGAGCATGAGCGCCTCGCCATCCTGCAGCGACTCTATCGCCTGCCGTGCCTCCTCGCCGTAGACGTCGTCGACGTATCCGACTGCTCTGTCCAGCATGGTTGACAACGCTGCCGCGTGCTGCCCGAGGTCGGTGAAATCCCAGCCACCGGGGCGGCCCTGATGCGCCATGATGACGACCCGGGCATCCCGGTCGAGGAGCTCCCCCACCGTGGGCACGATGCGCTCGATGCGCGAGGCATCCAGAATCTCGAGCGTGTCGGGGTCAAGCGGGGCGTTGACGTCGACGCGGAGGAGCACCGTTTGCCCTGCCACGTCGCAGTCGTCAAGGGTTGGCAGCTTCATGGACGGATATGCAAAAAGACGTTAAATATCTTTGCGGGCGCGCAGCTCCCAAACATGCATCGGCATTGGTACCGCAAACGAGTCTAATGCTCGGACGGCCTGGTGCGATGCCGCTGCCGCTCGAGTTCCTGCAATATGAACCCAACCAGCCCGATGGTGCGAACCACATCCCCCATACCTGGTTTAACCAATCGTTGTATTTAGATTTGCTGCTTTTTCGCAGCATACGGGCATCGAGAGCGTAGTCACATACAGGCAGGCAAAACATGGTTCCTGCGGGCGAACGTGCAGCGGGAACGTCCGAAAAAGCGGATGGCGATGTGGTATTGTAGGAGCGCTACATATCTTTGTCATCGGCTGCCGTATCCGCCACCGTGTTCCTGAGAAACATGAGCATGTCGTCCCGGAACTCGTCCCGTCGCAATGCAGCCTCGACGTTGGTGCGCAGCCAGTCGAGCTTGTTTCCCAGGTCGAAGCGCTGTCCGATGAACTCGTAGGCGTAGACCTCGCTGTCCCGGTTGTACATGCGGATGGCGTCGGTGAGCTGTATCTCACCTCCCTTGCCCTCGCCTGTGCGGTCTATGTACTCGAATATCTCGGGGGTGAACACGTAGCGGCCCATGATGGCCAGCCGGGATGGCGCCTCCGCCATCGATGGTTTTTCGACCATGTCATGGACGCGGTACAGGCGCTCCTCTATCCGTTCGGCGTCGACGATGCCGTAGCGGTGGACCGCCTCCGGGGGAACCTGCCCGACGGCGATGACCGGGGCCCTGCATGACCTGAAGCGGTCGACGAGCTGCCCGGTGCACGGCGTCTCCGAAAAAATGATGTCGTCGCCGAGGAGGACGGCGAAGTCGTCGCCGTCGACATGTTTGCGGGCGCAGTTGATGGCGTCGCCGAGCCCCCGGGGCTGTTTCTGCCGGATGTAGTGGATGTCGGCCATGTCGGCGATGCGCCGGATGGTGGCCAGGCGCTCGTGGTCGTTTCGCTGCCGGAGCGTGTGCTCGAGCTCGTAGGACATGTCGAAGTAGTCGGCGATTGAATGCTTGCCCCGCCCGGTGATGATGAGGATGTCGTCGATGCCCGCATCGAGCGCTTCCTCGACCACGTACTGGATGGCTGGCTTGTCGACGACGGGGAGCATCTCCTTGGGCGTGCTCTTGGTCGCCGGCAGAAACCGCGTGCCCAGACCAGCGGCGGGGATGACGGCCTTCATGGCTCTGAAAGCATGCCGCGGCTTTTATTATTTGTGTTTTTCATTTTTTTGCATGACGAAGAAGGCGGAGCCGTACCATGCGCTGTAGCGGCGGTACATGTCCACCTCTCGTTGCTCCTGCGCCAGCACCGCCAGCGCGTCCGGGTCATCCGCATATTTTCCCCGGAGGAGGCCGATTCGTTGTTCGAGCGGGCCGTAGTATTCGTCCCACCATGCCTGCTCGGGCAGAGTGAAGTGTCCGAGGAGCCGGTATCCCTGCCGCCGGATTGACTCGATGCGCTCATCGACGGAGGCAATGTCTGGGTACATCTCCTGCCAGTAGTCACGTATCTCCTTAGGCGGGTCGGGCTGCAGCCAGACCACATCGTGGACAGCCATGAACCCGCCCGGTCTAAGCAATGAATGCCATTCCCGGAGCCCTCGCTCGAAGCCGATGATGTAGATGGAGCCTTCAGCCCAGATGAGGTCGAAGGACCCGTCGGGGAACTCCATGTCGAGCATTGACCTGTGGCGGGTCTGCACGCGTCCTTGCAGCCCGCGCTGCTCGGCTTTTCTTTGGAGCCTGTCAATGTATGGACGATGCGTGTCTATGGCGATGACGGTGCCATCGGATAGCTTCGCCAGCTCGAGCGTGGCGGGGCCCGTACCGCAGCCGACATCGAGAATGCGCGGTGTCTCCATCGCGGGGAGCATGGTGAAGGCCTGGCGGGTATAGCAGGCGCGGCCGGGGCTCTCGCGGGGAAGCTGGCTGTGCAGCTCGAAAAAAACCGGGTGATTCATGTCCATGATAGCCATGTCGGTATTTTAAGGCATGGCTCGTGTTCAGAAGAACCCGTGGCCGGAGATGATGGAGCGGATCAGCACCAGGATGGGGATGATCTCGAGGCGGCCGATCCACATGTTGATGATGAGCATCGCCTTCGCGACGGGGCTCATGCCGATGCCTGTCACGCCCGTCGAGAGGCCGACGTTGCCCTGCGCCGAGCATACCTCGAAGATGGCGTTGTCCAGCCCGGGGTCGCCCAGGGTGACCAGCAGCACCATGAAGCCCACGAAGAGCAGGATGAGCCACATGAAGGACAGCACCGCAGCCTGGCTGAGTTCCTCGTTTGCCTGCTCCGCCGACAGCGTCTTGCTGCCGAGCTTGTGGCCGAAGGTGCTCTTCGGCGGCAGAAATATCTTTTTGATCTTCCAGCCGACGCCCTTGGTGAGCAGGACCGTCCGGAAGAGCTTGATACCACCGGCGGTCGACCCGGCGGCGCCGCCGATGATCATGGCGAGCGACAGCAGCATCTTGGCATCGGCACCCCACAGGCTCAGGTCGGCGGTGTTGAACCCGGTGCACGTCAGCGCCGAGGCGAACTGGAAGGCGGCGTATTTGAACGACTGCGCAAACGAGCTATACAGGTCCATGTTCAGCAGCGCGAGGGCGACCATGCCGCTGAACACGAGGACGAGCAGCGCCAGCGTCTGCACGTCGGTGAAAAATTCTTTTATCCTGCCCCGCAAAAAGTCATAATGGGCGGCGAAGGAGATGGCACCGGCCACCATGATGGGGATGAGCGCGATGTGGACAAGGGTGCCATAGGAGGTGATGCTGTCGTCCATGACGGAAAAGCCGCCGGTCGTCAGCCCGGTCATGGCATGGTTGATGGCCTCCCAGAGCGGCATGCCCGCGATGAACAGCACGGCGATGGCGATGAGCGTGTAGAGCAGCAGTATCCACCACATGCTCTTCACCGTCGAGATGATGCTGGGATGGATTTTTTCCTCCCTGGCCTCGGAGCGGTACAGCGTAAAAGAGCCGGTGCCACGCCGCGCCAGGATGATGAGCGTGAGCACGATGACCCCGACGCCGCCGATCCACTGGATGAAGGTGCGCCAGAACTGCAATGTATGCGGAAGCTTGGACTCATAGGCGACCATCGTGAGGCCGGTTCCCGTCCATCCGGCCATAGATTCAAAAAACGCCGATAATGGGTCCATGTATGCAAGGGTGTCGAGGTTGTAGGGTATCTGCCAGAATGGGATGCTGCCGATGAGCGAGATGATGAGCCAGGACAGGGCTGCGATGACCATCGCATGCTTGATCTTGGGTTCTCCGTCGCCTCGCCCGGTGAGCCAGAACAGGCCGCCGACCCCGAAAAACACGAGGGCGGTCACGATTATCCACACTGCATACGAGTATTCGCTGTACACCAGCGGCGGGATGACGGCGACGAGCGTGGCAAAGCCGACCGTCAGCAAAACCGCTCCCGTATCCCGGAAAATGATTTTGAGGTCTTTCATAACATTCAGCCACGTTTAGGTGGAGAACAGTTCCATGGCCTTGTCTATCTTGTCCTCGCGGGCGAGAACGGTCACGGAGTCGCCGACCTTCAGCCGGGTGTCCTCGATGGGGATGATGATGTCGGAGTTCCGCTCGATGGCGATGATTGAGACGCGGCGCGGCAGCTTTACCTCCTTCAATGTTTTATCAGCTATCTTTGCCCCCTCCGGAAGCACGATCTTGAAAATCTCGGCGTGGCCGCCCAGGCTCATGAAGTCACGTATCATGGGGCGCTTGACCGCCCGGTAGAGGTATTCCGCCATCAGTGCGTTTGGGTTGCCCACGACGTTGGCGCCTTTTTCCCGGAACATGGTCTTGCTTTCCTCGTTGTTGACGACGGAGACGAGCGACAGGACGCCCCGCTTCTGGGCGATGGAGATGACCATGAGGTTGGTGGCGTCGTCGGCGGTGGTGACGACGGCGTCGGCCCGCTCTATCTCCGCATCTTCCAATGTTTCCTGCTCGGTTGCGTCGGCGTTGACGATGACGGCGTCGTATTTTTTGGAGAACTCGTCACATTTTTCCTTGTCTCGCTCGATGACGACGACATCGTCCTTGTGGTCGAGGGCAAACTCGGTGAGCTTCTGCCCGATACCTCCTGCCCCTACTATCAAGATGTACATGTTCTCCCTGGCGTAGGAGACCATAAATTGCTCGGTGTTATTAAATCTTTCTCCGATGCTTCGAGAGACCTTCAGATGGGCGGGAGTTCATCGGTCGGGACGCCTGCAACGTGGGCGGCACTCCGCCGGATGATCCACCAGTTGTATGCTTCCGGCAATTGCTCGCCGTTCTGCCAGGCGTAGACGTAGCGGGGTATGCCGTAGATGGTGGTGCCGAAGAACTCGTGGATGCTTCCGTTGCGCATGGGCGGTATCTCGGGGTGGTGACCGAAGAGCACCATGGTGCCGTCGCCGTGGGATGCCTCGAGGCCTGCCCACTGGCCCCCGATGTCGGTGGGAACCACCCGCTTTTCGGTGCCGAGCAGGCTATAGTAGTGCAATGGCGCGATTTCCATGGGCTCCTCCAGGTAGGTTGCGATGGGCGTCACGTTTGCGTCGCCCGCGGGGTACATGCCGGGGCCGCCGCCGTAGACGATGTGGCGGGTGTCGCTGCCGTGGCCGGAGAAGACGGGGTGCGATGTATCGATGCCGGTGAGCAGCGGGATGTGGTCCTCGCCGGTGTCCTTCCAGAGATATTGCCATTCCTCGCGCTGGCCGTCGTTGATGTAAACGTCGACGATGTCGAGCGACGCGGCGTTTATGAACAGGTCGAATGGGACGCGCGGCTGCTCGATGCCACGGGAGACGAGGTTTGCACCGCCGCAGATGCCCAGGTAGCCGCCCCCGTCTGCGATGAACTGTCGCACCGCCGTCCGCCATGCGGGCAGGAGCGCATGGAAATACTGGCGTCCGCTGGCGCCGACGACCAGCACGTCGTAGCTGTCGAGGGAGCCGTCGATGACCTGCCGCCAGTCGATGAGGTCGACCTGGAGCGCATATGCCCGCGGTGCCTGCCAGGTGTAGTTGAGCGCCTCGGTGAGCTGCCGGACCGACGGGGAGATGGAATCATAGAGAGCCACCTCGATAACCTGGGTTGCGGCCGCAGTGTCGGTGTCCTGCTGCTGAACCCGGTGTGCCTCGAGCGACGTGGCGGCGGGGAGGAGCAGGAGGGCGGTGATGAGCAACGCCTGTATGAATCTCATACCAGTGTTAACAATTGTTGTATAAAAGCGTTGTGCTAGGGCGTGATACGCTTCAGCCGGATGTACTCGATGCCGTCGCCGACCCGGGCGAACACCATCTCCTTGCGAACCGAGTTGGCAAGGCGGACGGCGCGGCTGGCCTCCGTCCAGGTCGACGTGAAATCCTCCGGCAGAACATGGATGAGATAGGGAGCATGACCCTCCCCGATGGGACGGCGATAGACGCGAAAATGGGAACCGAACTTGAAGCCCGTCTTGGGAATGAGGCCCTTGCCCCGCAGGCTTTTATAGGCACGCAGGCGGCGCTCGATGTCGGGCTGTATCTCTCGCGCATGCACCATGAACGCCTCCCGTGACAGCTCCTCGCCATTGCGATGCAGCGTCGCACCCTTCCCGGCCACGTAGGCGGTCTCCATGAGCGACAGCTGGACGACGGTGTCACCGAACGTCCGGCCGACATATTGCTCCTGGAGCTCCCGCGCCAGGGCGGCATCCCAGACCATGCTCCGGTCGCCCAGCAGCGTAATGGTTCCCTGGTAGCCGTCATGCTCCTCCAGGGTGCCCTGCATCCGGAAAAACTTGACATAGTAATAGGTAAGGTCGCCCTCCTCGTCCACGATGCCCACCATCAGCCGGCGGCGCTGCAGCGCATGGAGCAGCATCGCGATGGCACGGATGGAAAACGGGGAGCGCTCCGAGAGCGCCTTGACCAGGAAATCGGGCTCGTGTGAATGCGGCGCACCGCCCCGGGGGTACAGGTTCATCGCCTGCTGGCTGGTGTCGGCAACATAGCCACGCTGCCGCAAATCCCGATAGACAAGATAGCGTATCTCATATGCCGGGTCCTGCCGGATGCCGTGGAGCATGAGCTCCTGCAACGACATGGGAGCACCGTCCCGCAGCACCTCCAGTCGCTCTGATTCGACCAAAAACGCGGCCTCGATGAGGTCGAGATGCAGTGCGCCGTTCTCCATCCGGCCAAAATAGCCCTTGTTGTAATGCCGGGTGGCCTCTGACTGCTCGTCGACGACGACCTCGTTTCCCTGCAGATAGCCCGGCATGGTTACAGCGTCCCGATGTAGTCAAGCATCGATTCGAACAGCGCCCGCCCGCCGGCCACGCCGTCGGCCTGATGCTGCCAGCTATTGAAGGAGCGCTCAGGGTGCGGCATCATGCCCAGCACGTTGCCCGCAGGGGTGCACAGCCCGGCGATGTTGCCGATGGAACCATTGGGATTCCAGGGATAGCCCTCAAGGGTGCCTCGGTCGTCCACGTAGCGGAACACGATACATCCCTCGTCCTCGAGGCGCTCCACGATGCGCTGCTCCCGTCCCTGCGGCAGCATGAGCTTGCCCTCCATGTGCGCCGAGGGAATAAGCCGGATGTCGCCCTCCGGGATACGCGCGGTGAGCGGGCAGGCATGGTCATGGCGGAGCAGGGTCGGCCGGCATTCAAAGCGGTTGGAGTCGTTCACCGCCAGGCATGCCTCGGGCGTCATGCTGACGCCGTCCAGGCCGGGAAGCAATCCCAGCTCGGTCAGCACCTGGAAGCCGTTGCAGATGCCCACCACGGGGTAGCCATCGTCGACAAAGGAGCGGAGCTCCTCCATGAGCAGCGCCTTGATGCGCGCGGCAAAAATGGCGCCCGCCCGGACGTAGTCGCCAGCTGAGAAGCCGCCCGGTATGAACACGCCCTGGTAGTCGAACAGCGATGCATCGCCGCGGCTGAACATGTTGAGATGCACGTATTCGGGCCGGGCGCCGAGCTCGGCGAACGCCCGATATGATTCCTCCTCGCAGTTGGTGCCCTCGATGCGAAGAATGGCGATACGGATGTCAGATGGATGCACGGTGGTAATAAGGGCGGGGATATAAGAAATTAGTCCCCTTCAAGCGTGGGGGGCTGTTCCCCCGTCGCGGGGACGTCCATGAGCGCCCTGATGAGGCTGACGACGTTGGTGGCTCCCTTCATGAACATGGTGTAGGCGGCATCCGCGGTGCACACCCGCAGTTTTTTGAAAATGAGGCCCGTCGTATCGACGGACTGGATGTCATCCAGCCTGACATCGACCTGCCGGCCGCCCCGCATCGGGCAAAACGACAGCCGCCGCGTGGTCACATACAGGATGCCGACCGACCTGCCACCCCTGGAGCGGATGTTGGCACGGCGCCGCAGGACGATGCCCTCATCCTCGTCGGTGGATAGCACATGACACTATCCCGGGGTGCTTTAAATGATTACCGCAGCCTTACAGGAATATCGGCAGGAACACCAGCGATACAATCGACATCAGCTTGATCAGGATGTTCAGCGACGGGCCCGAGGTATCCTTGCAGGGATCGCCCACGGTGTCGCCGACCACGGCCGCCCTGTGCGCCTCGCTGTTCTTGCCCCCGAAGTTGCCGGCCTCGATATACTTTTTGGCGTTGTCCCAGGCACCCCCCGCATTGGCCAAAAAGATGGCGAGCAGGAACCCCGTGGCGGTGGCGCCGGCCAGCAGGCCGACCAGAGCGCCGACGTCCCACAGGCCGACCGCTATCGGTGCGGCGATGGCGATGACAACGGGCAAAATCATCTCGACGAGAGCGCCACGCGTCGCGATCTTGACGCAGCGCTGATAGTCGGGGTCACCCCGGCCCTCCAGGATGCCGAGCTCCCGGAACTGCCGCCGCACTTCATCCACCATTTTCTGCGCCGCCCTGCCGACGGCGCCCATGGTCAGCGCCGAAAAAAGGAATGGAAGCATGGCGCCGATGAACAGGCCGGCCATGACCGCCGGCTCGTTGAGCGCAATGTTGACGGTGACGCCCTCGGCCTCCACCGACTTCACGAAGGTGAAGACGAGCGCCAGGGCGGTAATGGCCGCCGAGCCAATGGCGAAGCCCTTGCCCATCGCCGCCGTGGTGTTGCCGACTGCATCGAGTCCTTCCGCCTTCTCCCGGATGTCCGAGCCCATGCCCGCCATCTCGGCGATGCCGGCCGCGTTGTCCGCAACGGGGCCGTAGCAGTCATTGGCCAGCGACATCCCCAGCGTCGAGAGCATCCCCACGGCCGCCAAGGCGACGCCGTAGAAGCCGGCGAACTCGAAGGCCAGGACCATCGAAATGGCCGTCGCGAGGATGGGAATGAACACGCTCAGCATGCCGATGGACATGCCCTGGATGATGTCGGTTGCGGGGCCGGTCTGCGCCGCCCGGGCGATGGTCTGCGTCGGCCGCCGCTCGTCCGAGGTGAAATATTCGGTGGCGAGACCGATGACGATGCCGTCGACGAGGCCGACAAGGATGGCGTAGAACGGCTCCATTGCCTCCAGCAGATACCAGGTCGCGATGAAGGCAACGACGGCGAAGATGACAGCCGAGCCGAACAGTCCGTTGCGCAATGCGGCGTAGGCGTTTTTTCCGCGCACGAGCACCATCGCCGCTATCGACGAAAACACGCCGATTGCCACTATGATGAGCGGGTACAGGTCCACGTTGTCGCCGAACGAGGCGAAGTCGGAGACGCCGATGCTGGCGCCAGCCAGCCCGAGCAGCGCCAGCGTGATACCGGCGATGATGGAGTCAACGTATGACTCGAACAAATCGGCGCCCATGCCCGCCACATCGCCCACGTTGTCGCCGACGTTGTCCGCGATAGCAGCGGGGTTCCGCGGGTCGTCCTCGGGGATGCCCTCCTCAACCTTGCCCACGATGTCAGCGCCGACATCCGCCGACTTGGTGTAGATGCCGCCGCCGACGCGGGCGAACAGCGCGATGCTGCTGGCACCGAAGCCGAAGCTGAACAGGATGCTGGACACGTCGGCATGGCCCTCAAACAGCCAGTAAAACAGGGAAACGCCGATGATGCCCAGCCCGACGACGGAAAGACCCATGACGGCGCCGGACGAAAACGCGATGCGGAGCCCCTCCATGAAATGGCCTTTCACGGCTTCGGCCGTCCGGGCGTTCGAGCGCGTGGCGATGCGCATGCCGATGTTGCCCGCCAGCGCCGAAAAAATCGCGCCGACCAGGAACGACAGCGAGCTCTCCCATGGCAGGTCGCCGGTGAGCTGCGAGATGGCCAGCAGGATGCCCATGACCACCACGACGAAGACGGCGATGGTCCGGTATTCCTCGTTGAGAAACGTCATCGCACCCCGGTAGATGCTGTCGGACAGCTCCCGCATCCGGTCAGTACCGACGGGCTTCGCCAGGATGTAGTAGACGAGATAGGCCGCCGTGGCGATGGCGGCAGCGCCTGCAATCGGTGGTATAATCTCTATGCCAATCATGAGGGGGGAAAGAGCGAATGATATTTAAATATTGGGCAGACGAACCAGAGGCTGACAGAGGAAAAGCGCTGCGGCCGCATCCGGCCTGAGCGTCACGCACAACGCCCATGGGATATCGCCCGCCCGCCATACAACGCTGATCATGCCACATGCGGCGGCGATAGTGATATATAAAGACACGTGGTTTAGTAACATGTGCCCCCGCGGGCATCACACGGGCAAAACGGGAGACAGCGAGCGCACGTACCGGCGCCTCTTCGAGCGGATGCGCGACCCATTGTACATCAGCACCCAGGATGGCGCCTTCGTCGAGGTGAACCGGGCGATGGTCGAGCTGCTCGGCTACGACAGCGCGGGGGAGCTCTGCGCCATCGACATCGCCCATGACTTTTATGCCAGCCCCGAAGAGCGGGAGCGGCTGCTCCGGGAAATCGCCCGGCATGGCTACGCGCAGGACTACGAGGTCACCATCAAAAAAAGGGATGGCACGGCGCTCACCGTGCTCGAAACCTGCCATGAGCGGTATGACGACGAGGGCATGGTCACCGGGTACGAGGGCGTCATCCGGGACGTCACCCGGCAGAAGCGGGAGGAAAACATCCGCGGCGCGCTCTACCGCATCTCCGAGGCGACCCATGCCACGAGGGATTTCAGCGACCTGCTGCGGACCATCCACGAAATCATAGACGGGCTGATGCCGGCGCGGAATTTTTTTATCGCGCTGTACGACGAGGGCCGCGGGTACAGCCTTCCCTATTTCGTGGATGCATACGGCGAGCGTCCGCCGCCGGAGCGGCTGCGGGACGGCATGACGGGCTACGTGCGCCGCACCGGGCAGTCGTTGCTCGCGACACCCGAGAAAGCGGCGGAGCGCATCGCCCATGGCGACATCGAGCGCATCAGCACGCCGTCGGTCTGCTGGCTGGGCGTCCCGCTGCGCAGTCACGATGCCATCATCGGCGTCCTGGCCACCCAGAGCTACACGCCCGGGCTGGTCTACGACGAGGCGGACCGGGAGGTGCTCGAGTTCGTGTCCACCCAGGTGGCCATGGCCATCGAGCGGAAGAAAACCGAGGAGGAGCTCCGCATGTCCGAGGAAAGCTACCGGGAGCTGTTCGACAGCGCCACCGACGCCATCTACATCCAGGACCGGGAGGGACGGTTCGTGGACGTCAACCGGGGCGCCGTGGAGATGTACGGCTATCCCCGTGATGCGTTTATCGGCAGGACGCCCGAGATGCTGGCCGCCCCTGGCAAAAACGACATGGAGAGAACGCTGGAGCGCGTCGAGCAGGCGTTCGACGGGGTCCCACAGCAGTTCGAGTTCTGGGGCCAGCGCAGCAACGGCGAGGTGTTCCCCAAGGACGTCCGCCTGTCCAGAGGCCGTTTTTTCGGCCAGGATGTCGTGTTCGCATTCGCCCGTGATGTCACCGAGCGGATGCGGCGTGAGGAGGGTATCAGGCAGCTCAACGAGGTGCTCGGGCTGACGAACAAGATACTGCGGCATGACATCCTCAACGACCTCAACGTCATCCGGGGGGCAACGGAGCTCTACATGGAGGACAACGACCCCGCGATGCTGGACCGTGTTTTCACGCGGATTGACAAGAGCGTCAGGCTGATCCGGCGGATGAAGGACCTGGAAGCACTCATCGTGTCACGGGGAACGCCGGAGGTGCACGATGCCCGGGACGAGATACATGAGGTGCTGGACGCCTACGACGTCGCCGCTGCCATACATGGAGATGGACGGGTCTGTGCGGATGATGCCTTCCACTCGGTCATCGACAACATCGTGCGGAACGCCGTCGTCCACGGCGGCACCGACCGTATCGACGTGTCCATCAGCGCCATGGATGGCCAATGCGAGGTACGTATCGCCGACACCGGCAGCGGCATCCCCGAC
>Ga0207797_1001603_pt1 | contig 16317 bp, 9 predicted proteins | sample PRCRCaboRojoPR_6_FD_187275 | JGI IMG/M metagenome (GOLD analysis project Ga0207797, IMG submission 187275) | Marine sediment microbial community from Cabo Rojo, Puerto Rico - PR CR 10% Liquid 1 (SPAdes) | ecosystem: Environmental > Aquatic > Marine > Coastal > Sediment | place: Cabo Rojo, Puerto...
AAAGAGTTCCCAGGGTCTATACAGACACCGCATACCCGAGAATCACCGTTCCACGGTCGACTATCACTATTATACCAGCAACGACTACATCATCTTTAACCCGGATGTCTATTATGAAACCGGATATCCCGGCGAGGATGCCTTTGACTGCGTGATCACCGGCGTGACTCAACTGATATCGGAAGGATTTATAGACAAAGAGCATATTGCTGCTCAGGGACACAGCTGGGGCGGATATCAGGTAGCTTACCTGGCCACCCGTACCGATTTGTTCGCCGCTATTGAATCGGGTGCACCCGTATCCAACATGTTTAGCGCTTATGGAGGCATCCGGGAAGGATCGGGCCGCAACCGCTCCTTCCAGTACGAACATACCCAAAGCCGGATAGGTGCCTCCATATGGGAAGCCCCGCTCCGGTACCTGGAGAATTCCCCACTGTTCTGGGCCGACAAGATCGAAACACCCCTGCTGATCATGCACAACGAAGACGACGGTGCCGTTCCTTTCAGCCAGGGCGTGGAGTTTTTCGTTGCCCTCAGGAGACTGCGCAAACCGGCCTGGATGCTCAATTATAATGAGGCCGCCCACTGGCCGACCAAGATTCGCGATAAACACGATTTCCAAATCCGCATGTCACAATTCTTCGATCATTACCTGAAAGAAAAGCCCATGCCCGAATGGATGAAAGAGGGGATCCCGGCCGTGAAAAAAGGCTTCGAGATGGGCTATGAGCGTGAGGAGTAGAGACTGTAAGCAGGCAGAATACTTTGAAGAGGACGTATCCCTGCCCGGATAGTCCCGTTCATTTACCTTCTAATTGCCCGGCAAAATACAACCCCCGGCCTAAAGCCAGGGGTTGTTAATCTCCAGGACACGAAAATTCACCAGAAAATCTTTTGAAATGGTTTGGTGTAAATCCATTGAAATGAAAACAGCCCTCATCGCCGGAGCAAGCGGTCTGACCGGATCGTACCTGTTGCAACTGCTCCTTGAAAATGAAAAATACCACCAGGTGATTGCCCTGCTCAGAAAACCTCTGGAATGGCAACACCCATCCCTTCAGCAGATCATCTATGATTATGACCATCCCGATTCGGAAAAGGTTCGCGCTACTCACGTGTATTGCTGCCTGGGCACCACCATGAAGAAAGCGGGGTCAAAAACAGCCTTTAGAAGAGTGGATCACGATTATCCCCTGGAACTTGCCCGAATGGCACATCAAAACGGCACGGAGCGGTTTGCCCTGGTCAGCGCAGTCGGGGCCAACAGCCGGTCCTTGTTCTTCTATAACCGGGTGAAAGGGCAATTGGAGGAGGATGTGCAACAAATCCCTTTTGAGGCAAGTTATATTATGCGCCCATCGATGCTTCTGGGCCCCCGCAATGAACGCCGCCTGGGGGAAGAAGTGGGGAAATTCGCCATGAAACCCTTTCGCTTTCTTTTGCCTTCCCGTGCGAAACCCGTACATGCCTCCCAGGTGGCCGCCTGTATGATGGACAGAATGAACCGCGGAGATCAGGGTGTCCATATCATCCCTTCAGGAGAGATGTTGCAGTATCCCTCGATTTTTAATTGAACGATGAGATGCTCTGATCTCTCGTTCGATTCTTTTTGATTTTAAAATATCTTTTCTAATTTTATTGGGACACCTGTGCGAGTTGTTTTGGCATACAGGATTGAATGGTGAAGAGGCACATGATGCCGGATGGAACTGAATTGTTGGTGGAAAGAAAGTGTTGAGATGAGTAGAAGGTGTGTACCCCATCGGGTCAAACCCGCATGCAAGGAGTTACACAACAAGGACATAATAAATTATACAGGTTTTGCGGCGATGAGCTACTCATACACCGGTCCTATGGCAAACGACTATTATTTTGATATACAATTCTTTGTTGGTTCTTTTATACAGTTCAATGTATACAATATCCCAAATCCCCTACAAAAAAAGAAAGGAGTCAACCCCATGTTTCCAACCATTGTGAAAGAACAGAAACAGTCAAAAAAACCGCGTCACCAACCATTGAGGTCTTCATACCGTTCGGGTACGGTGTTGGTGTTGTTGCTGGTTTTTATTTTGACCGGTCTTTCCCGGGTCTCTGCCCAGAATGACCGGCAGCAAAAGGAGGGTAGCGAACAACTAATGTCGGCCCAAACTTTCAGGGGGCTGCAGATGCGCAATATCGGTCCGGCATTGATGTCGGGCCGCATTGCCGATATCGCCATCCACCCCGATAACCCCCACCTCTGGTATGTAGCAGTGGGCTCGGGAGGTGTCTGGAAGACCACCAACTCCGGTACCACTTGGGAACCCGTCTTTGATGACCAGACTTCCTATTCGATCGGATGCGTCACCATCGATCCCCATAATCCCAAACGCATATGGGTGGGTACAGGTGAAAATGTCGGTGGCCGCCATGTTGGCTACGGCGATGGCATATACATGAGCGAGGACGGCGGTCAGACCTGGACCAATATGGGACTCAAACAATCCCACCATATCTCCAAGATCATTGTGCATCCTGAAAAACCGGGCACCCTGTGGGTGGCCGCCCAGGGACCCCTCTGGTCAGCAGGCGGAGAGCGCGGCCTTTATAAAACCACCAATGGAGGCGAAACCTGGCAAAACACACTCAATCCCGGTAAATGGACCGGCGTTACCGACGTAGTGATTGATCCCCGCAATCCCAACCGGCTGTACGCGGCCACATGGCAGCGGCATCGCACAGAAGCCGGTTACATGGGTGGTGGACCCCAAACAGGCATTTACCGCAGCGAAGATGGTGGAGAAAGCTGGAAAGAGCTCAAAAAGGGCCTTCCCAAAAAGGACATGGGCAAGATCGGTCTGGCCATCTCTCCCCAGCAACCCGACGTCGTCTATGCCGTTATAGAGACCGAACTTCGCGAAGGCGGACTGTGGCGCTCCGACGACCGGGGAGCCCACTGGGAGAAACGCTCCGATGTGCATTCGGGCGGAACCGGACCGCATTATTACCAGGAGCTTTATGCTAGCCCCAACCAGTTCGATAAGATCTATCTGGCCGATGTGGTGATCCAGGTTTCCGAGGACGGCGGCAAAACCTTCCGCCGCATGAGCTCTAATAATGTCCATCCCGACCACCATGCCCTGGCCCTGAGGGAAGGCAAGCCGGGCTATCGCCTCCTGGGAACCGATGGCGGTATCTATGAAAGCTTCGACGGCGGCAAAACATGGCGCTTTATGGATAACCTGCCGGTAACCCAGTTCTATAAGGTGGCAGTGGATGATAAAAAACCCTTTTACACAGTCTACGGAGGAACCCAGGACAACAACACCCAGGGTGCACCCTCCCGTACCGACAACGTCAACGGCATCCGTAACTCCGACTGGTTCATCACCCTTTTTGCCGATGGCCATGAGCCGGCAACCGAACCCGGCAATCCCGATATCATCTATTCCGAATGGCAACGGGGTAACCTCATGCGCATCGACCGTACCACCGGTGAAAAGGTGTATATCCAGCCCCAACCCGAAGCCGGCGATCCCCCACAACGCTTTAACTGGGATGCTCCCATCGAGATCAGTCCCCACAAACCTACTCGCCTGTATTTTGCCTCTCAGAGCGTATGGCGTTCGGAAGACCGCGGTAACAGCTGGGAGAGGATCTCCGGCGACCTGACCCGCAACGAGGACCGCTTAAAATTCAAATTCATGGACCGCCAGTGGAGCTGGAACTCGGCCTGGGATATGGTGGCCATGTCCAACTACAACACCATCACCCAACTGGATGAATCGCCCCTGAAAGAGGGACTCATCTATGCGGGAACGGACGACGGGCTCATTCAGATTACCGAGGATGGCGGAGAAAACTGGCGGCAGGTTGAGGTCAGCTCTTTCCCCGGTATTGAAGATGACCGGGCTTTTGTCAACGATATCCGCGCCGGCCTCCACGATGTCAACACCGTCTTCGCCGTGATCGACCTGCATAAGTCGGGCGACTTCCGTCCCCTTATCTACAAGAGTACCGACCGGGGCGAATCCTGGCAACGCATATCTGACGACCTGCCGGAACGCCACATCGCATGGCGGATCATGCAGGATCATAAGAAAAAGGATCTGCTGTTTGCCGCCACCGAGTTTGGCATCTTCTTTACCGTGAATGGGGGAGAGGACTGGACCGAATTGACTGCCAGTGCCCCCAATATCGCCTTCCGCGACCTGGCCATCCAGCGGAGGGAAAACGACCTGGTGGGAGCCTCTTTTGGCCGGGGTGTATGGATACTCGATGATTATACCCCCCTGCGCAATGTATCCCAAAAGCAGCTGGAAAAGGAGGCGATACTTTTTGACTCCCGCCGTGCCTGGTGGTATATTCAACGCTCACCTATGGGTCGCGACGGCAAGGCGACACAGGGCGATTCCTATTATATAGCACCCAACCCCCCTTACGGAGCAGTTTTTACCTATTACCTGAAGGAGAGCCTCAAGACCCGAGAGGAAAAGCGAAAGGAAAAGGAAAAGAAGATGGCCGAAAAGGGTCAGTACCAACCCTATCCCGGTTGGGATGCCCTTCATAAAGAGCGCACCGAACCGGAACCCCGGATCATCCTTACCGTCAAAGACCAACAGGGAGAAGTGGTTCGCCGTGTGCCCGGTCCGACAAGTAAAGGATTACACCGGGTATCATGGAACCTGCGCTATCCGCCTGCCGAACTGCCCGAAGGCGAGGAAAGCTACATCATGCAAGGGGCCAACGGTCCCATGGTGGCACCCGGTACCTACCAGGTGACCCTCTCCAAACAGGTGCGGGGTGAAACCACCCAACTGGCCGGACCGGTCAAATTCGAGGTGGAACGTTTGCGCCGACGAGCCATTGAGGGCAAAAGCACTGATCAGGTGGCCGCTTTCTGGCAACGCATCTCAGATCTCCAGCGTAGCGTAAATGCCGCAGGTGAAGTGATGCAAATGCTGAATAAACGCGTTGAGAAGCTTGAACGGGCCCTGAAAGCCTCCGAATCTGTACCCGATGGCCTGGACCGGGAGCTCCATGAGATCACCCAAACCCTCTACGACCTGGAAGTCGAGCTTTACGGACAACGGGCCAAAAGAATGGTCAGTGAGCCTGCTGAACCAACAGTGAACGACCGCTTACGGGCAGCGCAGATGGGAACGCAGAACTCAACCTACGGACCAACGCCCAACCTGAAGCAAACCCTCAGGATCGCCGAAGGAAAGTTCGAAAGCATCCGCCAAAAGCTGAACCGCCTCAAGGAAGAGCGCATCCCCGCATTCCAGGAGAAGCTCATTGAGGCCGGTGCACCCTGGACACCCGGCCAGGAGATACCCGCTGTGAAAAAGCCGGGCGATCAATAAAAAGAAGACAGAAACCCTGAAATCACCAAAGGGCCTGATCCACTTCCTCGGGGGGTCAGGCCCTTTTTATTGCCCGTATGCCCCACATCTGAAAAGTTGCCTCCCGCAAGGCTGGTTCTTCCCTTTTATCCCATCAGAGACGGTCCCACGCGCAAAATGATGGGTGGTACTGCCGGAAATGAGACCGGCTAATGGCTCATGATCCGGTTGGAAGAGTTTGTTCTTGCCAGGCCGGCCTTCTTTTTAACAAAGCAAAGGCATACCTGTTTCTTTTAATTATATGCTCCGCCTGACCGGAACTAAGAGGAAGGACCACCCTGGAAGATCCTTTCCAGTTCCTGTTCTATTTCTTGGGCAGAGCGGTACCTTCCTATAAAAGTCCCATCTTTGCCGATTAAGTAATGAAATGGGGTGTTCGAGCGGCCATACTTTTTATATGCCTCCGATTGAGAGCCTTTTAGGTCGGAAACAAACGGCCACTTCAAATCATGCTTGTCAATGGTATGCTCCCAGTAAAAACGATCTGACTCCGTATATACGCCAAACATTTCCAGCCCCTTACCGTGATGTTTTTTATAGATCCTTTGAAAACCTTTGGGAACCAAATTGATATGAGGGCACTTGTGGACAAAGTACAGCAAAACGTAATCTTTCCCTGTATAATCGGACAGGGCCACTTCATTGCCTGCTGTGTCCCTTAAAGTGAGATCGATAAAGGGTTCTCCCGGCTGTACCCTCTTTATTTCCGCGATTCTTCTTTCCAGGGTTTGTATGTGGGGTGTTTCATACACCGCGTGATCAAGGGAGTGGTAGAGCGAATCGAGAATATGCTTTGGATAGAGTATATGGGAGCGGTTGTATACAAATAACCTCACCACGGAAGGAGCATCCGAAAGCAAATAGTGGGTGATATAATCCATTTTATCCCGCTGGAGCTGTGCATAATGACGTTGTAAGGCTTCGGCCTTGTCCTGCTGATCGGAAACGATTGCCTTATTGAGCAGCTCAGACAAGCTGTCAATCCTGTGATCGTATATTTGACTTGTGTCAAGGTAACTGTCATAGGCTTTCTGCAGGGGCGAACCCGAAATTTTCGCCGCAGGATGCTCTGTCTGTGCCGTTTCTACCGAGATCTTGGTGTTTTCTAAAAACAAAGGGATATCTCCAACCTCCCCATCGACCTTGAGATATCTCCTTACCGGGTACTTGACCGACCCCTTCAGGACAAACCTGCCGTTTTGGATGACTGCCGAATCAACCGGCGTGATCTCATACTGATGTTCACTGGCTTTTTTCCCCAGGTAAACCCTTCCCTTTTCTATTCCGTCTATCCGGCCCTCAATCCTGTAGCCATTCCTGTTGTTACACGAGAAGAAAAGAAGCATGATCACAAGGAAAAATAAACTGGAATGTTTCATAGTGTTTTGGTTTTGTTGTTGGTGGCTTTTTGAATGAAACCCGCATGCAGGGGCTTACACAACAGTGAGAGGTAGCGATCCCGCATAAGCGGGTGATTTCATTGAAGGCAATAGGTATTGCGGGTTCCATGGCAGGGGCCATCGGAAAAACAAACCGCGCATCACTATTAGGCCGAAAGACTGAGCCTTATCTGAATTGTAAGGGATGAAGCCCAAAGGTTCAGCCCATTATAATTTGAATATCACCGGAATGGTGAACCGGGTTTTGACCGGCTTGCCGTCTTCCATGCCCGGATTCCATTTGGGTAGGCCTTCCAGGCCTTCCAGTGCAGCCTTATTCAGCAGGGGATGGGCACCCTTCATGATTTCCTTTTCTTCGATGAAGCCTTCCTGGTTCACGACGAAGGTTACATATACCATGCCATCAAGGTTTTCTTCCCGGGCTCGCTCCGGGTACTCAACATTTTCTATGACATCCTCCCGGAAATCCGCCAGCGACCCGTGGCCATCATACAATGGCATCTGGTCGGGTTTCATATAAACATCTTTCTCTTTGTTGCCGAGAGTGTCCAGTGATGTTGCGACCGTCATTACCAACACAATCTTATTGGCGCGGTTTTTCGAATCCCTGATCGTGATCTGATGGGGACCGCTTGCGGTCATCAGGTCAATGTAAAAGGTTTTTTCTTTAAGCCAGCCCACATATTCAGGATGGGGTTGTTTCAATGTATGCCCGCTCGTATCCGTAATTTCAATATGGCTGGTGGTTCTTTCTGATCCGTAGTTATACAGGTGGATCCCATAGACATTGTGCTTTTCCATCCGTACAAAGGCCCTGGGATATTCCTTCCCTTCAAACTCCGAATAAAGCTCGAACAGGATTCGCTCGCCTTTTTGATTTATCTGTTGATGGTACTTTTGGTACAAGGATCGGGGAATCTCCTGACCAACCTTTTCCTTTGTAACCTGCTGAAAGGCAATGGCTTTCTTGTTTTTGTCATTGACCGGGCCCTCGCGGGCTTCTTCCGAGCAGGCAATAAAGAAAAAGAGGAGGAGGGTCATGGGGATCACAGCCAACAATTTGACTCTTGAATTGAAGTTGGTGGTCTCCCGGCCCGTAAGCATAAGCAAGCGTTTTTTCGATAAAGAGTGGCTGAAAGCACTGGTCAGCTTAAGATAATGGTGGTTGACCCATTGGTTAAGGATCGACCGGAGATAGTTGACTTTGCTGGCCCGTGAGCGTATAACCGAGCGGTCTGCCTCAAACTCATGATTCTCAACCACCGCTTTTCTTAACAGATAAACGAATGGATTGAACCATTGAAAGACAATGAGCAATTCAGTGACCATCAAATCCAAAGAATGTAATGATGAGCCATGGGTTTTTTCATGGTCGATCACCGGTGTGAACACCTCTTTATCCAGGTTTTCCCTTGCAATGAAGATAAAACGGAAGAATGAATATACCTGGTCAGAAGCTTCGGGAGCAAACACAAAACAGTATTTGCCATTGCTGTGTTTCTCCGAGCGGTGAATGGTCATCACCAGACGGGCCAGTTTCCATCCAAAAAGGATCATGTGAGCGACGATGCCGGCCAGGTAGATTCCGAAAAAGATCTCCGGCAGGCTTACAGACCGAGGCGGTGCACTTTCCCGAACAGTCACCGCATCAACGGGGATCACACTGTTTTTAAATGAGCTGGCCTGTTGTAAAGTAGCTTCCAGGATGCTGCCGCCTCCTGCCGGGGAGGAAATCATCCCCCCATAGGATAGCTGCAGGGCAGGGATCACCACCGCAAACACCATGGCAAACAGGAAAAAATAACGGATGGTGGCAAAAAACCGCTCTTTTCTCAGCAACAGATAATAGAAAAGGGTAAAAACAGCAATGCAAGCGGCCGATTCCAAACTGTATTGAAGCAATCTCTCCATTATGAATCTCCTTTCCGTTTTTGGATCTCCTCATCGATCATGCGCTTCATCTCTTCCAGCTCGGTCAGACCCACATCCTCCTCTTTGGTGAAAAAGGAAAGAAAAGAGCGGTACGAATTGCTGAAATGCTTTTTCAATATATCCCTGAACCGGCGCCTTTTGTATTCGCTTTTTGACATAAGAGGGTAATATTGATGAGATCGGCCATAGCTGCGGTGACCAACCACTCCCTTTTTCTCTAGGATCCGGATGATGGTGGATACCGTATTATAGGCCGGCCTGGGTTCGGGAAATTGATCCCGGATATCCCGGACAAACCCGGCCCCGAGCTGCCAGAGGTATTCCATGATCTGTTCTTCTGCCTGGGTTAATTCTTTCATAACAACAAATATAAACTAAATATTTTAGTTTTACAACTAAAAGTTTTAGTTATTTGAATTTTTCATGATGATTGAAGCCGTTGTACAACGCAATGCCCGGAATAGCGGGATAAACGGAATTCACCCCGGGTCCATGCAGTGGACCCGGGGTGGTTGAGGAGTGATCGTGTCCCTGCCCTGGTGAATACCACTGCGGGCGAATCCCCGGCCGGATGGATGCCGGCTTTTTAGGAATTGACAAATCTTTAATGGTCTAATGGTTACAACAACCCGGCTGCAAGATCAGGTATTGCCGGGATTCAAAGGAAGGGTGAATGTAAAGGTAGAGCCTTTGCCCTTTTGAGATTCCAGCCGGATATCACCGCCAAGCATTTCAACATAAGCATGGGTGATCGCAAGGCCCAGACCGGCCCCTTGCTTTGCCTCTTTTTTCTCAAGGTCGGCCTGCACAAAGCGCTCAAAAACAGTTTTCTGATGCTCCTTAGATATCCCGATGCCCGTGTCCCGCACGAAAAACTCGATCATCCCGCCCTTCGCATGGTATCCAAAAACAATGCCCCCCTGCTCGGTAAACTTGATGGCATTTTTGATCAGGTTCGCAAGGATGGCGTAAAACTTCTCTTTGTCGGAGCAAATGCTGGCTTTCTGGTCAGGCAGATCGTTGTGATAGGAAAAGGATAGGCCCTTGGCGGTGGCCTCCTGTTTGAAGAGGTTATACAGATATTCGGTCTGCCTGTTGAGGTTGAATTTCGAGCCATCGATCTTAACCTGGCCCGCCTCAATTTTGGACAGATCGATCAGGTCATTGATGATGCTGAGCATCCGCTGGCTGCTTTGCTCGATCATCCGGATGTATTCCTGTTGCTCTGATCCCGAGAGGTTGGGCTCTTTCAGCAAATTGGCAAATCCCATGATCCCGTTCATGGGGGTCCGGATCTCATGGCTCATATTGGCCAGGAAAGCCGATTTGAGCCGGTCGCTTTCCTCGGCCTTTTCTTTGGCCCGGATCAGATCATTTTCCATCTTTTTCTTTTCGGTAATGTCGATGATGTTGCCCTCATAATAAAGAAAGTTGCCGTGCTGATCGCATACCCGGATGGCCGATTCAATGAAGTGAATGAATTCACCGTTTTTCTTGATGCCGGAATTCTCGAAATTGGAGACATAACCTTGCCTTTCCATCTCCTCGATGAACTGCTGTCTTTTTTCGGGATAAAGATAGGTATGGTTGGCATTGACCTGCTGGATCTCTTCCCGGCTGTTGTAGCCAAAGAACTTGTAAAATGCGGAGTTGGCCAGTATGATGTTTCCGGACCTGTCTGTACGATAGATCCCCGTTAAGGCATTTTCGAAAATGTTCCGAAACTGCATTTCACTCCGCTTAAGGTTATCCCGGGTGATTTTATGCTGAAGGGCTATGGAGGATTGCTTGACAAAAGTGCGGATTAGTTTGGTGTTGCGGATCTTTCTGCCGTCGCTGAAAAACATGGCGACGCCCCCAAAGACCTGGCCCCTCCGGGCAAATCCGATTTGATAGATGTCGGTGATGCCGAGCAATTTCTCCAGGGTGGTACAGATTCGCCGGGGAATCTGACCCAGTGTCAGCGAATAAAGCGAAAGACTCCGGCTGATGTTGCCCGATTTGAGAAAATCGAACGTGTCGTTCTGTATTTCAATGGTGATGGAAGAGGGGTCGAAACCCAAGATGTCCATCACACGCTGGTATTTGGCCGAGAGGCCGGCAATGGATTTGTTGATGGAAAAGCGCCCCCTTTCACTGGAGTTGACCACCACCACATTTGCCCCGGAAAACTGTTGTATTCTTTTGCCGATGTACTCATACAGGTCATCCTGCTCATCATCAAAATCGAGAAGCTCCATGGCCGTTTGTTCGAGCAGACTGATGCTTTCTGTTTCTTCGAGCATTTTTTGAGACACAGTCATGACAGGTTGGTATGGATGAATGCAAAAGGGCATACGCAGGAAATGGCTCTACAGTTTCGAAGAATGATGAATTTCAGGCCATTTAAAACCAAAGCCCGGTGTTTTATGGATTGCCGGGCTTTTCAGGTAATTTATAATCAAGACCATATCAGTTCTCCCCCAAGGCTTTGACCCGCATCAGCTGGGTTGCTTTGAATGTGCGTCCATAGCGGTCATTAACCCGTACTTCAATGGTGTGGCTTCCTGCAGGCCAGTCTGTTCCCAGGTCAGCCTCCCACAGATGTGAAGAGGGTTGGGGATGGGGCAGATCCCAGTCTGAAATGGCAAATTCAGGATCTGTCTGCTTGCTGCGCAGTTTGTCCAGTGTGCCCAGGTCTTTCAGATGATTCCACCGCTGATGAATCCTTCCATAATAAGGATCGATCTTCTCGACCCGGGCCATCGTTTTCCAGTCGGTGATCTCCTGTACTTTGTATTCCACTGTACTTTGCTCGCTGCCATTGAAAAAATTGACCGTTAGTTTGGGGTTCCTGTCTCCTCCGGTCTGGATGCCCCGTGGTACATGGATGTTCATCCGATGGTCGGGTGAACTGCCGGCCACTTTCCAGTCGATCACATATTCATTGCCGGTTATATTAATGAAGGCGTAACCATTGGGTGTACCATCGCGCATCATGGTATGGGGGATGGTATTCTCTCCCCTCAGTCCGTTCCACCAGCTACCCGATGTGGTGCCGGCATTGTAATGATGGTGCGGATCCGATCCCTGCCAATTGGTTGAATCCTGATCGAAGAACCAGTTGTTTTGCACGTGGGTGTGGGCTGATATAGACAGGGTATGGGGAAAATCTTTCAGCAGGGTGAAGAGCTTTTCCTGGTCTTCCTGACGGAACGATTCTCCTTTTTTAGCAAAGGGAATGTGCAGGGTCAGCACCACCAGCTCGTCTTTGCTGACCGTTTTCAGATAATTCTCAACAAAGGTCAACTGCTCATCCCGAAAGCCTCCGACGTATCGGTGCGATCCGGCCTTGCTCTCATGAATGATGTCATCCAGCACGATGAAATGGGCCTGGCCATATTCAAAGGCATAAGTGGCCGGTCCATACACATGCTCGAAGGTCTCGTCGGCCAAACTGTCATTGGGAGCCTGGTAATTGTGGTCGTGGTTGCCGATCACGTTGTACCAGGGTATACCCACCTGTGCCACTGTTTGGTTGATGGCCCGGAAATAGTTCAGGGAATCGCCAACAATGTCTCCCATGGTCATGCCAAATGCCAGGTCGCCTCGGTCCGTCAGCTCGCTGACAATATCCTCGGCCAGAAAGTCGATATCCTCCAGGCTGTAGGGCTGGGGATCGCCGAATACCAGCATTTTGAATTCATTGGATTCCTCGCTGCGATAAAGAGGAAAATTGATCTCTTCGGGCAGGCCGCCGGTAGGCTTTACACCTTGATATCGGTAATCATCCGGCGAGCCCTCCGGTTTATGGATATAGTAGAATTGGGGCAGGTTGTCTTCATTCACCGGCGTCATCCAATCTTTGGGTTTGATCACAAAAACCGGTGAATCATCGGTGACGGGAAGGGCGTAATGTCCGTCACCGGCGGTGACCACCACATCCCGGCCATTGGATACGGTTACACCCGCTATGCCGGATTCCCCCTCATCCTTCTCTTGGTTCTGATTGGTGTCGTGATAGACATACCCGGAGGCTTGCTTTTCGTTCTGACCAGGTGCTATCTCAGAAGGTACATCCGGTGCAGCATCTTTCTTCCCGCCTCTTCCACATCCGGATGCTATGATCGCGATGACCATGCCGGTAAGTAATATTTGCTTTTTCATGGTTCGGGTTTTAATGGTGAAAAACAATCAGGGGGAAAGATAAACAATTCACCAGGTTTTTTGATTAATGGAAGATTAATTCTCTCTTGTGGATTCTTAAACCCACCCTTTCCCTGATAAGGGTTTAAGGGTGATCCTTTGGTCATGGCTAACCGGAAAATAGGTTGAACCATGATCCATGTTGCTTTGTTGTTATTGTTGGTCTGATTGTACCGGATAAAAACCTCTGAACCAGACAGCAACTATGGCGGAGAATGCAGGTTGGAGAAAGAAGAGATCCAACAAAATGATAAAACACTTAACCCTTAACCGGACCCGGAAAACAACCAATTTGAAACAACGCGCTTTTCCCGGTAGCAGGAGCAATGGCCTCTTCCGCCTTACATCGGCAAGGGTGCCGACCATGTTCATGGTTGTTGTTTCATTGTTCATGCTGGTTGTTTTCGGAGGCTGTTCCCGGCAAACCAGTTCGGTCTCCCTGCCGTTGGATACCACCCGCACTTTTTCTTCTTCCGGTGACCGGGATGTTCCCGGGAGGTGGTGGATGGTTTTTGACGATCCCCAGCTGAATGTTTTGGTAGACAGTGCCCTGGGTTCCAATTTTACCCTTAAGAGCGCCTGGCAGCGCCTTCATGAGGCACAGGCGATCGTTGACCGGGAGACATCATCCATTTTTCCCACCCTGGATGCCTCGGTAGAGGGTGAGCTGAGCCAGTATCAGAGCCAGTTCGTCCAGAACCAGCAACTCAGGCTGGGTTTGGCCTCACAATACGAGGTGGACCTCTGGGGCAGGATACGCTCGAATATCGAAGCTCAGCGCTACCGGGCAGAGGCTACCCTTCAGGATTACCGCACGGCTGCCCTCTCTCTTTCCGCTGAAGTGGTGCGTACCTGGTACCAGCTGATGGAGGCCACCAGTCAGCTGGAATTGATCAACCGGCAGGTGGAGACCAACGAGAAAGTGCTCAGCCTCATGAAGAACCGTTTTGGCAGCGGACAGATCCGCAGTGTGGATATCCTCCGCCAAAGCCAATTGCTTGAGTCCACACGGGAACAGCGAATCACCGCCGAATCAAGGGTTCAGGTCCTGGAACACCAGCTGGCCGTTTTGCTGGGTCGTATTCCGCAAGGCCAGTTCAACTATCAGGCCGATACCCTCCCGGGCGTGCCTCCTTTGCCGGAGACCGGTGTTCCGGCCGGACTGATTCGCAGAAGGCCGGACGTGCAAAGTGCTTTCAATCGTCTGCAGGCAGCCGATCGGCAGATGGCGGCAGCCATCAGCAACCAGTACCCCCGCTTCTCCCTCAACGCTTCGGTCTCCACGGCAGCCGACCGGGCGGGCGATCTTTTTGAGGATTGGGCCCGCTCGCTGACAGGCAACCTGCTTGCTCCCATCCTCTATGGGGGGAGGCTGAGGGCCGAAGTGGACCGGACCGAAGCCGTTAAGAAACAACGGCTCTATGAGTACGGACAGACCATGCTCACAGCCTTCCGGGAGGTAGAAGACGCCCTGATACAGGAAAAGAAGCAGCGGGAGCGGATTGAAAGCCTCAAAGATCAGGTAGAACTGGCGCGGCAATCCTATGAACAGCTGCGGATCAGCTATTTCAACGGGGTGACCAACTACCTCGATGTGCTGACGGCCCTCGATGAATCGCAGCAGTTGAGGAGGAATCTGCTCTCTGCCCGGCTCCTGCTCCTGGAACACCGGGTGGCCCTTTACCGGTCCCTTGCCGGTGGATTTCAAACAGAAAGAGAAAGGATGCAATGAACATTAAATCACATTACAACCGATCATGTCAGCAAATATAACCAACTCAAACACCAGTAGAAGCAGCTTAAGCCGCAAACAGACCCTCATCATCAGCCTGACCGTATTGATGGCCGGTGCGGCAGTGACCATGTTGGTCTTTTTCACCGAGCCTGAGGCAAAGCGGGCCGGTGCCACCAAAAAGACGGCCATGCTGGTGGATGTCATCCGGGTCCGCAGAGACACCTTCCGCCCCACCATACAGGCCATGGGAACAGTGAAGCCTGCACGGGATATTATTCTTAGTCCCCGCGTGAGCGGCGAGATCACCCGGCGCTCCTCCTCTTTTATACCGGGCGGATATGCCAAAAAAGGAGAGATGCTGCTTCAGATCGATCCTTCCGATTACAAAAATGCCCTGGAGCTGAGAAAAAGCGAACTCCAGCAGGCCGAGTCGGATCTTGAGATCGAGATGGGCCGGCGGAACGTGGCCCGGCAGGATTACCAGATGCTTGACGAGAGCCTCTCGACGGAGAATAAAGCCCTTGTGCTGCGCGAACCCCAGCTCAAAGCTGCCCGCTCCGGGGTGGAAGCAGCCCGGGCCTCTGTCGACCAGGCCCGGCTCGATTTAAAGCGTACCACCATCAGGGCCCCCTTTGATGCCCATATCATAAGCCGTAACGTGAATGTCGGCTCGCAGGTGGCCCCGGGAGATAACCTGGGAAGACTGGTAGGTAGAGACACCTACTGGGTGGAGGCTACCGTGCCCCTTTCCAAACTGCGGTGGCTTAATTTTCCCAATGACGGATCACGGGGCTCTGAAGTGCGCATAAGGAACCGCACTGCCTGGCCCGAAGGCGCCTACCGCAAAGGATATCTCTACAAGCTGGTGGGTACCCTTGAAGAGAGAACACGTATGGCAAGGGTGCTGATCGCTGTCCCCGATCCCCTGGCCTATGAAGCCGATACTGCAGGACTGCAGCCCCTCATGCTCGGTTCTTTCGTGGAAAACCACATCCAGGCCGAGAAGATCGAAGATGTCATCCGCCTGAACAGAGATCATGTCAGGAAAAACGAGACCGTATGGGTTATGGAGGACAAGAAACTGCGGATCCGTGATGTGCAGATCGTCTTTCGTGATGCACGCTATGCCTATATAACCGCCGGGTTGAGCGAAGATGCCCGGGTGGTAACCACCAACCTGACTACGATATCCGACGGAGCCCCCCTCCGGCTGGCCTCTGATACCGCCTCGCGGCAACCAACTTCCGCGAACGCAATGGGAAAATAGATTCATGAAAAGCAACCACAGGAAGAGATAGAAAAGATGAACCAGGAAACACCCAACAATAGGCAGAATAAAAGGGGAGGCGGTCCTATAGCCTATATGGCCCGTAATTCCATTGCCGCCAACCTGTTGATGATCATCCTGATCGGGGGTGGCTTTTGGACGGCTTACCACATGCAGAAAGAGGTTTTTCCCCAATTTGCACTCGACATGGTGGAAGTGAGCGTGGTCTATCCGGGTGCCGCCCCTTCTGAAGTGGAAAAGGGTATCCTCCTGCCTGTCGAGGAAGCCATCCGTGGTGTTCAGGGTATCAAAGAGGTCACCTCTACCGCCTTTGAGGGCATGGGTATGGTGAGCATTGAGCTGGTAGCCGGAACCAACCGTATGAAGGCTTTTCAGGATATTGACCAG